>JAEEGH010003521.1_pt1 | contig 41124 bp, 35 predicted proteins | sample 9134181 | NCBI WGS metagenome assembly JAEEGH01 (sample SAMN16246544, study PRJNA631951) | gut metagenome | biome: gut microbiome; feature: rumen; material: DP-attached | host: Bos | place: Iran: Karaj | collected 2018-10 | reverse complement strand
ACCCATGCAGATGGCGCCGAACTTGTTGTTCTGGGTGATTTGTGCGTTGTTGAAGTCCTTGCCCGTGCGGGGATTGCGGAGTGTTACCGCATAGACGCGACCGGTGAGTCGGTCAGTCTTGGTGTACGTGTTGGACGTACGGTCGGCTCGTCCGCTGATACCGCTGTTGAGCCACATAGGAGTAATTTTTGCCATAGTAGTTAGTTTTTAAAGAGACCCCTCCCCGTGCCCTCCCAAGGGAGGGAGAAGTTTGGAGTCTTGGGTTAATAATTGGGTTTGTTTTCTCTATATCGAACCGGTTCTTTCATATTCATTCTCTTCATCCCCCTTGGGGGATTGAGGGGGGTCGTTTTTCGTTCTTCACTTTCGCCTGCGGCCTCGCACACGCACTGCAGGCGCTGCGCAGGGGAATTATCAATTGTCAATTATCAATTATCAATTTGCACTGCAAAGATACGACAGCGGCATTGCGGTTCTCGAATGTTTCGCAAACTTTCTTTGAAAGTTTTTTTGAGAGAAAAGATATATTGTCACCAATTGTCATGGTCATTAATTGTCATTAAGGACTTTGGACTCCCCAAAAACCGCCATGAGTATATATAAATAAAATTTATATATTACTCATGAGCCGGAAAGACCCTCTCTCAATGTGAAAACGCTAATGACAACTAATGACAATGACAACTAATGACACACAACGGGTGATATTGTTGAAAATAAGCATGCTACACATTTTTCTTCATGACACATTAGCAATTATAGTGGTAAAATTGCTGTATTTTTTGGTGTGTAAGTAGTGCTAAAGGGCAAATTTTTGACGAAAAAAAGACAATCGTTTTTCCCACTTTTCAACAAAAAAGCGTATATTTGTCGCGGAAAAGTATAATATTAGTACCATAAGAACATTTAAAACAGCATGTATTAGAATCATATATGGCAAAAAATACACAATCTTTAAAGGGGTTGAATTCGACCCTCTTAGAACCCCCCTCGAATTCGAGGGGGGTAATCTCTGCTTGCCATCCAGCAGATGCAGGTTTTGGAAGACAATAGTGGTAGGAATTTGTTGAAATAAGACTGTCGCCAAAGGAAGAACTACAAAGGACTTTGAGATTTACATGCGCCGCTATGAGAACACCACGTGGGAAGTGGAGGAGGAGTTAAAAATTAAAAGTTAAAAGTTAAGAGTTAACCTTGACGAAAGACAAAAGATAAAAGACAAAAGATATTGAGATTTTTGGCATATATAAGGTGCGCATCTTTGAGGATTTTGGCACTTTCTATCAAAAAATCTTTGAGAATTTCGGCATTTCTTGTTCTTTTCCTTTGTTAATTGGGATTTTATAGCTATCTTTGCACCGAATAAAATAGAAAAAACGCAAGCGTAGCATTCTTGACCTATACGATGAAGATTTCTACGACTTGGATCCGTCAGGACAAACCTCCGACCTGTTTCACGCCATTCCTGCTCAACTAAGCAGTAACGCATCTCGCTATCAGGTGAGTAGCGTGATTGAGGGAGGAAAACGGGATCGTTTGAGAGGTCAGATAAATATCCTCAAAGATTCCATGACCGTCAATATAGCTTATCATGCTAACGACCCAAGTGCAGGACTGGCATCACACATCAACCGCGACCAGTTCAAATTGTTTTGCGGAGATACAGGGCTGTTTGTCACTCTCGCTTTTTGGGACGATAAATTTACAGAGAATGTCATTTACCAGAAATTGCTGAGTGACAAACTGAAGGCTGATGTGGGCTATGTCTATGAGAATGTGGTGTCACAGATACTGACAGCAGCAGGAAATAAGCTATATTACCATACGTGGCCAACACCATCGGGCAAACATAATTACGAGATAGACTTCCTTCTGTCTCGTAAAGCTAAAATTTGCCCAATAGAAGTCAAGTCATCGACATCCAATCTTCATGTTTCTATCGATGAATTCCAGAAAAAGTTCTCAGCCCGCATTCAGCAACGATACCTTCTACACTCGAAGGATATTCGTAAAGAGCAAGACTTGATATTACTGCCAATGTATATGTCAATGTTTCTTTAGAACCGTTTTTATTATTAGATTTTGTTCAGAAAAGTCAAAGGCATAGATGAACACAATGAACGGCAGTATTCAGATAACTACATAGAATTATTTGAACATAAGCATTAAATACTTACATGACACATTAGCAATTATCTCACACGAGCAGTTCCTTACCAGCGAGGACATTAACATACTTTGGAATCATATAAATCGATAACTTAGTTAACAGATTTTGACCCGAAAAAGGAGGTTGTCCCCACATACGGGTACGACCTCACTTTTTTTGGCGGTTTTTTGATTTTTTTCTTTGTCGTTTCGTTCTTTTTCCGTACATTTGTGGCGAAAACTTTAAATCTGACAACTATGACAGCAGAAGCATTACACATTCTGGAGATACTGTTGCAGCACCCGGAGGGTATCACACGCGACAAAGTGAACCAACAGCTCATAGATGACGGAGCCGAGCCCGTCACACGCAAACAGTTCGCCAAGGCCGCTGAGGCGATACGCAATGAGACTCACACCACCATCAAGGCGACGCGTATCGGCGGTTTGGAGTTTAGCTACCGTGTGCCTGATCCCCGCAACAGCCTTTCGCGCACAGCGTCCGTTCTTGCAGCAAATATCGAGGAGAACAAGTTTCTGGAGGAATGCCGTTTCCTGGGCAATCGCATCCAACCCGTTGTCATCTTGCGCGGTCGTGAATTCCTGCGCCCGATAGGCAAGGCAATGAGGAAGAACTGTCTCATGCGCTGCCGCTATCAGAAGTTCAGCGATGTGGAGCCCTACGACTGCATCCTGGCTCCCTATGTGTTGAAGGCTTATGAGGGCCGTTGGTATCTCTTTGCCCTGAAGTGGAACAGCATGGACGAGGTGGGTGAGCATCCCATGGGCATTCGCGGCTTGGGTTTGCAGGCCTTTGCCCTCGACAGGATGCTGTCGGCAGAGCAGACGGCTGTGCCGTTCGAGCTCTACGATGGTTTCAGCGCCTCGAAGTATTTCAAGCCGTATTTCGGTGTCTTTTGCGATATGGAGCCGAAGCCTGTGAAGATTATCATCAGGGCCGGTGAGAATGATGCTCATTATATCCGCACTCTGCCGCTGCACTATACGCAGAAGGAAACGGAGCCCGGAGTCTTCACGTTGGAGATGTGTGTCACGAAGGACTTTGAGATTTACATGCGCCGCTTCGAGAACACCACGTGGGAAGTGGAAGGAGAGGTATGATGGAAGATGTAAAATGTAGAATGTAAAATGTGAAAGCCATGAAAAAGAAGAATGATATTGACGAAAGCGTTGTTACCTTTGAGGTGGACAAGGCCGTGATAGAGGGTGTGCGCAGCGGAGAGATTCGTACGTTGATACTGGATTTGCGCGAGGACAACCAGAACATTTTCCTGGAGACGGCGGACGGTCATCTCTTACTTGATGTAGAGGAACTGCCCAACGTTTACCGCAGCTGCTACTTCTGGAACGGCGGCGTGTTTCCCTACATCCTAAAGCGGTCGGTTAAATTTTTTGAGCTTACTGCCGGGGACGACAGATGTCTCGCACACATCATCCGTAAGACGGTGCTGCCCGGCACGCGCTTCACGTTTCAGAAGCCAGAAGAACCCGGTGTGGAAGACCCCGATGGCGACTGCTGTGTGTGGCAGGTGAACTACGACATCATCCCTCTGCCCGATAAGCCTAAGACCTATCTCATGCGTTGGAATCCCGCCATCAGTTCTTTCACGGAGCAGGACTATGCGCATTGTGTGGAGCATCAGGAGGACGGTCATTTCTTCATGGATTGGAGCATCTACGAGTGGGAGGAAGCCCGCCGTGGTGATGTGTTCTACATGTTGCGCACGGGCGACGACAAGGCGGGCATCGTCTTCAACGGTTATTTTATGACTGACCCTTACACGGGTGAGGACTGGAAGGGCACCACGCGCCGTCGCTGCTATGTGGATATGGCGTGCTGCAATGCTGCCGCTCCGGACGCTGCTCCGCAGATACCGCTGCAGACGTTGAAGGAGGCCATCCCGTCTATTGATTGGGACAAGGGCCACAGCGGCGAGCTGCTCTCGGACGATGTGGTGAAGAAGCTCTCTGAACTTTGGAATAAGGGATAAAAAAAATAATGTAGTGAACCCATTTCTCGAAAACATTTCGTAAATTTGGGGCGGAAAAGTATAAAATGTACCACGAAAAACATCTCACAACAGATGAAAACAGATAAACAGATAGCTGCAGCCGCTGCGCAGTTTGCTGAGCGATGGAAAGGTAAAGGATACGAGCGCGGGCAGTCGCAAATATTCTGGGCAGACCTCCTACAGAATGTATATGGTGTGGAGAATATTGCCGAATTCATCCGCTACGAAGAGCAGGTGAAAGTGGATGCTACCAACTTTATAGATGGGCACATCAGTTCCACCCGTGTACTCATAGAGCAGAAATCCATAGATAAGGATTTGCGTGCTCCTATAACACAAAGCGACGGACAGCGTCTCACGCCTTTCCAGCAGGCAAAGCGCTATTCTGCAGAATTGCCGTATTCACAGAGACCTCGTTGGATTGTGGCTTGCAACTTCAAGGAGTTTCTTGTATACGATATGGAGCAGCCTCACGGTGAGCCCGAAAGTATTCTGTTGGAGAATTTGGGTAAGGAATACTATCGTCTGCAGTTCCTTGTGGATGTTAAGAGCGAGCACTTGAGAAAAGAAATGGAAGTCTCCATGCGAGCCGGTGAGATTGTCGGCGAGATATACGAGGCTTTGCTGAAACAGTACGACGATGACAGCCCAGAGGCGCTTCGTTGGCTGAATATTCTCTGTGTACGAATCGTCTTCTGTCTCTATGCAGAGGATGCAGGAGTGTTCTCTCATGATCAGTTCCACGACTATCTGAACCGCTACGAAGCCGATGACATGCGCAATGCACTGATGCGTCTTTTCGATGTGCTCAACACTCCACAGGAAAAGCGTAGCAAATATCTGAAAGATGACCTGAAAGCCTTCCCTTACACTAATGGCGGTCTGTTTGAGGAGGAAATAGAAATACCTCAGTTTACGGAGGAGTTGAGGCAGACACTTTTGCAGAATGCCTCATTGGATTTCGACTGGAGCGAGATTTCACCCACCATTTTCGGTGCCGTGTTTGAGAGCACTCTCAACCCCGAAACAAGACGCTCCGGCGGTATGCACTACACCAGCATTGAGAATATACACAAGGTGATAGACCCTCTTTTCCTCAACGACCTGCGTGATGAGCTTGACGAGATTTTGGAAGAGAAAGTAGAGAAGCAACGTGCCAAAAAACTTGATGCCTATCAGCATAAATTGGCCTCTCTGACGTTCCTCGACCCCGCTTGTGGCAGCGGTAATTTCCTTACCGAAACCTATCTTTCCCTGCGTCGTATTGAGAATGAAGTGATTGACGCTCGCTATCATGGACAATCTTTCCTAGGCTTTGAGGAAATGAACCCAATAAAGGTGTCTATTCGACAGTTTTACGGCATCGAGATAAACGATTTTGCAGTCACTGTTGCCACTACTGCCCTTTGGATTTCTGAGGCTCAAATGCTACGCGAAACGGAGAAGATAATCTGTCGTGACATTGACTTCCTGCCCTTGAAGAGATATACAAACATCAGGGAAGGCAATGCTCTTCGTATGGATTGGGATGTGATAGAAGTTCCATCTGATACGCCAACCATATTCGCAAAAAATGCATATGTAATTCCCGAGGAAACACAAATGATGGTCAGTGAACCCGTAGTATCTTTTGACGATGTCAATGTGGTAACATCGAATTTGCATTTTGGACGTAAGGTTGAAACCACCAGATACCATATAGATTACGACTATATCATGGGTAATCCTCCGTTTGTGGGATATGCATATCAGACACAGGAACAAAAGGAAGATTTGAAAGACCTGATGAAAGGCTTTGGCAACAATATTGACTATGTTGCTGGTTGGTACCACAAAGCATCTCAACTTATTCGAAATACCAATACAAGATGTGCGCTTGTATCAACAAATTCCATCACCCAAGGAGAACAAGTTACGGCCATATGGAAGCCAATGTTTGAAAAGTTTGGTATCCACTTTGATTTTGCTTACCGTACATTCCGTTGGGATAGTGAAGCATCACTAAAAGCTCACGTACACTGTGTTATCATCGGATTTAGCGCTTGTGAGAGTAAAAAGAAAAAAGTTATCTACCTTAATGACAATCAAAGTGTAACCGCAGATAATATCAACGGCTATCTTTTGAATGCACCTACAGTTTTTATTGAAAAAAATTCAAAGCCGTTATGTGATGTTCCTCCAATGGTTCGAGGAAGTTCTCCAATTGATGACGGGAATCTACTCTTAACCATCGAAGAGAAAATAGAATATCTTGAAAAAGAACCGCAGGGTGAAAAATTCTTGAGACCCTTTATGATGGGTAAGGATTTTATTGAAAGAAAACCACGTTGGTGTTTTTGGCTTGTAGGAGCCAACCCATCGGAACTTAAAACATGTCCAATATTGTTAAGGCGTATAGAGGCTGTTCGCGAGTTTCGCATGAGAAGTTCAAAGGCAGCAACTGTACAAAGTGCCGCAACGCCAACTCTCTTTGGGGAAATGCGCCCTTGTGATAGTGATTATATTGCAATCCCCAAAGTGTCTTCAGAAAATAGAAGATATATACCGATTGAGTACTTAAGGGCTGATATTATAGCAGGTGACAAACTATTTCAGATGCCATATGCTTCTTTATTCCATTTTGGCATCCTCACCAGCAACGTTCACATGGCTTGGATGAGAGCGACATGTGGCAGATTGAAGAGCGACTATAGTTATTCAAATACGATTGTCTACAACAACTTCCCCTGGCCGAATCCTACTGAGGCTCAGAAGCAAAGAATAGAGCAGACGGCACAAGCCATTCTTGATGCCCGGGCTCTGTATCCCGACTCGTCGCTGGCCGACCTCTACGATGACTTGACGATGCCTGTAGAGCTTCGCAAGGCACATCAGGACAACGACCGCGCCGTGATGGCCGCCTATGGTTTCGATGTAAGGACGATGACCGAAAGCAGCTGCGTAGCCGAGCTCTTCAAGTTGTATCAGAAGTTGACGAAATAAATAATTGAAGATATGGACAAGCAAAAATATAACAATTATCCTCTTGCTATCAGTCAGATATTGGGTTTGATTGACAACAATGATATTGCCATCCCAGAGATTCAGCGTCCCTTTGTGTGGCGTAAATCTCAGGTGCGAGACCTAATGGATTCACTTTACAAAGGCTATCCTACAGGTTACATTATCATTTGGAAAAATCCTGCCGTCAAACTAAAGAACGGTTCTCTCTCGGAAGGGAAGAAGGTGCTGATAGACGGTCAGCAACGTATTACCGCTTTGATGACTGCTATTGCAGGCAAGAACGTAGTGTTTGATGACTACAGCGAAGGTCGCGTGAAGATAGCTTTCGACCCGTTTGCCGCAATATCCGACAATCCTGATGCAGAGTTGTTTGCCGTCCAAACACCTGCACACCTCAAGAGTAAACGCTGGATAACTGATATTGCAGAACTGTTTGACAAAGGATTCTCAAGTTTTTCTTTCATTAAGAAATACGTCCAAGAAAATCCAGATATGGATGAGGAAACGCTTCATAAAATCATCGAGGGCTTGAAGAATCTCCAGCATTGCAATATAGGTGTGATAGAGTTGGATGCTTCGCTAGATATTGATGTCGTTACAGACATTTTCATTCGTATTAACTCTAAAGGAACAGCTCTCAGTCAAGGCGACTTCGTGATGTCTAAGATTGCTGCCGACGAGAAGCACGGAGGAAACACACTTCGCAAAGTTGTTGACTATTTTGCTCATCTTTGCAAAGACGGAACATTCTATAATAAGATTAAGGAGAAAGATGCAGCATTCTCATCGTCAGAATACTTCAGTAAGCTGGAATGGCTAAAAGACGACAAAGAAACCGTCTACGATCCTGAATGTGACGATGTCTTGCGCGTTGCATTTATGCATCGATGCAAGAGAGCTAAGTTAGCTGATTTGGTTGCCATGCTTTCCGGTCGTGACTTTGAAACGAGAGAGTTTAAGGAAGAGATTGTAGAATCTACTTATAAGGAACTGGAGGCAGGCTTGAATAATGTAATCAGTGGATACAATTTCTCGCAATTCATGTTGGCTATTCGCTCCGCCGGTTTTACCTCAAAGAAATTGGTAAATTCTGTGATGGCTATCGATTTTGCGTATGCCGTCTATCTGCTGCTTCAAGAATCCAAAGAGGTTCCTGTGGATGAAATCAAGAGTCTGGTGCAGCGTTGGTATGTGTTGTCTGTTCTGACGGGTCGTTATAGCGCCTCTCCAGAGTCGGCGTTTGCCAAAGATATTCGTGCGATAGGAGAGAATGGAGTGAAAGCCACTCTAAAGGCTATTGAGGATGCAACGTTGTCCGACGCATTCTGGAATGTTCAATTGAACCAGAATTTGACTTTTGTTTCTTCTATCAACCCGACTTATCAGGTGTTCCTTGCTGCCCAGAACTTCTTCAAAAAAGATTCTCTGCTGTCGCACATCCCTGTTGGAGAACTTGTGAATTTGGGTGGGGACATCCATCATATCTTCCCCAAACAGTATTTGGTGGACAACGGCTACGATAAACACGAATACAACCAGGTAGCCAACTATGCCTATCTGGATACTCCCATCAATATCAAGATTGGCAAGAAAGCCCCGAAGGAATACTTGAATGAGGCGTTAAATGCAATCAAAACTGCGGGCGACACTTCCTTTAAGGCAATAAAGAGCGAAGATGAATTTTACAAGAATCTTGAAGACAACTGTATTCCTGTTGACATTTTAGGAATGGACCACACGGATTATCAGACATTCCTCGAAGCCCGTCGGATTAAGATGACAGAACTCATCAAATCGTATTATCATAGCCTGTAACAGATACAGATATTAAGAGCGCGAAACAATGACATTACGATGAAAATTGACGATAGGCATATTACAGGATGGTGTGACCAATGTTGGGAATATTTCAATCGCAGCATTGGTCAATATAAACGCTATTACAAATATGCAAAGATAGGTATAACCATTGACTACAAAACACGCGCTTCCCAACATGAACAACGTGAGAATAATTATAAGTGGGAACGAATGATTGTGCTTTACAAGACAACTAGCGAAAGTAACGCTAATCGTGTAGAAGGTTATTATCAAGAGCGCAAAGACTTTGTAAACAAATGGTATGGCTGGAGCCACATGTCGCCAACGGGAGAATACTACGTATATCTCCTGCTTGGAAATCATAAGTATAGGAGAAAAACATAAAACGAGTAGATGTTTGATGTAGGACTGAAAGTAACTAAAATAAAAAAATGAAATTGGAAATCACAGAAGAAATGCTCGACCAAATGATTGCCGGCATGGAGGAAATGAAACCTCTAATAGTTGGAGGAACGTCAAGGCAGATTGGTGAATATAAGGGCTATAAAGTATGCCTCGTGTTACAGAAGTTCGAAGAATATAAATAGCTCTCGGCAAAAAACGTCGCAAAAGATGCGTTATTTTTCGGATTTTTTTTGTTGCTTCGGAAATATTTTAGTACTTTTGTCGCAGAATTTGCGACGATATGGGTGGTATTTTGTCGCACAAAAGTAGGATGACGTTATGTATATACACGAAAGAAACAATTGGACAAATTTCCGTTGGGACGCATCGCAGGTGTCGCTCCTTCAGGAGAAAGTGTTTCGCAAACAGGGTGTGCTTTATGGCAGGCTGAGTTCTTTGGGCTTTGACAGCAAACTGCGTGCTATGGCAGAGAACCTGACCTATGATGTCGTGTATTCTTCGGAGATTGAAGGCATACGGCTGAACGTGGATCAGGTCCGTTCGTCCATCGCCAGAAAGCTCGGAATAGAAAACGTGCAATATACAGCCCCTTCGCACTACGTCGATTCGGTGGTCAGCGTCATGCTCGAAGCGATTCAGCATTATGATATGCCTCTCGACAAGGGGAAACTCTGCGCCTGGCAGGCAGCGTTCTTCCCGTCCGGCTATAGCGAAGGCAGTCAGATAGAGGTGGGACGGTATCGAACAAACGAGGAGCATATCGTCAGCGGAATGTTTGGACGCGAAAAGATTCACTATATTGCTCCTTCTCCGGAGCGCATTGAAGAGGAGATGGAAAAGTTCCTCAGATGGTTTGACGGAGAGGAACCGGTGAGCAGTGTCATACGTTCTGCGATTGCTCATTTCTGGTTTGTGAGCATTCATCCCTTTGAGGACGGCAACGGACGGCTGGCCCGCATCCTGTCCGACATGCTGCTGGCTCGCGGAGAGAAGAGCGAGTTCCGTTTCTACAACGTCTCGTCACAAATCAACAAGGACAAGAATCACTACTACGACATTCTTGAGCGTATGCAGCACGGCGACGGCGATATCACAGAATGGTTGGTGTGGTACCTGCAGAAATTGGTGGAGGCACTTGACGAAGCAGACGGCATCGTCACCACGGTCTTGAACAAGAGTTTCTTCTGGCAGAAGGCATCGTCTGTGCCAATGACAGAACGACAGACGCAGATGCTCAACCTCTTTCTTGACGGCTATGAGGCAAAGATAACGTCGAAGACATGGGCGACATTGGCCAAGTGTTCGAAGGACACAGCCATACGTGACATCCAGGATCTGGTCAGCAAGAATATCCTCATTGAGGACATCCCCGGAGCCAAGCGACCGAGCTACTCTATCGTTTATAATGCGGAGGATTTGACGCAATTCTTCACACAGGTAAGCATCACAGAGGAGAATGGCATTCCGTATCTCCATGCCCTGTTCAGGGGAAAGAAACCGATATGCGAAAGAATCCTGAGACTTGATGCCGACCGATACCGGAAAGGAGAATTGCCGTTGTCCAAACTGCTCAGCAAATACTGCTCATATATAGCAGCAAGCAATAAAGAGTAGAAGGACGAAAGAGGGCTGAGGGCTGAAGTATGATGTCTGAAGGATTTTAGAAATACTCCCTTACTGCAAAGTCAAACTGATCGATGAAGATTTGCTTGAAAGCATAAAGATTGTTCTGCTCATAAAAGATGAGCATCGCCTTCTTGTAGTCAACAGAGTCAACAGAACGAAAACTCAAAGGACAATAACCGTTGGCTATCAGGATGGCATTGCTGGTGATGCGGGCCGTGCGCTTGTTGCCATCTAAGAACGCCTGGATATACGACAGGAGCACGAGTGTGAGTAGCGCCTTTTCAATCTCTTGAGGTATCCATAGCTCGAGAACTTAAATCGGCGCAAATATAACTATATTTTTTCAAAAATCGGCTCACGGTGAGCTGAAAAATGTATAATTTGGATGATTTTTGAGCCGATCCCCCCCAATAGGCATTGATGTAAGATGTAAGAAGAGAGCCATTAATAATTGACAATTTAATGGTTGTTTTATCGTTTGTGCGGTGTCTCCTGGCATCGTTTGTGCTATATTGTTTCGTCATCGCGGTGGGATAATTGCCTTCGCTTGCAGCTCGGCCCCATTTGCTCCGCAAAAGGAGATAATGGAGAATTGACAATTGATAATTTTAGGACTAAGGTCTAAAGACGGAAGAGGGAAATTAAAAGATAAGAATTAAAGTGATTTTGTGTCCATAAAACTTGCATGAATCAAAAAATAATGGTACATTTGTAGCCGAAAAATGTGGAGTTCCACAGAAAAATGCTATAAGAGATGGAGTTTAAACGAGATTTTTACCTTCAGAAACTCATTCGTGCAGAGCAGATGGACATGATTAAAATCGTAACGGGTGTACGCCGGTGCGGTAAGTCCTACCTGCTATTCAACATCTTCCGAAATTACTTGCTGACACACGGTGTGGCGGAAGACCACATCATTGGGCTGGCGATGGATGATATACGTAATAGACACTTACTAAATCCGGATACCCTGCTGGATTACATCGATGCGCACATTGTCAATGACGGAAAAACGAATTATGTGATATTGGACGAAGTACAGTTGGTGGACGATTTTGTAGGAGTATTACTTAGTATGGGGCATAAGCATAACGTGCAGACATACGTATCTGGCAGTAACTCGAAGTTCCTTAGCAAGGACGTTGTAACCGAGTTCCGCGGTCGCGGATGGGAAATACGTGTGCGCCCGCTGAGTTTTGCAGAGTACTATGAAGAGATAGGCGGCGATAAAGGTGAAGCATTGCAAGATTACTACACCTATGGCGGTCTGCCGGCAGTAGCCAAGATGAGTAACCCTGAGGAGAAAGAGTCGTATCTGAAAGATGTCTATCGGACAATTTATCTAAAGGACATAATAGAACGGAACCGTTTACATAACACAGAAGGACTGGAACAGATTTTCAAAGTGCTGGCATCGGCGATGGGTTCGACTGTTAACCCGACAAAGATGGCGAATACGTTTAAGTCGGCAACAGACTTGAAGATATCTAATCACACCATATCCAAATACATAGAAAATCTTGAAGACGCGTTTCTAATCAGTCAGGCAGAGCGATACGACATCAAAGGACGAAAGTATATAGGTGCGGACAGCAAATATTATTTTGAAGATCCGGGCATCCGCAATGCGATACTGGGATTCCGCCAGGTGGAGTTTAGTCACATGATGGAGAACGTGCTATACAACGAATTGCGTTCTCGCGGATATTCGGTAGATGTAGGATTGGTTGAGACATGGGAAAAGAACGAGCAAGGCAAGACCGTTCGCAAGATATTGGAGGTTGATTTTGTTGTTAATCGCGGTTCGCAGCGCATATACATACAATCGGCATACATGCTGCCGGACAAAGCCAAGGTGGAGCAAGAACAACGTCCGTTAACAAACATAAGCGACAGCTTCCGCAAGGTGGTCGTCTCTGGCGACTATATGAGAGGATTCTACAATGATGACGGCATTTACCGGATAGGAGTATATGAATTCTTACTTAATATGAATTGCTTGGATGAATAAAGAGGGAAGGGGGAAAAGTTAAAAAGAGAGGGGTCGTTCCTGTATGGGGAGACGACCTCATTTTTTTGAAAGATTTTCGATTTTTTCCATTGTTATATCATCCTTTTTTCGTACCTTTGTGGCCGGTTTGTTTAAGGCATGAAAAACACACAAACCAATTAAAGTTATGAATACATTAGAATACAACGAGATGGCTCGGGATGTGCATCGTGAGCTGGAGCACGAGCGCGAGAAAGCAGCGGACAGACTTCAGCAAGTGGATAATTTTCTGCAACTTATGGAGTATGCGGACGCATCGGCCTCGAAGGCGGAAAGCCTGCAGCAGCAGGTGGAGGAACTGGGAGAGAAGGTAGACGAGCTACAGCGTCAACTGGAAGAAAAGGAGCTGCAACTCACGGAGTTCAGTAAGCTCACTGCGGGTGTGGCAAAGAAGTCCTCACAGGACGAAGTGCTGAAGGCTCTGCGCACGTTTATCAACATCAGTAAGCGCAAGACGCTGAGCAAGCGCATCACTGTGAAAATGGTGATTATGGAGTTCGCCAATTCCATCGGTCTTTCCTTCCCGGAAGAGGTATCGGCAGTGCTCGACAGCCTCGACGACGAGACGGAGACGGCAGCGCCGGTGACGGTCAACGTGGCGGCAGGCGGCATCAATGTGCAACAGGCTAATGCGGTGAACAGATGAACGGGGAGGATCGTTTCAGCGGCGTGACGCACTATACGCACGTGGATGTGCAGCCGGGCGGCATCAACATACAGCATGTGGAGCATCTGCATCAGGCAGACATACTGAAAGCCATCGGCGTGGAACTCGAGGTGAAGAAGACAGCCGCTCAGCAGGAGGAAAGCACCGCTCCTGAGGTGCTGGAATCGCCAGAAGCAGAAAACTACTGGGCAAAGCTGCATGCAGCCGGTTTTGTTGATGCGGAACACAAGCTTTCTCCCAGTACAACACGCAAGCAGGCGATGTACATTGCTGAGTGCTTTGCCGAGAGGTTGGAAATCAAATCAAAGTGGAAGACATTTGAGCACTTCTGGGGCATCAGTAATCTGGCTCAGGAGAAATGGGATGTGCAACAGACAGGCACGCTGCCCAAACGTTCAAAGGAAATAGACAAGATATTCGGTGTCTGACATAGACCGCTGATTATCAGCTTTTGTTGCCCCTATATAGGTCCTATAATAGCTCCTATATAGGGGATTTTTCTTTTATTATCGCCGTACCTTTGCACCGTCGAAAGTTAGAAATGACTTCGGCGGTGCTCTTTGACTTATTGGATTACGAAACAGACCTAAGGAACAATCCCACACATTATTAATAACAAATAAAAAGAAAGGAACAAAATTATGGAAACAAGAATTCTAAAAGTGGTGCGTCAGGGCGAGGCCTTCAACGTACCAAGCCAAAAGGCAGAAGGGGGCCAGATGAAGAAGTGCAACATCGTGTTGCGCGAACTGGGCGGCTCCAAGTTCGAGAACGAATATGTGTGTGCCATGCTGGGCACACTGGCATCATGCAGGTTTTCCGACGGTGATGTGGTCTTCGCCACACTCCGTTTCTCTACCCACGAGTATCAGGGACAGACATTTCAGGAAGTACTGGCAACAGATATCGTTGCAGTTAAAAATTAAAAGTTAAAAATTAAAAGTTATTCCAACCAGAGTTGAAAGACGAGCGGAGAAGTATCGATGAAATGAGCTCAACTACCTTCGCTTTTCCAAAGCTCGTAATTTCAACAACAATGAAAACAATAGCACTAGTAGTTAATAAAAACGAAAACGAAAACCAAAACATTCAAACAATGACGTCGCTCGAAATTGCCGAGCTGACAGGTAAGCAACATAAAGACCTGATGAGGGCTATCCGAAATATGGAGCCTGCGTGGGAGAAAGTCAACGGGCGCAATTTTGCGCTGGTTGAATATCGCGACAAGAAGGGCGAGCTTCGCCCGTGTTACCGACTCTCGAAAACCGAGTGCCTCTACATCGCAACGAAGTTCAACGACGAAGCCCGCGCCAAACTCGTGATACGTTGGGAGCAACTGGAGATGGAAGCCCTTCGACAAGCTCAGGGACCTGTAAGATGTCTGCCCAGTCCGCAGAAGATTCTGGCGATGGCAGATGAAATCATCGGTGAGGGACTTCGCATGCTCAACGAACCGGCGGAAGACACGCTGACGGCTACGCAGGTGGCAAAGACGTTCAACATGACCGTATGCGACTTCAACGCCGTGCTCTGCGACATGGGTATACAATACCGCCAAGGCGGACGTTGGAATATCTCTGACGAACTTGCCGGCCGCAATCTGGTGCGACTGCGCACGCACGTTTCCTACTCGCTGAAGGGTGAGAAGAAGATTCACACCTATATGACATGGACGCTCGACGGACTGCGCTATCTTAACGCAAAACTCGGTTATCCTAATTTCTAAGCCATGAGTGTACACGTAATATATTATAAGGATGGGGCGAAGATGATGCGCCCCGTCCTCACGAGAGAGGAATACCTCGCGCTGCGAGGCGGCGGCGAACAGAGGCAACTGATGCAGCGTATTCGCGGTGGTGAGGAGAGTGTGAAGAACAAGTTGCAGCAGATGAACTACAGTTGTCTGCCGAATGAGGACGGCTCGCTGAAAGGCAGCACCCGTATGAGCAACACCGTGGGGATGGATATTGATTTCGTAGCACCCAAAGAACTGAAAGCCGAAGAACGGCAGGCATGGCTTAAAGAACGCATGGCCGGAGTGCCCGAACTGGTGCTGAGCAGGAAAGATGAACTGGGCTTGCAGATGCTGGAGCGTTCGGCCACCAAGGGCTACCATCTGGTGTTCCGTCGCCGTCCGGAACTCTCGCAGGAAGAGAACCTCAAGTGGGCAAGTGACCTGCTGGGCGTGAAGTTCGACGATAAAGCCAAGGACATCACGCGAGTATTCTTCACGACCACCGAAGAGCCCGAGGAGTTGATCTGGCTCGAAGACGGGCTCTTCGAGAGTGAAGAACTAATAGTGTCCTTTGCCATAGGCAATGGGGCGGAGCGAAGCGAACGCAAGTGTGAAGAATCCAAAGAAGTGAAGAACGAAGAACCATTAATGCTGTCCAATGGGGCAACCAAGAAATTCCCGACACATTATCATGGCATACCGTTCAAGGACATCATTGCGAAGTACTGGGAGGTGAACAACCGGGGTTTTGAACCCACGCAGGGCGACCGCGACACGCTGACGTTCCAGTTGGCAAGCGATTTGCGCCATATCTGCGGCAAGAATTTCAACTGGCTCAATCAGGTGATCCCCTGCTACGACGGTTTCACACCAGAGGAGAAACAGCAGAAAATCAAGAATGCTCTGGCCTCCAAATACGAGGGTTTTCCTCAGCGCCTGCGCGACACACTCAATGCGCTGCAGATGTCGGATGTAAGAGGTAAGATGGATGATGTGGAAAACGTTGACGATAACGATAACGAATTATCAACTGTCAATTCTCAATTGTCAATTAAAAAACTTCCTCAGGGCATTCAGGAATCCATCGATGCCGTAGGTCCTCATCTGGCTATGCCCGTACTGACGGCCATCTGTCCCTGCATCGGAGCGCTTGCAACGGGTGTGAAGCTGGATGTGCACGGCCAGAAGAAGGGTCTCAACCTCATTGCTTACATCGCCGGTGATTTCGCTTCGGGAAAGGGTGGTATCGACCCCGTGGTGGAAGCCTGGATGAGCGAGGTGAGGGCGCAGGACACTATGTATCAGATGCAGGAGGACGAATGGCGGGCCAAGAAGCGTGCGGCCAAGAACAAGAAGGATCAGCCCGAGGAACCCAAACTGCCTGTGCGTTTCCTGCCGCTGAATAATACCGTTGCCAATCTGGCAGAGCGTCTGGGTAACACGGAAGGCAAGCACGCCTTTTCGTTCACGCCGGAGGCCGACACCGTGGCACAGAAGTGGAGGTCTGCGATGAGCGACTTCTCCGTGATGCTGCGTCAGAGCTACGACGGCAGCCGTTACGACCGCGAGGCAAAAAGTGCGGAAGCTGTGAATGTGCACATTGAGCATTTGCTGTGGAATGTGACGATGTGCGGCACGCCCGATGCTCTCTACCGCGTGGTGTCGAACTATACGGACGGGTTCCAAAGCCGTATCGCCGTGGCCCGCACTCCCGACAACACCTTCGCTCCGCTGGAGGACAAGCCGTATGTCATCACCGACCGGCACTCGGAGCGCATCCGTCAGATAGCCCATCTGCTGCCCCTGATGCAGGGCGAGGTGGAACTGCCGAAACTGGAGGCCAAAGGGCGCGAGTGGGTGGAGCGCATCCGACTGGAGACGATGAAGAACGACGACCGCACCCGTGCCCGCCAGCGCTTCCGCGTCTGCGTGACAGCACAGCGCATGACATGCTGTCTGATGCTCTGCAAAGTGGCCGAACTGCTGATACAGAAGCACGGATTCTCTGGAGCCGAGAAGCAGCTGAAAACATCTGCCGACATGTGGAAGACGATGCTCCTGAAGGCCCAGACACCTCAGATGCTGGAAGCCTATGACATCATCGCCGACTCGCTCTTGGAGAATGCCCTGCATTTCTTCCGCGACCGCATCGAGAATGCCTTTGCCAGCCGCGATTATGCAGGAAACAACGACCGTCGGCGTATGGGTAAGAACGACTCCATTTTCGAGCGTCTTGATGTGCAATTCACCTTCGAGCAGGCTTTGCAACACAGCACCGCAGTCAAGGGAACGTACAGCTCTCGCAACAGTGTGCACCAGATGTTGAAAAACTGGAAAAGGCAGGGGCTTATAGTGAAGAAGGAAAACGGATGGTATCAGAAGATGTGATGTTGTCATTAATTGATAATTGACAATTGACAATTGATAATTGATAATTATGATTACCATCGATAACACTCAGGAATGCTTCGTGGAGCTCTGGCTACGGCTGGAGCGCACGAGGCGGCTCCTCCAGGGGCAGCGAAAGCGCTACTGCATCCGTAACGTGCTCCGTTCGTGGTTCGGTCTCCGGGCCGACGACGACTTCATCTGGGAGGTATGCCATCTCTGCGCTCAGGAAGGTTGGAACGAACTTCCCTCGCCCTTGCTCTCTCCGCGCAAACACCGCGAACTGCTCCGTGCCATAATGGCGGTGAAATCGGGCATAAGTTATTACAAGGTGAATCTGAAAGCCCTCGACACGGCCTACACCATCGCCTTCCCCCGCTGCACTCCGCTCAACGTGAACAAGAAGAAAAGACAGAAACCGCCGTAGCTGGCGGTTTCTGTTGTATTTCGGGACATAGGAAAAGCGGGGAAACAGACTGTTAAAAAATGCAAAATCCGTTAATCTGACAAGTTTATCCAATAATTTGACAAGTGATTATCGAAAAATACGTCGTACTTTTGCAGCGGAAAAACAATTATCAACCCATAAAAGAATACCACTATGAAGAAACTGATGTTCTTATTTGTGTCGCTTTTGACACTTACAATGACAAGTTGCGGAGATGACGATGAGGAGAAGGATGAACCTATTATAAACCATTTCCATGCATGTAATCCCGCATTTACGTATTTCTCAGCAGAAGGAGGTTCTGTGGATATAAAATGGGAAGCTGCGAGTGTTCCCACAGTATATGAATTCTATTCCGCATCGTGGTTCGTGAAAGAAGGTCACGAGGCAGATTATAGGAAATATGTTGACGGAGAAGACACAAAACAACTAAACTGGACAAAAATCTTCGAACCTGCTTCTTGGCCTGGAGAAAAGATGGAAACCAGCATAGATGGAAGCGTTATATCCGGTGAATGGTTTACTGTGGAATATGTGGATAAGCCCACGTATATCATGGGGGCTCATCCTGAAATAAAGGTCACATTGTCTCCCAATACAACTGGAGCAAGAAGATATCTTCGCATTTATCCTCCTGCTCCCAATATTAGCGATGCCTACATCTTCCAGGACTGCGAAGAGACGGAGGAATAAAAGCCAAGAGTCAAGAGTCGAGAGTCTAAGGACGAAAGTCTAAGGACGAAAGACTAAGGACTAAAGGTCAAAAGCCACTTCACAAAATGCGTGAGGTGGCTTTTTGTATTTCGGACAATCGGACAAGTGGACTGGAATATTTTGTGGTCCCCGAAAGAAATTAATCCTCTGTGATGTCCTCCTCGTCGTCCTCGTCGGCATCTTCCCAGGCGAAGTCTCCGAAGAACTCGGGGACTTCTTCCGTAAAGGTGTCGAGGGAGCGGCGGTCCTTCTTCGTGGGACGGCCTGTACCCTTGGCACGGCCCACAAAACCGCTGATGCGGCTTATTTCCAGCAGTTCGTACTGCTCGGGCGGCGTGACATTCTCCAGGACCTCCGGCACCAGTTTTGCACCGACACGGCGCTCAATGGTCTGAAGCACACGGAACGACCATGTGACAGGCGGTTTGCGCACGTCGATGATATCGCCCACATGAATCACACGGGAAGGCTTGACCGTGACACCCTTCATGCTGACCTGACCCTTCTTGCATGCTGCCGCAGCAATGGTGCGCGTCTTGAAAATACGTGCGGCCCAGAGCCATTTGTCTATGCGTGCTTCGTTCTTGTCCAAAAGGAGAGGGATGTTATTCAGTTACTTCCTGCGGCTCCATCGGAGCTTCTTCCTGCGTCTGCTCAATGAGATACTCAAACTCCGAGGGAGACAGTCGCGGAGAGGCAACGCCCTCCGGAAGTGATTTCAGTTCAAGAGGATAGCGGGCCCCGGTGTGATTGATGAGGTCCTCGTAGGAGACCGTCAAGACGAAGTCCTTCTCCGTGACCTTGTTGTAGTCCATCGCTCCGATGCGGAATGTGACATCCACCTGAGAGGGGAACGTACGTAAGACTTTATCAGCGGGGAAGTTGACACCGACAATCGGAATGGTGATAGTCTTCTCCGTGTAGTAGTCCACGTGGGCGGTCATGTGAATCTTTTCGGGGTCGTATTTCACACCGCGCATAGGACGCAGGTGTATACTTTCAACAAAGTCGTTCTCTATGCCGCTGACGTGAATCTCGTCGGTGAAGGCGTATGTCATGGTGTCGAGCACCAGTGCCGGGGCGTAAACGACTACGCTGTCGGGAGAGAATGTCACACCGTGGAGATAATACGACTCCGTGGTCTCGACCGAACCCATGAGACGAACCGGCAGACGACGGTGCAGGCCGCGATTATAATAGAATTCCAGTGTATCAGGGGTGATACGCTGTATGACTGTAGAGGTCAGAATCTGGGTGTTCAGGGCATGCTGCACATCGCTGATGGGCACATAGCCGCATCCTGTGGCTCCTCCGTTGTCGTAGAGCGAAAACTCAAGCGTGATGGGCTGCATGTGGTGGCGCATGTAGTTGATGAGCTGGGTGCCGCGGTCGCGCAGCGTCACGTGAACGGACTCGGGAAGCGGAGTGGTGAGGGTGACACCACGGGGTATGCCTACAAGGGATATAGGCACATTGAACTCCATCTCAAAGGTGTCGTTGAGGCGTTGCAGGAGCCAGAAGCCCGTAGCAATGACAAGGGCACCCGTGAAGATGAAGAGGTCGCGCATAAAGTCGGTGGAGAACACCGCCTTTATGTGCTGCCACAGTTCACTTGGTCTGAGACTGTGCTTGGGCATATACAGAGTTGCGATCTACGCGGATGCGCACACCGTTGGCAATCTCCACTTCGAGTGTATTGTCGGCCTCGTTGATGCCGCGAACGATGCCGTAGATGCCGCCTGCCGTCACAATCTGGGTGCCGACGGTGATGCTGTTGCGCCAGTTTTGGATTTCTTTCTGTTTTTTCTGCTGTGGACGAATCATGAAAAACCACATGATGGCGAAGATAGCCACCATCATCAAAATCATGGGCATGCTGCTCTGCTGCCCTGCTGCCTGTAGAAGTGTCATATTTATTTATTTAGTGTTAGTTTCTTGGAAATGGCATCCAGCGTGGCGTTGATATAACGCGACGAACCGGGTGCGGAATAGTGTTTGGCAATCTCAACGTATTCATTGATAGAGACGGAGAGGGGAATGGAGGAGAAAGACTGTATCTCGCAGAGCGCAACCTGCAGGATGACTCTGTCCATCAGGGCGATGCGCTCCATTTTCCATCCGCGGGTGCTCGTCTCGATAAGTTCCAGGAGCTCTGTCTCGTGTCGGAGGCAGTCCCTCAACAGCTGCAAGGCGAAATCCTTGTCGCTCTCGTCCCGATACTGGGGCAGGAGAGGCATGTCGGGCGTGGTGTCCTCCTTGAAGCGGTTTATCGTCTTCAGCACGAATGTGTCGATGATATTCTTGTCGTCGTTCCAGTAGATGCTTTCGTCCTCGAGGAATTCATCCAGCTGCTCGTTGTCGACAACGATGTTCTTGTAGATGTTGCGCCACAGCTCACGGTCTTTCTCGTAGGTCGTCGGTGTGCCGGCATTCAGATAATCGTCCACAACATCCAGTGCAAGTCCCTCATTCAGGAGATTGCGTACCAGCTCTTCTTCTCCCGACCAGTCGATGCACTGATGCTCCTTGTATGCTTTCAGTGCGAGGTTGTCTTCCAGCTGCTTCATGAAACGGTTGTTCACGAGCCGGGTGGAAGGAGCTTTAATACCCAGGCGCTGGGAACGGGTCAGTGCGGCGTCGTAGTTGCGCCTGACGAGGCGTCCCATCTCCAGCAGAAGACACAGCAGGGAGAGATACAGGTCGTAGGCCTTGTCGAGCGATGCCGTCAGGTCCTTCTCAAGCGTGTCGGCGGGACGGTTTGCGTTGGTATAGTGGGCATAGATAAGTTGCACCACCTTCTGTCGTATAAGTTCTCTGTTTATCATAATAATATGGCGCCCGCGATAGCACAGAGGGCGATAAGTCGTATAGGATTGATGTGATAGACGCGTTGTCCGATGAATGCAAACAGGAAAAGGAAGACGGAAATGAAGAATTGCCATGCATCCTCGCCGGGAGACGAGAAGTTCTCACGGGTCATCAGCAACAGTGACGCAGCGATAAGCAGACCCACCACAGCGGGGCGGATGCCGATGAAAAGACTCTCCACGACGGGGTGGTCCTTGTATTGCAGCAGGAACTTGGAGATGATGAGCATGAGAATGAACGACGGCAGCACCACAGCGAAGGTGGCCGTGAAACTGCCGAGAATACCCATCCACGCGGGGTATCCGGCCTGCACCATACTGCTGTAGCCCACGTAGGTGGCCGTGTTGATGCCTATGGGGCCCGGTGTCATCTGCGAGATAGCCACGATGTCGGTGAACTGACCTGTCGTCAGCCAGTGGTTTGACGTGACCACTTCGCCCTGTATCATGGAGACCATGGCATAGCCGCCGCCGAAGCCGAACAGGCCGATAATCAGGAATACTATGAACAGTTGTATCAGTAGCATGACGGAAGTGCTATTTTAAAAGTTGACCATAGGTGTAACCGCCGATAGCTGCCAACAGTATGACATAGACGGGAGACACTCCCAGAAGCCAGATGGACAGGGCGCAGACAGCAGGAATCCACATCGTGGAGAGTGTGATCTGAGCTGCACGGGCCATACGGAACACCGGTGCTGCGATGAGAGCCACCACAGCCGGGCGGATGCCGCGGAAGATGCTGTTCACTATCGCGTACTCACGGAAACGCTGGAAGAACAGCGCGATGAGCAGTATGATGATGAACGAGGGCAGGGCGGTGCCCAGTGTGCATACCAAAGCACCGCGTGTGCGATACAGTTTATATCCGATGAAGATGCTCAGATTCACGGCAAAGATTCCCGGGCACGACTGTGCTACGGCAATAAGGTCGGTCAGCTCCTCCTGAGTGACCCATTTCTTGCGGCTCACCACCTGCTCCTCAATGAGAGGAATCATGGCATACCCTCCGCCGATGGTGAAGCATCCTATCTTGGCGAATGTGATGAAAAGTTCCAGCATCACTTTTTTTATTTAGTCTTTATGTGACTTCAGCCACTCGCGCGCATTGACGAAAGCCTCTATCCAGGGAGTCACCTGATCCTCCTGCACACGTTCCGTGGGATACACACCGCACTGCCAGGGCAGGAAGGCACGCTCCAGATGGGGCATCATAGCCAGATGGCGACCGTCTGCGGAGCAGATACCGGCCGTGGAGAAGTCGCTGCCGTTGGGATTGGCGGGATAACCGTCGTAGGAGTATTTCAGCACCACGTTGTAGTCGCTTTCCTTGCCGGGCAGGGAGAACTTGCCTTCTCCGTGGGCCACCCAGATGCCGAGCTTGCTTCCCGACAGGCTGCCGAGCAGGACACTCTTATTGTCCATAACGCTGAGTCCCACGAAATTGCTCTCAAACTTGCGGGAGTCGTTGTGAAGCATACGTGCCTCGTTGTTGCAGCCGATGAGGTTGAGCTCCATCATGAGCTGACATCCGTTGCACACACCCAGTGAGAGGGTGTCCTTGCGGGCGTAGAACTTGTCCAGCGCCTCCTTGGCTTTCGGATTGTAGAGGAAGGCTCCGGCCCATCCCTTTGCGCTGCCCAGCACGTCGGAATTGGAGAAACCGCCGCAGAACACGATGAACTGAATCTCCTCCAGCGTCTCACGGCCGGTGACGAGGTCGGTCATCATCACATCCTTCACATCGAAGCCTGCAAGATAGAGCATCCAGGCCATCTCACGCTCACCGTTGGTGCCCTTCTCGCGTATGATGGCGGCCTTCGGACGGGGAGTGTTGTCTTTCTCCGGCTTGATGCCGTACTGAGAGTATTTGCCGGTGAAATTCTTTGGCATCTGCCACTTGAGAGGCTGTTTCTTGTAGTTGTCGAAGCGCTCCTTTGCCTTGCCGTTCTTGCTCTGGTATGTGTCCATGAGATAACTGCTCTCATACCACACATCGCGCAGAGAGTCGATGTCAAAGGTGAACGTCTCGCTGCCTTTCTTCACGCTGACGGTGCGCTCTGCAGAGGGTTTGCCGATATATACGTAACCCACACCGGCATCCTCGAGAGCCTTCTTCACTTCCGTGCGGTTGGCGTCTGCCACCTGGATGACAATACCGGGATTCTCGGCAAACAGTATCTTCACGATGTCCTCTTCCTTTATCTTGTCGAGCTCTACGGCGATACCGTTCGTGGTGTTGGCGAAGCACATCTCAAGAAGACAGGTGATGAGACCGCCTGCGGAGATGTCGTGACCGGCGAGGATGAGACCCTTCTTGATGAGTTCCTGCACGGTGTTGAAAGCGTCCCTGAAGTATTCGGGGTCGGTCACAGTGGGAACGTCGTCGCCCACCTTGCCCAGGCTCTGCGCGAAGGCGCTGCCACCCAGACGCAGCTTGTCGAACGAGAAGTCGATGTGGTAGAAACCGGATGCCATGTCTTTCTGCATCACAGGGCTTACCACCTTGCGTACGTCGCTCACCTGGCCGCCGCTTGTCACGATGACTGTGCCCGGAGAGATGACCTTCTGGCCGGAAGGATATTTCTGTGTCATCGAGAGGGAATCCTTTCCTGTGGGAACGTTGATTTCCAATGCGCAGCAGAAATCCGAGAGAGCCTTCACCGCTGTGTACAGACGTGCGTCCTCACCCTCCTGAGCACGGCAGGGCCACATCCAGTTGGCGGAGAGCGACACGGTGTCGAGGCCTTCCTCAAGAGGAGCCCAGATGATGTTTGTCAAGGATTCGGCCACAGCCAGTACGCTACCCTTTGCGGGGTCGGCAAGTGCTGCCTGAGGAGCGTGTCCCAAAGCTGTTGCGATGCCTTTGTGGAACTGATAGTCGAGGGCCACCACGCCGCAGTCGGACAGCGGCAGCTGCAGTTCGCCCTGACACTGCTGGCGTGCCACCTTGCCGGTGACGCTTCTGTCCACCTTGTTGGTGAGCCAGTCCTTGCAGGCAACAGCCTCCAGGCGGAGTACATCCTCAAGATATGTATTTAGATTCTTTGCATCGTAAGCGGCGTCTTTGTAGTGGTGCTCCACCGTTTTGTCCACCATCACCGTCTTGGGCGAATGGCCGAACATCTGGCTCACCTCCAAGTCGAAGGGACGGCGTCCGTCAGCCTGCTGGAATGCAAAGTGTGCGTCGCCCGTTGTCTCGCCCACAATATAGAGCGGGGCACGTTCGCGCTCGGCGATTTGACGCACGTGGTCGATATGTTTCTCGTCAATGAGCAGTCCCATGCGCTCCTGACTCTCGTTGGCAATAATCTCTTTGGCAGAGAGGGTGGGGTCGCCGATAGGCAGTTTCGACATATCGATAAGGCCGCCGCACTCTTCCACGAGTTCTGAGAGACAGTTCACATGTCCTGCGCTTCCGTGGTCGTGAATTGACACCACGGGGTTTACCTCTTCTTCACATAGCGCGCGCACGAGGTTGTTTGCACGCTTCTGCATCTCCGGGTTTGCACGCTGCACGGCATTCAGTTCGATGCCGGATGAGTAGCGTCCTGTTTCCACGCTGCTCACGCTGCCGCCGCCCAGTCCGATGCGGTAGTTGTCACCTCCCACAACCACGACTTTGTTGCCGGCCTGCGGCTTGCCTTTGAGGCAGTCGCGCTTTGTGCCGTAACCCACACCGCCTGCCAGCATGATAACCTTGTCGTATGCGTAGAGCGGTTCGTCGGGCTCCTGGTGCTCGAATGTCAGCACGCTGCCGCAGATGAGCGGCTGGCCGAACTTATTACCAAAATCGGATGCTCCGTTGGAAGCTTTTGTGAGAATCTGTCTGGGAGTCTGGTAGAGCCATTCGCGCACGGGCAGGAGACGCTCCCATTCGCGCTCCTCCTTTGTGCGGGGATAGCTTGTCATATACACAGCCGTACCGGCTATCGGCCACGAGCCGACACCACCGCCCATACGGTCGCGTATCTCTCCGCCGGTACCTGTAGATGCTCCGTTGAACGGTTCTACGGTGGTGGGGAAGTTGTGTGTCTCTGCTTTGATGGAGATGACGCTCTCAATGGGTTTCACGCGGAACCAGTCGCTCGTGGCGTGGTTTTCGGGTGCGAACTGCTCCACTACGGGACCTTCGGCAAATGCCACGTTGTCCTTGTATGCAGAGATGATATGGTGAGGATTTTCCTCTGTAGTGCGTTTAATCATCTTGAAGAGGGACGATTCCTTCTCCTCTCCGTCGATGATGAATGTGCCTCCGAAGATTTTGTGTCGGCAGTGCTCCGAGTTTATCTGTGCAAAACCGAACACCTCGCTGTCTGTCAGCGGTCTTCCGAGTTGGCCTTCCACCTTGTGGAGATATTCAATCTCCTCAGGTGAAAGTGCCAGTCCTTCCTGCTCGTTGTATTCCTCGAGGTTCGTTATCTCGCGGATGGGAGCAGGTTCAATGTTCACGGTAAAGATATTCTGATCGAGAGCCTTGTAGAGACGCTGCAGCATCGGATCGTAGTCTGCGTTTTCGTCAGCCACCGGCCAGTATTCTTCAATGCGGCGGATACCGTTGAGCGCCATGTTTTGTGTTATTTCCACTGCGTTGGTGCTCCATGGTGTTATCATTTCGCGTCGTGGACCTACAAAATATCCGTCGAGCCGCTGCTCTTTGAGTGCTTCTGCCTCTCCGTAGAGCCAAGAGAGCTTTTCTGTCTCCTCCCGGGAGAGCTGTTGCGCACTTTCTGTGGCGATGATGTTTCCGTCGTTTGTTCTGAAGAATGTAATCATAGATATCTTTATTACCTTAAATATGTTTTATTGTCTGCTGCCGAAGGGGAAGCTGATACCCAGGCTTATGTTTGTAGAGCTCTTTGTGGGAATGTACTGCTTGGAGAACTTGCTCATTACGCGGTCCATACCGGCGAAGAGGCTGAAGCCCTTCGTGTGGATGTTGATAATCCAGCCGAAGCTTGCTCCCAGAGAACCGAAACCGAGGTTGATACCGCCTTCCAGCCACTTCACGGGATGTATGTTGGCAGAGAGACGGGTGTCGTTCCATGAGTATGCTCCCTGAATGCGTGTTGTGTTGAGGAAGCCCACGTCAAGCTTGTCGTAGAACGGCATCTTGTAGTTCGCACCGATGTTGAGTGTGGCACCCAGCATACGTGCACCGCCCTCGGTACCCTTGTCCTGGAAGTTGTAAAGTTTGGAAATACCGGTGGTGAAGTCGTCAAACTGACTGCCCAGGCTCTCTCCGTCGCCGTCCTTCACCTTGATGTTGTTGAAGCCGTGGAATTCGTAGCTGTTCTCCACGCTCTGAGCCTTGTGTATGTCGCTCCAGCTGATGAAACCGAAGTCGAGCAGAGAAGCGCTCACCTTAAGACCCTTCACGAGGTCGTTCTTCTCCAGATCCCATTCTACACCGAAGTCGAATGCCAGACCTACGCCGCCGATACCGCCCTTTGTGATGTCCATGTTTTTGAGCTTGATGATGCCGGGTTCACGCGGTTCGCCGTTGTCATAGGGGTCGGTATTGTAATCACCCCAGGTGAATCCCTTTGCTGCAACTTCCATCTCAGCGTCGGATGTCATAATCCACTTGTCAGGTCCGGCAAGCTCCATCTTGAGGTTGTTGGCCTTCATGTTCATGCGGGCACCGCCCAACAGGATCTTCATCGTTCCGCCCACTCTCCAGGCGTCTGTCACCTGATGACTGTGTCCGAAGCCGATTTCCATCCATGTGGTGCTCTGTGTACTTACCTTGCCGATGTCGTAGTTCCTGTTGCCGAGTGTCTTTGCCATCTCGAAGAGTTCGTACGGTGCGCTGAAGCCGGTGGTGGAGCGCATGCTCAGGTTGAAGAAGTTGTAGCCGTTCCACTTATGGAAGCCGAAGTTAATAATGTCGAGACGCATATCCACAGCGAACTTCTCGCGTGAAGAGAAGTTCTTCAGCACTTCGTCAGCGCTGAGGTCGGGATGCATGAACGAGGCGAGCTTTCCGTTGGGCAGTTTGTAGAAGATATCCGTGTAATCGAGATTACCGGAGAGTGACATGTTGATGTTAGCCAGGATGGGCATCGACACGAATCCCTTTCTTTCATAGTCTTTGGCGGGATTGAGTTCGTAGCCGTAGGTGTATCCGTCCATGAAATACGCGCTGTTCAGATTTTGTGCCATAGCGCTACTGGCGACACTGATGCAGATTGCACCGAGGATATATTTGAAAGTCTTCATGACTGATATTCTTTTTAGTGTTTTACTGTGTTAAGTATCTCGTTCGCGTAATTTAGTTGGCATCATATCCGATTCCTCTCACGCCCATCTTCATGTTGATGAGCTTCACCATCATGTCGGAGAATATCTTTACTCCGGGTGTTGAGGGACTCTTCGCAGTGAAGTCGAAGTAAATTCCGTCGAAGTAGTTGAAGTCTCTCTTAGTATATCTGCTCATGTCGCCTCCGTCCTTGGCGCGCACGGTGAATGTTACGTTTGTGGTCTTGTCGCCGGGCACTTCCACGAAGTTGTTCTCATTTATCACAACCTCCACGTCGGGCATCACAATACCGTTCTCGTCCACAGCTTTGGGCTCCAGACGTACAACCAGAGGCACGTCGCCTGTGATGTCGGTGTTCACAACGAACTCGTTGAACAGGATGTCCTTGATGTCGCTGTTGATACCGTCGGCAATGTCGTTGTCGTTCAAGGAGAAGTTCACATCCGGACGCATGGGAGCGTAGAAGACGTAATCGATGGTGATATCGCTGGTTGCAGGGGCTGCGGTTTTACCCTGATAGTCGATGAGCTCAATACGGAATTCATCAGGCAGTTCCTTTACCAGTTCCTGAATGTTGTGGTATGTGCCGGGACCGGCGCCTCTGAGTTTCACCCATTTGGCTCCTCTGTACTCTGCGGGCAGATAGGCGTCGGGCACGCTCTCTGCTGCGACATAGAATTTCTTTGCCTTCAATCCGGAGCAGTCGCCTTCCAGCAAGAGGTCGGTGTTGCTGTTTGTTTCGGCAATCTTGCCGTCCTCGCCGTCCTTTACGCACACCATTCTCAGACGTGTCTTGAAATCTACGCCGCTGGTCTTGTCTATCTTGAGCAGAACAACGGGGTTCTTGATATCGAAGCACGTACCCGGGTTTCTGAGGAAGTCGGGGAGATCGCCCAAGTCTACAGTAGTTGATATGGTTCCGATGGTGATATCGGTTGTCCAGTCGGATGCAACGGGTACGTTGACAGAGGTCTGGTGTTCGCCCTCGCCCTCATAGCAATACATATTGTCCCGTCCCGTTTCGGGGTCGACGATATACTGCAGGTTCTGGCCGGGATTAAGACTGAAGAGGTTCTCCAGTTTTGCATCGTCCGTACTGCCGTCCGGCAGCCATACGGTTTCCTTACTAAACTCCAATGTCATGTCTCTGTTGTCCCAGTCATACGAGTCGTCCTTGCACGAAGTGACAACGGTCAGGGCTATCAGCCCCAGCGCATAGATGTTTTTTTTCATAGTGTTATAGTTTAGGGGTTAATGCTTATTTACAAAGCCAGCGCGCTGGCTCCGAGTATCGCTGCGTCGCTGTCCTTCAGGTTTGACAGTAAGATTTGTGCCTTTCCTTTGTATATAGGAAGCACGTTTTCCTCAAATGCCTCTCTCACGTGCTTCATGAGCGGCTCGCCGGCTCTCACGGGTCCTCCGAAGAAGATGAATGCTTCCACCGAGCAGAAGTTCATGAAGTTGGCGCAAGCCTCGCCCAGGCGTCGTCCCGTTATCTTCAGGACCTCCATTGCGAGTGCGTCGCCGTTGTTGGCGGCAATGCTCACGTCCTTGCTCATTATTTTTGATGAGGCGATGTCTCTCAGGACGCTTTTTTCGCGTGTCTGTGCCATCAGTTCGAGCGCTGTGCGTGCCACGCCGGGGCCTGAGCAGTAAGTCTCCAGGCATCCCTTGCGTCCGCAGCCGCATTCTCTGCCGCCCGGCACGATGATGGTGTGACCCAGCTCACCTGCAAATCCGTCGCAGCCGTAAACCACCTGTCCGTTCACCACGATACCGCTGCCCACACCCGTGCCCAGCGTTATTTCGATGAAGTTCTTCATACCCTTTGCCGCACCGTAGGCCATTTCTCCCATCGCAGCGGCGTTGGCGTCGTTGGTTATCGCTACGGGCACTCCCAGAGCGTCGCCGAACAGCTTTGCCAGAGGTATGCAACCCGTCCAGGGGAGGTTGGGGGCCTGCAGGATTTCGCCTGTGTAGTAGTTTGCATTGGGGGCGCCGACACCCATACCCTGAATCTGCGAGATTCCTCCCACGCGCTCAATCACGGGCATCAGTGCTGCCACACAGTCTTTCACGTATTGCTCCACAGTGCCGTGTCCGGTTGTGGGTACTGTCACTCTCTCCACAATATTGGCATCGCGATCCACGATGCCGAAAGCGGAGTTTGTCCCTCCCAAGTCCAAGCCGATTACGAACGGTTTCTTTTCCATGTCATTATATTAGCACATTTTCGCGACAAAGATACGAATATTCTCGCGGCTTGACAAATATAATTGCTATAGATTTGAAAAAAAAGTAAAAAAAAGTAAAAAATACCTTTTCCGCTCCTTGTTGATGTGAAAAAAAGACGTATATTTGCGGACGTTTTATATGTGGATACAGCCGGTCGATACACTTGAACTCGTGGTGAAGGGCATTTTTGTGGGTGCCATCGCCAGTGCGCCGATGGGTCCCGTCGGGGTGCTCATTGTGCAGCGTACGCTCAAGAAAGGTCGCTGGTATGGTTTTGTCACAGGAGTGGGAGCTGCGCTCTCCGATCTCATCTACGCCGTCATCACTGGTGTGGGTATGGCAATGGTGCTTGATTTGATAGAAAAGCCCTCAAATCTCTACTGGCTCAAGGTCATCGGAGGTTTCATGCTGTTCTGCTTCGGCATATTCTGTATGATGTCCGACCCCACCAAGGAAATGCGTCCCAGCGGAGCCAACGGCCGGGGCACTCTTTTCCACAATGCCGGCACGGGCTTTCTCCTCACTCTCTCCAATCCTCTGATTATATTTCTCTTTATGGCCATGATGGCCCGTCTGGACTTTGTGGTGCCCGAGCACTACTGGTCGCAGGCTCTGGGTTATACCAGCATCTTCGGCGGGGCACTTCTCTGGTGGTTTGCGCTCACGGCCATCGTCGACAAGGCGAGGGCTCATTTTCAGGTGCGCACCATACGCTTCTTCAATCGCGTGTTGGGTCTCATCGTTGTGATTGCGTCGCTCGTGGCCGTATTCACAACAGTATTGTAAATGTTTATCGCACAAAAACTTAAGGCCAGCAACATTGTGGCCTATGTCCTTTATATGATGCAGGTGGAAGACACCATACGTGCCTACGACCTCGATGCCGATCGTCTGGAAAGCGAGTATCTCACGCGCTTCGACTACGACGACGAACAGCTCGCTCAGGCAAGGGAATGGTACGAGGGTCTCATCGATATGATGCAGATGGAGATGTGTCAGAAGACGGGACACGTTCAGGCGCTCACCAATGTCATCTCCGACCTCGAGGATGCCCATCAGGCTCTTCTAGACGACTCTCAGAAGCCTTTCTATCAGGCAGCCTACGGTGCTGCGCTTCCCGTTTTGGGCGAGTTGCGCTCCAAGGGTATGGACGAAGAGGTGGGCGATGTGGCCAATGCCCTCGATGCCGTCTATGGTGTCACACTCCTGAAGATGCAGGGCAAGCCCGTTTCCACAGAGACGTCGGCAGCTCTGGCTCCTGTCATCCGCATGTTGGAACTTTTATCAGAAAACTATGAATCCTGAAATAGAACGCAGACGCACCTTTGCCATCATCTCTCACCCCGATGCCGGTAAGACGACGCTCACCGAGAAGCTCCTGCTCTTCGGCGGTCAGATACAGGTGGCCGGTGCCGTCAAGAGCAATAAGATTAAGAAGACCGCCACGTCCGACTGGATGGAGATAGAGAAGCAGCGCGGTATCTCCGTCACCACCAGCGTGATGGAGTTCGACTATCACGACTACAAGGTCAACATCCTCGACACTCCCGGTCACCAGGACTTCGCGGAGGATACCTTCCGCACGCTCACGGCCGTCGACTCCTGCATCATCGTGGTGGACGGCGCCAAGGGTGTTGAGGCTCAGACGCGTAAACTCATGGAAGTCTGCCGTATGCGCAAGACTCCCGTCATCATCTTCATCAACAAGATGGACCGCGAGGGCAAGGACCCCTTCGACCTTCTCGACGAGCTCGAAGAGGAGCTCCGCATCAAGGTGCGCCCCTTCTCGTGGCCCATCAATCAGGGGCAGCGTTTCAAGGGTGTCTACAACATCTACGAGCAGCGCCTCAATCTCTTCCAGGCCGACAAGCAGCGTCTGCAGGAGCGCATCGAGGTGGACGTCGATTCCCCTCAGCTCGATGAGATGGTGGGGGAGGAGGACGCAAGGCGTCTGCGCGACGACCTCGAGATGATAGAAGGCGTGTATCCTGCCATCGACGATGTGGCGAAGGGTGCCGACAATCTCTATCTGCAGGCCGACACGGCACCTGTCTTCTTCGGCAGTGCGCTGAATAATTTCGGTGTGCAGGAACTGCTCGACTGCTTCGTCGAGATAGCTCCCTCGCCGCGTCCCACGCAGGCTGAGGAGCGCCTCGTTTCCCCCGAGGAGGACAAGTTCTCGGGCTTCATCTTCAAGATTACGGCCAATATCGACCCCAACCACCGTTCCTGCATCGCCTTCTGCAAGGTGTGCTCCGGACGTTTCCAGCGCAATGCTCCCTATCTTCATGTGCGTCAGGGCAAGACGCTCCGCTTCTCTTCGCCCACGCAGTTCATGGCGCAGCGCAAATCCACCATTGATGAGGCCTGGGCCGGCGATATCGTAGGTCTGCCCGACAACGGCACGTTCAAGATAGGCGACACGCTCACCGAAGGTGAGAAGATACATTTCCGCGGGCTCCCGTCGTTCTCGCCCGAACTGTTCAAATACATCGAGAATGCCGACCCTATGAAGACCAAGCAGCTCGAAAAGGGTATCGCCCAGCTCATGGACGAGGGTGTTGCGCAGCTTTTCGTCAACCAGTTCAACAATCGCAAGATTATCGGCACGGTGGGTCAGCTGCAGTTCGAGGTGATACAGTATCGCCTTGAGAATGAATACAATGCCAAGTGCCGCTGGGAGCCTCTTTCGCTCCACAAGGCCTGCTGGATAGAGTGCGAACCCGGTCACGAGGCAGAATACGAGAATTTCAAGAAGCGCAAGTATCAGTATATGGCTCTCGACCGCGAGGGACGCGATGTGTTCCTTGCCGATTCGGGCTATGTGCTCACTATGGCGCAGCAGGATTTCCCCCACATACATTTCCATTTCACAAGTGAATTCTAAATGACGCAGAAAGATATTGCTGAGGACATACGCCAGGCTGTGGAGACGCTCCGCAAGGGCGGTCTCATTCTTTATCCCACCGACACCATCTGGGGTATCGGTTGCGACGCCACCAACGAGGATGCTGTGCGCCGTGTGTTTGCCCTCAAGCAGCGTGCCGACTCCAAGGCGATGCTCTGCCTTGTGGATTCGCCCGACCGTCTGCAGCGCTATGCTCGCGGCATTCCCGATGTGGCGTGGGATCTCATCGAGTTTGCCGAGCGTCCTCTCACGCTCATTCTCGACGGTGCCGTCAATCTGGCTCCTTCGCTCGTGGCTGAGGACGGCAGTGTGGGTCTTCGTGTCACCCGCGAGGCCATTTCCCGCGAACTGTGCTATCGCTTCCAGAAGGCCGTTGTCTCCACGTCGGCCAATATCAGCGGAGAGCCTTCTCCCGCCATTTTCAGCGAGATAGACCCCGCAATCGTTCAGGGTGTCGATTATGTGATGCGTTCCCGTCAGAACGACACGCATCCCTCTCGTCCCTCCCAGATAGTGCGCCTCAAGGCCGACGGTGAATTCAAAGTGCTACGCCCATGACACGCTGGCTCCTCTATCATATCCTCCGCTGGTGCCGCAGCAATCGCCGCCATCGCCGTTTCATGCTTTTCCTGGCTTTCCTGGTGGGCATCGGTTCTGCGCTGGCAGGAATGCTGCTGAAGGCTATCATCGAGGAGATAGAGGTGTTCATCACGCAGGGATATAAGATAACGCATGCCAACTGGCTCAACCTCGTCTATCCCGTCATCGGCATACTCCTCACCGGCCTTTTCGTGCGATTCGTGGTGCGCGACGACATCGGTCACGGCATCACCAAGATACTCTACGCCATCGCCCGCCGTCGCGGCTTCATACGCCGTCACAACTGCTGGACCTCCATCGTGGCTTCCGCCATCACCATCGGCTTCGGAGGCAGTGTGGGTGCGGAGGCTCCCATTGTGCTCACGGGCAGTGCGCTGGGCTCCAATCTCGGCCGCCTCTTCCGTCTCACCGACAAGCAGATGATGGTGCTCGTCGGCTGCGGTGCGGCAGGTGCTGTCGCCGGCATTTTCAAGGCTCCTATCGCGGGTCTTGTCTTCGTCCTCGAGGTGCTCATGATAGACCTCTCGATGGGCTCTCTTCTGCCGCTCCTCGTGAGCTGTGTGACGTCGACGGCCGTAGTGTTTATCTTCACTGATACACAGACGATTTTTCGCTTTCAGCTCGAGGAAGCCTTTAGCATGTCGCGCATACCTGCCTACATCCTCCTCGGCGTCTCTTGCGGTCTGCTTGCGCTCTACTTCGCACGCACCATGAACTGGCTCGAAGGCATCTTCCAGCGCCTTGCCAATCCCACCCGGCGCTTCCTTCTCGGAGGCTCTGTGCTCAGCGTGCTCATCTTCCTCTTCCCTGTGCTTTACGGTGAAGGATATGCTCTCATCGAGCTGCTCCTCAACGGCAACTCTATGGCCGACTGGCAGCATGCTCTCGACGGTTCGCTGTTCTACGGGCGGGGGGAGTCGCTCATCCTTTTCCTCCTTCTTGTTATCCTCACCAAGGTCTTCGCCACTACGGCTACCAACGGAGGCGGCGGTTGCGGCGGTATCTTCGCTCCCTCGCTGTTCCTGGGATGCATTGCGGGCTTTGTCTTTGCGCTGGTGTGGAACCACTACAATGTCTTCGGCATCTACATTCCCGTGCGCAATTTTGCCATGCTGGGCATGTGCGGCATGATGAGCGGTGTGATGCATGCGCCTCTCACGGGTATCTTCCTCATTGCCGAACTCACCGGCGGCTACCAGCTCTTCATGCCTCTGATGATTGTTGCCGTGGGTGCCTATATCACCATCAAGAGTTTCGAGCCCCACAGCGTCTATGCCATGCATCTGGCCCGTCGCGGTCAGCTTGTCACGCACAACACCGACAAGGCCATCCTCACTCTCATGTCTATGGACAGCGTCATCCAGCACTACGACGAGGTGCTCCGTCCGGAAGATTCTCTCGGCACTGTGGCCCGCCAGGTGGCCGGCACCACCAACGATGTCTTCCCCGTAGTGAGTCCCAGCGGCCGTCTTCTCGGTGAGGTGTATCTCAATGATATACGCCATCTGGTGTTCCGTCCCGAGTTGTTCAATGAGTTCCGTGTCAGCCAGTTGATGACGCAGGCTCCCACGCGCCTGAACATCAACGACAGTATGGACACAGTGGCCCGTGTGTTCGATCGTACCCGTGTGTGGATACTCCCTGTGGTGGACAACGAGGGCAACTTCAAGGGCACCATCCGCAAGTCCACCCTTCTGAGTGTCTATCGTCAGATGCTCGCCGACAGCTCCGAGGAGTAGTTTCAGCTCATCTTTTGTGTAGCAATAAGTCAAAGAACGCTTTTCGTCTGCTCCTTCGCACACGCACTGCAGGCGCTGCGCGGACCCTCTGACGACAGTCTGAGAACAGTCTGAGAAGTCTTTGATTGAAATCCGCTGCAAAGGTACGACATTTACATAACGAGTGTTGTTATTGAAAATGAATAAGTTGCATATCTTGCTTCATGACGCATTTGCGATTGTGGTGGGAAAATTGCACTATTTTGGTGTGTATAAGGAGTGCTAAAAGGCAGATTTTTGACGAAAAAAAAGATAGTCGTTTTTCTCACTTTTTCAACAAAAATCCGTATATTTTTTGCTAAAACGCTGAAAAAAACTGCATAAAACTCGCCCAAAAGGGCAAAAACTTCTCGCTTAAGAGTTCACTAATAAGGACTCTGAAAGTACTCTGTAGGTATTCTGTAAGGAGTCAAAAAGCTTCTTCCTTCGACGTTCTCCCGTAGTTCTCTCGAATGTCATCCAGTATTCCTTCATTATTTATGCAGTATTTTCGCACTATATGTGCAGTCTTTCACTGGACATATACTGGACATATACTGGACACATACTGGACATATACTGAACTTGGGTCGAGAGAACTTGCTTGGAACTTGCTTAGAAGGTGCTTGGAAAGAGCTTACAATGACCGGTGTTGATATTGCATGTTTTGATTGCCTGCATTTTTTTTTCGACATTCGCGATATCCGTGACACGAATATTTTGTACCCTCAAAGACTTTTTACCGCATTTAGAGATGAAAAAGTGTGGGATAAGGTGCTTATTTTGAGAAAAAAGTGTATCTTTGTTACCGATTTGTGAGAAATAAACACATTTAACCTTAATAATAGTCGACTATGAAAAGAATTACTCTGTTTTTCAGTTTAGTCATGATTTTAGTGATGCTGCCAGTGATGGCATTCGCTGAGCTGCCGGCAAATGGTGCCACGGGTTATCTCTACAATGTCAGAACGGGCAAGTTCTTGAGTCACGGCGTCACCACAGTGGACAATAGTGGCGCCAAGGTGGATGACTACGGCGTACCCGTGGAGGTGAAGGACGAGGGCACCGCAGAAGCATTGTTTAGCGGATATTGGTATCTGCGCTTTCGGATGGGTGACTATTACAGCAGGTATTTGTGCGTAGCTTCCAACGGTTTGACCTGCGCAGCAGCATCGTACCACAAGTGGGCTGTTAAGGAGACAGAAGACGGTATGCTTATTCGTTGTATATACGATTACACAAAGGAACCGAAACACCCGGAATATGCTGTTGAGGGATATTATCTGGCAATAGACGAGGACGGCAAGTTGGTGCTGGTGGATGGCGAAGCGAATGCAGACTTGTGGCTATGGAAGAGCGCCAGTGAGCAGATAGCCATCGTGGACGCTGCTGAGGCTGCACGTGCTGCAGCCATTGGAGCAAAGGGCGGTCTGAGCGTTTCTTCAGTTTCCGAACTGGTAGCGGAACTTGCGTCAATGAGTACAGCCGACATGACCTCCAGTATTACCAATCCTACGATGTTTGAGAACACAACGGGATGGACGGTGAACAAGATACAGGGCACGGCCATCACCAACGATTCGTATCAGATACAGAACGCAGCCGGAACGCAGGTTACAGTGAGCCAGCAGGTGACAGGACTCGCGTCCGGTTTCTACAAGGTGGAGGTGCAGTCGTTCTACAGGGCTTCCGTCTTGGCGCGTTGTAAGACATTTGGCGACAACGGATACCGTTTCTCCAATGCCTACGTGCAGGCCAACGACAACAAGGTGCTCATCAAGGACTGGTATGCCATCTCCACCGAGAATTATACTAAACCCACTTCCAGAAGCCAGATTCAGGATGAGTTCAATGAAAGTACGAAATATACCAATACTGTTTACACGTGGGTGGGGGATGACGGCGTGCTCGACCTGAGCATCGTGGTGCCCAGCTACAGTGGAGGCAGCAGTTATCCCAATTGGATATGCTTCAACAATGTGCGTCTGACACAATACTTTTCACCGGAGGATCTCGGTCCCTACAAGACACAGCTGGATAACGCCGTATCGACGGCCAACGCGCAGAAATCGTCGCTGCCCACACTACAGAAGGGTATACTCGAGACCGTGGTGGAGACGTATGATAAGGAATGGACCACAGTTGCTGATTATGAGGCGGCAATAGCCGCCGTGGTGGGCGCAACGGAGACTGCGCAGCCCTTCGCTGCTCTGTATACCGACTACAAGGCTCTGCGCACGAATATTAACGACCGCTTGCTCAGCCAGACCACAGCCTATACCGACCCCGACGATGCTACGGCAGACTACAACGATGCACTGAGTACCCAGAATGCAGCCGTAGAGGCAGCGGCAACGGTGTCGGACATAAACAATGCCAAGACAGCTCTGTGGGCTGCCGCAATGACATGGATGAAGAGCGTGAGCGTCAAAGGCAACGGTCTGGACCTCACATGGATGATAGTGAACAACGACTTCTCCAATACGAACTACAAGGCAGCTTGGACGGAAGAGTTGGAAAGCAGTACGACGGTGGGCGTGACCAGCGGAGTGATGCGCTACTACAACAGCAACTTCAACCTCTATCAGACGCTGCCGTATCTGCTTCCTGCAGGTCGCTACACAATGACAATGGACGGCTTCGAACGCACTAACGACCCGAGAGACACGGCCTACAGCGACTATGCTGCCGGTGAGTCAACTGTGACCGGTACGATGTATTTTGGAGAAAACGCTAAGACGGTGATGAACCTCTTCGACGTGCAGAGCATCACGGACAACAGTCTGGGCGGAAAAAAGCCGACGGGTGCTTCGTTCTACATACCCGACGGTTCCAGTGCAGCAAACAATTATCTGGCAGCTGGTCTCTATCCCAACACGCTGAATGTCATCATGAATTCAGATGCCGACGATATCCGTGTGGGTTATCGCTGTGCCAACACAAAGGCCTGGACCTGCGTGGATAACTTCAAACTCTACTACAAGGGTTCTGAGACCACCGTTTCCGCCACTCTCGGCACTAACGGTTACACCACATTCGCTTGTCCGTATCCTCTCGACCTGGAGAATCTTCCCGACGGCGTGGAGGCATACAAGGCATACGCAGCAAGTGCTACCACGGTGAACCTTCGTACGATAGAGCAGGCTGTGCCCGCCAATACGGGTATGCTGCTCAAGGGAACACCAAGTGCCGTGGTGAGCATTCCGATGGCTGCAGAAGGAGAGGCGTTGGAGGACAACCTCTTCTATGTGAATGTAGGCGGTAGCACTTTCACACCGGAGGTCAATACCACCTACTACGGTCTCATTAAGGATTCCAATCCGTTGAGTTTCGGATGGTTTAATCCCTCTTCGGTGGCAATACCTTCGGACAAGGCTTATCTGAAGGTGACTAGCGGCGGAGCACGTTTGTCTGTGTCGTTCGATGACGATGAGGTTACTGCAATCGGCAGTTTGGAGGCTTTGGATGCGGAGACTCCGAAGGAAGGCAAGTTCCTCGAGAACGACAGGATTGTGATTGTGAAGAACGGTGTGCGCTACGGCGTCGGCGGTCAGAAGTTGAACAGGTAATCGGACTACAACTATGAAAAAGACATATATAGAACCCAAAAGTGAGGTTATAGGTTTTGCTGAAGAGGATATCATCTGCAGCAGCACTACGGCAGGTATTCAGGATGTGGAGATTGACGACCCCAACCTTTTTGGTGCCCGTGAGGCAGTAGATGACTATATAAGACCTTCCCGTGACGTGTGGTCGGAGGAATGGTAAAATATATAGAGTGAATTAATTCGCGGATTTACGAATTTGCGGATGAATGGAATGGATGCCATGCAGAGATTGTCTGTGTGGCATCTTTTTTAGCAACTCGTCTACTTTTGCGCAGCAAATGAGCGCGAGTGTAGTCGAAGCGAACTAACAACTCTTCACTCTCACGTTTTCCATCGGCACATTGTCCCAGCGGAACAGAGGGATGAGTTCCTTAGGACGTATGGGGCGGGGGAGAGGAAGGATGCCGGCAAACCATGCCAGACGGCCGATGATTTCCTCTGCGCTGTATCTCGAACGCAGATACTCCATATCAATACCGTGATCGCGCTTGGAGAGGCGCTGACCCTCCGCATTGCACAGCAAAGGCAGATGAGTGAACGAAGGAGCGTCATATCCCAACAGGCGCGCCACATATATCTGCTGGGGCGAGGAGAGCAGCAAATCCCTGCCGCGCACCACCTCCGTGATGCCCATCGACGTGTCATCCACCACCACAGCCAGCTGATAACCCCACGCGCCGTCCTTGCGCCTGATGATGAAGTCGCCGCAATGGCGGGCTAGATTCACCGACTGAGCCCCGTAGTGGCCGTCCGTGAAGCAGATATCCTCGTCGGGCACACGCAGACGCACAGCAGCCCGCTCCAAATCCTTATCTATATATGCACGCGCGCGACATGTGCCCGCGTACACTATGCGCCCGTCGCTCTCGTGGGGAGCCTGCGTAGCCATGATGTCGGCACGGGTGCAGAAGCAGGGATAGACAAGCCCCTCCGCCTTGAGCCTCTCGAGCGCTTCCTGATAAAGTGCATGCCGCTCGCTCTGATAGTAGGGGCCTTCGTCCCACGTCAGACCCAGCCATTCGAGGTCGCGCATGATATGGTCGGCATACTCACGGCGCGAACGGTCGGGGTCGAGATCCTCGATGCGAAGCAGCCAGATGCCGTTTTTACTCTTGATGGAGAGCCATGAGAGAAGAGCGCAAAAAACGTTCCCAAGATGCATTCTGGCCGTCGGAGAAGGGGCAAAACGGGCTTTCATGGGGGTAAAGGTACGGATTTTTTCACTTTTTTCAAAAAAAGTTGCGATATTATTTGGTGGGTTTGTAAAAAAGCCATACCTTTGCACCCGCATTTGAGAAAGTGCGTTGTTCTTTGACAGAATTTCATAGACAGAATTGTAGTACAGGAAATACAAGCGACCTGTCAATTTCCTTATATTAGGAATTGAGAAAAAGAGAATGATGTCGGGATTACGATGACTCTTCGTTTTAAATGATATTTTACAATGTAGAGTTTGATCCTGGCTCAGGATGAACGCTAGCTACAGGCTTAACACATGCAAGTCGAGGGGCAGCATGATTCTAGCTTGCTAGAATTGATGGCGACCGGCGCACGGGTGCGTAACGCGTATCCAATCTACCCATAGCTCAGGGATAGCCTTTCGAAAGAAAGATTAATACCTGATGGTTTGACACTTCGGCATCGTTGTGTCAATAAAGATTTATCGGCTATGGATGAGGATGCGACTGATTAGCTTGTTGGCGGGGTAACGGCCCACCAAGGCGACGATCAGTAGGGGTTCTGAGAGGAAGGTCCCCCACATTGGAACTGAGACACGGTCCAAACTCCTACGGGAGGCAGCAGTGAGGAATATTGGTCAATGGACGGAAGTCTGAACCAGCCAAGTAGC
>JAEEGH010003519.1_pt1 | contig 41137 bp, 38 predicted proteins | sample 9134181 | NCBI WGS metagenome assembly JAEEGH01 (sample SAMN16246544, study PRJNA631951) | gut metagenome | biome: gut microbiome; feature: rumen; material: DP-attached | host: Bos | place: Iran: Karaj | collected 2018-10 | reverse complement strand
AGAAAGACAAACTTCGACAGTCCTCGATAGATTTTCAAGCCTACGTCAGGAACAGTCCTCAGTTCCACCGATGGCAAAAGAAATTCCAGAAAATGAAGGGAGGAGACAAGTGAGTCTGCCACTTCCTGTTACTCAGCACCCCTCTATGAGAAGGTAATCATGCGTCGTTATGGAGCAAGATAACGACGCATGATTTACAGTACGAATACTGATGATTTCATCACTTTACTTTCTGTTTATTTCTCCTAAATTGCTATTGAAAATTACATTCCCTTTCTGGGAATTCAACAAGCAAGTGTAAATTTATAACAGATAGTTGAAAAACTCATCAATCGGAGTTGAAAAATTGAGTTTCTTTCTTGGTCTGGTTATAATTTTCGCTGTTATTTTATCTATTTCTCCGTCCTTTAGTTGTCTCATTGCAGCATCATGCCACGCGCCCCTTCATAAGAGCAACTCTCTGCCCCTACTTTCTGCGCTTCCTTCAGAGCTGTTTCCAGATCTGATTCTAAGAGATCGCATATTCCAAACATTACTTTGCCATTGAACAAGTTATTAATCAAAGCAGCCGCTGTCCAGTCGCCCGCACCAGAGGTATCCACCACTTTTTCATTTGCAACAGGTTCCAAATGCTTCCAATCCCCACTTAAGCGGTAGCTCAAGCCCTTTGCCCCTTGCGTCTGGATAAACAGCTTTTCCTTATAGTCTTTAAACTGGTCAATGTCATTTATTCTCTGTTCCGAAAACTTGACTATATCAGACACCTCAACACATTTGTTGAACAGACTGACATTGCCTCCTCTACTGGAAGGTTCAAAGAATATCACCGAACCCTTTTCCTTGAATGTGGCGGCCAGCTTAAAGATGGCGGGTGAAACCCTGTCAAAGAAGAATACCTTTGGCACAAAGTCGATCTTCTCAATCACCTCATTCGCCTGTTTCAGCGTAAGCGACTTGAAGTCCAGATAGAACCGTCCGATATTGTTACGTGATTCAAACTTGTGCGTGGGAATACCGTCCTTATTAATGAAGTTACGCTGTACTATCACCGGTGTCTTACCGTCTTGGGTTGAGACAAAATCAGTGTGTACACGGTGCTTTTTCATGTCTTCCAACACTCTCACTCCGTCTTTCGTGCCGTCCAGTCGGGCTATGGGATAAGCATCCCAACCCATGTGGGAGAGAATCATCATCACGTTACCACATGTGCCACCAACGTAATAGGAAATGGGGACTCTTTGCCCGTCCCTAATCAACACATCCAGACTTATCAGGCCTGCACCAACTATGATATTATTTGTTTCAAGTTCCATGTTTCAAGAATCAAGAATCAAGAATCAAACTTCAGGATTAAGCCTCTCCACCAACTCCGCTTTCACCTTTTCCCACGCCATCTGAGGGTCATACTCCACCTGTGGCCCAAGAATCATTTCCGTGTCCGTCAAGAATTCCTCATCCAGTAACTTCCCGTTCATATTCAACACAAATTCCTTGTACGTAGGCAAGTGCGATGCCGTGAAGCCCATATACCGCTTATAGCTCTCCATCACTTTCCCTTTATCCAACTCGGGGTGCATTGACAGTATCTTCCACAGGTCAAACAAATCACGTCCTTTTCTCCGCTGATACACAGCCCTCAGCTTCGTTCCTGTCAGCTCTGCCAACTCATACGTCAGCACCTCGCAAGCACCATTGAACCAAGAACTATCCACTACAAAAGGCACTCTTAGCATTGGGAAAACAGAAAAATGCTCCTTGCAGTTAATCTCCACCTTCAAGTGGATCTCGCCCGCATCCATATCAGTCGGTTGCACCTTGAACACCAAGGTATTGTTGTGCTTCTTTTGCTTCACCACGGGGTCACCAAGCCAGGAGAGCGCATCCCGCAGATGGTCAATCGTCTCCTTGATAGGCTCTGCCTGCACTTGCACCAGGTCGATGTCCTCCGAGTATCTGGGCTGCGGCCTCAGATACAGCTTGCCCAATGCCGTGCCACCACGGAACGCCAAATGCTCCGCAAGAAATGCATCGCTATAAATAGACACTAACGCACGGCAAACTATCAAATCCTGTTCAATGAATTTATTCACGACCCACGGGGCATGCTCGCTCCATTCCGTAATATATCGCTCTGGTATCATAACTCGTCAATCTCGATGGTTTCATTCACAATAATTCTCCATTTAGCATTCCTTTCGCATCCCTCGCTGCTTTTTCCTGACTTTAAAGGCACATACTGGAGCACATGGCTAGAACACTTCAACAGGCCATACACAGATTCTGCCGCTTCACCTTCCCCCAGCACCTCGTCCAGAATATAGCCCAGGCGCTGCATGCTGGTTGCCGGCACCTCCTTCACGAAGTCAGCTCCCAAACGCCCGAAATCCAGTTTCTCCACCAGTTCAGCAAGAACAGTGGTTGCCCGCGAAACGCTCCCTGTTTTAGCCTGATACGTCAGCAAATCCACTGCCGTCAGTTCAGGACACGACACGTTAATGTAGCCCGTCCGCGTCTGCCGTCTTTCCACGTATGCCTCAGGAATGTGGCTCTTGCAGAAATAATGCGTAAGGTACTTCTCCCCCTTCTTGTCACGCATGGCGGGAGGCTCTATCATTACGCTGAACCGCAGCGGGACCTGATGCGAAGCTCCGTGATAGCTTGCAGCACTCAACAGAGCCACATAGTATTTGCGTCCCAAGTGGTGCATCATGTCGTCCAAGTAAAACGACTGCGGCACAGCCCCGCGTAGCACATACTCATCTGGCACTATGACGTAGAAGCCACGCAGGGGCGACATAATCCGTCCTTTGCTCACTTCCCTGGTCAGCGCACGTGCAATGCTGCCGGCGTTCATGTCGGGAAATGCCGGCGCCACCTCATCGTGCGTGAAGGTGTAATTGCCTCTGAGCGGCTTATCATATATCCAGCTTGCTATGCTCGCCATTTCTATGAACTCATTATTTCGTTTGCAAAGATAGACATTTTTTGTCTAACTACGCAAATAAATAACGAAAAATATATTCTATTTAATTGTTCGTAGCTCATTATTAGACCTGCATCAATTCTCATCGTAAGCTTCTCCTGTAACCCAAAGGAGGAATGGTTCACTAACCTTATTAATCTGCTTAAAAAGGGTTGCATCTTCTATCTCATAGTTTGCGGAACTCACGTTGTATATTGTGACACATTTGTTATACTCCAATCCCACAAGCAAAGCACCAAGTGACAACAATTTACTTGTCAGCAACGCAATACCAAAACACACATGTTCACTGATAGGCTCGAAGGTTGCCTGATGCCCTTGAATCATATTTGACACAATACGATACAGTTCAAACGGATTTTGCTCATCAGCGTAAGTGATATTTTGTGGCTCGGTAAACTGCTTCTCAGTAAAGAACTCATGGTATTTCAGCATCAGATAGTCAGAATGCCGTGGGTCTTTCGATGGGAAAGGAAACACAGGGAACATATCAGAGGGCTGGAAATGATTATAGATGCTCCTCAAAATGTCAATATTCTGGTCACCCATCAAGCTAATAAGGATATTTATCCTATCTAGATTTGCCTCACGGCTCGACAGGGAGCGGAAACCCACCAACGGCTCGATATTATCAATTACCGGCGTTTTCTTTATTCGTTCATCAATCGTTACGTTTTCAGATACAGCAAAAAACAGGTTCTTGGACTTGTCTTTGTCAAGCTTGTTGAACAAGGCCTTACCAATATTGAAATAGAATGCCCTGGGCAATGAGCTGACATCCATTATCACATCATTATATGCGCTCAAGTCTGTGTCTATCACTTTGCGACTCATCTGAGCTATACGCTTGTCCCAAGGCAAACTACCGTCTATTTGCAATTCCTCATAACCAAAGCCGTATTGGTCTATCAACTCTGCAAGTTGTTGCGAATTGATTTCGTACAATTTCTTATTTTCTGAAGGGTCTTTCTCATTAGGAAAATCAACGGCAACACAATCCAATACCTGCTCAGGGTTATTTTCAAGGAACAGTTTCAGGATATTATTCATCCTTGGGTCAAAGCCCTTACCCAACAAGAAAAGGACTTTCGCCCCGGACTTGTCCTTATAGTACTCTTTCCAGAACTCCACCAGTTTCTCATTCTGGCGATACATCACGTATGACTCCCAACGCTTTTTCATAGCCATGAATTTAGTTTATGAAGTGTTAAAGGACGCCATCCTCCACGTTCAAGCGGCAGATGTGCGTATGCACAAAGCCAGCTATTCAGGTAGAATATTGTCCATTTCTGGTCTTTTTTACCTTGGGTTACACCCTGTTTCATCAAGAAATTATATGCGAGACAATCTTTCAGCATCGTTGCCAACTCTTCATTGTCAGGATCTTGGAACCAAAAACCATCCTTTCCCCATTTGCCTGAATTCTCTTCCTTCACGGCAAAGCCGGTAACAGAACGATATGAATACGAATGAGTAAAGGTCACACCATAGCAGAAATCTATCAAATGCATTAGGAAACCGTAGATTCTGTTACCTCGTGGCAGTCGCTTGATGTCCTCCAAACGAGCAAGAGCAAAATCTCTTACAATCTTGTCTTGTTCCTCTGCAGTTAATACATAGCGGGTGGGGTCTGAAATTTTCTTGGCCACCAACAGTTCATACATCTTGGCAGACAAATCCAAGAATTGCTCAACATTTTGGCTGGCCAAATCCATAAGTGTAGAGAAGCCGTAATATTGTGGCAACTTCTTTATTTCACCGGGTATTACCTCCTTTACCAATGGCAGTAACGGATTTAGCATCAACTCCAAATCTTGAGCTGTATATCCAAAGAGGTTCATCGCTCCATTTGCACCTTGACGGGCTGCATACATCAGCAAGGCTCTTAAATTAAGTACTCGCTCATACGGGTCTTGAGTCTCTATGGCAGCAACACACTCGGTGTAGTTGTCATAGTTATGCAGTTCTGCCAATTGAGCCAGATACCTTTTGCTTGCATTGTTATACAACGCCTTGTAATTAATTGTTGTGTCACTGGCAAGCGCACTGGCAAGGATGATTCCATCCGCAGAAAAAGCACTACGCAAAGTTGCAATATTCTTTACCATTGGATTGAATATGCCTTTTTTAGTGCTCTCCAGATGAATGGTCTGATCATCTCTGTCCTTAATGTTCTTATCACTTAGTATATCACTCGTTGAGAGAGTCTCTAAACGTTCTGCTATCCAAAGAGTAACGGGGAGGCGCACCTCAACAGTTTCACCACGAATAATTTTCTTTTGCTTCTTTGTGAGTTTATGACCATCATCTATCTGGAAGATAAAATCCTCACAAAGATTCTCCCCTTTATGGGTAAACCAAGAAGCTTTCATGGCTTGCAGGGCAAATAGCTTACTATTGCCCTGAATACCCTCAGCAGGCATCACAAAACTGTCAAGAAACTCACATATCCTACGTTCTTGTTCTGCTGCCCAATCCAGCAGTTCCATTCCTGTGTACTCTGTTTTGAAATCCCCAAACTCGGGTATAATCTCCTCTGGCGTATAAGTTATTTCATTTAATTGGGTGTATTTGATACCAGCCAAAGACATCAGACTCTTCAACGTGGCCAGCACAATCCTCGCATTGAGGAGAGACAGAAACATCCTCTTCTGTTCAATTTCATTAAACAGAACATCATCTTCTAGAAATTCATAGTCACGCCCCAACTGTAGATAGACACCACACTTCTTGATATGATCACTATCTATTACATCCAGTTTTTTCAGCTTTTTATAGGCAGCATTGCGCTCAGTAATGCGTTGAAGAATTGTAGGAGAAAACAGACGCAACAAGGTGGTTTTACCCGCCCCAGGCGAACTGAGGATGGTAGTCACATTGTTCCATAGCTTACCCTGCTCATGCTTTTCTTCCAGATGAGTCAATGGCTCCGACGAGAATAACTCCAAGAACATCTCATCAGTTTCAATTCGCTCAGAGGCGCGTATGGCAAATGGGTTCTTATAAATATTCATACGGTCAATGGCGGCTTATTCGGGGGAACAATCCATGAAATCTCTCAGCGTCCTGCCAAATGATAGGCAGTGAGTTGTTTGGCGTATTGTGAGAAAGAACAACAGGCAAAGCACATTCATCAAAGCCCAACCATGGGTTATCATTTTTGCCAACCTTGTAGCTTTTGGAGATAACACACTCTTCCACAAAGTGTTCATCTTTCTTCAATACCGCCACCAAATCTCTATCATTCTTAATGTCGTTCGACAGTTTTTCTTCAAGAATCTGAACAATATGGATGTCATATTTCACTTTGTCCTGCCAACCCTTTGATTTCAGATATTCTTCAAGACAACTATTGATATTGGCTTCAGCTTTCTCAGTGGCTATGCAAAACAAAATATCTATCTGTATTTTCTCCTGTGCTGGGTCTAGCAGATAACTCAGATGCTCAATTTTTTGCCCCCTGTCAACATTACTAGGCGTGCAAAGTTCACTGATAATATTCTTTAGCTTACCATGATAATCACCGTCACTCTCATCATAGCGGATAAAACTTTTTCCACTGGCGGTAAAATCATCAATCAGGAAAATTCTACGGAAGAAGGGTTTGTCTATCCCTTTCAACTTTTCGTCTTTACGCAACTCATCCAGCATTTCCTTCAGTTTCTTCCCGTCAGGATAATAGTTGGTCAACACCTGCTCATTATTGAACCCTGCGCTACGACGTAAAATGTCTGTATGGGCGCCGTCACTTAGACCAATGACCAAAGCTGAACGCTTCTCAATCTCAAAGCGAGTACGTACTACTTTGCTTGAGCGCTTAAATGATGGCATACCCGTTTCTACAGTAGCCATATTCAACAGAATGGGTCGTATTTTTGAATCATACAACAAATCCACCAGATAGTTCATCTGCGTTGAGGAGATGAAGACCAGTTTTTCTTTAATAAACTTATAAGCCTCATCACGGTCTTCCTCATCTATATCATTCAGCCACTGTACCAGACTACTCATGAAGCGCATTCCCGGCATATAACGGTCGTATGCATCATACTTCATGCTACCCATGAATTCAAGGGCGGCACGTTCAGATGCCAATGTCGGGGCATCCCACTTCATGATGCTGGCAAGAAGCTGGTTCGCTAAATTACTGTTCATATACGAAATTTACATGTTATCTTACCTTCGTTTGCCTTCATTCGGCTGATGTAAAAGAGGGTTGCATCAAGTCCCTTCACGCCCGAAGGGGCTATGTTCCAGCAACTCTCTGCATTCTTTGACACACGGTCAACACTGAGAGAATACTTGCTGGTCAGCATCTCATAGTCATTGCCTTCCACCGTACCGTAATCCCCTATGCACAAGGTGTGCTCTGGGTCTTCAATCACCCGCAGTTTGCTCACTTCGTGGTACACCACAATATCCATGCTGTGACTGCTTTGCCATACACGTATGCATTTCATTTGCTTGTCCCATATGATTTCACGGCAGGTCTCATAAACTAACAATGATTCTGTTTGGTTCATTACTCCCTCAATGGACAGTTGCAGATTGCGCTCTTCAGGTTTGTAGTCCACGCAGCCCTTGGGGAGTCTTAGTTTCAGTTCCTCCTCCAGTGCTTTCAGTTCACTATCAAAGGGCTGATTTTTCCACGCTTCTAGTTTATCTTCTTCACCTAAAGCCAAAAGGCAGGCACCATTATAGTAGCCCACCTTGATTTGCGGCCAGTATTTTTGGTCAATGGATTCTTGGAATGACTCACCCACCGACTTGCCACGACCTGTAGCCACCACTATCTGTACACCGTTTTTCAACAGATGCAACAGCGCATTCTTGATTTCATCACACAAGCCTTTCGTATGTCGGCTCGTATGATCTGAGGCAGACAGTGTACCATCGTAGTCAAAAGCTACGGTGGTAAACTTACACTTGTTCAACTGCTTCACAAATCGTTGACAAGCCTCGCTGTAGTATCCACGCAATGGTTTGTTCTCCATACCTGCAACACCTAACTTGCGCAGTACGGCCACATCCAGTGCCTTTTCTGGGGGCAACATGCGGTTGATCAGATTGGAATAATTCAGGTTATACAGGGTACGGCCATAAGAAGGTACACCAGGTCGTCCGGGATCTATTCCACGTGCTATACCCAGTTCATTCACAAAGTGGAACGCCTTTATCAGCAGGTCAATGGATGCAGCAGGTGTTTCTATTTCTGTTTCTATATAGATTACAGGCACATCCTTGGGCAGGTAACCAATGGTTTTGTAGGCCAGTTCCCGCTCAACGGGAGTTACCAGTGCAATGATGCAAGAGTGCTCTCCTTTCTTGGCTAACCAGTGATGACGGCCATGACCAAAATTACGATAGTCACTCAATAAGGCAGAACCCAATGCGGCCTCCGTCAACTTTGACTCTATATCCCATGCCACCGGCTCCCCTAATGCCCCGTACAGAACTATGAAGTTCTGAAGGTCACTTAGTTTCAGGTTCCAGATTGCAGGTTGCAAGTGATATGATTCAGGTCGCAGGTCGCTCAACTTGAAACTTGTATCTTGAAACTTGGAGCCAGCTGCTTTACACAGCAGCGTAAAAGTTGCGATTAACGAGTTCGAAGCCAAAAAACCATCTTTCCCGCTGGGAATGTCCTCACACCACCGAAGCACCTTAGGGTATTGTCCCAACAGTTCCTCAGTAGGGTTGTTCTTGCGGAGCGTAAGGCTCATCATGCCAGTCTCGTTATATTTCACGCCATACTTGATGGCATTGAGAATATCCTTGTTTTTGCCGCTGGCACTCAGGAAGAGTAGTTTACTATTGCGAATAATCTCTTTGCCTGAATACATCAACTGCAAAGGAGTCATAGCCTGAGCTAACACACCATTACGCCGCTGATAGAGCTGGACTGCATAATGGCATGCACTGAGCGAACCGCCAGAGCCAATGCACACCAGAGGTATCTGCTTGTTCTCTGCAAACAGAAACCGTGCAAGACGAGTTACATCCTGCTGCTCAGCCCATCGAATGGTTTCAGAAATTTTTTTCAGCTCTCCCTTAAATGGCTTTCCCATAATTAAACTTTGAGTCCACGTAAAAAGTGGCATTAATTTGATTTGCAAAGGTACTTACTTTTTCTCGAAATGGAAGCATTAAAAAAGTGTTTCGCACGTAATTTAAACAAACTATGTCTAAAACTGCCTGAAGATGTGAAAATTGAGAACAACCAAGTCCTCGCAAGCATATTATAATAACGAAGCCAATGCTTGGGCTTGCTATTTCATTGATTTTTTGTAATCCTCTTGATATGGGCGTATGAACTCATCAAGGGAGGGGACACCCATCTTCCTGGCTATCTTTTTCTTCTTGTTCGAGATGGTGACGACATTGTTGAACCTCATGCAGATCATGACGGCGGTCCGCGAGTAGCCGCAGCAGAGCAGCGCGATGAAGTTGACGTCGCTCTCGCGGAGTCTGCCTCTCCCCAGCCTGATGGCGTCTTCCAGGATATTGCCGTACAGGTCGTTCGTCAGCACCTGCAGGTTGGACCAGTAGGTGGCTGTCCGCGGGCTGTCCGGGACGGACATCAGGGACGCGAACTTTTTGGCGAACCGTTGCTCGTCCAGTTCATGGGATGACTGGATGAGCTCATGCACGACCTTGATCTGGCCATCGAGGATGGCCTTGATCTCGTCTGACTGAGCCTTCTTCGCCTCAAGTGCCGCAATCCTGTCCTTTAGCTGAACCCGTTCCTGCTCCTTATCCTTCAGTGTGGACCTTGCGTTGGTGATCTCTCCCGTTAGCTTGGAGACCAGCTCTTCGTTTTTGGCCAGTTCCTTTTGGTATCCGGCCTCGGTCTCCCTGAGTTCGTGCTCCTTTTCTTGCAGCGAGGTTTTCACGGTGGCAATCTCGCCGGCCATATTCGAGACCAGAGCCTCCTGTCGGGCCAGTTCGGCCTTATAACCCTCTTCGGCTTCCCTGAGCCCCTCTTCGTAGTTGTTGATTGAGAGCCGCATCTGTTCAAGACTGTTCAAGGACGTGTCCAGATCTGATTTCAATAGCTCGTACTCGTTTTCTTTGGTTCTGAGCCTGTTGCGGTAACGCCAAAGGAAATGGATCAGGGCAAGGGCCGCAAGAAGGGTGAGGGCAACGGTTAACCATGCACCTTTCAATTCGGACCGCAAGGTGACGTTTTTCAGTTCTTCCTTTTGCAGGTCGTATTTCTTTTCTATGGTTAAAAGCTTGTCATTCAGACTTCCTATGAGAATTGAATCGGCCATGGCGTGAGCCTTGTTGTGGTAATTCAGCCATGATTCATGATCGTTCTTATATCGGGAGATGTCCGCCAGCAGATTATAGTACATGATGCTGTCATTCGCACTCACTGATTCAGGTGAGCGGTTCAGATAATACAGCGCGGAATCGATTTGTCCCAGCCTGATGTATGATTTTGCCGCGCAATAATGAGCCCGCGGATGGTCAATCTCCCTGCCGCCGATCCTGATGGCCCGAACGGCATAATTCTTTGCATTCAGATAGTCCTGTTTGACCAGCTCATAGAATTCTGCTTTATGATAAAGGTTTGAGAAGATAAAAAACACCTCATTCCGGTTTTGAGCCAAATCTATCGCGGAATCGATATAATACAGTGCACTGTCCTGCTTCTCTTTCTCTTTGAAGTCACGATAAATGGCACCGATATTCGTCAGGCAGAGCAACTCGTAGTGTTTATCGGACAGCAACCTGTATAATTGCAATGCCTCAAAATACTTTTCAACGGCAATGCTTTTTGCTCCCACAACATAATCCTGATAAAGAACCCCTAACCTCAGTTTTGCGTAGGCCTTGTTGGCAATGTCTTGTCTGTCTGCGGATTCGTCTGCCTTGTTATAGCAGTCTACGGCCTTTTCAGGATCGCCTAACACTTCATATACACACCCTTGATATAAGAGTGAACGGGTCGCTTTTTCCCTGTCATTGGAGTCCCGATAATAACGGACAGCTTGACTGATTAGCGAATCACTCGTTATCGGGTCATAATTTTTGTATTTGGCTTCAGTAAGCAGCAATGCGTATAACGCACGTCCTTCTTCGTCCAATGAAGCCGGATCAATGGTGTTGATTTCTTTCAAAGCCTCCGTGTAGTCATTCTTCAGCAATAATGAATCTATTTGCATTAATGCAGTCTTGTCTGAGCCCTTTTGTGAGCACTCCGAGAAAAGAACAACCGATGCAATCAGAGCCGTGAAGCCAACAAAGTGTACAAACAAGTAGTGACTGTGTTTTGTCATACTATATTCAGTTATAGATGTAATGATTAATGTGTTATGCCGGCACAAAATTACATAAAATTCATGAAATCAGGTTAAACCGAACAATGAAAACATATCCAGAACCTCAAGTTTTTATTAACAGAAAGAAACACTTTGAGCCGCATCTAGTTGATTATTATTAAAAATAGGGGGGGTAAATTTAACATTTCATGGGTTGGTTGACTAGTGGTTAACTTTTTGTTTTTTAACATGCTGTTTCAGAGCCTGTTATAAAAAATCGGTTAACTCAATTTAGGCGCAAAAAAAACCGAAATTAACAAATATACACATTAACTTTGCAAGTGTAATTTTTAAACATTTTTATAGTATGAAAAAGATCATTTTCACATTTATCTTGTTGTTAGTGCCGGCCATTATCTTGGCGGATGATAGCACCCAGTCGGTAGTTATGGTAGGTGACTCGGGTCACGGGCATAATCGGAATGCGATTGTCCTGCCGGAAGTGACGTATTCATCGGACACCAACACGTTGACGGTTGAGTTTGAATCCGAGGAACCCTACCTGCTTGAGGTCGAGGATGCCGGCGGCATTACCTGGTACTCCGGCCCGCTCAACACGAGCGGGATCCCCACTGTGTATTATGTGAACCTGCAGCCGCAGAACACTTATGTCATCAGGATCTCGTCGGTGAACCATTCCTTCTACGGAATACTGGAATTATGATGACCATCTGATTACAGAATGATGAATTAAAGAAAAAATTATAACCGTTTATATTCTTTTATATGAAACAACTAATTTTATTATTCGCAATGCTTTTGATAGTTTGCTCTTGTTCGGACGAAATCCTGAATGAGGACAATCATCAAGCAATTTTAGGTGCTTCCAATGTGACGTTTTCGTTTGATTCGATTACATCTAATGGTAATTGGAAGTTGTGCTCTTTTAAGCAAAAATTTGATGCTTGTCAGATTCCTGATAGCCTTCTATCTGAATTGACAACAAAAGAATTGGTCGAGTTATGTGCATCTCACCCACTCAATCCTATATGTTATGCATATAATAATCCGATGGATGGAGCGCAATACATAATGAAAAATTTCAATGGCTTTAAAGAATTGCAAAAACGAGAAGATGCAGCTGAACAACTTCTTGATTTCTATGAAGGCATTGATTTTATTAATGTAACTAATTCACCTTATCCAATTTCTCTTAAAGGAGATAATAATAAAGTTTACAGTGGATCAAACATTCAATTTATCGAACTTATTTTAGCATCTGGCGAATTGCCATCATTGTATAATAAAACCAATATGGAGCGTTTAGATCGTGTTTCGTATAATAAGTTTGAGCAGAAATTAGTAAGAAATGATACATATGGAGTGATTAGTCTAAGTAATTCATTGATCATTCAATCACAGGTAGCATTAAAATCAAATAAACTTACTGAGAATGATAGAGGAATTATTAGAAATTTCTATAATAGTTGTGGTGGAAGTTCTGATATTTCCACGATATCTAAAATATTATACAAATAAATAAAACAAATCCATAAATATGAAAACACTAAAAGTTGTACTATTATTGTTTGCTATCATTGTCTCTCTTAAGGCAAGCGCAGACACAGAAGAGCAAAAAATGTTGAATTCTCGCAGTCAGCAAAACACTTATATTTACACAAAAGGAGGACAAGCTGTTCTTGTTTATCTAATTGATAATGATTATACTGACTTGGAAAAGGCGCAAATATTATACAATTTCACTAATTATTACCAAAATGTTACAGTGTTAAGTGAAGCAACACGAACATATAATTGTCATAACTATGCATGGTATATGACGGAAGGGCATCCATCAAGCAAGTACTGGATGGATCCAGTAACGCCTAATACACTGGATGCTAACGTCTCAAAGTTTTGGACAAATGATGCTTTTGAGGAAACTACTTCTTCAGTATATGATAAAATTGTTTACTATAATTCCACAAACACATCTAACGATATTAAAATAACTCATTCAGCAGTCGTATCGTCTGTACCTGGTTATTATGAGTCAAAATGGGGACGTTTGCCATTAGTTCGCCATCTTCCGGATGACGTGCCAGATAGTTATGGGACAACAAAAAGATATTTTAAGCCTATTGCTCCTACAATTGTATATGGTCTAATCACGTGTAGTAATGGTTCTGGGGAGATTGGTGTTAACATATCTGCTAATTATACTTCTGGCGTTTCAAATACTATCTTATCCCAGACCACCAATATTTTATATGTTATTGAATATGGTAACAATAATGATGCCATTGAACATGGCTATGCGGTCATTAACTCTCAAACAGATTATGGCATGAATGTCAAGTTTACTAGACAGGGTATTTATGAAATGTATATTCGATATTATAATAAGTATGGAGAACTTCTTGGCGAATATTGGTTTGAACCCGTCGTATTATAGTACATATTAAGTAAGGCGATACATCGTGTTGTTTGTTGAATTAAAACTTGTACATTAATAATATTGATGATAACTTTGCAGAATATGAACATCCAAAATATATCCCTATTATGAAGAAGATTGTACTATTGATCATACTGCTTTTTGCTGTGATGACAGCGACTTCCTGCGGTCACAGCGATGAACCGGAGCCTGTGAAACCTGATGAAATCACAAGAGTTCAAGATGGCAATGGCAAGATATTCTTGGAAAACGGATTGCTTGTCGAGGCAAATACCACATTCAATGAATCCTTGATGAACCAGGCACTTGCTGAAACGAATTGGAAACGCTCAAACGGTTTCCTTTATGACAATCATCATGTTTCTGGCGTCATAGAATTTAGTAACAGGTTCATTCCTCTTGAATTGTGGCCAGACAAAATTGCTATGTTTTCAGATAATTCTACTAGACCTTATAGTGTAAGCGGTAGAGCCATATCGTTTACAGTTGATCCGCTTTCAAGCACATTTTTCCCTACAAATTCCTACACAATTGTAGCGATTGACTATACTGAGTCACTTAAACGTATGGTGACTGATGTGTTGGCAGCAGATATTGTTCTAATTCCTGAGGGGTATGATACGAAAACGACAACTATTCGTATAGTATGGATAAGCGAATAATCGTTGTTGGTCTAATACAAATACTTGTCATGTCAGTGTTAGGTGCAACCCCGATAGATTCTATCGGGAGTGCGTCTAACACTGATACTACTTCAATCTTATCACGTGGCATCAATCTTGATGATGTTGTCGTTTATGGCAAGCACAGCAGTTTCGGTGTAGCGTCATCTCAGATGAGCGCCATTTCGATTAGCAAAGGACAGATCATGAGTGTCCCCGTGTTCCTGGGCGAGCCTGATGTGCTCAAGTCTCTCCAAAAATTCCCAGGAGTACAGTCAAGCAACGACGGCACTGCCGGTGTTTTTGTGCGTGGAGGGGATTACGACCAAAACTACATCACGCTTGACGGCTCTGCATTATACAATGCAGAGCACATGAAGGGATTCGTCAGCGCCATTAATCCCGATGTGGTCCAGAATATCAATTTTTACCGCGGAGGATTCCCTGCTCGATATGGGTCCCGACTATCAAGCGTTGTCGATGTGGGCATTAAAGCAGGTGATTTTGAACATTACCACGGCCTGTTAAGTATCGGAATGCTGTCAGGCAGGGTACAGGCCGAAGGTCCCATCTGGAAAGGGCACACATCATTCAATGTAGCAGCCCGCCTGTCTTATTTCGATTTGATTGCCAAACCGGTGCTCAAGCATTATTATGACAGACCCGAAGCGCTTCAGCCATTCGAGAACATGAAATACTATGACTTGAGCGCCAAACTTGTCCATCAGTTCAATCAATCCCATAGGATTTCGGCTGTCGTTTATTACGGCGAGGACAAAGACGATAACGCGCCTACGGAGAGTTCAACGGAGTCCAGCACAATAGATAATAACTGGGTTTTATATGAACGGCAGTCCGCACAAGAAGAACATCGTTCCAGTTCTACGGTCAATAACTGGTCAAATCTGGTCTCAAGTCTCTATTGGACTGCATTTTTTTCTGAAAGGCTCAAGTTGAATACGAATCTGAGTTTCAGCAGATATGCCTATTGTCTGTCTTATGACAACTTCTTTGACCATAGGGTAACCGACCATTACCGTCTGTATTATTACCATACCGAAACATCGGCCATTACTTACAAAAACGATATCAGTGATCTGGCTTTAGCCATTGATGCCGACTTCAATTTGAATTCAAAGCATTATCTGAGATCGGGATTCAGGCTGTCTACACAAAAGCTCACACCCGAAGCAGATATCTACAGGGATCTTTTCACAAAAAGATATAATGGCTCCTTGAATGAGATACAAACGGTGCCTCCTGTACCTGAATATATAATAACAGTAGATACCGTCGATTACATCTCCAATGGTGCTATGACCATCAAGAACGCAGCCCTTTACATTGAAGATGATTTCAGTTTCGCTAAGCGGTTCAAACTCAACATGGGTATCCGCGCCTCAGCCTATTTTGTGACTGATAAAACCTACTTTTCCCTGGAACCAAGGGCAGCATTGAGGTATCTGCTTACCAACAGTGCTTCACTCAAATTGTCCTATTCAAGGATGGCTCAGGGAATCCATCGACTGGTAAGCGGCAACCTTGTTATGGCAAGCGACATCTGGGTACCGATTACCAAAGACTTTCCGTTGATGACAAGCGACCTTTATGGCGTAGCCTTCAACTATAATCTGCCGTTTAATATGAGCCTTTCGGTCGAGTGCTATTACAAGACTATGGCAAATGTGCTTGAGTACCGCAACGCTGCAAGCTACACCTTGAGTGAGGGAGACTGGCAGGATATGGTGGCCATAGGAACAGGACGCTCATTTGGCGTGGAGCTTTTATTGGAGAGAGCCGTTGGCAAGACAACAGGTTGGATCTCCTATACCTGGTCCAAGGCGTTAAGGACTTTTGACCGTCCTGGTCAAGAGATTGACGGAGGACGTGAGTTTTATGCCAATACCGATAGGCGGCACAATTTCAGTGTAACTATTTCTCATCACTTCACATTTTCAAAAAAGATAGGCCTTAACCTCACGGCATCTTGGACTTATCAGTCGGGACGCAGAGGCACAATTCCTTATTCTTATATTTTCGGATCTAATATCCGAGAGTTTGAAAGCTATATAAAGTATAATCTTGAAGAAGGCGTGTCTGATCTTTTTGGCTACCAACAAGAAATATTTGAAACGGCATTCGGCGGTTATACCGGTGCACCCTTCCCTCTTTACACCTACAAGGCTCGCAATGACTTCCAGTTGCCGCCTATTCATCATTTAGACCTGTCGTGCAACCTGTCATTTAATTATCGGTTGGGCATTACTTCGTTCGGTGTAAGCCTTTATAATGTTTACAACCGCAAGAATGTCAGCAATGTATATGTCGGCTATGAGGAAAACATGATTGTGCTGAAAGGAATATGCCCGTTCCCGTTCATGCCATCCTTGATTATCACCCACAAATTCTAACCGTTATGATAAAAAAGCTAATTACATACATCGTATTGTTGGCACTGCTTTGTGCCTGTGAAGAAACAATTCCGTTTAACGAATCGGTTCAGAATGAAATAAACATATTTGCTCTTGCCGTTACAGGACAGAATTTCAAGGCATACATTTCTCACAACTTGCCCATTGACCAGGGCCCTAATTTCTATTATCTTGACTATTCCTCATTCTGTGACGAGACTGAAACTTTTTTTAAAGAGGAGTTGGTCATGGAGAACGCCAATGCAATCATAAGAGTCAATGGGTCGGCAAGTTATCCCCTTACTTTTAATCAAAGTGAACTTTACTACAGTTGTGACTACATTCCAAATGAAGGAGATGTCATTGAAATACAAGTCCGTGCAGAAGGATACCCTGAGGCTTCAGCCCAAACAAAAGTGAACAAAAGTCTTGAACTGAGCGATTTGCAATATAGTGTTTATTATGATGAGGCTGCTTCTAAAGAAGAGCACGAATGGATGAAACGATTCTCTGATTACGACGTATACGGTGCAGATTCAGTCATGGCGATATCGTTTTCATTTCAAGATCCAGCAGGCGCTAAGAATTATTACCGTCTTAAGGTGCGAAGTGTTGGCGAATACTTGGGTTTTTTGAACGACACATGTTATTGTGTTTCAGATGTCTTTACCTCAACCGATCCTATTTTTCACGACAGTCAACTAATCAAAGGATATGGATCTTGGGAACCCTATTTCAGCAATGTCTTTGACGACCATCTCATCGACGGGGATCAATATACCGTCAATGTTCATAGCCGCAAAAGAGCCGAATCTCCCTCTTATACGATTATAGAACTTCAATCCATTAGTCGGGATTTGTATTACTTCTTGAAGTCAATGCAGCTCTATCGTATCTCCACTGATGACGTTTATTCGACACCGATTGGCATCTATGGGAATATCGATAATGGTTGGGGGATTTTCGGTTCAGTCAGTAAGAATACGTATGTTATAAATAGGTAGTTCACTACCTAATGCACTGGCTACAGTTTTGCCACATCATCTATTACTTATAAGATGATGCATTGGTCCTTTCTTATCAGATTCTTAAACGGATTCATTAACGAATTAATTATTATGAATGAAATCAATTATAATAGTAGAATAGGAAAACTTAGATCACGTTATAACCCTGACGGAAATCGGTTGTATGAAGAAAGGGTATATAGTGAGACTGCAGGGCTCGTGAGTGATACTCAAAAGTATGTCAGAATGGCTATGATGGCCGTTGACGAAGATTATACCAGAAAGACGAAACTAGCAGGAGAAGCTGCAAAAGAACACTTGAAAAAAGAATTGTCAGATGTTGATTATAGATATCAGGGATCTGTAATGACAGACACACACATTAAGGGGGCAAGCGATATTGATCTGCTTGTTCTTTGCACTAAGTTTAATCACACGGATATAAGCAGAGTTCGAGATGAACTTAACAATTCGTCTAGTCATTCCTATATTGAGCTTGTCAATCTGATGTCATATAACGAACGTTTTTCTGCATATCAAGGGAATTGCTATCAAGATTTACGCTCATTACGTTTAGACATTGAGCGTATAATGAAGAGCCATTATGTTGTATGCGACACGTCAAAGCCTAAATCAGTTAAGATAACGAATCAAAATCTTCATCGCGATGTTGATGTTGTAACCTCTTGCTGGTATGATACCTACGCTTATGTACTGCATGGAGAGTGTGAGGCCGATAGGGCAATTAGTATTTACAATAAGGATACGAATCGAGACATTGGTCCTGACTATCCGTTTTTGAGTATTTCACGCATTAATAGTAAAAACGCATCGACAAACGGTCGATTAAAGCGCATGATTCGATTCCTTAAGAATGTGCGTTATGACTCAAATAGAGTTATAGATTTGACAAGTTTTGAAATCAATGCTATATGCTATGATATGCCAATTCAGGAGTATCAAGATAAGGATTATAAAGAATTGGTTAGCTTTCTATGGCGTAAGATGTATCATCTGTGGAAAGATGATAAGGTGGAACAATTGACTTCCGTAGCAGGAAACGAATTCGTTTTCAAAGGAAAGCCTGATAAAGTAGAAGCATTAAAGTTACTTGAAGATGAGGTATACCGTATTAGTTGTGATCTAAAATAAAAGAATGATATGAAACCAAGAGTATTTATTGGATCTTCCAAAGAAGGATTAGACGTGACAAAACTTGTTAAAGACTATCTTTCAACAGACTATGATTGTATTGTGTGGAATGAAGATGTTTTTAAAGCTAATGAGAATTTTTTAGATACTCTTTTGAAGGCTGCAAGCTTATTTGATTTTGGCGTGATGATTTTCTCTTCCGATGATGAAACGAAAGTTCGACACAAAGTGTTCGACACGCCCCGAGACAATGTTATGTTTGAATTTGGCCTATTCCTAGGACGTGTAGGTAAGGAACGAGCATTTGTCATCCAAGAAGAAGGATGTCATCTTCCTTCTGATTTGCTGGGTATAACAATTCCTTTTTATAAAACTACCATCGATGCTGAGGGCAAAAAACATGTAGATAAGGGTAGCATAGATGAAATATTGCTGCGCGTAAAGAAAAGAATGGATGATTCAGTTCGATTAGGGCAGTTAGGGTTGCTTCCTTCGACAGTGTTAGCAATAGGGTATTTTGATAACTTTGTTAAGCTTGTAGCAGATTGGATTTGCCAGAATGCCAATAACTTGGAGGTTGGAGGTAAGAAATATGTTTCAGCAAAATTAAAGGTTGTAATTCCTTCTGATTTGGATGCAGACATTAAAAGCCGTGCCACCATTTTTTACAGAAATAAGGGCTTTAATGAAGACCAGTTACAAACAATACATCGCTCTTTCCCAGTTCATGTTAGTACAGCAGAAGAAGATTATGCTCTTGTATTTTATGATATGCCAACCACATTGAATGGCATAGATAGAGCGATAGATTTGTATTTCCGAAAAGGACATCTCGGCAAATCGGAAGAACAGCAACTGGCGGAGGTGCATGAAATGGCAAATTTTGAAAATGTTTTGCGGTTCCTAATTTCACAGGATGCCTTTTGTAAGAGTTGCGTAGAAATAGTCCACGAATAAAGCAAAAGACCGCTAAAGTGAACACCTGTGGTGTGCGTAATTATTGAATAAATCATAGTGATGTCATCCATCAATATCATCGCATAGAATATGCTTATGTAAATCATCAGTGTATTACGGTTTTGAAATCATTACAAAAGCATTTATCGATGCCATGATATTGATGACTGTTTCTCATCATGTACTGTGGAAGTTGCAGATTTATCTGGGTGTGAGGTGAAAGAGGGTTTCAGATTCAATTCTTTCACAACAGTGACCTCCAACCCTCTTCGTCTGGCAAGACTGATCATGTGAGCCGTTCCGCGGCTTTTGCCGTCCCAGAACGCTATCAGAGCATCAGAGGCTCTTGCCATTTCTGCATTGCGTATCATGCCAGCCGCCTTGCCTAAGGCTCTCCACTTAGCGGGATGAAGCTCAACGGTTAACCCTAGTTCCTTGGCAAACCTTTCACCCAATGTATCAGCGCCATGGGCATGCCCGGACACGATTATGACCCGATGTGTCCTCATTTTCTCCTGAAGCAGGGAAAGGCAATGCTCCTTCAGCAACTCGTAGTTACTGAAGGAGCGGCTGCCGGCTATGATGACCCGATAATCGTCCATTTAATTGTCCTGTTGCTCGTCGTCAATTTCCAGATAGAGTGACACTCTGCTGTATCTGTTGTCTTTCGGGTTGCTGAACTCCTGTATGCCCCCAAGTGAAACGCCTTTCATCCTATCTGCTGGCACACCACGTTTTGACAGTTCTTTTGCAATAAACCAGGCACGCTCCTTGCTTAATTCAGAATTGACATTCTCAGATCCCGTTGCACTGTCGGCTGCACCCGCAATATGTACCTTGAGATTATGCTGGATAGCTACCTTTGCCAGTTCGTCCAGGTTTATCAATTGGGAATTATCTGTCAGCTTTGCCTTGCCCAGCTCAAAGAAGAAGTATATGGGTATGTTCAATACATTCGGTCTGTCTTGTAATGAGTAAGGCAGGGCGTATTCATTCATGCCTTTTATGCGAGAACGCAGTGAAAGCAGGCCTCTGTAATTGTTCTTGGCATTATCGGCGTCGCTGTTATCAAACAGATAGCCATACTTGCCAAGCAGTCCTTCAATCTCCAGAATCTTTTTCAGTTCATCCAAAGTCTTTCGATCGATACTGCGCTGGTCACGAAGCTGCTTGTTGGATTGTTCCAGCCGTTCAACGTAAGCAAGCAGATTGTCGTTCTGATTGATGTAAGGATTTGCATCAATGGCATGATACCATCGTGGCGTTCCCAAGTTGAATCCGATACCAAGCGTCAAAGACGGCATGTTGTCGCATAGCTTTCCATGTGAGCCATAGCCGTCGAAATCTCGGAACGTAGTGAAGTTCCCCAATTCCCCGGACAGGTAGAAACGTTCCCCGAAATGGTATCGCGCATGGATGCCATAAGTCAGAGTAAACAAATAGCTCCGTGTTCTTTCTTTGTCTGTATAGAATTGGTCAGCGCCATGAACGAGTCCTGCGCCGATAAAAGGAGCAAAGTCAAAATTTGGCAAGTGTTCTGACGGCTGTCGAAACAAGTTGGCGACATCATACATCAGGTCAGCATGTCCCAACTGGTAGTCAGCCATGTCGAGGTTACTGTTCTTGTACTTAAATCCCTGAAAAGCTAACCGCACACCGACATCAGGTGTGATCCATTTGCCTACATAGGCGTTGAATGAAGGCATGATGCGGTCAAACAGGTCGCCACATCCTACCGGGTTCCCAATGAATGCCGATGCCCCACCTTGGACACCAATAAACCAGTGCTGACTCGCTTTACTCAGCTGTACATAGTCAGTCGTCAGTGTCGGGGTCAGACGATGTAAATCCGGGTTGTCAACTGTGACCCATTGAAGGCTGTCAATCATACTTGCATGGACGCTTGTCGCCATTGACAATGCCAAAAGTGAAATCAGAATTTTTTTCTTCATGACGTAATCGATTTTGATATTACTAATGTTACTGATGTTACTTGTATTACCCATATTGATGGTTATCTGCCTCTTTTGATTTTTCGACCCGCAGGTCTGACCATTGCGGATGCCTGTAAGATGCACCTCATCCACCAGCGTTCATCATCGTCATCCTTGTCTCGACCCCATCCAGACATATTGCCGCTGCCTCCACCGCCACAAGATTCTGCATAGGTCGTGGCCTGACTGATGTAGTTGATGGCCAACAGAAGGGCGCAGTTGATGATGTGTTGAGAATTGTTTCTGAGGTCAAAGAAGCCGGACTTATCTAAAATCTCATGTTGTTCCGCATTGAGGGTAGGCAAAAGGGGCTCCATCGAAGAAGCCATCATCTTATAATACGTAGCATTGATGTTTGAGTGAACTATTTCAGCCCTTCTGTCGATGTCATCTCCGATGAATTTAGACATTTCGCCATGCGCTCGCTTCAGTTTTTCAAGTTCCGTTTTGGCATTCGATAGTTCGGATTCTGTTTCGTCCAACATCCTTTGCCTGTCCGCCATCTTCCGGTCGATATCCTCCATCTGCTTGCGGAGCTCTTCCATGCGATTGGCCAACTGTTCCTTGTCCTGTCCATCCTCACCAAGTTGCTGAGCGATAAGTTCTATTTCTTCGTTTATTTTTTCTTTTCGGGTCTGTAAATTCGCTATCATCGTGGACAGCCCCTTCAGTTTGATCTCTGCTCTACGAATCTGCCTCTGTAATCCTTCCCTAGTGCACTCCAGCTCCTGCACCTGATTGATGAGATCACGCTTGTATTCCTCTGTCGAGCGGTGCCTTGCGCCTGTTTCAGCCTTATTGCTGCCACGTTCAAGTCCCCAGTGACTGTTGACTTCCTCGTACAGTTCATTGTGAAGTCGTGTAAAAGTTGCTTTCTCTTCCATGGGATTCTTCCCAAAAACGCTTGTCCATGAAATCCGTTGGTTTATTTCGTCAATGGGAAGGACGGTACAGTGGCAATGAGGATTCGTTTCATCCAAATGAACGTAGAAACTGACGATGTTTTCCTCGCCGAATTTTCGGGCAACAAAGCGATAGACATCAGCCGCCCATTTCTCAATGTCCTTGGTTCTTGTTAGTTTTGAGTTATCCGCCCCTTTATTGAGATTTACGTCCTGCTCTCCGAACGCCATTTCCAACATGCGCCCTCTACTGCCGCCGAATATCATCTGAGCAAGGATCCGCTGCTTTCTGCGTGCCATAGCCCTGGCATTAGGATTCTTGATACCACGTGAGTTGAGGATGTCTTTCATCCTCTCGTCAATGCTCTTGGACTTGTCTATCGGCTGGACCTTTCCTCCTTTTGTGACCTCGAAGTTCAGATGGGCACGAGTCAAGTCGTAATTGGCAAGGCTGTCTTTGGATTTTCTGTCCCAAAGGTTTTCTGACCAGTTGCGCTGCTGCTCGTTGCTTTCTTGTTTTGATATGCCATCCTTGTTCGGACGCACATCCATTACTTGTTTCTTTTCTGCCATTTTTTTGTGTCTATTAATCTCTTCTGCCTGAGCTTGCTCCCCGTAGGAACTCCTTCAGGAGAGGCAGCCTAACGAGTTAATGAATGTTAACTCTTATTAGGCTAAGAGTTTTTATAAAACTCCCATCCCTTTGTTCGACATCATATCTCTTTGTTCGGAGGAGCAAGATCCCCATTTGGGAGAGTGAAGTTCCGATCTTTGATTGTGGCTGCCTGCTCATATTCGAGAAGATTGAAGAGTATGCTATCAATTCACTTGATAAATTTCTCTGCTTCGGCACTCAGCGAATAGGCAAAATATTTGCCGAAACGCTCCCGTCTAAGTAAACCCAGATCGATGAGTTCCTGAGTGAATTTCTGGACGCTTGGGCGGCTCCAATGCCATAGTTTTGCCAGTTCACTGTTTGTGACTTTGTACAGTTGTAACTGGCCTTCTTTTTGGGAAAAAGGAAATCCATCAAGTATATGCTCCGCTAACCACATGAATGCGTCAAAACGAGACAGCTTGTGATTGTCTTTCGTTTTAAGGATATCCAGGAGAGTGATGTCAAACGTCATCTTATGGATGGTTCTATTTATCTGATTCTTTTTCATGACGAATTGGTTTTATTATGGTGTTAATGTTTATTTTCAACTAAAATAGGAGTCAACGAATTTCTTGTTCATACCCTCCTCATGAAGATGCTTCTTCTGAAAGTCCTCAACTTCTTTGGATGGAAAGAATGTTGCACACTCCAGGATCAATGCCAAAGATATAGAAGTCGAGAATGCATGAGGTGTGAAGAGTAGCGCAACGCTTGCAATGGCCATGAGCCGATACAAGACCTTGTTCCGTCTGGTGGCGAGCATCAGCCGGGCAGATGTTTTGGTTGCAAACATGAAGAATACAATAAAGGAGGAAAAGATAAAACCGTAGTCTTCGGGAAAGACGGCGAAGTATGTGACATGAAAGAAAATGAGCACGAGTTGTGTGATATTCGTTGCCATCTTTCTGGCATTGTTGTCGAATGCCAAGCGAAGCCATACGTTGATGTACGGTGGTTTGTATTTCCGATAAAGCAAAAAAGGAAGCAATATCAGTAATAAGGGAAATACGAAGAATAATATCTTTGCTACCATATGTGATTTTAATAATACAGGTAATACGGATAATATGGAATTAACTGTTCTCCGAGTAGATGTCGTAGGCCGTACTGACAAGCTTCAGTTTAAGCGCTTGGAATGATGCCCGACGCACAATGACCTCAATGTCAAACAGGGTCGGCTCGCCATTGTCAATTCGCTGTGCAAACGCCCTATCCCTGCGACTGATTTTTGTGATAATTCTGTCGATGTCATTTTCATAAATGTTCCAGATGCTCCGATTCACATGGTTCTTCGGTCGGGTCGTCACCATAACATTAAGGACAAGACAAGTGGACTTGACAAGGATTTTGCCCTGTTGTGTCATATACTGCCTTTTAGCGCGAGGGATGACAGCACGGTATTTCGTGCTGTTGGCGTTGATCATGTCGGCTATCTTATATAGGAGTTCTGTTCTCATTCCAACAGACAGAATAAGCCAAGCACTTCAGAAACCTCCATGGCCTGTATGAAGTCGAAACTTTTGGCATGTGACGTCAGATCTGATTCCAGCTCATTCTCCATCGTGTCAAGTGAGTCAAAAATGGAAATGGTCAGGTCACTGACATATTCACGGTTATCTGAGACCATGTTGAACTTAAACATGTTCTTTCCATTGGCTGTAAAGAAACAGCAATGATGCAGCTTTGCGTTGTCCTTACTTGTGCCATGATAAAGCAGCGACAGTTCCATGTCATCTTCAAGCATATCCATCACGAGGCTGATTGGCAATGCCTCCTCCAATGTGAAATACAATATGGCGGAATCGTCAGTGATGTCCGTTTCTTCGGCTGTCGTGTTTTTTATCAACTTTGGCAGCATGAGCGGCGCTAAGGCCATAAATCTGGTTACTTCGTCTTTAATCATATCCTTGAATATTTAGAGTGTTAATACATACATTTTCAAGAGTTGTTGAGGAAGGAGATAGTTTAAGGCACGTTGGTCAATGCCGAATGTCTCGGCAAACTTGACCGACTTCGGCAGTTGTGCGATGATGTAGTTGAAATGACTATGTTCCTGTGGCGTGAGTGTGGCGATCGAAAACTGGTCAATGCTGATGAACGGCTGAATAATCATCCATAGATAGGCATTTCCCTGAGCCTTGCTCATTGTCTTCTGATTGTTGATGTCCGATATGCAGGCGGTGGAGTTTTGCAAAAGCCGTCTGACCGTCCGCATAGACATATAGACCATGGCGTCACGTGCAGCAATCTCTCCGTTTTTCGCAGCAATAAAGATGTTCCGGCAAATCCGTTCCGTTTCTTGTGTGATGTCAGATAACGGCTCGTTATCCATCTCATAGATGTGAATCAGGAATGAGCGGAACAAAATATCCTCCTTGCCGATGAAGTCAAGCATGGCAGCCTTGTCATGGATGCCGGATTGTATGGTGTGCTTCAGTAGGCTACGATATTGAGAAAGAATATCTTTCTTGTTGGCTACAAAGACAGGGACACTGTCTAATGCGACAAAGAAAGGCTGCGCTTCAATAACGGCCTCGTGCAGCTCATTGTCCTCATGGAATATGGATGTCTGCTCCTTGATTTGCAGAACATCCTCGTATGAGTACCGCCATGTCTCAGTCAGTCTGAGAAACTCAAAACGAATGGAGTCGTGGATTGATGCATAGTCATTTGCACAATGTAAGTCTTTAATGAATGTGGAATCCTTCATCAGAAAGTGGTAAACGGTATCTGAGATCTCCTTCCATACCTTGATTTCTTTACAGAATGATGAAGTGTTGCTGGTCTTTGTTTCTTTGACGGAACTCAGATAATCCTGATATGCTCTTAACGCATCATTTGAAGATCTGAAATCAAGTTTGTCATCACTGGAGCATGATGAAAACAGGAAAACCGTCAGGCATAATGAACATAGTTTTAATGTCAAATGTTTTGAGTTTTTGAACGTGTTAAATGTGATCATATCCTTATAAAAAATGTTTGGGTTGATTTACAGGATGCAAAACTACTGTGTTTTGCTCAATATATTGATATTATTTCCTAATATTTTAATTATTGGTATCATTTTATTGAGAAATAGAACCAAACAGAACCAAATTGCTTATTTGATTACAAAACAAAGTGTTAAAGTTGACAAATAAAGTGTCTATTAAATAATTATAATATAACTTTGCGCTCAATATTTGCAGCAAGAGGTACAACATGAGTTGCGTCGGCTATATAAATAATGCTCAATATGTTGATAATATTGAAGTGGGGGTTTCAAAGATGAAACAGCTTCAATGTTCCCCTATCCATATTGAGGACAAGGATGACAATGATCGTCTTGAATGGAAGTGCTTTCTCGGCAAACTCAATGAAGGCGACGCAGCGGTGCTTCTGTCATTTGACAATGCCTTCAAGAATCACACGGATCTGGTGTTTTTCCTGAAATACTGCCTAAGTCGGCACATTCGGATTATTTCTTTGTTCGATGGTTTGGACACCTCCGATGAGTTGTTCCCAAATGGCAGCACCAGGAATGTGCTCTCTGCCATTGTCAATGTGCGTACAGACAAGCGTGATGAAGGTTTTGATGACTTTGAGGCGGAACTCATTGCAGACAAGCACCAGGAGAAGAAACTGAAGAAATACCGCATGGTCATCAATATGTACAATGCGGGTTACAGCATCAAGGAAATCATGTCAAGGACGGGCTATCACGGGAAGAGCAACATCTACAGGATTCTCCACATGTACAATGTGGAGCTGGAATACCCAACGATGGTCCGCACAAGACACCAGTCACCAAATATCATTCAAAGGAACCTGTAAACATAATCGTTATGACAGTTTATATTGCAGAAAAGCCGGACATCGCCACAGCCATAGCGTCTTACTTGTGGACTGATTTTGTCGCCTGTAGGAGCAAGCACTGCTATCAGAAAGATGATGTCATCGTGACATGGGCATTTGGCCACATTTTGATGACGGCTATGCCTGAGGCCTACGATAAGGAATATGCTGATTTTAAGAAATATCCCATATTCCCGACAGAATGGAAGAAACTCCCCTCGCCAACAGCCAAGGGACAATTTGAGTATATCCGCACTGTTTTGAAGAAGGCCGATGTCGTAGTCAATGGCGGTGACCCTGACCGTGAGGGGCAGTTGCTGATTGACGAAATATTGGAATATGTAGGCTATAAGGGGGATGTACGGCGCATTCTCATCAATGCCAAAGACAGCGACAGTATGAAACGGGCGTTTGACAATATCGTGCCGAATGAACGGTTTCGTTCATTGTACCATGCAGGCATGGCGCGTGAACGGGCAGACTGGTTAGTAGGCATCAATCTGTCGAGGGCATATACGATCAGTGCCCGGACAGGCGGGAATGGTTGTGTCTGGCGTGTAGGGCGTGTGAAGACACCCACGCTTGCTTTGGTGGTCAATCGGGAAAAGGAGATAAAAGATTTCCATTCCATCAACTACTATGAATTGAAGGCTAACCTCTCAAAGGGCGGCATCCCCTTCACGGCAACATTGACATCGACAGCGGATGCTCCGACTGACTGCGAAGGGCGTATCATTGACCGGAAATATCTGGAGCGGATCAAGGAAGAAATCAAAAATAAAACCGCAAGGGTCGCCCACTGCGAGAGGCATAGCCAGACTGAAAGTTCGCCATTGCCTTACTCCATCGATACTTTGCAGGTGGAAGCCAATAAGCGTTATGGCATGTCTCCGTCGAGTGTGCTTGCAAGGGTACAGTCCTTGTATGAAAAGAAGTTCGTGAGCTATCCACGTTCTGACTGTAATTACATCCCATCAAGTCAACACCAGGATGGTGTCCGAATTTTGAAATCCCTTGGCGATTATGGCATGGAGGCTGCACTCCATGCCGACTCCACAATAAAGAGTCGCTGCTTCAATGACAACAAGGTCAGCGCACATCATGCGCTGATACCTACTGGCGTTGTCCCAAAAAACTTGGACGAATGGGAGCGCAAGATCTATGACATGATAGCCATGCGGTACATCATCCAGTTCTTTCCCCCTTGTAAATACAACGCCATCAAATACGAAATAGAGGCACAAGGATGTATGTTCGCAGGAACTGGCAAGGCGGTTGTCAGTCCAGGATGGCGTAGTGTTGCTAAGTCGGATGACAAGGAGGATGAAGTCAAAGACATTCCAAACCTTGTGGTTGGCGATGAGTTCCCTATACCTGTATATATTATAGAGGATAAGAAGACCACTCCCCCTAAGCGTTTTACGGAAGGCTCGCTGCTGGCAGCGATGACCAATATCTGGCGTTTTGTCAACCCAGACAATCCTAACAGAGAGAAACTGAAGGAGTGCAAAGGCATTGGAACGCCGGCAACTCGTGATAGCATCATTGCTGACTTGCTCGCCATATCGTCAGGAAAGTCTCATTCGTTTCCCTGTATTCAGAAAAAGGGCAAGGAACTCGTTCCGACTGACTTCGGCGTGGCAATGATCGAGAACATTCACGAATCATTGACCAAGCCTGACCTCACGGCAGAAATGGAGTATAATCTCTCGGCCATTGCCGATGGCAAGATGGGGTTAGGTGACTTTATGGAGCAGACCGAGAGGATGGTTCGGGAAAACATTAAGTTCGCAGAAGAGAGCTCCCCTCGTATGTCATTGACAATCAAAGCAGCTGAAGGCCAGGAGGTTCCCAATAGGGAATGTCCTGTATGCCATCGTAAAACGCTTGTACGCAAGTATTCCCCGAAGACCAAGAAGCACTTCTGGATCTGTCAGGAGAATTCTTGTGTACATCCGACCACTCTGAAACCAATCTTCTATGCGGACCTGCGGATGAAGCCTGTCATCAAGCTTTGCCCGATATGCGGTCTGCCGCTGATAAGCGTGTTCAGCAAAAAGAAGAAGCAATCATACTGGTTCTGTCCAAAGTGTAATGAGTTCAAATAACCGCAGCAATACAAACACCAACTAACTTTTTTCATTTCATACGACTAGTTTTTAATAAAACAACGCAGGGGTCACCTTTGGCAGGCCGCCCCTGTTTTTTGTAGCGAAACAAAACCTAAAATAAACCATGTAGCGAAGCGTAAGTCGCTGATATTTAAAAAGAACAATGGGGTTGTTTGTGCTTCGCTACATCGCTACAAGAAAATAAAGCAATCTCATATGAAGCTATTATATTTCAGATGAATGAGGGTGGTGATGCAGTCCATGCCAACAATGAATCTGCCTGCCAGGCCATTGCATGGTGGTGACCTGTGAGTGTCGTCGAAAAAGAAACTCCGTGTTATATGTACGGAAAAGAGAAGGCATGTCTGTTGTCAGACTTGCATTCTCCAGTACATACATCACAGAGTTTCTCGGCGACTCTCACTGGTCATTGTCCAATACTGCGAAGGCTTTCATGCTTGCACGAAAGGCCGAGACGTGATGGACAAAAGCGATGCCAATGGCTGGCAAGTAGAAAGACACAGAAATTTGGCATGGGCGCATCTTGGGTGGGGATGAGTCATCTTCTTGGATAGAATCCTTTGGGTTTTCGTCTAAATGAAGCCAGGCGCATGTCATTCTCTTCGTCTGGATTCATGCTGCTTTCCTGGTTTTTCCTGCCGCCTTCAAGCCAATGCACAAGTTCATCTTTGAAAAAAATGAAGTTTTTCCCTCGTTTGGTGACTGTGATGTTGCCACGTTCTACGTGATAGTACATTGTTGATTTCTTCATCTTCAGGAAGTCACATGCCTCGTCAATAGTCATTGGAATATGTTCGGCTGAAGATGTGGAATTGCCGTCTATCCGTTCTCTGATGGTTTCAATTACACGTTCAAGCCGCTCCATTTTGCTGAGCACCTGTGAGACCATCATGGGAAGGTCGTTGAATGTGATCTGTTCTTGCATATTGTCGAAATTATTATGATTCCGAGGGCAAAGTAACAGACTGATTCAATGCTGGATGATGTCATCAAAAGTTAAGTTTGGAATAAGTCAGAATAAGTTGTAACAAGCAGGTAAATGTTTTATGGCAAGCTGGCGGATGGGGTATGAAACTTGAAACAGCCTTTGTCCGGGATGTCTATCGGGATGATGCAAGTTCCATGTTGTCGCAGGTTTTGCCGGATTGATTTGATTTCAAGATCTCGGAACTCATTGGGGAACGACCGCTTGATAAATATGGCCCGCTGCTCACCATTCCACTTGAAACGTTCTCCGATGTTCCAGGCTAAATGTCTGAGGTCCAATGTTGAAAGTTGCCCGTTGGTTATGGACGGCGAAGGTTCAATGTCCTTTGAAGTCTCCCAATTTTTGATGTTGTTACAAAAGACATGGAGGTCAGAGGTCTTCATGTAGGGGGCCAGTGTGAGCTCCACGTAATCCAAAACACATGTCATAATTTGACGCTTACGTTGTATGAGCTGCTGCTGATGGCGTTCTCTGATGACCTCAGTCTTATCTTTCTCCGGCTCTTCTGTCATTAAATCGTTTTTTGATCCAGTGACAAGACGCAACTGCTGCTTACTATGAGGGATAACAACTACCGTCTTGCCCATTGCATAACTGATGAATGTCATCCTGATAAGAACCAGCAGCGCCAGGGTAATATATAAGATGGGTGTGAAGGCTTTTGCTTGCTCATACTGTCCGCTGATGAACTTTGAGGGAAGTATGAACCAGTCGGCACAATCAATCCATTCGAAAAGCATTGCTATATATAAACCCATTGCAATACAGCCTACAACCAAAAAGAAAAGTTCCGTAACCTTTTTGCTCTTCATATTAATGAAATATCAATAATTTGAGCGCAAAGTTACGGAATTATCCACTAATAACAGCAATCAATCCATCATAATTATGGATTTTGTGGTTAATTGGCTTATTTCTTCATTGCCTCAATATATTGAGGGGTTTCGTAATCTTCAGCCACAATTCCTCGTTTTCTTGGTTTGAGCCGTTACTTTTTTATCATCACCGAGAAGCATGGATGATATTCTTTCGGCAGCTTCCCGTCTCTTTGGGTCGGCATGACAAGTATAGATTTGTGTGGTTGTGACACTCTTGTGTGCCAGGAGCTGCTGGACAGTGTAGAGATCCGTGCCAAGTTCCACTTGGAGCGATGCGAAAGTATGCCGGAATGAGTGGAATGTTATCCGCTTTCTGATACCGGCCTTAGCAAGCCAGGTTTTCAGCGGTTTCCGTGCCATGTCTATCTCAAACCCGTCAAATACCGGCCCATATAAGGATTTTCGTCCCTCAGAGATGAGGTCGTATGCTCCCATAGTGATTGGGATAAGGTTGTGTGTTTTAGTCTTTTGTGCATAGAACTCGACATACTTGTTGCCGTCGGCGTATTCCTTGATGTTTTCCCATCTGAGATTGATGATGTCACTTCGGCGCATACCTGTTAAGCAAGCGAAAATTGATGCCTTTTTCAGTACGTCGATGTCACATGGAGTACGGTAAAGCCTGCGAAGCTCTTCCATTGACAGACTCTGCTTGTCAACAGGAATGGTCTTGATTTTGTCCAAGAAGTCATTGGGGTTAGTTTGGATCATCTTGTCACGGTAAGCAATATTCAGGAAGCCACGGAATGTTGACCAATAGCCAGCGACTGAGTTGATGGCCATCGGTCTGCCGTTGCGCATGTTCTTTGCTGTCAGAAGGTAATCGCGGAACTTGTTGCACAGTTCAACGTCGATTTCCTTGCAGCTGCACTTGCCGCCAACAAAGTATGAGAAGTGTTCATAGACAAACCTCCACTTGGGGTCTTTGTTTTGAAGCATCTGATAGAAGTAGGCAAGGAAGTCGCCGTTGAATCTCTTTTTGTCAAAAAAGTCATAACGTTCGTTCACGATGGACTCAAAACGCCTGCAGCGAATGGCTTCAGCTTTTTCAATCATTACCTTATTGAAGTCCTTCTCACGCTTGTTTTGGGGCTTGGGATAAATGTAAATACCAAGCGATTCACGACGGATGGTCTTCATGGAAATGATGTCACGATAGCCTGGATAATAGTCCAGATAGAGGGAAATCATCCCGCATTTGAGGATGCGTTTCCGAAGTGTGATTGTCTTGCAGTACTGCATGTCTTTATTGTTTTATTAGTTTGCAAATGTCTTTACTTATTTTATGCTGATGGCAATCAGCGGATTATAATTGAAAATAATGCTGGGATAAGTCTGAACTTATTATTTCTTATTGTCTCTCTCTTGTTTATCGGAAAAGCACTTATCAATGGCGGATTTAAGATACACTCTAAACTGGCCGTCTTTGGCGCTCGGGATTTTTTTGTATCTGACAATACCATACACAGTTTCCCTGTCAACATGATACTTGGCCATAATCTGCTCGACCATGTAGTAGTCTTCGGCATATTGGAGTCCTGGATTACGTGCAAAGTCAACATGGAGCTTGGAGTAATACGTGATGCCATACTCCTTTTTTGTAGGGATATTGTGACGATGAGTAAAGCTGCGTCTGGCCACAGGTGTCATGTTGTACATCTTTTCTATATCATCTGTGGTGTACCATTCTGTGATAGAGGCTGGTGACGAATATCTGCTGAAGACATCTTCAACCGCTGTCTCATCGTAGAGCAGGATTCCTGCTACCTGCACCCTCGGTATTTTTTTCTGACGCAGCAGGAAGCCAACCCACTTTTTACTTTGTTTGTATCGTGCTGCTATCTCCTCGGCACTAATATAGCCTTCGTACCCATCTGCATCATTCTCTGATTCCACACTTGGTATGATTTCAATGCTGCCAGAATGAGGTGTGATTTGCTCTGTTCTTGTTCGATCATCCTTTGCTTTTTCAATCTTTGCGTTGAGTTCAGAGATGCTTGTGAATCCATTCATGCGTTCCTTGATTGTCTTGTCAAACTCCTTCCGGTTAATCATTGTAAAGGTGCCTCGTTTGAAGCGGTCTATATGATAGGTATGGAGATAATGGCTCACTTGATCTTTTGTGAATCCGTACTTCTCCATCACCTCCTTAAAAGTGTAGTAGAGAGGATCAATAGCTTCACCATTACCTTTCAGGCTGTCGATATGGGGTTTGGAATAGAACACTTCCCTCCGCCTGGTAACCCTTGGTAACTTATGCCGTTTGGCAAAAGAAATGACGGCAGAGTAGGACATGTTGAACTTCTCCATAACCTGTTGGATAGTGTAGTAATTCTCCTTATCAAAGTCCTCGATGAGTTCGGAAAAGTACCTGTCAACGGCAGTTTTTGAGAAGGACACATTGCGTCCCTCGTATATCTTTGGGATGTCAAACTGCTCAATCCGTCGCATGGCCACTTTTCGGGTCACTTGATATTTCTCACAAATCTCCTTCATTGTATAGCTATCGTGCTCGATCTTATGCCTGCGGTTGTTCCGCTTGACATATGCGGGGGCATTGTCAAACCATGCTTCGAGATCACTCCATCGGATAATTGTTTTTGCCGGTGTTCTCAATGCTTTGAACATTCCTTTTGCCATATATCTATATATAGTCGGCAGACTTATGCCAAGAAGGTAAGCTGCCTCTTTTGGTGAAAGGAATGGTTTGTGTCCGATACTCTCCACTGTTGGCAGTTTTGAGTCCTGCTCTGATTCAATTTCTTCTTTCTTCATCTGTCTCTTTTTTGCCTTGTAAGCCTTGTTAACACAGGTTGAAGAGCAGTAAAGAGTCGTCATTTTGTGTGCTATGAATTGTTTCCCGCACCACTGACATCGTTTCTCTATTTCCATAAATGTGCGTCATTATAAAGGTTTAACTCTGCGGAAAATCCGCCATTTTTGTCTCACTCTTTCTCGCAATTTCTCACTGTGTATCATATTGTCCCGTCGATAGCGTTTTTGGGGTTTCTCATGGTGTATCACGTTTGTCCCAAATATTGCATACTGGAAGACAATTTGAACACAGTTTACACTCGCGGTAGAAATATGATACAAAAATAGTACGAGAAAGTTGAAGAAAAAAATATGCAACCTGAAGTGTTAAAAACGAATAAACCGCTAATTTGTAGCGGTTTACTTCAAGTCGTTCAAAGTTGTTCAGAGTTGTTTCTAAGGCTCTATTTTCCGATGCAGAAATTTGCGAAGATTTCACCGAGGATGGTGTCGGTGGTGATTTCGCCGGTGATTTCGCCTAGCCAATGGAGGCATTCGCGGATATCCTGGTCGAGCAGGTCGCCGGTCAGGCCGTTGTCGAGGCCGTTGATGGCGCGGGCAATTGCGTCGCGGGCGCGGGTGAGGGCTTGGTAATGGCGGGCGTTGGTGACGATGACGGCGTCGCTGTCCACGTCGGGCAGGGAGGCGGTCTCGACGATGAGACTCCTGAGGGCCTCGATGTCTTCCTCGCTCTTGGCGCTGATGGCCACGACCGGTGTGCCCTCGGGCAGCAGGTCGTTCAGCTCACTCCTCGCAGCGACATCGTCGTCGAGGTCGGTCTTGTTGAGTATGGCGATGAGGGCCTTGCCCTCGCAGCGGGTCAGGATGTCATGGGCCATGCTGGTGTCGGCGCTGGTGACGTCGACGACCCAGAGCACGACGTTGGCCTTGTCGATGGCTTGCCAAGTGCGTTCAATGCCCATGCGCTCGACTGCGTCGTTCGACTGGCGGATGCCTGCCGTGTCGATGAAGCGGAACAGCGTGCCGCCCATCATCACGGTGTCCTCGATGGTGTCGCGGGTAGTGCCGTGGATGTTGCTCACCAGGGCGCGGTCGTCGCGCAGCAGGGCATTCAGCAGGGTGGATTTGCCGGCATTGGTCTGTCCCACGATGGCGACGGGCATGCCGTTGCGGATGGCGTTGCCGTCACGGTAACTGTCGGCCAGGCGTGAAATCACCGAGTGGATGTCGCGCGCCAGGGCCGTTACCTCGCTGCGGTCGGCAAAGGTCACGTCTTCCTCGCTGAAGTCCAGTTCCAATTCAATCAGTGCCACGAAATGCAGCAGTTTGTCGCGTAGGGCCTTCAGCTCATCGCTGTAGCGCCCGCGCATCTGGTTCATCGCCACATGATGGGCTGCGCGGGACTGTGCCTCGATGACATCGGCAACGGCCTCGGCTTGAGACAGGTCCATGCGTCCGTTGGCAAAGGCGCGGCGCGTGAATTCGCCTGCCGTGGCATGGCGGCAGCCCGCATCGATGAGCGTCTGGATGACCTGCTGCTGAATCCATGTCGAGCCGTGGCATGCCAGTTCCACCACGTCTTCGCCCGTGAAGGAGTTGGGGGCACGAAAGACGGTGAGCACCGCCTGATCGAGGATGTCGCCCTTGGCATCGGTGAGCTGCCCCAGGTGGACCGTGTGTGATGCCATGTCGGCCAGTGGTTTGCCTTGCCAGCGTTGCTGCACAATATCGAGCGCCTGTGCTCCGCTCACGCGGACCACCGCAATGCCGCCCCGACCCTGCGGGGTCGAGATGGCGCAGATGGTGTCACCTGCCAAACCGGTTAGTTCAATGGGATTCATCGGCGTGGATAATAAGCGGGCCAGTCTTTGATATTTTGTTTGCTCTCGATAACGTTTTCCACATTGTCCTCGAGTCTGGCCAGGAAGTCGTAGCCCGTCAGTGCCTCAACCTTGTCGATGGTGGTGGCATAGTTGGTCCAGCTGTTGGGCATCTTCTTGTTTTCCATCACAAAGGCGATGGCCCTGTTCTGTTCGGGAGAATAGATGACTTTGAAAAAGCTTTTGGGCACGGCGATGTCGCCATGTTTGCCAATGTACTTCATGTCGTTGGTAAGGATGGGGCCCGTAATCACGATGAGCCGTTTGGCGGTACGTGACCACTTGTGCACTGCCTCCTCGACATGGCGCCACTCGCCGTCGTTCATCTCGTCGAGTTGTGGACAGATGTTGGTCATCAGGAAGCACTGTTCCATGGCCTTCTTGTCCCAGCGCATGTCCATGGCCGGTGCCATGTGGCCGCGTGTGTATCCGCTATTCTTGTAGTCCCACCAGTCGGCGCAGCCCTTCACGTTGTGGTCGCGCTCAAACTTGTAGTCAGCGCGGTTTTCGGCATCACGCGAATCGGCCATCGATGTCATGGTGCTGGTCAACTCATAGGCCACGCAGTTGGGCACACGGTAATGCTTGTTGAAATAGACCACCAGCGATTTGTAATGCACCGTTTCGTTGTCAAGGCGCTCGGGCAGTATCACATCCAGCAGCGACAGGTCGCCTGTGGACTTGTACTCCTTGCCCTCCTGCTTGTCCTGTTGACCCTGCTCGGCAGGCAGCTCCTCGTTATAGGCACTCTTGTAGAACGAATCGATTTGAGCCGTTTCCTCGGTACGTTCGTTGCCGCCACGGCATCCCGTCAGCAGAACTGCTGTCAGCATGAAAATATAAATCAGATGCTTCTTCATATCATTACGGTTTATCGGTGCAAAGATACGTCAACCCGATTGAAAAATCAAATTTCTTGATGAAGAGTGACATGGATTTTCATTAACTTTGCAAATTCAAACCCATTATGCTGACCACTATGGATGAGAACAAGATTGTCATATATCAGGTAGAAGACGGCCAGACCCGCATAGATGTCCGCCTTGAAAACGACACCGTATGGTTAACTCAAGCCCAAATGGCCGAGTTGTTCCAGACGGATAGGACGACTATTGTACGCCATATCAATAACATCTATCGAGCAGAAGAGCTGGAGAGAGCAGCAACCTGTGCAAAAATTGCACAAGTTCAAATTGAAGGTAAAAGAAGAGTAAAACGCTCGATTCCTTATTTCAATCTGGATATGATTATTTCAGTTGGCTATAGGGTGAATACCAAACGTGGTATCAAGTTCCGCCAATGGGCAAACAAGATATTGAAGGAATATCTCGTGAAGGGATATGCCTTGAACGATCGCATCCGTCGGGATCAGATTAGTGAATTGCGTCAACTCATCCAGGTTGTGGGTCGTGCTATCGAGCATCAGCCATTGGCTTCAACCGAGGAAAACAAAGCGCTGTTCGAGGTTGTGACCGACTATACTTATGCCCTTGATACACTTGATAACTATGATTATCAACGCCTTGCCATCAATAAGACCACCCGTGAGGAACATTTCCACGCAACCTATGACAATGCAATGGATGAGATTAGGTTGTTGCAGAAGAAATTTGGTGGCAGCTCGTTGTTTGGCAACGAGAAAGATGACTCGTTCAAGAGCAGTATCGGGCAGATTTATCAGACCTTTGGCGGTGAGGAGCTCTATCCGAGTGTGGAGGAAAAGGCTGCTATGTTACTTTATCTTGTTACCAAGAACCATTCCTTCAGTGACGGCAACAAGCGCATAGCTGCCACGCTATTCTTGTGGTTCCTCAATAACAATGGCATCCTTTATCGTGAGGATGGCACTAAACGCCTGGCCGACAACACGCTTGTTGCTCTTACTCTCATGATTGCCGAGAGTAAAACCGAAGAAAAAGACGTCATGGTGAAGGTGGTTGTCAATCTTATCAACCAGAACAACACCTGAACATGCACATTTGCTTAGTAATGGTTGAAAACGGCGTTATTGCCAGTCGTCGATGTTGCATTGGCGCTTGGGGATGGCGCTGGAAAAGGTGAGGCCGGTGCGGCGCTCGACCTCGGCGACAGTGACGGCATACTTGCTGATGTTGCCGGGACAGGGTTTGTTGTCATAGATGAAGGCGATGGCGCGGCCCTGTTCGGGAGCATAGACGACCTTGAAGAAGGCGTCGGGGACGGCGATGTTCTTTTTGTCCTTGCCAATCATCTTGGGGCTCTTGCCCATAATGGGGCCGGTATAGACCATCAGGCGCTTGTCACGCTTGGCCCAACGGTGCACTTTTTCTTCGAGCACACGCCAGTGATCGTTGTTGAGTTTGGTGTCCTGCGGGCACATGTTGGTCATGTAGAAACACTGCGACATTGCCGTCTTGTCCCAGCGCATGTCCATGGCGGGAGCCATGTGTCCACGGCTGTAGCCACTGCCGCGGTATTCCCAGTTCTCGGGGCAGGTCTTCACACTTTTGTCTTTGGCATAGTTGTAGCTCTTGCGGTTCTCGTGCCCCGGGGCATCGGCCATATCGACCATCGTTGCAGTCAACTCGTAGGCCACGCAGTTGGGAATCCTATACGTTGGGTTATAGTTCACTCTTATGGCTTTGTAGTTCAACACCTGGTTGGACATCCCCTTGGGGGTGCCGACAGCCATCAGCGGGTTTGTGCCCGACTGGCTGACTGATGTAGTTGCCGTCTTGCCGATAGTGGGCACGGTTGCCAGGGTAGATACACTGGGCTTCTTGGACGTAGACGCAAAATTATGCGTCTCTACAGAGCGGCGGGATTTTTTCTTGTCCTTCTTCTTGTCCTTCTTTTTGTTCTTCTTGGACTTTTTCTTGCTCTTGGCTTGGGCACACCACTGGGCGGTGATGGCGTTATCACCCGTCACTTGCGGAGGCAGGGCACCGCCCATAACCATCGCAAAAGTCAAAATCCAAATCTTCAGTAATTGCCTCATCTCAAATCTATTATCTGATATCTATTGTCTAATTAACCCATGCGTCAAGATTGACGGGCGACTCCAACCGCTGCTGTTCCTCTGCAGGCAGGGTGGGGAAGAAGTCCAGCCCCGTGCGGCGTTCCACCTCATCCACGCTCACGGCATACTGTTGCAGGCGGCCGCCGCTGTGTCCGTTGGGGTAGATGAACGCGATGACGCGCATCGGCCTCACGCACGGTGCCATGATGACCTTGTAGTAGGCACTCGGCACCTTCACGCGGTTGCTGGCCAGCGTTGTGTCGCTGTCGCTCACAACGGGTCCCGTGAACACCAGCAGGGCGCTGTCGCGTGCCGTCCACTCGCGCACTTTCTCCTCGAGTTTGGCCCAGCCACCCTCATTCAGGGCTTTGTGCATCGGTCCGACGTTGGTCAGCATGAACGACTGGCGCATCGCCGTTTCACTCCATTTGAGGTCGCCAGCAGGTACCAGATGGCCACGGTCGAAGCCGCTGCCGGCATAGTCATCGGGCTGTGGGCACCCTTTCACACCAGGGTCAGGCATGAACTCGTTGCCACGCTCTGCCGTCCCGTTCAACTCGCTGCTGGTGATCTCGTAAAGAGCACAGTTGGCGATACCGCGCTCGCTGTTGAAGTGCACGTCGAAAGCGTCATACCTCACCAGCGTGTCGTTCATGCCGCGAGGCACGGCTACCGTCATCAGACTGTCGCGTGTGCCCTCGCTCAAGGGAACCAGATGTGGAGTGTTGTTGTTCACGATAACGCGATATAGCAAAAAGCATACCAACGCCGCAGTCAGGCCCCACAAGAGGAACCTGACCGTGTCGCCCCATCGCTGCCAAAACCGCTCAACTTTTTTGTTCATAGTTGTATGGATGAGCGAGATAGCTCAAAAAAACAAGGCAAAACCATAAATGGGGAATCGTATCATTCCCCATTCCCTTTTGCCCTAATGATCAGCAGGAAGAAAATCAAGCAAGTGATGATAATAACTGCCACTGCGGTACTGGTCCAGAAAGGTTGTCCCAGCATTGTGCCGCCCGAAACGGCATTGCACAATATCATTAACGCAAATTCAACGGCCAGCACGCGAAACAAACGGATAGAAATCAAAACTTGTCGAATATTTCTAAGTTGATGAGCGTTCTTCATATAGCGTGGGAAATAGGCGACAACCAGAAGCGCAATAGCGGCAATGCTGATTATGATAGCTACTTGAAGCCACTCGTTTTGCATACCTCCGTCGAACTGATGCCTAGCCAGGGCAATAACCCATGTGCCGATGATGAGCATAACGGTAATGGCCTCCAGGATGGTCCCTTCGATTGTGCGGCCCACTTTAATCTTCTTGATGTCGAATTTTTCTTGTGATTGATCGGACTGTTTCATTGTCATTTGTCTTTTTAGGTGATTTATCTCTTTTTCCAAACCAAGATTTGAATAATGCGGCCCACGATGTAGGTCAGGAGGGTAACGCCATTGCAGATATCCCCCATTACTGGGGTATAGAACCAGACGCTAGCCCGCAGAAGGCCCCCGATAGCTATCATCAAGGCTAAGATGCGCATGAGGCGTGTAGAAATCTGCACTTGCTCGATGTCGTGCATCTCTCCCCACAGGAACGATGGCCTGGGAGTGTAGGCTCGAATAAGCAGCCAAGTGGGAAGAATGACAAATCCTGCCAAGCCTCTGCCATCAAGTCCTGCATAATGAGTGGCTAGCCACACCACTACTGCAGCAATAAGGATCGCTACAGTGATGGCCTCGAAGATAGTCGTTTCGAGTGTGCGTGGCATTTTCAGGTTGTCGGTATCGATGTCATCGGCGAGTTCGGCGGCTTGTTCTTGCGGACTCTTGATGCCTGCGGTGATGCCATGGGCAACCAGATAGAACAGGGGCGTTGCAGCAAGGCATGCAACAATCAGTACCGTCCAAAATGTCGTTTCGCTGATCTTGTCCATCGCGGCCAGTGCGACGATAAGGGCAACAGTGAGCAGATCGATAATGCCCAGGACAATAATCATGTATTTTCTATTCTGTAGGTTCATCGTCTCCGGCGGGATTATCGGTGGTACGTTTCTTCTTGGGCAGACGACGGGCCTTGCGCAGCGCCTCGGTGATGATCCACTGCAACTGGCCGTTGGTGGAACGGAACTCGTCGGCTGCCCACTTTTCAATGGCATCCATCGTGTCGCTGTCGACACGCAGGATGAAACTCTTTG
>JAEEGH010003518.1_pt1 | contig 41140 bp, 33 predicted proteins | sample 9134181 | NCBI WGS metagenome assembly JAEEGH01 (sample SAMN16246544, study PRJNA631951) | gut metagenome | biome: gut microbiome; feature: rumen; material: DP-attached | host: Bos | place: Iran: Karaj | collected 2018-10 | reverse complement strand
GCGACCTCATGCAGGCCCTCCAGCCCTACGGCATCTCTCCGGCCTACGGTCTGCGCATCTTCGCCGAGTACGGTCCGGAATCCCTTGAAGTGGTGCGCGCCAATCCCTACCGCCTGGCCATGGACATCCGGGGCATAGGCTTTGTCATTGCCGACAAGATTGCCATGAAGCTCGGCGTCGAGGGGGATGCCCCCCTGCGCGTGCAGGCAGGCTGTCTCTACGTGCTCCAGCAGGCCTCGGAGAGCGGGGACGTGTACATGCCCCAGTCGAGGCTGATAGAGCAGGCGAAAAAGACCCTCGGCGTGGGGGCGGAGGCCATCCTCGACGCCCTGCGCCAGCTTGCGGAGGAGGAACGCGTCTGCATCGAGGATCTGGGATGCGCATGTCCGGCGCAGGAAGAAGGCGACGGCGACAGTGACGATGCCGAAGACGGCGACGGGGAGCATGCCGCCCCCGCCACGGAGAAGGCCGTCTATCTCAAGATCTACTACACCTGCGAGTGCAAGACGGGCTTCTACCTCGCCCGCCTCATGCGCATGCCCATGAGCGTCGCCTTTACGGACAGGGTGGACCAGGTGGCCAAGGCCGTGAACAGGCAGCCCTTCAGGCTCTCTCCGGAGCAGGTTGGGGCCGTTGCGCTTGCCAGCCGCAGCAAGGTCATGGTGCTCACGGGCGGGCCAGGCACGGGCAAGACCACCATTATCAAGGCCATCATTTCGCTCTTCCTCTCCGCCACCTCCCGCAAGCGCATCTTCCTTGCCGCCCCCACGGGGCGCGCGGCCAAGCGCATGAGCGAAGCCACGGACATGAAGGCCAAGACCCTGCACAGGCTGCTGGAGTACAATCCGCAGACCCACGGCTTCAGCCGGAACGAGGACACGCCCCTGGAGTGCGACCTGCTCATCGTGGACGAGGCCAGCATGATGGACATCGTGATCTTCTACTATCTGCTCAAGGCCGTGCCGTCGGGCGCCTGCGTCATCTTCGTGGGCGACATCTTCCAGCTGCCGTCGGTGGGACCGGGCGCAGTGCTGCAGGACATCATCGACTCCAAGGCCCTGCCTGTGGCGATGCTCAGCCAGATTTTCCGCCAGACCGACGCGAGCGACATCGCGCTCATGGCCCACCAGATCAAGGAGGGGCAGCTCCCCCGCCTCCAGAACCCCAGGGACGGCAAGACCGACTTCTACTTCATGCGCCAGGACGAGCCCGAGGACGCAAGCCGGCTCATCGTTGACCTCGTGAAGCGCAGGCTCCCCGCCCACTACGGCTGGGATCCGCTGGCGGACATCCAGGTGCTCACGCCCATGCACCAGGGCATCGTCGGCGCGGAGAACCTCAACCGCCTCCTCCAGGAGGCGCTCAACCCCAACGGCCTGGAGATAGCCCGGGGCGAGCGTCGCTTCCGCGTGGGCGACAAGGTCATGCAGACCCGCAACAACTACGACAAGGACGTCTTCAACGGCGACATCGGGATCGTCGTGCAGGCGCGGGTCGACGTCAAGGAACTGGTCGTGGACTTCGACGGGGAGGAGAAGACCTACATGGCCGCGGAGCTGGACGAGCTCGTGCCCGCCTACGCCATCTCCATCCACAAGTCCCAGGGCTCCGAGTATCCCTGCGTGGTCATTCCCATCATGACCACCAACTTCGTCATGCTCAAGCGCAACCTCCTCTACACCGGCATAACGAGGGGCAAGAAGCTCGTGGTGGTCGTGGGCCAGCCGCGCGCCGTGGAGATTGCCGTCGCCAGGAACGAGACGAGCGCCCGCTGCACGCGCCTGGCCGAGCGCCTTAGCGGCTGCGCGCCCTGCGGGTAGCCGATCCGCTTGGCACGCGGGGGCGCAAGGGCCCAGAAAGCAGAAGAGCCGCGGTTCCGAAGAACCGCGGCTCAAATGCTTTTCAGCGGGCAAAGGCTATACCTGGTCGCCCACGTGGCCCTGCTTGCCGGAGCCGGTCAGGCCGTACATGGTGGTGGAACCGGAAGACCAGTATTCCACGACGCCTTCTTTGACCAGGTCGCTGAGGACCTTTTTCACCTGGCGGGGACCCTTGTCAGGGAACAGTTCCAGGAAGTCTTTGAAGTAGTGCTTGGATTTAACCTTTTCCTTGGACTTCAGGTAGTCGATGATGACTTGCTTATCGTCAGCCATGGAGAACTCCATTTATGCGGCGGCCGGAGCCGCCGCAAAGATTGGCTTGCAATTCAGCCTAGAACTTGAACTGGGTGCTCTGACGCCAGGTGTAGTAGGCGGGATCGCGGAAGTCGTCGATGAGATGGTGCGTGAACTCGAGGCCGGTGAGGGCGAAGAAGTCCTGCCAGCCGATGCGCTCGATCCAGTCGCCGAGGCGCTCGTATTTGCGGGCGTTGGCGGCGTAGGTGTCGACGATCTTGCGGACCGTCTTGGCCAGGGTGGGCCAGCGCGGCGGCTCGTTCTCGATGTAGGCCACGCAGACCTTGGAGAACTTGGGCATGGTCATGCGGTTGGAGACCTTGCCGCCAACCATGATGGCGATGCCGTCGCCGGCGTGGTCGGCGATGGGCAGGGCCGGGCACATGGTGTAGCAGTTGCCGCAGTACATGCAGCGGTCAACCTTGATGGCCACGGAGTTGACCTTCTTGCCTTCGAAGTCCACCTTGGTGGGACGCACGGCGGCCATAGGACAGGCGGCGACGGCCAGGGGGATTTCGCAGAGCTGGTCAGCCCACTTGTGGTCGATCATGGGCGGTTTGCGGTGAATGCCCACGAGACCGATGTCGGAGCAGTGCACGGCGCCGCACATGTTGATGCAGCAGGCGAGGGAGATGCGCAGGGGCGCGGGGAGGCGCATGCTGGTGAACTCGTCGAACACGGCGTCCATGACGACCTTCACCGGGCCGGTGGAGTCGGTGGCCGGGGTGTGGCAGTGCAGCCAGCCCTGGGTGTGGACCATGTTGGAGATGCCGGCGCCGGTGCCGCCAACGGGGAACCTGTAGGAGCCGGCGGGGAACTTCATGCCGTTGAGCTCGGCTTTCAGGGCCTTGGCCTTGGCCTCGTCATCGCACATGAATTCGATGTTGGAACGGGTCGTCCAGCGGACGTAGCCGCCGCAGTACTTGTCGGCGATGTCGCAGACCATGCGGATAGCAGTGATGGACATCGTGCGGGTGCCAGCGCAGCGGACGGTGTAGACTTTGTCGCCGGACTCGGCCACGTGCACGAGGAGGCCGGGCTCGAGGATTTCATGGTAGGCCCACTTGCCAAAGTTCTTGGCAATGACCGGCGGGAACATTTCGTCGTATTTGTGGGGGCCGATGTCGGTGATGCGGCCTTCCATGGGTTTCTCGGGATTGTACCCAGAAGAAATAAAAGCCATTTTTCTTTCTCCCCTGAATTAGCGCTGGTGACGGGAACGGTAGTCGGCGAGGTCGCGCTCGAAGCCGCCGGGCACTTCTTCTTGCTTGAAGAAGATGTACGGGTTGTTGCGGGGGGCAACAACGTGGCAGGGCTGGGCCGGGATCTCGGTGACTTCGAGGAGCTTCTGGAAGGACTGGCGCTTCATGAGTTCGCCGAGGCGCTCGCGGTTCTTGCCTTCTTCAATCCACCAGTCCCAAATCTTTTCGATGACTTCTTTGAGCTCGTCGTAGGGATTCTGGACTTCGATGAAGGGAACCAGGAGGGAGCCCATCTGGGCGCCGTCAACGACAGGGGCCTTGGCGCCGCAGAGGACGCTGGCGCCGCGCTCGTCGCCGATGTGGAGGGCGCGGGGCATGGTGTCGATGCAGTGCATGCAGCGGACGCAGTTCTTGGTGTCGATGGACAGCTTGCCGTCTTCGTACTTCATGCAGTGGGTCGGGCAGCGGTCGATGACTTCAGCCTGGATGTCGAACTTGCCCCAGTCGCGGCTGCCATGGGCGCCGGCGTTGGGTTTCAGCTCGCCGCCAACATAGGCCTTGACCAGATCCTGATCGATCTTGATGTCGTCTTTCCAGGTGCCCACGACGGCGAAGTCGGAGCGGGCCATGGCGCAGACGCAGCCGTTCGGGCAGCCGTCGAATTTGAACTTGAACTTGTAGGGGAAGGCCGGGCGGTGCAGTTCGTCCTGGTAGTCCTGAGTCAGGGTGTAGCAGGCGTCCTGGGTGTTGTAGCAGGCGAACTCGCAGCGGGACATGCCGAGACACGCGGCGGGGGTGCGGAGGTTGGAGCCGGAGCCGCCGAGGTCGTTGTTCATGTTGTGGGTCAGCTCGTAGAAGATTTCTTCGAGCTGCGGGGTGGTCGTGCCGAGGAGGACGATGTCGCCCGTGGAACCGTGCATGTTGGTCATGCCGGAGCCGCGCAGATCCCAAATGTCGCAGAGCTGGCGGAGGAAGTCGGTCTTGTAGTACTTGCCGGAGGGCTGGGCCACACGGATGGTGTGGAAGTGGGCCACGCCGGGGAACATTTCGGGCTGGTCGCAGTAACGGCCGATGACGCCGCCGCCGTAACCGAACACGCCGACGATGCCGCCGTGCTTCCAGTGGGTTTCTTTATCCTTGTAGCAGAGCTCAAAAAGGCCGAGCAGGTCTTCGCAGCAATCCTGCGGAATCTGGTAGTCAAGACCCTTCTCGTTTTTGGCGCGGCTTGCGGCTTCCTGTTTGATGTCGGACACAACGCTCGGCCAAGGGCCGGTTTCCAGTTGGTCCAACAAGGGGGTTTCGAATTTCATTACCATACCTCCACGTGGTTTGGGTAACATCACTGACGTGACATCCCTCGGCGGGAGCGGCGGGCCGCAGGAATCCGCCAAGGATTCGGATCGGATGATTGATCGAATGGCCAATGCGTATCCCATTTCACGAAAAAAGACAACCTTGTGCGGTTTTTTCACAAGCTCCCTGCAGGCCCTGTCGCCGTAGGCGCGAAAGAGCTTTCTAGACTAAGGCGCAAAAATTTTTCCCGAAGGCTTTCCGTCCGCTGGCGCAGGCACGTGCCTGCGCCTCCGCGCGGGCGCTTTTTCATAAGGTGCCCAGTCGCTCCAGCCGCTCCGGGTGCACCTGCGGCTTTGGACCTCCTGCCTGGCCGCTCCAGCATGCGGGGCCTCTTCTGGCCTCCTTGCCAGAGCCTGCGGCATCATTTACATACAGCAAAAAATTGTGCGAGGTTCGTGTCCATGGAAGATTCCCGCGGTCTCTACTATCACCCCCGTCCCGGCATCCCGCAGGTGCGCATGTACGTGCGCCGGGGCGAGGGCGGCGCCGTCGAGTTCAGGATGTGGGACTCCGCCCATCCGGAGGTTTGGGACAAGCACGAGTGGCTTCCCCTCTCCGTCATTGAAAAGGCTGCCGGCATGTACCGCAGCTCCCCCGGCCACGAGGACCAGGATCCTTTGGCCATCTACGACAGCGTCGTGGCCGAGTCGCTGCTGCGCGAGAAGGGCCTGTGAGCCGCTTCCAGGATTCTGCCGGCGCCGCGCCGCTGGTCCGGGACCTTGTGAGGGACTACTGCACCGTATATCTGACGCTTTTGGAGCAGAGCAACCGCCTCAGCCGCGACAGGAGCCTTTCCTACAACGTGCTCCACGCCCTCATGGGCGAAGCCATGCGCAAGGGCGTGTTCTGGCGCCTCAAGGACACGGCGCACCACCTCTTCCGCCGCACCCTTGGGCCTGGAGACAGGATAGGCGAGGCGGACAACGGCGAGATTGAGGGCGCCTTCGTCGACTGGTGCGTGGGCTTCTCCTTCCACGAGTGCGCCAAGCTGAGGGAAGACGCCTTCCAGATCCAGCACTACGCCTGCCGCCTCCTGCAGCTCAGGCGTTCCGGCGGCCTGGCCTGGGAAATGTCCTCCACGCTGGCGTCCATGACCGACCAGACGGCCGAGAGCTGCCGGCGCGAGATGAACCGCATCCTGCACGTCTTGCGCTCGGGCATGCCCTTCATGATCCGCTACCTTGCGCAGGAGCCGGACAACTGCTGCCTCGCGCGCTGGCTGGCCACGGACGCCGAGCGCGTCAAGAAGGCCTTCGGCCACCTCTACCCCGGTCTTGTCAGGGCCCTCTACGGCGACAGGCCCGAGCACATGTTCACCATGGCGGCCAGCGACCTGCTCGACTGCGGACGCATTCAGGAGGCCAGGGACATCCTGAAGGAGGCCCGCGACGACGGCAGGATAGACGCGGACGGCATTGCCCTGCTCTTCGCGCTCGAGCGCTCGCCCGCCGACGGCTCCGTGTGTCCCTTCACCGGCAGATCCGGGACCTCCGGCAGCGCCGGCGGCAAGGTTCCAGAGCGCCGGAACGCAACCTAGCGGCGGGGGCGCCTCGGGGCGTCACGCCTTGGGAGCACGCATGACCAAGCGCCTCCTTTCCCTCTGGCCCGCTCTGCCCGGCCTGCCAGTCTGTGCCGGCTGGCTCCGGCGCTGCCTTGCGCTCCTGCTTTCCGCCTGCCTGGCGCTTTCCCTCTGCGCCTGCGGCGGCAAGCCGAAGTACCGGGGCGGAGTGCCTGGCTCTGCCCCCTACACCGTCAGGGGCAAGCGCTACGTTCCCCTCAAGTCCGCCGAGGGCTTTGTCCAGGAAGGCGTCGCCTCCTGGTACGGCCCCAAGTTCCACGGCCGGCCGACGGCCTCGGGCGAGACCTACAACCAGTGGGGCATGACGGCGGCCCACACCATTCTCCCTCTGCACACCAAGGTGCGGGTGACCAGCCTTGACAGCGGCAGGGCCTGCATTGTGCGCATCAACGACAGAGGCCCCTTTGTCGACGACCGGGTCATCGATCTCTCCAAGGCCGCGGCCCAGAAGGTCGGCATACTCGGCAAGGGCACGGGGCGGGTGCGCATCCAGGCCCTGACGGAACGCCGGCACGAGCCAGCTCCAGAGCCCAGTCCGGAGACCACCCCCAAGCCCGTCGAGCCGGTACAGGCGCAGCCGCCTGCACCGGCACCCGTGCCCCTCCTGGCGCAGCCGGCGCCCCCGTCCGCGGCAAGGCCCGCCCGCGAAGAAAGCTCAGGCCAGCCGGCCGCGACAGGTCAGGCGCGCGAGGGCTCGTACGGTCTGCCTGCGGACGTGAGCGAGCCCTATGCCGGACGCGTGCAGGCGGGCGCCTTCTCAGGCCAGTCCAACGCCGACCGCGCCGTGCAGGCCTTGGAGCGGGAGGGCCTGCCGAGCATCGTCTCCAGGACGCCCTCCGGCCTGTGGAAGGTCGAGGCCGGCCCCTTTGCGGACGAGGCCGCGCGCGACCGTGCCTTCACGCGCGTGAAGCGCCTCTTCCCCGGCGCCTTCACGGTGGACTAGGCCTTCTTGCCGGGCGCAGGCGATAGGCGTAAGAAGCGGGCGTGCGCCGAGGGGCTCGAGATCCCCTGCCGGCGACGACATTTTACGCGTCCGGCGCCTGTCCGGGCAGAGGGGTTGAGCTATGGCAATGCGCCTTTCCCGTTCCATTGTTGGTGAGGCCGAGGCGGAGGCTGTCCGCCGAGTCATCGTCGAGGACGGCTACCTCGGCATAGGCGCCGAGGTGAAGCGCTTCGAGCAGGAGCTGGCCTCCTATCTGGGCGTGAATCCCGAGCTCGTGTGCACGGCCAATACCGGCACCTCAGCCCTGACGCTGGCCGTGGACGCCGTTGCGCCCGGCCACTTCGGCCAGGGTCCGCGCGGCTCCATTCTCGTGCCCTCCCTCACCTTCGTGGCCTCCTTCCAGGCCTGCACGGCCTGCGGCGTCACGCCCATAGCCTGCGAGGTCCTGCCTGAGACCGGCACCATCGATCTGGCCGACTGCGAGAAGCGGCTTGCGAAGGATACCTTCGCCATCATGCCCGTGCACTACGCCAGCAACCCCTGGCAGCTGGACGAGGTCTACGCCTTTGCGGCCAGGCACGGCCTGCGCGTCGTCGAGGACGCGGCCCACGCCTTCGGCTGCCGGCACGACGGCAAGCGCATCGGCAGCTTCGGCGACGTGGCCTGCTTCAGCTTCGACGGCATCAAGAACATCACTTCCGGCGAAGGCGGCCTTGTGGTCTGCCAGGACAGGGAGACGGCCCGCATCGCCCAGGATGCCCGCCTGCTCAGCGTCGAGGGCGATACCCGCGCCCGCTTCGCCGGGGAGCGCACCTGGGATCCCGACGTGGTCCGCCAGGGCTGGCGCTTCCACATGAGCAACATCATGGCGGCCGTCGGTCGCGTGCAGCTCTCCCGCCTGGAGCCCGAGTTCATTCCCGCCCGCAAGCGGCTCTGCACCCTCTACCGCGAGGAGCTGGAGGGCGTTGCCGGCGTGGCTTTTCTCAAGGAAAGCCCCAGAGACGACATCGTGCACCACATCCAGCCCCTGCGGGTGCTGAACGGCCGCATGCCGGCAGTGCGCCAGCATCTGCTCGACGCCGGCATCCCCGTGGGCGTGCACTACAAGCCCAACCACCTGCTTTCCTACTTCAAGATCGAGGGCGAGGCCCCCTTCCCCCAGACCGAGGGCCTCTTTGCCGAGCTCATGACCCTTCCCCTGCACCCCGGCCTATCCGATGCCGACGTGCGCGAGGTCTGCGCGAAGATCAAGGAAGCTCTCTCCTAAGCCTGTCTAGGGTTTACATCCCTTCCTTTCCCGCCAAGACCAGCTTTCCTGCGCGACAGCGCACCCTCTCCAGAGGCGCTTGGGCGGCGTCCTCGGATCCTGCCTCCGATAGTCTATCGGTCGGGTATTGGGACGCATGGAGGACGCAGAGGAGGCAGCCCGCGCTGCGAAGGACTCCGCGAACTGACCCCACTGAAGACCCAAGCTGGAAGGCTGCGCCGAAGGTTCTGCAGGAAGGCTTCTGCCTCCTGCGTGCCAATGTCTTTTCTCCGCCCTGCCAGAGAAGGCTCTGGCGTCTATCAAGGAGCCATACTATGCCTAACGGCCAGCCCGTCGTTTCCATCGTCATGAACTGCCTCAACAGCGCCGAGCACCTCAGGGAGGCGCTGGCAAGCGTCAGAGCGCAGACCTTCGGAGATTGGGAGATAGTCTTCTGGGACAACTGCTCCACGGACGAGAGCCCGGCCATCGCGGCCGGCTTCGGCCCGAAGCTGCGCTACTTCCGGGGAGAGCGCATCGTTCCTCTCGGCGCAGGCCGCAACCTTGCCATCCGGCAGTGCCAGGGCCGGTACATCGCCTTCCTCGACTGCGACGACCTCTGGCATCCCCGCAAGCTCGAAAGCCAGGTCGCCCTCTTCGAGGCCAATCCCCGCGTCGGCCTCGTCACGACGGACACGGTCATGTTTGACGGGACCCGCGAGCTCAAGCGGGTCTTTGCCGCCTCCCAGCCCGGCCGGGGCATGGTCTACGCCGATCTCATCCAGCGCCAGTGGATCTCCATGTCTTCGGCCATGGTGCGCCGCGAAGCGCTGGAGGGACTTGCCGGCGGACCCGGCGTCTGGGCCGGCGGATGGTTCGACGAGCGCCTCAACGTCTGCGAGGAGGCCGACGTCTTCTACCGCATCGCCCACGACTGGGAGCTCGACTACGTTGACGCCCCCTACACGCGCTGGCGCGTGCACGGCCAGAGCACGACCTTCCGCAAGTTCGCCCAGTTCGCCAGGGAGACCCGCTTCATTCTCGACAAGCAGCGCAGCCTCTACCCGGACTTCGATGCGAAGCACAAGGTCGTGGCGAATCTGCTCGAGGAACGGGCCGCCTTCGAGGAGGCTGTGGCCCTGTGGCGCGCCGGCGACGGCGTCAGGGCTCGCGCCGTGCTCGCCCCCTTCCGCGGCCGGCGGCGCAAGAACCAGGCCTTCTGGCTCCTCTCTCTCCTGCCGAGCTGCACCTTCGACGCGGCAGCCAGGATCTACTTCTCCCTGCCGAAGCTCTTCAAGTAGCTGGAGCGGTCTGCACTCCGCCCGGCTTTGCTAGGCCATGTGGCCTGCGCCCTTGAGCAGCCACACGAAGAGCAGGAGCGAGAAGAAGCTCATGACGTTCGTGACCGCGACCGTGAGCGCGGTTTCTTCGGGCTCTGCCCCGTAGACCTCGGCAAAGACCGAGGTGACGATGCCTGTGCCCGTGGCGCACATGACGACGGTTACGGCAAGCCACTCCTGGCTGTAGCCAAAGTACGCAAGACAGGCCCAGGTGGCTGCGGGAAAGCCGAGGAGCTTGGCTAGGGAGACGAGGAAGGAGTGGAGGAAAAGGCCTCGGCGTCCTGAGGCGGCCTTGCCAAGGAAGGTGCAGAGGTTGAAGCCGAAGACGAAGAGCATGGCCGTGGGCGAGAGCATGCCGAGCATGTGGACGGCCTTGGCCGCAGGCTTCCAGAGCGGGATTTCCATGACCGCAAGCGTAAGGCCGATGATGGTGGCGACAAGCACCGTGTTGCCGAGGACGTACTGCCTGAAGAGGCGCCAGCAGGCGCTGGCATATCCTCCCTGCGGGGGAATTTGCGCCGCGTTGCCGGATCCTGCCTTGCGGTGCCGGTTCCAGGCATCGAGGCAGATCTGTCCCGTGAGGCCCGCCGAGTTGCTGGCAACGACGCACAGGCCCGCCACCGTCATGGCCTGCTGGTTGCCGGGAAAGAGGTTCATGACCACGGGCAGGCCCACGAAGGCCGCGTTGAAGAAGACCGTGGAGAAGCCGAAGATGACGGCAGGCCCGAAGGGGACTTTGCGCAGGAGCTCGACGCCGGCCCAGCTCCAGAGGATGACGAGGGGCAGGAAGGCCGTGGCAAACCACCACCAGCCCCTGGAGAGCTGCTCCACCGTGACCTGGGTCATGAGGTTGAAGAGCAGGCAGGGCAGCGTGACGTTGACCACGAGCACGGAGACGATGCGTCCCGTCTCCCGGGCGAGCATGCCTGCCCGCTCGATCAGGACGCCCGCAAGAATGACCAGGAAGACCGGAGCTATGGCGTCGAGGATGGCGGACATGCGCGCATCGTCTGGGAAACCGGGCTACTCGTCGCCGACCTTGAGGGCCGCCAGGAAGGCTTCCTGGGGCAGCTCCACGTTGCCCATGCTCTTCATGCGGCGCTTGCCCTCCTTCTGCTTTTCGAGGAGCTTGCGCTTGCGGGTGATGTCGCCGCCGTAGCACTTGGCGATGACGTCCTTGCGGAAGGGGGGCACGGTCTCGCGGGCGATGATCTTCTGGCCAATGGCCGCCTGGATGGCGCCCTGGAAGAGCTGGCGGGGGATGGTGCGCTTGAGCTTCAGGGCCAGGGCCCTGCCGTAGGGGTAGGCGCGATCCCGGTGCACGATGACGGCGAGGGCGTCCACGGGGTCGCCGTTGAGCATGATGTCGAGGCGGACGAGATCGCTCTCGCGGTACTCGCCCTGGCGGTAGTCCATGGAGGCGTAGCCTCTGGTGCAGGACTTGAGGCGGTCGAAGAAGTCGTAGACGATTTCCGCGAAGGGCATGTCGTAGGTGATGATGACGCGGTTGGCGGCCGCGTACTGCATGTTCTGCTGGGTGCCGCGCTTCTCCTCGCATAGCTTGAGGACGTTGCCCACGTACTCGTTGGGCACGTGGATGTCGAGGGTGACGTAGGGCTCGTAGAGGGCAGCCACCTTGTTCTGGTCCGGCAGGTGGGCGGGATTGTGGATCTCGAGCATCTCGCCGGACACGGTCTTGGCCTTGTAGATGACCGAGGGCGCCGTGGCGATGAGGTCGCAGTCGAACTCGCGCTCGAGGCGCTCCTGGATGATCTCCATGTGCAGGAGGCCGAGGAAGCCGCAGCGGAAGCCGAAGCCCAGCGCCTGGGAGGTCTCGGGCTCGAAGAGGAAGGCGGCATCGTTGAGCTGGAGCTTCTCCAGCGCCGACTTGAGGCTGTCGTACTTGTCCGACTCCGAGGGGTAGAAGCCGCAGAAGACCATGGCCTGGACTTCCTTGAAGCCGGGGACGGGGGCGTCGGCCGGGGCGTCGGCGCGGGTGATGGTATCGCCCACCCTGGCATCGGCCAGCTCCTTGATGGAGCCGCACATGAAGCCCACCTCGCCGGCGTGGAGCTCCTTGATGTCCTGGGCTTCGGGAGAGAAGACGCCGAGGCGCAGCACCTCGAACTGCCTGCCCGTGTTCATGAAGCGGATCTGGTCGCCCAGGCGCATGGTGCCCTCCATGACCCGGAAGAGGACGACCACGCCCTGGTAGCTGTCGTACCAGGAGTCGAAGACAAGGGCCTTGAGGGGGGCCTGGGGGTCGCCTTGGGGCGCAGGCAGGCGCCCGATGACGGCTTCGAGAATTTCCGGCACGCCTTGGCCGGTCTTGGCCGAGCATTCGAGGGCGTCGGTGCAGTCGATGCCGATGATGTCCTCGATTTCCTGCTTCACCTCTTCGGGGTGGGCGGAGGGCAGGTCGATCTTGTTGAGGACCGGGATGATCTCCACGTTCTGGTCCAGGGCGAGGTAGACGTTGCCGAGGGTCTGGGCCTCGACTCCCTGGGTGGCGTCGACGACGAGCAGAGCGCCCTCGCAGGCCGCCAGCGATCTGGAGACTTCGTAGTTGAAGTCGACGTGGCCGGGCGTGTCCAGCAGGTTGAACTCGTACTCCGTGCCGTCCTTGGCCTTGTAGGGTATGCGGACGGTCTGGGCCTTGATGGTGATGCCGCGCTCGCGCTCGATGTCCATGCGGTCGAGGTACTGTTCCTTGGCCTCGCGCTCGCTCACGAGGCCCGTGATGCCGAGGATGCGGTCGGCCAGCGTGGACTTGCCGTGGTCGATATGGGCAACGATGGAAAAATTCCGAAGCTTGGATAGTTCTGTCATTGGGGTTCCCTCATCCGGGCAGATTCGCCCTTTTATAATTTCGTTTATTATAACAGACGTCAGGGCGTTTGTAAAGGAAAAAAGGTGGGAATTCTATGGAGGGAAAGCGGGGACGGCTGCCTGCGTTTGCAGGAAGCCGTCCCCGTGGGAACGTTATCTTGCGCGGCGGAGATCAGTCTTCGCTGCGGTGCTTGTAGTAGGCGTATTTGGCCTTGGCGCCTTCCTCAGCCTCGGCAAAGAGGGTCTTGGCATTCTCCGGGAAGCTGAGCTCCAGGGAGGCGTAGCGGACCTCGCCCTTCATGAAGTCGTAGAGGGCCATGCTGGGCTCCTTGGAGTCCAGGGTGAACTTTCTGGTCTCGGGGCTGTAGCGGTAGAGGTTCCAGTAGCCGGAGGCGACGGCGTCCTTCATCTCCTGCTGCACGTTGTTCATGCCCTTCTTGATGCCGTGGTTGATGCAGGGCGCGTAGCAGATGACGATGGACGGACCCTTGTGGGCCTCGGCCTCCTTGATGGCCTTGATGAGCTGGTTGGGATCGGCGCCCATGGAGCACTGGGCTACGTAGACGTTGTCGTAGGTCATGAGCATCAGGCCGAGATCCTTCTTCTTGGTCTTCTTGCCCGCGGCCTGGAACTGCGCGACCGCGCCGACCGGGGTGGCCTTGGAGGACTGGCCGCCGGTGTTGGAATAGACCTCGGTATCGACCAGCAGGACGTTCACGTCCTCGCCCATGGCGAACACGTGATCCAGACCGCCGTAGCCGATGTCATAGGCCCAGCCGTCGCCGCCGTACATCCACATGGTCTTCTTGGACAGGTCGTTCCTGCGCTTCAGAATCTCATCGACGAGCTTCTGCTCGGTCTCGTTGAAGCTCGCGGTCTGCAGGCAGGCGACCAGGGCCTTGGTGGCCTCGGCGGAGGCGTCGAGCTCGTCGTAGGTCTCGAGCCACTTGGCGATCAGCTCCTTGAGGGCGGCGTTTTCCGTGACCTCGTTGAGCTCCTTCACGTAGTCGGTTGCGGCGTCGCGGAGCTGGCGGACAGCCAGGCACATGCCGTAGGAGAACTCGGCGTTGTTTTCAAACAGGGAGTTGGACCAGGCCGGGCCCTTGCCTTCCTTGTTCTTGCAGTACGGGACGCAGGGCATTGCCGCGCCCCAGGCCTGCGTGCAGCCGGTGGCGTTGGCCAGATACATCTTGTCGCCGAAGAGCTGGGTCAGCAGCTTGATATAGGGGACCTCGCCGCAGCCGGCGCAGGCGCCGTTGAACTCGATCAGCGGCTGACGGAACTGGCTGCCCTTGACGCTGAACTTGTCCATGACGTTCTTGTCGGACAGCTCGGTCAGATAGTTCCAGTTGGTCTGATCCAGATCGACCTCATGGGACGGGACCATCTTGAGCGCCTTGCCGGTCATCGGGCAGGAGGCCACGCAGCTTCCGCAGGAGGTGCAGTCCAGCGTGGAGACGCCCATCGTGTACTTCATGCCCTTGATGCCCTTGGCGTCCACGAGCTCCAGACCGGCGGGGGCCTTGGCGGCCTCCTCTTCGTTCAGCAGGAAGGGACGGATGACGGCGTGCGGGCAGACGAAGGAGCAGCGGTTGCACTGGATGCAGGCGTCCTTGTTCCACACGGGCAGATGGGTGGCGATGCCGCGCTTTTCATAGCGGGAGGTGCCGAGCGGGAAGGTGCCGTCCTCGCGGCCCTTGAAGGCGGAGACGGGCAGATCGTCGCCCTTCTGGGCGTTGATCGGGACCAGGATGTTCTTGATGACGTCGGGAACGTCCTGCGGGACCGGAGGCAGAGCCGCACCGGAGAGCTGCTTCCAGCTATCCTTGACCTTTACCTCGACAAGGGCGCTGATACCGGCGTCCACGGCCTGAAGGTTCATGTTGACGATCTTCTCGCCCTTGAGACCGTAGGTCTTCTTGACGGCGGCCTTCATGTGGGCCACGGCATCCTCCAGAGGAATGACGTTTGCCAGCTTGAAGAAGGCGGCCTGCAGGACCATGTTGCAGCGGTTGCCCAGGCCGATGGCCTGAGACTGCTTATTGGCGTCGATGATGTAGAACTTGATGTCGTTTTCGGCAATGTAGCGGAGGATATCGCCGGGGATCTTCTCCTCCAGCTCGTCCTCGCTCCACTCGCAGTTGAGCAGGAAGGAGCCGTGCGGCTTGAGCTCGGAGATGATGTCGTATCTGCGGAGGTAGGTCTGGTTGTGGCAGGCGATGAAGTCCGCGTTGGAAACGTAGTAGGTGGAGGAAATCGGGTGCTTGCCGAAGCGCAGGTGGCTCTTGGTGATGCCGAAGGACTTCTTCGTGTCGTACTCGAAGTAGGCCTGGCAGTACATATCGGTGGTCTCGCCGATGATCTTGATGGAGTTCTTGTTCGCGCCGACGGTTCCGTCGGAGCCAAGGCCCCAGAACTTGCAGGAGATGGTTCCCTCGGGCTCGGTCAGCAGAGCCGGACCTACGGGCAGGGAGAGGTGGGTCACGTCGTCCACGATGCCGATGGTGAAGTGATCCTTGGGCTCGTCCAGGGTCAGGTTGTCAAACACGGCCTTGATCTGGGCGGGCGTGGTGTCCTTGGAGGACAGGCCGAAGCGGCCGGCAAAGACCATCGGACGGTCGGCCTTGTTGATGTAGGCGGCGCAGACGTCCTCGTAGAGCGGCTCGCCGATGGAGCCGGCTTCCTTGACGCGGTCCAGGACGGCGATCCGCTTGACGGTGGCGGGGATGGCGGAGAGCAGATGCTTCGCGGAGAAGGGCCGGAACAGGTGGACTTGGAGGAAGCCGACCTTCTCGCCGCGGTCGTTGAGGTACTTGACGGTCTCCTGGACAGTCCCGGCGACGCTGCCCATCGCAATGATCAGGCGGTCAGCATCGGGCGCGCCGTAGTAGTTGAACAGGTGGTACTCGCGGCCGGTCAGCTTGCTGATCTGCGCCATGTAGTCTTCCACCACGTCGGGCAGGGCGGCATAGTCGCCGTTGCTCGCCTCGCGCTGCTGGAAGTAGATATCGGGGTTATCGACCATGGAGCGCATCCGCGGGTCCTCGGGATTGAGGGCGTTGGCGCGGAATCTCGCCAGAGCGTCGTAATCGACCAGCTTGGCAAAGTCGCCGTACTCCAGCGCGTCGATCTTCTGGACCTCGTGGGAGGTGCGGAAGCCGTCGAAGAAGTGCATGAACGGGATGCGGCCCTTGATCGCGGACAGGTGCGCCACACCTGCCAGATCGGCCACTTCCTGCACGCTGCCGGAGCAAAGCATTGCAAATCCGGTCTGGCGGCAGTTCATGACGTCGGAATGATCGCCGAAGATGGAGAAGGCGTGGGTGCCGACGGTACGGGCCGCAACGTGCAGCACGCCGGGCAGACGCTCGCCGGAGATGCGGTGCATCGTGGGGATCATCAGCATCAGGCCCTGGGAGGCGGTGAAGGACGTGGCCAGGGTGCCGGCCTCGAGCGCGCCGTGGCAGGCGCCGACTGCGCCGGCTTCGGACTGCATTTCCACCAGGCGGACCTTCTGGCCGAAGATATTCTTCAAGCCGTGGGCGGACCACTTGTCGGCGTGTTCCGCCATGGGAGAAGACGGGGTGATCGGATAGATCGCGGCGACCTCGGAGAAGGCGTAGGCCACGTACGCGGCCGCCTCGTTGCCGTCGCAGATCTTCAGGATCTTGCTCATGAATCGATTCCTCCTTCAAGATAAATACAAGTGTAGGTGTCTTTGTCTGACCTCGGCGGTTTTGTGCAATCCAGCCGCCGGAATTCACTCATACCCTATGATTATATCACGAAATGCACAAATGTCAATGTGAAGTATACAAATAATCACCCAGCAATATGCGTCTTCGACCGGATCGCTCCGTTTTCCCGCGCCGGAACGCCCGCACCGGAAAACGGACGAAAAACCGCCGGAACGCGCAGCGGCTGTGCGTTCCGGCGGGGTTCGGTTCAGCAGTAGAAGTCCTTGATCTTCTTCGCTCTGCTCGGGTGGCGGAGCTTGCGGATGGCTTTGTTTTCGATCTGGCGGATACGCTCTCTGGTCACGCCGAAAATCTGACCGACCTCCTCAAGCGTGTGGTTGCGGCCGTCGTACATGCCGAAGCGCATTTTGAGCACGTCGGCCTCGCGCTGGGTCAGGGTGCCCAGGATTTCGGCCAGGGCCTCGGCCAGCATCGTATTGGAGGTGGATTCGGCGGGGCCGGGGGTGTTGTCGTCCTCCACGAAGGAGCCGATGGTCGTGTCCTCCTCGTCGCCCACGGGGGTATCCAGAGAGAGGGTGTCGGCGGCGGTGCGGTTGGCCTCGATGATCTTTTCGATCGGCAGGCCGAGCTCGTCCGCGATCTCCTCCAGGGTCGGCTCGCGGCCCAGCTCCTGAACCAGCTTGCGGTTGCAGCGGGTAGCCTTGTTGATGACCTCGACCATATGGACCGGGACGCGGATCGTGCGGGCCTGGTCCGCGATGGCGCGGGTGATGGCCTGGCGGATCCACCAGGTCGCGTAGGTGGAGAACTTGTTGCCCTTGGTATAGTCAAACTTGTCCACGGCGCGGATCAGACCGGTGTTGCCCTCCTGGATCAGGTCCAGAATGTGCAGGCCGCGGCCGGAATACTTTTTGGCAATGGAGACGACCAGACGAAGGTTGGCCTCGGTGAGCTTCTTCTTGGCCTCCTTGTCGCCCTCGGCGACCTTCTGCGCCAGCTCCATCTCCTCCTCCGGGGTAAGCAGGGGGACCTGGCCGATCTCCTTGAGGTACATACGGACCGGGTCGTCCAGGTTGTATTCGGCAGCAAGCTCCACCGGATCGATGATCTCCTCCTCGACGTCGCCGGAGCCAAGATCCATCGGGCCGTCGTCCAGCTCGAGCTCCGCGCCGAGGATCTGGATGCCCATCGCCTCAATGGCTTCATAAACCTGTTCGATCTGGTCAACGCTGCATGGGATCTTGGAGAGCTCGGCGTTCAGCTCGCTGGCTTGGAGCACGCCCTCCTTTTTGCCCTTTGCAATCAGAGCGGAGATCGGGGCGGCGAGGGACTCCAGAGAAGACTTTGCGGGTTTTTTCGCAGTAGACATAGCGCACTTCCTTATGTGAGGCATGAAAAGGAACCGGCGGAAGCGGGTTCCCGGAAAATTCATCTCATTATAGTACAAACGGAATTGGATGGCAAGCCCCTTTTTGCGCTTTTTTCTGATTTTTCAAAAATTTTTCTTGTAATCCGACGGCTTCTGGGATAGGATGGAGGCAGGAGGCGAGCAGGATGACAGATTCGGACTGGATGCGCGAAGCGCTGGCTCTGGCGGCAGAGGCCGCTGCGGCGGGCGAGGTCCCCGTGGGCTGCGTGATCGTAAGGGACGGGACCGTGGTCGGACGCGGCCGAAACCGGCGCGAGACCGAAAAAAACGCCCTGTGTCACGCAGAGCTGGAGGCCATCGACGAGGCCTGCCGGACCTTGGGCGGCTGGCGGCTGTGGGAGTGTACCCTTTACGTGACCCTGGAGCCCTGCCCGATGTGCGCCGGGGCCATCGTCAACGCCCATATTCCGCGCGTGGTCTTCGGAGCTTCGGATCTGAAAAACGGCTGCTGCGGCTCGCTGATCGACCTCTTTTCCCTCCCCTTCAACCACCGTCCCGAAACGGTACGCGGGGTTTTGGAGGCAGAATGCACCGAACAGCTCAAGGACTTCTTTGCCCGGCTCCGGCTCTCCCGCCCCAGAAGGCGGAACTGGCGCCCGGGGAAGGAAGACGAAGCGTGAGGACGCTTTGCGCCTGACGGCCGCAGCGTTTGGAACCGTACCCTTTCCGCGCCGTCACCGACACGCAAACCGACATCAGCTCCCCCGGCGGGGAGCTTTTTTGTTCCGTCCGGCGCTCCGTCACGGCAGCAGACGGGCAAAGCAGGCGGCGGCGAGGAAGCCGGCTGCATCGGCGGTCAGGGCGGCGGGAACGGCGAAGCGGCTTTTTTGGATTCCGGCGGCGGAAAAGTAGACCGAGACGGTGTAGAAGGTCGTCTCGGTGCTGCCGAGCATGACGGCGGCGGTCCGGCCGATCAAGCTCTCCGGGCCGTGGACTGCCATCAGCTCCGCGCCGACGGCAAGGGCGGCGCTGCCCGAAAAGGGCCGGACCAGCAGCAGCGGGACGGTCTCCGGCGGGATGCCCACAGCCTTTGCCGCCGGGGCGAGCAGCCTGGTCAGAGCATCCAGCGCCCCCGATTCGCGCAGCAGGGCCAGGGCGGTCAGCAGCATGACGAGCGAGGGAAGGATGGCGGCGGTCAGCTTCAGGCCCTCCCTTCCGCCCTCGATCAGGGTGCCGTAGACGTCCGCCCGCTTCCGCAGCGCGGAGGCCGCCGCGAGCAGAAGCAGAGCGGGAACGAGATAGTTCGTCAGAGCCATTTTTGCAGGACACGAGCAGCCAGCAGCCCCGCGCTGACCGAGAGCAGGGAGGTCGCCCAGACCGCAGGCAGGATCGCAAAGGGGGAGGCCGAGCCGAGCCCCGCCCGCAGGGCTGCGACCGTGGTGGGCAGAAGCTGGATGGAGGCCGTGTTCATCACGATCAGGCGGCAGGCCTCGTCGGTGGCGGCACGGCTGCCGGACAGGTCCTGCATCCGGCGGACGGCGGCAATGCCCAGCGGGGTCGCAGCGTTCCCCAGACCCAGGAGATTGGCCGTTGCGTTTCCGCAGAGGCTCTCCATCGTCTCCGGGTCCCGAGCCGCCGTGGGATAGATCCGCCCAAGCAGGGGCGAGAGCAGGGCGGCCAGCCGCCTCTGCAGTCCGCCCGCCCGGAGCAGAGCCGCGAAGCCGCTCCAGAGGCAGAGGCTCCCGGCCATCGTCAGGCTCAGCTCCACGGCCTGCTTCGCCCCCGCCGCGACCGCCCCGCTCAGAGCCGCGCCGGTTCCGTGAAGCGCGGCGTAGAGCATGGCCGCAGCCACCATTCCCATCCAGATGATCGTCATTGCCATTCGGCATCCGCCCTTCCAAATTTCACTTGTTCTTTTGGAAAAAACTGATATAATAGAGAAAAAGCACACAGCAGCCGAACGGAGGTGAGCGCATGGCAAAGCTGTTTGAGTCGGTCCGCTTTCTCAAGGGCGTGGGCGAGGCCCGTGCAAAGAGCTTCGCATCCATCGGGGTCCGGACGCTCTACGATCTGATTTCCTACTTCCCCCGGACCTACGAGGACCGGACCCGCATCGTTCCCATTGCGGAGCTGCAGGCGGACGAGCCCGCCTGTTTCCGGGCCTTCGTGACCTCGAACCCCCGCACGGCCCACATCCGCAAGGGGCTGGATCTGACCAAGCTGACCGTGGCCGACGACACGGCCCGGTTGAATCTCACCTTTTTCAATCAGAACTACGTGGCGGACAGCCTCCGGTACGGCGAGGAATACTATTTCTACGGCACGCTGAACGGAGATTATCTGGGCTACGAGGTCGCAAACCCCGTCTTTGAGCCCGTGGACCGTCCGGGCATACAAACCCGTCGGATCATGCCGATCTACCCGCTGACTGCCGGCTTGAGCAACGGCATGCTCGCCCGGAGCGTGGCGCTGGCGCTGGAAGCCTGCATCGGCGAGCTGCCGGAGCTGCTGCCGGCGCAGCTCCGGGAAAAATACGGCCTCTGCGACGCGGCGACGGCCTACCGTGAGATCCACACGCCGTCCTCCTTCGAGGCCCTGGACGCCGCCCGGCGGCGGCTGGTCTTTGAGGAGTTCTTCATCTTCTCCGTCGGTCTGTCCATGCTCCGCAGCCGCCGGACTCAGGCGAAATGCCAGCCGTTGACCGGGCTGGAGCTTGCGCCGTTTGAAGCCGTGCTCCCCTTCTCCCTGACGAACGCCCAGCGGCGCGTGATCGGGGAGATCGCCGCCGATCTCTCCGGCGGGCGGGTTATGAACCGCATGGTGCAGGGCGACGTGGGCAGCGGCAAGACCGTGGTCGCGGCAGCCGCCGCATGGTTTGCAGCCAAAAACGGCCTGCAGGCCGCCCTGATGGCCCCCACCGAGATCCTGGCCGAGCAGCACGCCCGCTCGCTGGAGCCCCTGCTGGCAAAGCTCGGTGTCCGCACGACCCTCCTGACCGGCTCGATGACGGCGGCCCAGAAGCGAAACGCCCGGCAGGCCATTGCGTCCCACGAAGCCGATCTGATCATCGGCACCCACGCTCTGATTTCCGAGGCCACCGACTTCCACCGGCTTGGCCTGGTCATTGCCGACGAGCAGCATCGCTTCGGCGTGGCCCAGCGCGCGGCCCTGGCAGAGAAGGGCGAGAACCCCCACATTTTAGTGATGTCCGCCACGCCGATCCCCCGGACCCTTGCCATGATCCTTTACGGCGATTTGGACGTTTCGGTGATCGACGAGCTCCCGCCGGGCCGCCAGCAGGTTCAGAGCTTCCTGGTGGGCGAGAATATGCGGGCGCGGATCAACGCCTTCATCCGCAAGCAGGCCGCCGAGGGCCACCAGGTCTACATCGTCTGCCCCGCCATCGAGGAGGGAGAGACCGAGAGCCTGAAATCCGCAGAGGTCTGGGCCGAGACCCTGCAGATGGCCGTCTTCCCGGATCTGCGCGTGGCCCTGGTCCACGGGCGGATGAAGAGCGGCCAGAAGGACGAGATCATGCGCGCCTTTGCGGACGGCGGCTATGATATTCTGGTCGCGACCACCGTGATCGAGGTGGGCGTGGACGTGCCGAACGCGACCTTGATGGTGGTGGAGAACGCAGACCGCTTCGGTCTGAGCCAGCTCCACCAGCTCCGCGGCCGCGTCGGACGCGGCGCGGCGCAGGCCTACTGCGTCCTCTTTACCGCGAATCGGAACCCCGAAACGCTCGCGCGGCTCAAGGCTCTTTGCAAGACCACCGACGGCTTCGAGATCGCCCGGGCGGATCTGAATCTGCGCGGGCCGGGCGACTTCTTCGGCACCCGGCAGCACGGTCTGCCCGCCTTCAAGGTGGGCAGCCTGGTGAACGACATGACGACCCTCCAGGATGCGCAGGCCGAGGCCGCCGCCTTCCTGAGCAGCGAGGAGCTGCCCGCCCGGCCGGAATACGCCCCGCTCATGGAGCGCATCCGCGCGCTCTTTGCCGAAGACAGCACGCCAAATTAGCTGGACGCCGCCTCCACCGTTACGCCGCGGTAATACCAGGTCAGGATCTCCCGGAAGCTCTTCCCTTCCCGCGCCATCGCCTCTGCCCCGTACTGGCTCAGACCGACGCGGTGGCCGTATCCGGACGTGGTGAAGCTCGCCGTCTCATCGGTCAGCGTCAGCGTGAAGGCCGTGGAGCGCAGACCGAAGAGCTTCCGCAGCTCCGTTCCCCGGAAGGGCCGCCCGCCCAGGACCATCACGTCCACCCCGCCGCCCGCCGTGCGGGTCACGCTTCCAACCCAGGCGCCGAGCTGCTCCGGGAAGGAGACCGCCGGATCGGCGGAACGCAGAACGGACTGAAATTCCGCCAGGGAAACCTGCTTCTCGTCGGAAAAATGGGCGGCTCCCTCCTCCCCCGGGCTGGGAACCGAACGCAGATAGGGCAGGTCGCCGCCCCAGACGGCGGCGGCGTCCTCGGTCATGCCGCCGGAGCAGGAAAAGAAGGTCGCGTCGATCAGGCGGCCTTCATAGAAAATCGCAAGCCCGTCCGTTGCGTCCACCGCTGCCTCCGCCTGCGCACGGCGCTCTGCGGAGACCGCAGCCGGGTCCGTCCAGCCCATGCAGCAGGCCGAATCCGTACAGACCGCCGCTTCCTTGTGCCGCCGCCGGGCATCACTTCTCAGCGCGTAGGTCCGGCAGGCCACGGCCTGGGCCTTGCGGGCTTCGTCCGAAAAGTCGGGCGGCAGCTCGGCCAGCAGAACGCCGGTGAGGTAGGTATGCAAGTCCATGCGGACCGTCTCTCCCTCCCGCAGGACCGGCAGGAGAACGCTCCGGTCATAGGTCTGTGCGTGAAAAAGCGGGATCTCGGTCGCCGCAGCCGCAGACGCGGCAATCGTTTGCTCCGGACTTGGAGCCGCGGTCTGCGCGGCCCGGACCGGACCGGGGCGGAGCGTCAGCGCAAGCAGAGCCGAAAAAGCGACGGAAGCCGCAGCGGATAAAAAAGCGTTTTTCATGTTTCCTCCTGTTCGAAAAACCATTGACGAACGGCATGAATTGTGCTAAAATCATTCTGTAATCGTTTGCGTCTCTGTATCCCAAGCCTATGCGCCGGTCGGTTTGGTTTAGAACCGCTTGCGTCCGTCCTGCCGGAGCTTCCGCCTCCGGCGCAGAATATGCAGAATTGGAGTGTTTACAAATGACGAAAAAGAAGCCGGATATCTTCCTGGGTATTACGATGGCCATGCTCGTTCTGGCCGCCCTGCTGTGCGTGATCATTCTGATCGTTCAAAAACAGACGAACAGCAAGCCCGCTGTCAAGCCCACCGGCGCTGTCGTGAGCAACGATACGGTCGCGCCGCCCCACACCGGCGACACCAACAGCTCCACCGATGCCACCAAGCCGAGCCAGCCGATCCAGCCTGCGGACGTCAAGGCCATTGACGAGACCGCTCTGAAGGCTGCGCTGGACGACAATCTGGAGCCCCTTTCCAGCAACTGGGATATTGTGATCCTGGACCCTGTGGTCGGTACAAAGGTCACCGCCTCCCACCAGGCGGATCCTGAGGCATGGATGGAAGTCAACCGCATGCTTCCCGTCTTTATTATGGGAACGGCCTATCAGCAGGTCGCCAACGGCACGATGACCGAGGCCGACATTCAGGCTGACGTGGAGGCCATGATCGTCGGACGCGACTATGCCGCTGCCGACCGTCTGACCGCCTCCATCGGCGGGGGCGACGCCGCCAAGGGTATGCAGGCCGTCAAGGACTTCGCGGCTGCCAACGGGATGCAGATCAGCTACAACCGTGCGCTGAACGGATCCGGCGGCAAGCCCAACTACATGAAAGCCAGCCTCTGCGCCGAGGTGCTGAACAAGATCTGCCGCGGCGAGCTGGTCAGCGCGGACGCCTCCGCCCGGATGAAGGAGATCATCTGCAAGGCCAAGACCGACGAGGAGATCGCTCCCACCCTGGTGACGGAGGGCGCAAGCTACGGCCTGGTGACAGACTGCGAGAGCAATCTCTGCTGCTGCACGATGGGCATTGTCAATCTGCCCAACCGCAGCTACGTGGTGAGCATCTTCTGCTACGACCCGGTGAACATGGGCAACGCCCAGAAGCGCGCCGCGGAAATCATTGCGCTGACCGAGCCCTACTTCGCAGAGTAATCAACATAAGCAAATCCCCGGGACGACAAATTCCGTCCCGGGGATTTGCTTATGGAATTGAGAATCGAGAACGGGGGAAGCGCTCCCCGTCAGGTGAACAGCAGCCCCATGACGAGGGGCACCGTGGCAAGGCTCATCAGCGTGGAGAGGAAGACGCCGGAGGCGGCCAGCTCCTCGTCCGCCCCGTATTTGGCGGCGAGCAGGGTGGTCATTGTGGCAACGGGCATGGCGGAGATCACAACGGTCACGCCCAGAATCAGCGGGTTTTCGATCACAGGATGCAGGACCAGCCAGACCAGGACGGGCAGGATGACCAGACGGATAAGATTGATCACGTAGAGCCGCCAGTTCGTAAAGACCTTGCCCACCGGGACGTTTGCCAGGGCGATGCCAATGACCAGCATGCAGACCGGGCTCGTCACGTTGTTGAGCATGCCCAGCGTATCGACCACAACTGCCGGGGCCTTTGCATCGGTCAGATAGCAGGCGTAGGCGATCAGCGAGCAGATGATCATTGGAGAGCAGAAGGTTTTCCACGTGACGCGGGCATTTTGCCGGTCCATCAGCCGGACGCCGTAGGTATAGACGATGACCTGGAAGAAGAGATTGAAGATCGAGGCGTAGAAGACCGCGTTGGCCCCATAGAGGGCGCTCACCACCGGGAAGCCGAGGAAGCCCATATTGCTGAAGGTACACATGAAGGCGTAGACCCGCCGCTTCTCCGGCGGACATTTCAGCAGCCGGGGCAGGATCAGGCCAAGGGCGACCACCACGGCGAAGTAGGCTGCGGCAATGCCGGTCAGCAGATAGACCTCGCCGTTCGTCAGCCCCCGTTCCGAGCCGAGCACGGAATAGAGGACCGTACAGGGATTCGTCACGTTGATGACGAGCTGGGCCAGGACCCGGTTCGTGTTTTTGGGGAAGACCTTTGCCTTTGCGGTGATAAAGCCCACGCCGATGATCAGAAAGAGAATCCCCATCTTTTGGATCAGGGAACCAAGTGCCAGATCCCCCATATCAGCCGAGCTGCTCGCGCTCAAAGGCGGCGATCTTGTCGATCCGGCGCTGGTGGCGTCCGCCCTCGAAGGCGGTGTCCAGCCAAACGTCCACGATCTCCAGGGCCAGCTTCTCACCCACAACGCCGGCGCCGAGGGCCATCATATTGGCGTCGTTGTGCTGACGGGTCAGGCGGGCGGACATCAGATCGGAGAGCAGGGCGCAGCGGATGCCGCGGACCTTGTTCGCGCTGATGGAGGCGCCGATGCCGGTCGTGCAGAGCACGATCCCGCGGTCGCATTCTCCGCTCGCAACGGCCTTCGCCGCCGGGATGCAGAAGTCGGCATAGTCGCAGCTCGCGGTGGAATCGGTGCCGAAGTCGCGCACCTCCAGGCCGCGGTCGATCAGATGTGCCTTCACAAGCTCCTTGAGCGCGTAGGCCCCGTGATCACAGGCGATTGAAATCATAATAGTTCTCCTTCGTAGATTCGTTATATCGTTCGTGTTCAGCAGCACAGAAGTCTTCTGGTCAGCTCGGCGTTCAGGGGCAGGCCCCAGGTTGCCAGCAGGATCCAGATATCGTAGAGTGCGCCGATTGCGACCGGAATGACGGCAAGCACGCGCTTGTTGCCAAGCTCGGCGTTGCGAAGCATTGCGCCGAGGGTCAGAGCAAGACCCAGCGGGAGCAGCCAACGGGCGGACAGCAGCCAGACGAGACCGAGCAGGGCGGCGACGATCAGAACCAGAACCGCGCGGGGATTCCTGCGCTTGCAGGCCATCCCGGCGGCGCTGACTGCACCCCAGACGCCCAGGGCGGAGAGCGGGGCGTCGATCAGCGGATCGACCAGTCGGCCCAGTCCCGGCGTCACGGTCATCTCAATGCCGACGGCCCGGCGAAGGCTGCGGAAAACGGCGCCGGACGGTGCGGCGGAGATCAGCTTGCGCAGGGCGGACACGGAGCCGCCCGTGAGAATGAAGAGCCGGACCACGGAAGCCCCGTAGAGGCAGACGATCCAGCAAACGAGGGCGGCCGCCAGGGACAGAGCCGCAGGGCCGACGCCGATCCGGTTGTTCCGAAGCTGCCAGATCAGCTTATAGAGATGAACGGCGATCAGCGCCGGGATCAGCCAAACCATCGGCGCGCAGACGGACAGACCCAGACAGAGCGCGAGGATCGCGCCGAGATAGCGGAGCTCCGCAGGGAAGCCGGGCTTCTCCGCCCGCAGATAGACGACGGCAAGCAGGAGGGCAATCGCCAGCAGGCAGGTCGGACCCTGGCTGTCCGTGGGGGAAATAGCAAAGAGCAGAGCGCCGAGAAAGGCGGAAAAGCCGCTTTCATAGAGCAGCTGCAGCAAAACGTAGACGGCTGCCGTTCCGAGCGCGGCCACGAGCATCAGCATCCAGGTGTAGCGCGTGGGGTTCAGCGCGGTCCAGCTGTGAAAGATCGCAAAGCCGGTATTGAGCAGGATCAGCCCCTGCCAGGCGGCGGCAATCAGCGCGACGGCGACGACGGCCGGCCAGCGCAGCGGCGGAAACGGCATCCGTTCGGCGCGGAAGGGAAAGCCCGGTCTGCGGTATTCTGAGATCCATCGAAGCTGCTTCGGCGCGGCCTCCATGGCCCGCTCGCTGACCAGCCAGAGCCAGAGCCCAAGCAGAAGGAAGCAGACGGCGGGAACCAAAACCGGCCAGTAGGAGCCGTAGTTTTCGAAGATACGCATGTACAGTCACCTCGCCGTTCAGTATAACAAATTATTTCTCAAAGCGCAACCGCTTTTTGACGATTTTTCCCGAAACCGCTTGCATCCGGCGCGCGCAGGACATAGAATCAGTTTCGGGCGGGCAGGCTCTGAGCGGCGCGTGGAACCTTCGCGCCGCTGCGTCGTCCAACGGACAGAGCCGACGCAGACGCCCGGCCGACCAAAAGGAGGAACCTGAAATGAGACGAATTGCAATTTTGCTTGCCCTGACTCTGATCGCGGGCATTCTGGCGGGCTGTACCAAGACGCCCGCGCCGGAGCATACGACCGACGCCGCCCGGGCGTCCACCCAGGCAGCCCCGCAGACCGCGCCCGCTTCGACGGACGAGCCCGCGGGACCCGACGACACCGCAGCCCCCGTCTTCCGATTTACGCGGGAGAACTTCCCGCGCATGGACGGCTCCACGGCCTGCATTCCTCTGGCCGAGGCCGTCGCCTCCGTCCTGCTGGGCGAATCCCGCGAGCAGGCCGCCGATCTGGTTCATTTCAACCGAACCACCCAGTCCTTCCGCAACCTCAAGGACGGCCTCTGCGACATTCTGATCGTCGGTCAGCCCAAGGCCTCGGTCTTTGACGAAATGAAGGAAGCCGGCTTTGAATATGAGATCGAGACCCTGGCCCGCGACGGTCTGGTCTTCGTGGTGAACGAGAACAACCCCGTGAACAGTCTGACCACCGAGCAGATCCGCAAGATCTATACCGGCGAGATCACCAACTGGAAGGAGGTCGGCGGAAACGACGCCGAGATCATCCCCATCCAGCGCAACGAGGGGGCAGGCTCCCAGGCGCTGATGATCAAGCTGATCATGGGCGACACTCCGCTGATGGAGGCCCCGAAGGACTACGTTTCCGGCTCGATGGGCGATCTGATGACTGCGGTCAAGAGCTACGACGGCAGCGCCAACGCCATCGGCTACTCGGTCTACTACTACGCGCATGACATGGAGATGGCAAAGGGGCTCAAGCTGCTCGCCGTGGACGGCGTGGAGCCCAGCCGCGAGACCATTGCATCCAAGGAGTATCCCCATCTGAACGATATCTACTGCGTCATCCCCGCCTCCGCTCCGGCGGACAGCCCCAACCGCATCCTCTATGAGTGGCTCTGCACCGCGGACGGCCAGGCCCTGATCGCAGACGAGGGTTACGTTGCCGCCGGCACGGACGACAGCCCCGCCGCAAATTAAACCGCTCCGCCCCATCGAGCCCCGTACCGACATATAATTTGAATTAGGAGGCGATTTCCATGAGAACGCGGCTGCTCCCGATCCTCTGCGTCCTCGCCCTGCTGCTGAGCGCCTGCACCGTTGACAGCAAGCCCTCAGCGGCCACCGCATCCGTGCCGGTCTCCGGCCCGACGGACGAGACCGCCGCCCCGACCGCGCCGACTGCGGAGCCTGCGCCGGACCCGTCCGGCAGCGTGACGCCCGGCGGCTGGCAGGTCTACACCGATCCCTCCGCCTACCGGCCCGCCGGGGGAGCGCTCTATACCCGTCCCGCCGGCGTCGATCTGCGCGAATTCCACCCCGAAAACGCGAACGGCCGGGTCTATCCCTATTATACCGACACCCTCTATGAGGATACCGGGGACGGTCAGAGCTGGGCCTGCGGCCACCACGCCGGCTTCGTGGACGAAACGGGGACCATCGTGACCGACGGCGTCTTTTCGTCGATCTCCGTCCTTTCCACCGGCCTGGAGGATTATGTCCCCTATGAGGAGACCGTCCGACTGCCTCTTTGGAGAACGCAGCAGTTGGTGAACGTCACAGTCGTGGACGAGGGCGAATACACCTACCCCGTCGGAGAGACCCGGTACGGCGTTGTGGCGATGGACGGCAGCTTTTCGATTCCCTGTGAGTACGTAAGCATCCAGCCCTTCTCCGACCGCTTCCTTTGCAGCCGGAACTGGGACAAGCCGGATTTTCTGGTTTTTGATCTGTCCGGCAACGTCCTGATCACCAGCCGCGAGCTCTTCCCGGACAAATGCGACTGGTGGCACGTCTCCTACACCGAGGGGCTCTATCTGCTCTGCTCCGGCTTCCACGACGGGACGACGGAATACCGCTTCGTCGATGAGAGCGGCACGCCCGTCCTCGGCCCCTACCGGTTTGCAAACGTCTTCCACGGCGCTCTGGCTCCTGTGAGTCTCGACGGCGACCGCACCGGTCTGATCGACCGCGCCGGAAACTGGGTCGTCGAGCCTGCGTTCAGCTCGATCAACCACGCGCCGGACGGATGCTTCCTCGCGGAGATCGAGAGCGGGCTTGAATACCCGTTCTACGCGGTGCTCGACCCGGACGGCAAGGAGGTGTTCCGCACCGACGGCAGCGGCTGGTTCAGCAGCGTGAGCTGCGGCTATTATCTGGACCGCCCGGAAGGGGAAGACGTCTTCTATGACCCTTCGGGCCAGATTCTCTGGACCGGAGCGGACTGGACCAGCCTGGATGAGCAGACCTTCTACGTCAGGCAGGACGACGGCGTGCTTCGGATCGTCAACGCAGCCACCGGCGCGAAGCTGCAGACGGAGCTTCTGAACTACGTGGAGCCCGGCGTCGCCATCCTGCAGGGCGAAATGGTCCGGGGGTATCAGGGGCGCAACTGGGACACGGGCGATTTCTATTTCATCCCCGCCGATCTGAGCGGGATCCGGGAGATCGAAGCCGATCCGATGTTCCCCCTCGACTTCTACGAATCCAGCTCCAGGCTGACGGATCAGGTGACGGGAGATGCCTACTACTCCATCTTTGACGGACACGGCTTCGAGCTCTACAGCGAAGACGGAGACCGTCTGACGACCCTGCAGCAAAGCTGGGCGACCATCTACGACGGGCGGATCTTTGAGGCGAGCGACGAGCTGTTCTGCACCTACCGCAGTCTAGACGGCGAGCTTCTCTTCCGATTCCCCATGTACAGCGGCGCGGATTGACCAAGCGCGCCAGCGACCCGAAAGCTCCTCCTCCGGGGGGAGCTTTCGGCGTCCTCCGGCGCATCGGCGGACAGTTGGCGCGGAGCGGGCGGAAACGAATTTCAAATTCCCCGAAAATGTGCGTTTTTCCTCTTGCATTCTGAATACGAGTATTGTATAATCCGGCAGAAGGGAAAAATGGGCTGTTGTTGGCGGAAAGGATTGTACAAATCTGCCAAAGGCGCCGCCCGGAGCTTCCCTCAAATCTGCGCTTGACAGACGAACGATTGAACGAAGGAGATTTAACATCATGATCAAGCTCTACGAAACCGGCATTTACCTCGTCAACGGCGAAACCATCGTCACCGATCCCGCTCAGGTTCCCGCCCTCACCGGCAAGGAAGCCAACAAGGAAGAGGCCGTCAAGGGCACCATGGCCTACGGCATCCTCAAGGCCCACAACACCTCCGGCAACATGGACGATCTGAAGCTGAAGTACGACTCCATGGCTTCCCACGACATTACCTACGTAGGCATCATCCAGACCGGTCGTGCCTCCGGCATGACGAAGTTCCCCCTGCCCTACCTGCTGACCAACTGCCACAACTCCCTGTGCGCCGTCGGCGGCACCATCAACGAGGACGACCACAAGTTCGCGCTCTCTGCCGCCCACAAGTACGGCGGTATCTACATCCCCACCAACCTGGGCAATATCCACTCCGTCAACCGTGAGCTGATGGCAGGCTGCGGCAAGATGATTCTCGGCTCCGACTCCCACACCCGTTACGGCGCCATCGGCACCCTGGCCGTCGGCGAAGGCGGCGGCGAGCTGGCCAAGCAGCTTGTCGGCAGAACCTACGACTTCAAGCGCCCCGGCGTGATCGCGGTTTATCTGACCGGCGCTCCCAAGCCCGGCGTCGGCCCCCACGACGTCGCCCTGAGCATTGTCGGCGCTGTCTATAAGAACGGCTACGTCAAGAACAAGGTCATGGAATTCGTCGGCCCCGGCATCGCCGGTCTGCCCATGGAATACCGCAACGCCATCGACGTTATGACCACCGAGACCACCTGCTGGTCCTCCATCTGGGTCACCGATGACAAGACCAAGGAATATCTGACCATCCACGGCCGTCCGCAGGACTACAAGGAACTCAAGCCCGCCGACGTGACCTGGTACGACGGCTGCGTCTACATCGACCTGTCCACCATCGAGTGCACGATCGCGATGCCGATGCATCCCTCCAACACCTTCACCATCCACGAGCTGCAGGAAAACGCCGCCGACATCCTCCACATGGTCGAGGAGAACGCGAACAAGCAGCTCAAGGGCGTCAAGATGAACCTCTCCTCCAAGCTGCGCAACGGCGCCATCTGGGTTGACCAGGGCGAGATCGCCGGCTGCTCCGGCGGTACCTACGACTCCATCTGCGCTGCCGCCGATATCCTCAAGGGCAAGTCCACCGGCAACGGCGTCTTCTCCCTGAGCGTCTACCCCGGCTCCCTGCCCGTCCTGTCCTCCCTGATCAAGACCGGCCGCGCATTCGACCTCGTCTCCGCCGGCGTTCTGCTGCGTGAGTGCTTCTGCGGTCCTTGCTTCGGCGCGGGCGACACCCCGGCCAACGGCGAGTTCTCCATCCGCCACACCACCCGTAACTTCCCGAACCGTGAAGGCTCCAAGCCCGGCGAGGGCCAGATCTCCGCTGTCGCTCTGATGGACGCCCGTTCCATCGCCGCGACCGCTGCCAACGGCGGCAAGCTGACCGCTGCCTCCGATCTGGACGTCACCTACACCGATCCGAACTACCAGTTCGACAAGGGCATCTATGAAAAGCGCGTCTACAACGGCTGGGGCCATGCCGAGCCCGAGACCGAGCTCGTCTTCGGGCCCAACATCAAGGACTGGCCCGAAATGCCCGCTCTGACCGATGACCTGCTGGTCAAGGTCTGCTCCTACATCACCGACCCCGTCACCACCACCGACGAGCTGATCCCGTCCGGCGAAACCTCCTCCTACCGCTCCAACCCCGAGCGTCTGTCCGAGTTCGCCCTGTCCCGCCGCGATCCGCAGTACGTGAGCCGTTCCAAGGTTCTGCGTCAGTTCGACCGCGACCGCCGCGCCGGCAAGGGCATTGCCGACGAGGTCAACAAGGTCTACGACGCCCTGGAGAAGGCCGGTCTGAAGGTTGACCGCGAGGGCACCGACATCGGCTCCACGATCTTCGCCAACAAGCCCGGCGACGGCTCTGCCCGTGAGCAGGCCGCTTCCTGCCAGAGAGTTATGGGCGCTTCCGCCAACCTGGCCAAGGAGTACGCCACCAAGCGTTACCGCTCCAACTGCATCAACTGGGGCATGGTTCCGTTCCTGGTCGAGAATCCCGAGATCTTCGAGCTGGGCGATTACGTCTTCGTTCCCGGCGTCCGCGAGGCCGTTCTGGAAGCCAAGGACAACTTCCCCGCTTACGTCGTCAAGGCTGACGGCACCGTCAAGGAATTCAAGGTCTCCCTGGGTGGTCTGACCGAGGCCGAGCGCCACATCATCGTGGACGGCTGCCTGATCAACTACTACCGCAACAACATGTAATCCAACGCATTAAAAAACCGGACCGGCGATTCGCCGGTCCGGTTTTTTTGATGTCCTTGTCTTACCTCCGGAACGTGAGCGGCAGAAGCTCGGCAAGCTGGGCCGCGTCGATTCCCCGGCAGGCGGTCAGCCGGAGCTCGTCGCCGTCCAAAACCGCGTCGTAGTAGCCGTTCGTCTGATCGGAGAGATAGAGCTTGCCTTCCGTCCAGCGCCATTTCCCGCCCGTTGGCCGGAGAATGGCTTCGCGATCCACGGCGGCAAGGAAGCTGTCTGCAAGCTGCTCGGCAGTTGTGCCGCGCTCGGACAGGCGGGCTCTTGCTTCATCCTCGGTCAGTCCGTAGGTGTCCATTACGGTTTTCAGGGCGGCCTTTGCAAGCGGTTCGCGCAGGGCCTTGAGCAGGTCCTCCAGCGAGGCCTCGTTGACGCGGAGCAGATAGGTCCCGTTCTCCGCGCAGGTCAGATCCACCCGGAGGGTCAGTCCGCTGAGATCCAGGGTTTCAGGCACGTCGCCCAGGCGTTCGCACAGGGCGGCGCAGTCCACCGTTGCGGACCAGGTCCCGGCAGGCGTTGCGTCGGAGCAGGCGCAGAGCAGAAGGGTCAGGAGCAGCAGAAGCGGCAGCAGGCGTTTCATGGGTCATTCCTCCGTTCAGAATCGTTCTTCATCTCGCGGAGAACCGCGCAGGTCTCCACACCGTAGGCGGCAAAGGCAGCGCAGGCGGCTTCGTCGATCCGTTCGCCGGGCATCAGAATCGGGACGGCAGGCGGACAGCTCACGCCGGGGCGCGCCAGAACCCGGCCCAGGCTCTGCGCCGCCGGGATGCGCTCGCAGGGCAGAAGCATGGCCTCGGCAGGCGGGCAGACGGTCTCCGGACAGCCCGGTCGGGCGGCGATTTCAGGCTGGGCCGGGCGCGGCTCGATCGCCGCAAGGGCGGTCCGCAGGCGTTCCAGATCACCGTCGGGATTGTTCGGTGTGAGCATCAGGACGACGTAGTCGGGGTCGAAAAACTCGCACCAGATTCCGCGTTCAGCCAGAGCATCGGCCAGCTCGATCCCGGACAGGCCGCGCAGGCGGGGCCGCAGGGTCAGCTTCCACGGCTCGTCTCCGTAGAGCGCCCAGCCGCCCGCACGAAGGTCTGCCTTCAAGCGCTCGACCTTCTCCAGAAACTCCGGCATCCGCCCGGGCAGGGCCTCCAGCCAGGGATTGCAGAGGTCGAGCGATTGCAGGATCAGATAGGACGGGCTCGTGGACCCGAAGATCGCCAGGGCCTCGCGGACGTCAGGCGCAGGGAGTCCGAGGCGCTCAGAGACGTGGAGCCAGGCCCCGCCGGTCAGGACGGGGCAGGTCTTGTGGGCCGAATCGCAGCAGAGGTCTGCGCCGAGGTCCATTGGATGCCGGGAAGACGGAAGGAAGCGAAGATAGGCACCGTGGGCGTTGTCCACCAGGAGCAGGACGCCGCAGCGGCGGCAGACCGCCGCGATCGGGCCAAGATCGGGCAGGTCGCCCAGATAGTCCGGAGCCGTCAGATAGAGGGCCGTGGGCCGCTCGGCCAGGATCGCCTTCTCCACGCCCTCCGGCGTCAGACGGGCCGACAGATAGGTCGGAGCCCCGTCCCGGAGCCAGCAGACCTTCAGCCGCAGCAGGGCAACGGCGGAGAGGAAGGTGGAATGGGCGTTCCGGGCGGCGAGGATTTTGGGCTCTCTCCCCTGCCCCGCTGCGTGCCGGGCCGCCAGCAGGAGCATGGCCCGGATGCAGTGCGACGAGCCCTCGGTGGAGTAGAAGGTCGGACAGCCAAAGAGCCGGGCGGCGTTCGCCTCGCTTTCGGCAATGATCCCGGCGGCCTCATACAGAGAATCCGCCCCGGGGATCTCCGTCAGATCCAAGTCCTCGCAGCCCAAGGGCCCCCGCCCCTTGTGGCCCGGCAGATGAAACCGGGCGGGGCGGAGGTCACGGTAACGGCAAACGAAGTCATAGATCGGCGTGTTCATTTCCCGGCTTCGAGCTGATTGACGGCGGCCAGCATCAGGGCGCACTCCATGCGCTTGCGGAAGAGGTCGCAGCCGTAGGCGTAGGTGCCGGTGATTTTGCCGGTGGCGTGGTAGGCGTTCGCGGCGCAGCCGCCGGAGCAGTAGAGCCTTGCCCAGCAGTCCCGGCACTCGGGACGGGCGTAGACGTTGCAGGCGGCGAATTCATCGCGGATCGCGGTGTTGGTCACGCCGGTCCAGACGTCGCCCAGCTTGAACTTTTCCTCCCCCACGAACTGGTGGCAGGGATAGAGGTCTCCCCAGGGGGTGACAGCCATGTACTCGGTGCCGGAGCCGCAGCCGGAGATGCGCTTGTAGATGCACGGTCCGCCGGTCAGGTCGATCATGTAGTGGTAGAAGGTGAAGGGGCGGCCCTCGCGGCGGCGCCGGAGCATGAGCTCAGCCAGCTTTTCATACTGCTCCATGACGATGGGCTTGTCCTCCTCCGTCAGGGCGGAGGGATCGTCCGGGGCGCAGACCACCGGCTCCATGCTCAGCTCGGTAAAGCCGAGATCGAGCATGGCCTGAATGTCCTTCAAAAAGTCGGGGTTGGCATGGGTGAAGGTGCCGCGCATATAATAGCCCCTGTCGCCGCGGGCCCGGACAAAGCGCTGGAACTTCGGCACGATGCGCTCCCAGCTTCCGTTGCCGGCGTAGTCCACGCGGAAGCGGTCATGGATCTCCTTCCGCCCGTCCAGGGACAGAACCACGTTGTAGCACTCGCGGTTGGCGAATTCGATCACCTCGTCGTCCACGAGCATGCCGTTCGTGGTCAGGGTGAAGCGGAAATGCTTGCCGGTCTGCGGCTCGATGGAGCGGGCGTAGGCGACCAGATCCTTGACGACCTGGAAGTTCATCAGCGGCTCGCCGCCGAAGAAGTCCACCTCCAGATTCCGCCGGGTCCCGGAGTGCTCCACCAGATAGTCGAGCGCGCGCTTGCCGACCTCGAAGGACATCAGGGCGCGGTCGCCGTGATATTTGCCCTGGCTGGCGAAGCAATAGGAGCAGTTGAGATTGCAGGTGTGGGCCACGTGCAGGCAGAGCGCCTTGACGACGCCCGCAGTCTTGGCCTTGAGCTGTCCGGCCATGGGCTCGTAGACGTCGGGCGTGAACAGCTTGCCCGCCTCGCGCAGGGCCTCGATCTGTCCGCAGGCCGCCTCCAATTCCTCCAAGGTCGCCTGGTCCGGGTGGCGGTCGTGGACCGCGGCGATCAATACGTCGCGGGGCGTGGTTTCGTAGTGCTGGATCAAGTCATAGGCGACCTCGTCAACGACGTGGATCGAGCCGGAGCAGACGTCGAGGACGATATGATAGCCGCCGAGCTGGTAGCAGTGAGTCATAGCTATAATCCTCTCTGAAGGTGGAGAAACGCAGAAAAGCGCCGCCATCGCGGGCGGCGCTTTTCCTGGGAACTTACTTGTTCTCGTTCTCGCAGTTCTGGTTGGCAATGCCGCAGCTGGTCTTGCAGGCGGACTGGCAGGAGGTCTGGCATTCGCCGCAGCCGCCGTTCTTTGCGCTGTCGCAGAGGTTGCGAGTTTCGAGGGTCTTGATCTGAATCATGGGAAAGCCTCCACTTTTTTTATTCTTACCGTGCGATTATAGCACGGAACCGCACAGAAGTCAAGCAGGGAATCGGGATTTGCGCGGAGACGCGGTTCCCGTTCAAAAAAACCGATACGCAAGACCGTTCGGCTTGCCCGGAAACACGTGCGCCGTGCCGCAGCTTTTCCCCGCGCCATGAGAGCGGAGGAAAACCGGGGCTTGCAAATCCGGCCCGGAGCCGCTATACTGGAAGCAGTCAAAACGAATGCGGAAGGAGCATCAGGCATGCGCATTGAACAGTTTGTAATGGCCTATCAGGTGGAGCAGGACCGTCTGCGTGCATTGACGCCGGAGGGCTTCACGGTCCTGCGGCCCGTGCTGCGCGTGAATGCGGAGCTGCGGAACCATCGGCGGCCCTATCTGGAATTCAATCTCCCGGCGGAGGGCTTCGGCAAGCGCGGCTGGGTGAATATCGGGCACTGGACGGAGCCGGAGCTGAGCTTCGAGCGGGACGGAAAGACCGTGATTTTCCGGTCCGACTTCCTGGAATTCGTCTTCACCCCGAACGGCGGTCAGGGCGGATGCCCCGCGAGCCGGGATAACGACGGCTGCTTCTATGCAGACGGCGCAGGCTGGCGATTTGTGCCTGCAGAGGCGGTCGGCAGCCGGATGGAATTCTGCGATCTGCTCTTCGCCTGGAAATTCGCGCCGGGCGACGCCAGCGGCGTCAGCGTGGGCGGAAAGACCGTCCCGGCCTACCCCAGCTTGAAGAAGAAGGACTATCCGCCCCTCCCGCTGACCGCCCAGAACGCAGCCCATCTCCCCTGCGAAAAGCTGCTGGGCCAGTACAAGGTCACGTTCGAGCGATAATACACTTTCATCATGGCAGCGCAAACGGACCGCATCCGGATTTGGATACGGTCCGTTTGCGCTTGTCATTCCGCGCGGAGCAGGGCGACGGCAACGTCGTTTACGTTCGTGCCCGTCGGGCCGGTGCGGATCAGACCGCCCACCCGCTCCAGCGCATGATAGGAGTCGTTCGCCCGGAGAACGTCCGGGATCTCCAGCCCGGCGGCGCGGAGAGCGTCGCGGGTGAAGCCGTCCGTGAAGCCGCCTGCTGCGTCGGTCGGACCGTCGGTGCCGTCGCTGCCGACGGAGAAGACCGCTGCGCCGGTGAGCCCGGCAATGCCCTCGGCAGCGGCCAGCGCCAGCTCCTGGTTCCGTCCGCCCAGGCCGTGCCCGGTCAGCCGGACCACGGTCTCCCCGCCCGCCAGAAAGGCGAGGCTTCTGCCCTCGCCCGCGTGGGTCCGAAGCACGGAGGCCAGAAAGCTGCCCGCCTCCTTTGCCTCACAGCAGAGACGGTCCGTGAGCAGGATCGGCTCATAGCCGAGATCGCGGCAGGCCGACGCCGCCGCGGCGCAGAGGGCGCGGACGCTGCCCGTGATCTGGGTCGTGACGCGGTCGAGCGTCTTCGGCGTTTCAACGCCCAGAAGCTGCTCGGCCCGAGCGGAAAGACGCAAGCCGTATTTTGCGGCGATCCGCCGGGCGTCCGCCGCCGTTGCAGAGTCCGGGCAGGCCGGACCCGAGGCGATCATATCCAGCGGATCGCCCAGTACGTCGGAGAGAACGACGGTCTGCACCTGCGCCGGTGCGCAGGCCAGCGCAAAGCGTCCGCCCTTGACGGCGGAAAGACGCTTGCGGATCGTGTTGATCTCCACGATATCAGCCCCGCAGGCCAGGAGCTGAGCCGTCACGTCCTGCAGCTCCGCGCCGGGGATCAGGGGCTTTTCAAACAGGGCGCTCCCGCCGCCGGAGAGCAGAAGGAGGACCGTATCCCGCTCCGTCAGGCCGGATACCAGGTCAAGGGCCGCCTGCGTGGCGCGGAAGCCGTTTTCATCCGGGACCGGGTGCCCGGCCTCGCAGCAGGTGCAGGCCGGGATCGGACCCATGACGTGACCGTATTTGGTAATGACGATGCCGGACTCGATCCGGCTGCCGAGGCAGTCCGAGGCGACCTTCGCCATCTGCCAGGCGGCCTTTCCCGCTGCAACCAGGCGGACACGGCCCGGAAAGGTCGTTTGTTGAAGCGCAAGGCGGACGGCGGCGTCCGGGCGGACGGCGGCGATGGCTGTGCGGACGATCTGCTCCGCGTCGGCCCGAAGGCTTGGGTTCATGCGATCATCTCCCCGGACTATGGCAGAGCTGCCAGGATTTCATCCAGACCGCAGCCCCGCTCGCGGGCAAGCCGCGTCAGATCGTCCGCCTCGTATTTTTCGCGCGTGACGCCCCAGCCGGTCGAGCGCTTCCGGCGGACCGGACCGAGCGGGGTCTGAACGGTCTGAACGCTGCGCTCGAGCGTATGGCGGAGAAGGGTCTGCTCGCGGACGCCGATCGTGGCAGTATGGCGGAACAGGGCGCGGACCAGGGTTTCGCGGTCCTCAGGTTTACATAAGAGCTGAAGCAGAACGCCGGGGCGGTTCTTCTTCATCCCGGCGGGAATGGTCCAGACCTCCAGCGCACCGGCGGTATAGAGGGCCTCCATCGCAAAGCCGACGGCCTCCGGGGTCATATCGTCGAGGTTGCAGGAAAGCTCCAGAACGGCGTCGCCCTGCTCCGCAGTCTGGCCGAGCATGGCGCGGACGCAGTTGGCCGCCGGGAAGTCCTTTTTGCCCATGCCGTAGCCGACGGCCTCCACCGTCATGGTCGGCATCGGGCCGTATTCCGTGGCAAACTGCCGCAGAAGCGCTGCGCCGGTCGGGGTGCAGAGCTCGCCCTTCAGGTCTCCGGCATAGATCGGCACGCCCTGAAGGATATGGGCCGTGGCCGGAGCGGGGACCGGAAGGATGCCGTGGGCGCAGCGGACCTGGCCGCTGCCGACACAGATCGGCGAGACGACGACTTGCTCCGGCGCAAGCCGCTCCATCAGCAGGCAGACCGCAGCAACGTCCGCAACGGCGTCCATCGTGCCGACCTCATGGAAATGGATCTCCGGCACCGGGACGCCGTGGACCCGGCTCTCCGCCTCCGCGATCCGACGGTAGACGGCCAGCGCGTTGGCGCGGACGGTCTCGGAAACCGGAAGATCCGCGATGACGCGGGCAACGTCGTGCAGGCTGCTGTGGTGGTGATGGCCGTGGTCTGCGTGGTCGTGGTGATCGTGATCGTGGTGGTCGTGGTCGTGCTCATGCTCATGCTCGTGATGATGCTCGTGCGCGTGGTCGTGCAGATGCTCGTCCTCCTCCGTGCCGTTCACGGTCACGGTCACGTGCGTGCCGGTGATTCCGCATTTCACGGCGGGGTCGGCGCGGTATTCCACGCCGGGAATACCGAGAGCGTTCAGGGCGGCGAGGGCGGCCTCCCGGTCCGGGCAGAGCTCCAGCAAAGCGGCGGTCAGCATATCGCCCGCCGCGCCCATGCCGGCGTCAAGATAGAGGGTCTTCATGGCTTTGCCTCCATGTGATTGATTCGGTTTGCAAGGAAGCCCGCGCCGAAGCCGTTGTCGATGTTGACGACCGACACGCCGGAGGCGCAGGAATTGAGCATGGACAGGAGGGCGGAGAGGCCGTTCAGGGAAGCCCCGTAGCCGACGCTGGTCGGGACCGCGATCACCGGGCAGTCCACCAGACCGCCGATCACGCTGGCCAGCGCCCCCTCCATGCCTGCGATGGCAATGACGACGGAGGCGTTCATCAGAACGTCCAGATGGCCCATCAGCCGGTGCAGACCCGCGACGCCGACGTCATAGAGGCGGACGACGGCGCTGCCCTCGACCTCGGCGGTCAGGGCGGCCTCCTCCGCTACGGGAATATCGCTGGTGCCGCCGGTGGCGACGACGATCTTCCCCAGACCGGTGGGCTTGGGGATCGGGCCGAGAATGCCGACCCTGGCCTCCGGGCGGTAGTCGATGGGATGGACGGCGGTAACAGCCCGTGCAGTCTCCGCCGACAGGCGGGTGATCAAAACCGTCTTCTGTCCGTTTTCCAGCATGGCGTCCAGGATGCCGTTGATCTGCGCAGCGGTTTTGCCCGCGCCGTAGATGACCTCGGCGGAGCCGGTGCGCACCTTGCGGTGCAGATCGACCTTCGCAAAGCCGAGGTCGGCAAAGGGAGCCGCCTTCAGGCGAAGGGCGGCCTCGTCTACGCTGACCGCGCCGTCGGCGACGGCGCGGAGCAGGTCCTTGAGTTCGTTCATTTCCGTACCTCCAAATCCAGGGTGACGGCGGAATAATACGGCCGCAAGCCCTCCAGAATCGCTGCGCGGCAATCCAGCAGCCGGGGCAGATCCTCGGCCCGAAGCTGGAGCTTCGCGGCGGACCCGTCCATACGGATGCGAAAATCCCGGAAGCCAAGGGAAGAAAGGAAGCCCTCTGCCTGCTCGGTGGTTTTCAGCGCTTCCGCCGTGATGGGCCGCCCGGCCGGAATGCGGGTCGCCAGGCAGGCATAGGCGGGCTTATCCCAGGTAAACAGGCCTGCCGCCCGCGAGCGGCGGCGGACCTCCTCCTTCGTCAGCGCACAAGCGCGCAGCGGGGAGAGGACCTCGAGCTCGCGGATGGCCCGGAAGCCGGGGCGGTCGGCTATGTCGTCCGAGGCGTTGGTCCCGTCGAGCAGGAGATCGTAGCCGTCGGCGCGCGCGGCGGTCTGGATCGCGGCGAATATGCGCCGCTTGCAGAAGTAGCAGCGGTCCGGCGGGTTGGCGGCGATCTCCGGGTCCGACAAGACGTCCAGCGACAGGACCCGCATCCGCGCCCCAAGCTCGTCCGCCAGGCGGCGGGCGTCGTCCAGCTCAAACTGCGGCTGAAAGGGCGAGCGGACGAAATAGGCGCAGACCTCGGCGCCGCAGCGCAGGGCCTCGTAAAGCAGATAGGAAGAATCCACGCCCCCGGAAAAGCCGATGGCGGCACGGGGATGGTCGCGGAAGAATTCAGGCAGGGTCATTTGGCTTCCCCCTGCGCGTTCCGGGGCGGGAGGCCGAGGATCGGGCGCAAATCGTCCGGGGAATCGGCCAGGAAGGTCGCCCCGCTTTCCACCAGCTCAGAGCGGCTGCCGCAGCCGTAGGTCACGCCGACGGAATCGCAGCCGGCCTTCGCCGCGCCGAGGATATCAAAGCGGGTATCGCCCACCATGATCGCCTCGTCCGGGGCCAGCTCCAGCCGCTCCAGAGCCTGCCGGATCAGAACGGATTTGTCGCTGCTGTGGTCGGAGGGGCTGGGCGCCGTGACGACGGAAAAATACTTGCGCGTATCGAAATGATCCAGGATCCGGTCCACCATCAAGGCCGGCTTGGAGGTCACGAGGGCGGCGCGGAGGCCGTACTGCGGCAGCGCGGCCAGAAGCTCCGGCATGCCGTCGTAGATCCTGAGGTTGTAGAGCTCTCCCCCGCCGTAGCATTCGCGGAAAAGCGAGATCGCCCGCTCCGCTCTCTCGTCGTCCAGACCTGCG
>JAEEGH010003517.1_pt1 | contig 41147 bp, 30 predicted proteins | sample 9134181 | NCBI WGS metagenome assembly JAEEGH01 (sample SAMN16246544, study PRJNA631951) | gut metagenome | biome: gut microbiome; feature: rumen; material: DP-attached | host: Bos | place: Iran: Karaj | collected 2018-10 | reverse complement strand
CAAACCCCACCTCGACAGATTTCCAGAACGCCATTATTGACGGAAAGCCTCTTTACCTGGCCGTCATCGAAAAGATGATGGGGATATCTACTCCGGAGAACATGATGTTCGTCATCGGCGCCACGAAAGCTGATAAGTTAAAGGAAATCAGGAGTTTCTGTCCAGACAACTTCTTCCTGGTCCCTGGTGTCGGAGCCCAAGGCGGAAGCGCTGAGGAGGTGATCTCCGCAGGAGCCAACTCCAAAGGCGGTCTGCTGATCAATTCGTCCAGGGGAATAATATACGCCTCTTCCGACACTGATTTCGCGGAGGCCTCCTCACTCAAAGCCCAGGCAACCGCCAGGATTTGATCACAACTCTGACGGATCTTGATTAGATAGCTTCCTTACTGAGAGAGGGATGCTATGGATATGCTGGACCTCGAGATAGCCTCGGAGTTCCGCGATAAGGTTAGCCATGGTATCCTCAAACCGCTGTTTTGTAAGCTCACATTCCCAGACCACTATCACATGCCAGCCGAGAGCCTCAAGGGCGGCAACATCAGCGGCGTCCCGTTCTTTGTTCCTGCGTATCTTCTCCTCCCAAAAGCTCACATTGGTACTGGGCTTCCTGTAACAGGACTCCCCAGGATGACCGTGCCAGAAACAACCGTGAACGAATACTACCGAATGATATTTCCGCAACACAAGGTCAGGCTTGCCAGGAAGTCGCTTTGAATGAAGTGAATAGCGAAACCCTTGCCCATGAAGATAACGCCTTACCAGCATCTCGGGTTTAGTATCCACTCCCTTGATGCTCGCCATGCAGCGATGCCTCTGCTCCCGTGTCATCCTGTCCGCCATCTCTTATCCGAAATAAACTGGCCAGAGGTCTTGGAGACGCCGGGCAATATTGTAAGCAAGCAGGGGCGGAACCGCGTTACCAATCACTTTATATGCCCCGGACTGGGAAACTTTGAACCGCCTGCTATCGTCTTTGAAGGAAACGAAGGGATAATCCGGCGGAAATGTCTGTATAAGCGCGCATTCCCGAGGAGTGAGACGACGCTCGGAAAGGCCGGATTCCAACTCCTTTATCATCTTTCCTCCATGCTCAATAGACAATCTCCGGTACTCAATGTTACCATGATGCTCTGAACGAATTGTCGGCCCGAGGCCATCGAGATGGATCTCGGCCTGCCCTTGGCAATGCTTACCCATATACTTTGCCTTGGAATAGAACTTCTGCGAGAGGTCTTCGCTGTCAATGGGTTCTTTCAAGCCTTCGAACACGTCCTTACAGGACACAGGCGGCAAAGCACCTAGGGAATCTTTAGTGTATTTATGACTTTGTGGAGGATAAGGATCGTATTCTTTTGGAATCGCTTCACTCTCAAGCGCTTCACGTGCCTCCGGGTTAAGGGCGGAACGTCGGATACCAATAAAGATAACCCTCTCCCTAGTCTCCGGAACCCCATAGTCACCAGCATGTAAAACTCTGGGCGGCAAAACAATATAGCCGTCTCCATCAGCCCGCGCGAAATCTCTCTGTATTATATCCTTGACATCGCCAAGATTAGTGAGTCCTTTGACGTTCTCCGCGATAAAGACCTTCGGTTTTACGATGTCAATAACTTGCTTCATCCAATAATAAAGTTTGCCACGGTTTTCTTCGGATGGAGCCTCTTCTGGAAGTTTAGTTCCATTATGTGAAGTTACCGAATTGAAACCCAACCTTTTTCCTGATACGCTGAAATCCTGGCAAGGAAATCCTCCCGTCACAATGTCGATATTGTCCGGGAATACTTTTTCACCCTTGAGATGATCTTTCACAAGATCAACGATACTCTCAAGATGATAGATTGAGGAATCCTTCCCAAAGCGGCTCATGTATTGATTCCAAGTGAGATAGGCTTCCTCCAGAATGTCATTGGCGAAAACGGTAGTAAACCTGTTTTTCTTCAACAAAGTCCAATTCCGGTCAATGTCCCTGTCAATCCATCCGCTGTCAGATGGAACTGAATTCTTATGGCAAATAAACGCGCCCTCAAATCCGAGATCCATCCCTCCACAACCTGAGAACAGGCTGAGCAACCTATAATTTGAAAATTTTGCAGTCATCAAATAAATTATTAGAATACCGGGGCCGGAGATGACGTGGAAGGAACGGCACCGTCAAAGTAAGGCCAGCCGTCTTTTGTCCATAGGACCCTGTCGATATTCATGCAGCGCCCTTTGTAATTGTTACCTTTCCAATATGCATGGTAAGCCATCCAATCCTGGCCTTTATCGTCAGTGACTATCTCGGCATCGTGACCAGGGCCACAGAAAACAATATCGGTATCTCCCTTGAGGATAACCTCGTCATATACCCAATCATCCCCTGCTATCATAGACTTCCCGCTACGGCTCACAAAAGGCCCCAAAGGGCTCTTGGAACGCCCTACAATGACATGATAAGTGCTATTCGCACCCTCACAACAAGAACCCTCCGAAGCAAACAGATAGTAATACTTTCCCCTCTTGTGGACATAAGCTCCTTCCATCCTGTCCCCGGCGACTTTCACAGGCTCACTGTCAGGTTTGAGGGAAAGTCCGTCATCCGAAAGCTCCACCACGAATATTCCGGATTTTCTTCCTCGTTCAGCGTCATCCGCTTTTCTGAGACTGCCCCAGTAGAGGTATTTCCGGCCGTCAGTATCCTCGAAGTAGTTGGGATCTATTGAGTTACCTACTCCGGTGTTAGACATCGAGACAAGCATACCGAGATCCTTGAACGGACCGGTCGGAGAGTCTGAGACCGCTACACCGGAAGCGCTCCTGTCATGGTCTCCCCAAACTCCCATCGCGTAATAAAGGACATATTTCCCGTTGATATAATTGATATCCGGTGCCCAAAGAACTCCATCAGGTTCCCAAGACGGGCATGTCCCCGAAGGGAACGCCTCGCCCACTAATCCCCAGTCGAGAAGATTCTCGCTCCTGTAGATCGGAATCTGGCAAAAGCCATCCCCCAACCGGATTCTGGTGGAATAAGCATAAAAGTACCCGTCCCGGGAACGGTTATCCAGAATCGTAGGATCCGGACAATCGGATGCCATTACAGGGTTACTGTAAACCTGAACCTCCTGACGGGAACACCCGCTAATAAAAGCGGAAGCGGCCAATAACAAAGCCGCCCCCACAATCAAACAAGTCCTTAACAAAAGTCTCATAAATTATCAGCCAATTTTTCCTTGGCATAAGCCAAAGAGACAGTAAATGTCTTTTTTCCTGAAGATGGAGCGTCATACATGGCGTCATCAAAGATCTGCTCACAGATGGAGCGTAATCCTCTGGCTCCCAATTTGTTCTTGATAGCCGTGTCGACTATCAGCTCCTTGACTCCCTCCGCTATCTTCAGCTTGATGCCATCCATCTCGAATAGCTTCTCGTACTGCCTGAGGACAGCGTTCTTAGGCTCGGTCAGGATCCTCAGAAGAGCGTCCCTGTCGAGAGCGTCGAGATAAGTGATGACCGGCAGACGGCCAATGATCTCCGGAATGAGACCATAAGCCCGCATGTCCTGCGCGTCGACATATTTCAGAAGATTCTTCTTGTCGATACGCTGCTTCCGGGACGCCCCAAACCCGATCACCTGAGTGTTCAGTCTTTGGGCTATTCTCCTCTCAATACCTTCGAAAGCACCTCCGCAGATGAAGAGGATGTTCTGTGTATTCACATGGATGAATTCCTGCTCCGGGTGCTTGCGACCACCCTTCGGCGGAACATTAATCACATTGCCCTCCAGAAGCTTAAGCATCGCCTGCTGGACTCCCTCTCCTGACACATCACGTGTGATGGAAGGGTTGTCGCTCTTCCGAGCTATCTTATCGATCTCATCAATGAACACAATCCCCCTCTCAGCCTTAACCACATCGAAATCCGCCTCCTGCAAGAGCCTTGTCAAGATGCTCTCAACATCTTCCCCGACATAGCCAGCCTCGGTAAGGACCGTGGCGTCAACAATGGTGAACGGGACATCGAGCATCTTGGCTATAGTCTTGGCCAGCAGAGTCTTGCCCGTGCCGGTCGGTCCTACCAAAAGGATATTGGACTTCTCCAGCTCAACTCCGTCATCAGGCTTGTCGACAAGGTTATGGTTAATTCTTTTGTAATGGTTGTAGACAGCGACTGAAAGCATCTTCTTGGCCCTATCCTGACCAATCACATACTGGTCAAGGAAGGCCTTGATATCCGCCGGTTTATGGACACTGTCAACACGCTCGGACACACTCTTGGCGGTTGAGGTCTTGATTGTGTCGTTTATATAGTCATGAGCCAGCTCCACGCAATCACTGCAAATGAAACCATCAAGCCCCTGCAGCAGGAAAGGAACTTCGTTCTCAGCCCTGCCGCAGAACATGCAATGCCTACGTGATGAACCTTTCTGGGCCATTATTTGGATTTCTTGGAGAGAATCTCGTCGACCATGCCGTACTCGAGAGCCTCCTTGGCTGTCATCCAGTAGTCCCTGTCAGCATCAGCGAAAACCTTCTCGTAAGGCTGGCCGGAGTGATCTGAAATGATGTCATAAAGCTCTTTGCGGGTCTTCTCGATTTCCTTGGCGGCAATCATGATGTCAGAGGCCTGGCCCTGGGCGCCTCCAAGAGGCTGATGAATAAGAACCCTTGAGTGAGGCAGGCAGGAACGCTTGCCTTTCGCGCCGGCGCAAAGAAGCACTGAACCCATCGAGGCGGCCATTCCCGTGCATATCGTGGCCACATCGGGCTCTACCAGCTGCATTGTGTCATAGATGGCGAGTCCGGAGGTAACTTGACCTCCAGGTGTGTTGATATACAGGGATATGTCGGCTGACGAATCAGTCGAGGCGAGGAACAGAAGCTGGGCCTGGATAATGTTGGCGACATCATCGTCGATAGGAACTCCAAGGAATATGATCCTGTCCATCATCAGACGGCTGAACACATCCATTGAAGCCACGTTCAGTTTCCTCTCCTCGATGATAGTGGGGTTGATGTAAGCATCAACCGCCCTACCATAGCGATCCAAGGTCAGAGAACTCAGTCCCTGACCCTTGACGGCGTATTTCTTAAACTCTTCGTTCATAATTACTTCAATTCACGGAATTTAGCTTCGGAGATCTTCTTGTTTTGAAGTGAGATAGTCTCCTTGACGGCTGCTATGACCTTCTCATTCTCGACACTCTCCTCGATGTTGCGGATCTGACGCTCATCCTTGAGGATATTCATGGCGGCGTCAGTGATGAACTGCTCGGGAACATTGCCCATCCCGTACATGGCGTACTGGTAAGAGGCGTAAGCCTTAGCCGCATCGAGCATATCCTTGTCCTCGATCTTGAGATCGAATTTCTTCATTAGGTAACCGCGTACGAGCTGCCAACGGAAATCACCGAGGAAGGAATCGAACTCCCTGTCCACATCCTCCTTGGAGAATTTCTCCTTATTGCTCTCATAAAGCCACCTCTTGAGGAACTCCTCGGGGACCTGGACACCGGCCTTGTCGACCAAGTATTTGCGAAGATCCTGTGAGAGCCTGTAATCAGCCTCCTGCTTGTACTCACCCTCAAGCCTCTCAGCGATCTTGGCATCAAACTCCTCGGGGGTCTTGACTGTGTCTTTCCCGAATATCTTGTCGTAAGTCTCCTGGCTCTCAACCGCGGGGACGAAAGTCTTGACATTCACGACAGTAGCATCCCAGACGGGATCCATCTCAGCGAGTTCCTCTTTCTTCATCTTGAGCATCGAGGCCCTGTCGGTCTCATTGGTAAAAGCCTCAGTGACGTTGATGATGAACTTGTCGTCAACCTTGGCTCCGACAAAGTTCTTTTTCGCGTCACCTTCGACCTTGTTCACAGAGACATAGGCGCCTTCAACGACCTTCTCGCCCTGGGCGAAATCCACGACGACGTAATCATCCTCACCAGCGGCTCCACCCTCCTCGAGCTGACCGTACTGCCTGAAAATGTTCTCCTTCATCTTTGACTTCGCATCCTCAGTGACATTGATCTTGTAATAAGGGAGCTTGTCATCCTTGGACAACTCGAAATCAATCTTGGGTGAGATACCAAGGTCGAACTTGAACTCGAAATCAGCTCCGTCAACCCACTCGATCTCCTTCTGTGACTCGCTGCTGATAGGCTCTCCAAGAATGTGAAGATCATTATCCTTGATAAACTTGTCAAGTTGCTCAGAGACAATACCGTTGATTGTCTCGTAAAGAGCCTGGTCGCCATAGATTTTCTTCACGAGCTGAGCAGGGACCATTCCCTTGCGGAAACCCTTGAAATCGGCGCTCCGCCTGTAAGCCGCGAGTCTTTTCTTTTCCTGCTCAGCGTAATCCTCTCCTTTGATGTTGACGGTGACTTCGATGTTAAGATCATCGACTTGATTCTTAATAACTTCCATAATGTTTTATAATTGTTTATTCACTTTTTCTCTGAGGGTAGGCTATCCTCTCGTGGTAGATTTGTGCCAAATAACTCTTCAGCACATCCTTCACGGTGTTAAGTTGCCTGATAGAGAGCTCAGCGTCATCCAGCTGGCCCATAATTATTTTGCTCTCGACGATATTCTCAACAAACTCGGAGAATGTCTCGGGAGAGTTATCTTTCAATGTCCTGGAGGCGGCCTCGACGCTATCGCATAGCATCAGGATGACCTGCTCCTTGGAACGTGGTTTCGCACCCTTGTAGAAGAAGCAATCCACATCTTTGGGATCACCTCCCTCATTTAGGTACTTGGCGTAGAAATATCCTGTATTGGAGGTACCATGGTGTGTCTTGATAAAGGCTGTCACCAGGTCAGGCAGATTATACTCCTTGGCCAATTCCAAGCCGTCATAGACATGCTTGATAATAGCTATGGCGCTCTCCTTCGGAGTCAGTCCGTCATGGTAATGGGGACCGTTGCCGCTAAGGCTGTCGTTCTCAATGAAGCAAGTCGGATTAAGCATCTTGCCGATATCATGATACAAGGCACCGGCACGTACCAATAACACATTGGCCTCAACCGCTCGGGCACAGGCATCCGCCATATTCATAACCTGCAGCGAATGCTGGAAAGTACCGGGCGCCTTCTGCTCAAGATCCCTAAGGAGAGGGTTATTGGTGTCGCACAGCTCCCTCAAACGGGAGTTGGACACAAGCCCGAACATCTTCTCAAACAAGTAGATAAGCGGATATCCAGCCACGTTGAGCATGGAGCCTATGAACAAGAACAGCATAGCCTGGTAAGGATCATCGCTCACCTTACCGATGCAACGGAAGGCGAAATAGGTGACCAGCAGGCTGACAAACACGATGATGGCCGTGATGAACTGTTGCCATCCCTGGTTGAAGTACTTGAAGGCAAACACCGCCACCACACTGGCAACAATAAACATGACGAATAGCATCACCCCGTAATCGGGGAAGATGAGCAACGGCATGAACGACACCACACAGATCGGGACGATCATCTTGTTCTTGAAGAAAGCCTCCAGATACAAGGCTGTCAAAGTGAACGGCACCATATACAGGAACTTAGGTGCGAACCTGTTGACAGCCAATGTGGTAAGGGCGGAAATCAAGACAACCAAAGCCAGATACCAGAACCGTCTCGTATCCTTGAAAAGCCTCTTATTGAGGAAATATATCACCAGGAAGAACAGCAGAGTGATAATCAAGGCGAGCAGGGCGTTTCCTATCCAGAAAACAATCTTCGGCCCGCCGTAGCCCATATTGTTCTCGAACTCTACCTTGTAAGAATCCAATATCTGGGCGACCTCGGCGGTAACAATCTCTCCTTCCTTGACAATCAGCTCCCCGGCACTCACAAATCCCTGGGTGGTGGAAATCTTGGATGTGGCCTCCGAATTGACAAGATCCGTGGTCCTGGAATCATATTCCAGATTGGGGCTGATAAGCTCATATACTCCAGTAGCCCTCAGAACCGAGTCGACATTGGACTTCGGGTGCTTGGCGGAAACATCGGAAAGGAGCTTAGCCCTGGCGTCAGATTCCTTATAGACCTCGGAAGCGGGCCGTTTTGAAGCCCTCTTGTCCTTCTGAACATAGATGACGGCAGTATTAGGGTCCTCACCCTTATCAAGTTTCACCCCTTCATCCGTCACAATCCCATGTGAATAGATACTCTCCAAGGCGGAGACCACTTGGGGACGGAATGAGGAATATCCTCCCAAATCCAAGCTACCGGCCGCCTTGACGTTATTATCTACGACATCCTGACGAAAACGATAATAAGGGACAACAACGGACTTGTTCCTGCTTCTTTCCTCACGAAGTTGCTCGTCCGTTTTGAGAATAGGGAAATCGAACTGGGCCAGAAGTGTCTCGTGAGCCCATGGAGAGCCCTTCTTGTAGTCATAAGCGAACTTGGCGCTACGCGGGAAGACAAGCGTCAAGATCACGAAAAGCGCCACCAGCGGCACTGCCACACGATAGTTTATTTTCACTTCCGGTCTTTTCATCTCAATCAATTCTACTTAAACGGACTACCCGTCTCTTTGGCGATATATCCGTAGGTGAGCTTATCAGTCAATCTCGGAAACAGGTTATGGGCCAGTACAGTAGCTTTGCCCAAACCAGTCAGCACAACTTGCGACTTCCTCTTCTCCAAGCCCTTAGCCAAATGGAGAGCGCACTCCTCGGCGCTCATAAGTTTCTCCTCCTTGAGCGGTGTCTCTCCCTGCGGAGATCCATCTGCCGTGAGGGCGGCCTTACGGACATTGGACTCAGTGTAACCCGGAGCGAACACAAGGACATTCAATCCATCTTTCAGATGTTCTATCCTGATCGTGTCCAGAAAACCTCTCACAGCGTATTTCGAGGCCGAATACCCGGTCCTGGCGGGCAGGGCGGAGAATCCGGCTATAGAAATGACACCAACCACCTGGCCCTTTGACTCGAGCAAATAAGGAAGAGCGTACTTGGTGCACTGGACGGTACCCCAGAAATTCACGTCCATCAATGAACGGATGACTCCGAGGTCCAGGTCCTTGAACATAGCCCTCATGGATATACCGGCATTATTGACCAATATATCGATCCGGCCGAACTTTTCCACAGTCTTCTCGATCAGGTTCCTGCAGTCTTCCTCCTTACTGACGTCAGTTTTGACGCAAAGAACCCGATCCGGATCGGAGCTCACGCTAGGAGCCAGTTCAACCAGCTTATCATACGACCTGGCGGCCATGACGACCTTCCCTCCACGGGAAGCCAATAAGCGGGCTGAAGCCAACCCGATTCCCGAGCTGGCTCCCGTCACTATAATGACTTTGTCCTTGAAATATTCCTTACTCATCGCATGAGATTCTTCGCTTCGCTCAGAATGACAAAATGAATAGCTATTTAACGGTCATAGCGGCGATGTCGTCACCGTCGTACAGGCCGGCATCGAGTTTCGCCTTGATCTCCTTGAACACCTTGAGGGTGTATTCGACATCCTCCATTGTGTGGGCTGCGGTGCATACGATCCTGAATATGATCATGCCCTTAGGGATGACCGGATAGATAACCATCGAGCAGAAGATACGGTAGTTCTCCCTGAGGTCCTTGGCCATCTTGGTCGCCTGAGCGATTCCTCCCTTGATGTGGACAGGGGTGACGCAAGCCTGGGCCTCTCCAATGTCAAAGCCTTCAGCCTTGAAACCTTCCTGGATAGCCCTGGTGATCTTCCAGCACTTGGCCCTGAGTTCGTCACCTTCCGGAGAATCAATTATTTCCATCCTCTTGATGTTGCCAAGAACCAACGGCATAGGCAGTGACTTGGCATACATCTGGGAGCGCATGTTAGCCCTCAGGAAATTGATAATCGAATGAGGGCCGGCGACGAAACCACCGATAGAAGCCATACTCTTTGCGAAAGCGCCGATGTATAGATCGATGTCATCCATCACGCCGAAATGCTCGGAAGTTCCCCTTCCGTGAGGGCCGAGAAGGCCGAAGCCATGGGCGTCGTCAATCAATATACGGAACGGATATTTCTTCTTGAGAGCGACTATCTCATCCAATTTGCCGAGGGCTCCGGTCATACCATAAACACCCTCAGTGATCAGCAGGACACCACCACCGTTCTCGTCAGCCTCAGCGCAAGCGCGGGCAAGAACCTTCTCGCAATCAACCATATTGTTGTGGCGGTATTTATACTTGCTGCCGATATGAAGGCGGATTCCATCCAGCAGGCAGGCATGGCACTCGGCGTCATAGACTATGACATCGTGGCGGCCCGTCAAAGCGTCGATAGTCGAGACAATTCCCTGATAGCCAAAGTTGTAGAGGAAAGCGTCCTCCTTCTTCTCGAAGTCGGCGAATATCTTCTCGAGCTTCTCGTGATAACGGGTATGTCCCGACATCATCCTGGCTCCCATCGGATACGCAAGACCCCAGTCGGCCGCAGCCTGCGCGTCAGCCTTGCGGACCTCAGGATGGTTGGCCAAGCCGAGATAGTTGTTAAGGGACCAGTTAAGCACCGGAATCCCGTTGAAGGTCATGTGGGGCCCCAACTCGCCTTCGAGACGGGGATACATGTAATAACCGAAACCTTGCTCGAAATACTGGCCAATCGGGCCACCGGAATCTCTCTCGATCCTGTCGAAAATATCACTATACATAGCGTAAACTGTTAATTTCTAAATAATTATGCATCAATATTGGCGTAATGGGCATTCTCTTCAATGAATTGCCTTCTCGGCGGGACATCGTCACCCATGAGCATTGAGAACGTCCTTTCAGCCTCAGCCGCGTTCTCGATGGTGATCTGGCGCAGCCTCCTCTTGGAAGGATCCATGGTTGTGTCCCACAGCTGCTGGTCACTCATCTCACCAAGACCTTTGTACCTCTGGACAGTGATGCCCTTCTCGGAACCCTTACCGAGCCTGGCTGTCGCCTCGAAACGTTGCTGGTCAGTCCAGCAGTATTCCTCCTCTTTACCCTTCTTGACAAGATAGAGCGGAGGTGTCGCGAGGTAGACATAACCATTCTTGATCAAGTCGAACATGTAGCGGAAGAAGAAGGTCAGGATAAGGCAAGCGATATGGCTGCCATCCACATCAGCATCGGTCATGATGATGACCTTGTGGTAGCGCAACCTGCTGAGATCCATCCTCTTGACACCATCCTCATCCTCCTGGGCGACAGTCACTCCAAGAGCGGTGTAGATATTCCTGATCTCCTCGCTGTCGAAGGCGCGGTCTCCGGCCGCCTTCTCCACATTGAGGATCTTTCCTCTCAGCGGAAGGATGGCCTGGATGCGCCTGTCACGGCCCTGCTTGGCGGTACCGCCAGCGGAATCACCCTCAACAAGGAAAAGCTCACACCTCTCGGGATCCCTCTCGGAGCAATCCGCAAGCTTTCCGGGCATGCCGGCTCCGGTCAGGGCGGACTTGCGCTGGACCATCGCGCGGGCCTTACGGGCGGCTTCACGGGCTGTGGCGGCGAGAACAATCTTCTCGATAATCATCTTGCCCTCCTTCGGATGCTCCTCAAGATACTGCTCCATAGCGGCAGAAGTGGCCTGGGAGACAGCGGAGGTCGCCTCAGGGTTGCCAAGTTTCGTCTTGGTCTGTCCCTCGAACTGCGGCTCGGCGATCTTAACTGACACGACAGCGGTCAATCCCTCGCGGAAGTCCTCAGGAGCGAGATCGCCCTTGAACTTGGAAAGGAGGTTGTTCTTCTCGGCATAGTTCTTCAAGGAACGGGAAAGACCCATCTTGAAGCCCTGCAGATGCGTACCACCCTCAATCGTGTTGATATTGTTTACGTAAGAATAAATCTTCTCGGAGAAGCCGTTGTTGTACGAAAGGGCGATGTCGATAGGGATCACCCTGTCGCTCTGGACACAGACAGCCTCGGGGATAAGCTGGTTCGCTCCGGCGTCAAGGTAGTTGATGAACTCCTTCAGACCTTCCTTGGAATAGAACTCATCCTTTCGGAAATCCTGCTTGCCGGTGGGTTTGGAATCGCCATTGGCGTCGGTCTCGAAAACCTCAACCATCTCACGCTCATCGGTAAGGGTGATCTTGATACCCTTGTTGAGGTAAGACAGTTCCCTCATCCTGGCAGCCAAAGTATCGTACTTGTAGACGATAGTCTGAGTGAAGATCGTGCTGTCCGGATGGAAAGTGATTATGGTTCCGGTGTCCTCGCAATCGCCAACGACCTCAACAGGGCCCAGCGGCTTGCCCTTTGAATACTTCTGGACATGGACTTTGCCCTCGCGGTGAATCTCCGCGATAAGACTGTCGGAAAGGGCGTTCACGCAGGACACACCGACTCCGTGGAGTCCACCTGACACCTTGTAACTATCCTTGTTGAACTTACCTCCCGCATGAAGGACCGTCATAACAACCTCGAGGGCCGAACGGTGCTCCTTAGGGTGCATCCCGGTAGGGATTCCTCGACCGTTGTCCGTCACTCTGATTGAGTTGTCGGGAAGTATAGTGACATTGATTTCGTCGCAATAGCCGGCCATGGCCTCGTCGATACCATTGTCGACAACCTCATAAACCAGGTGGTGCAATCCCCTCTCGCCAACATCACCGATGTACATGGACGGTCTTTTCCTCACAGCCTCGAGCCCTTCCAAAACCTGGATACTACTGGCGGAATACTGTTCCTCCGCCTTTTTCATCTCGTCGTTTTCTATCATTTCCGAATAAAAAATTTGTCCGTTTTTCGGGGTCTCCCTTAAAACGGACAAATATACGAAAAATTCTACAAATTAAGAGTGATTCCAGCCGTTATCCACAGGTCTTTTTCGGAATAAAATGGCGACCTCTGGATTGTCTCACACAAAAGGTTGCCAGACTCGAGCCAGAAGCCCAGTTTCCGGTTGAATTGCCAGCCTCCAAGCAGGCCCAGATCGAACCATCCGGGGATCTTCACTTTCTGCCTGAAAGCATTGTCAAGAGGCTCTGTCCCGTCCAACAGGAATCCGCAATATCCTCTTCTGCCACCCGATACCTGTGCCCTGACACCAGCGTAAACCCTAGAGTTTATATCATAGACAGCCTTGAAGTCCGCTGAGACACGAGGAAACATCAAACCGAAATCGACATCCTCGTACTTTAAGGTCGTTTTACGAATATGAATACCTCCATCAACACGGAGATTCCCAGTCTTTAAGTCCATCAACGCGTCAGCGTAAAGAAGACTGTAATCCGAGTAAGCGACACTTGGCAAATACGAGATAACAGGGCCATTACCAGCGGAATACACCGGGAGGCCGGAGTCGAGAAGACCGTTCCCGACAAGAGCGAAACCACCATCAACCTCAACCTGAAGTTTGGAACCCGAATTGGCTTTCAATCCGATCTTCGCGTTTATCTTCTCGACGGAATTGTCCAGCAATGGCGTGTTAGACATGGCCGGATAGATAAAATGATGTCTGGAAACAATTGAGGAGAAAGTGTTTACCTTATTGCCTCCGGTCGCCGACACGTATAGGAGCAGGTTGTCCAAAGCCCCATAACTGACGTGGACATCAGGGAAGATCACACCGCCTTTCGTCTGGTACATCGAAGGGTAAAGAGAGGACGTACTGACAGTCTTAGGCCTCACAAGAACTTCAGCCCTGACTCCCACGGAAGCGTCTAATTTGCCCATGGTCAAATGATACTTGGGAATCAAAGCCAAACGTCCGGCATTGGTCTCGAAAAGCTTTGAATATGAAACGGTCTCAGCCTCAAACCCGACCAAGACAGCGCTTCCACCTCCTAAAACGGGACCAGCATTCCCGGAAAGACAGAAAATGCTTTCGCCAAGGTTTCCCACCATATGATCACCCGCGAAACGGCCATTCAGAGCGACATCATAGAAAATGTATTTCTCGTCATCCCGGTTCGATCTGACCCTGATATTGAAATCTGCGGCATTAAAAGAACGTCCATTCAATGTGTCCTTGGCCACTATACCCTCATATCCAACACCAAAGGAAACTATCGCTTTGGGGAGACTATAAGAGCCTTCAAACCCAACGGAATTAAGCATGTCGTAACCACCGAACGAAGCTTGGGGAACCTTGGTGACCTCTTGAACCCCATCTATCGGCGCGGCGGTCAAACTGTTGTATCTTCCGAAATAGGACCGGTGACCGGCGTATACGCTCATCTGGAAGGGTCCGTTTTGTTCCGGACTGAACACGAAGTCCAACTGCGGATGGAGGGAATAACCGGCACCTGCCTTCAGATATAATTTACGGCCCCTATAGGCGTTTTTCTCCGGCTTCATAGCAAGCATGTAAGGCTTGAAGTTGTAAGCGCCCTGATAAGGTTTCTCAAAGACCTCGTAACCGAAATCCATGTCGAACCTTAAGAGTGAGTCCGGGATGGACATCCCGATCTGCGGCTTGTGCACCGCTGAAGGGTCGCCCTGGTAGGTGTTGGTCACCTCAACGGTAGGGTTGAGATTGCCCTGGGCAAATGTGGCGGCGCAAATCAAAGCGGCCACAGAAGTCAATATGATCTTTCTCATGTCCATCTCTCTTTAATTCATCAGGTTACCAAGTTTGGAAAGCCTCATCCGGACATTGTCCAGCACGTCGTCAGTTGTCCCGGATGCGGGCTGATACCCGTTGAGGACACTCTCGAAGGTGGCCTTCGCCTGAGTGTAATTGTCTTGCTCGGCGAAGGAGTCGCCAAGCACTATGAAGGCCTTGGCGAGCCAGTAGTTCTGGCCGCCAGCCTTTGATGAGAAGTCATATACCTTCTTCTCGACAGTATCGTACTTACCCTGATCGTAAGCGTCCTGAATCAGCATGTATGCCGCCTCTGCGCCCTCATTCGTGGATGGCTTTGAAGCAAGCTGGCTGAATATCTCAAACGCGGCGGTTCTCTCGTTAGTGGAAAGAAGGGATTTGGCCTTGGTGTAATCAGCTTCCCTGAGTTCCGCCTCGGTGCTCTTGGTGTCAGACTTGACCTTGTCAGCGCATGATATGGCCGAAGTGAAGTCGGAAGCCCTGTAAGCCGAACGCATCATACCGACCCTGGCGGTATGCTTGTTGCCCTCGATCTTGGCGGCACCGAGCAGAGAGCTGAATCCACCGTAGGCGTCCTTGTAACGCTGCATCTCGTAAGACAGCCTGGAGAAATTGAGCATCGCTGTCTCAGCGAAAGAAGAACCTGCTGATGAGGCGACCGCCTTCTTGTACCAGTCGCACGCCTGCTCTTTCTTTCCTAAAGCCCTGTAACTCTCAGCCATGTAGAACTCAGCCTTGCCGGCGTCAGCCCCGGAAGGATAACGCTCAAGATAGTTCTGCAATGCGGCGAGAGCCTTGTTCCAGTTCTCGGAGAGGTACAGCTGCTCAGCAGCGGCGAAATACATGCTCTCCTTCTCTCCAGCGGTCTTGTCCTTTATGACTCCGACCCTGTCGGCATAATCGAGGTACTCATCCGTACGTCCCTCTGTCTGGTATATCGACTCTATAGCGGCGAGGGCGTCATTAGCATATTCAGTACCAGGCATTTCCTCGACGACCCTCTTGTAATAACCGAGAGCCTTGTCGAACTCAGACATATTGCGGTAGATCATGCCCAGTTCGATCAATGTCCTGGCGGATATGGTCTTGTCATCGGTATTGACACGGAGCTTGTCGAAAGCCTTGATAGCAGCGTCATTATTGCCGACACCCACATAAGCCCTTCCCAACTCATACATGGCCTCAGAATAATAAGCGGCGGAAGGATTGGCCTTCAGAGCCTTCGACAAAGCGTTCACCTTACCGTTCTTGTCTCCGAGAAGGCCGTATGCTATTCCAGCCCTGTAAGCGGGATAAAGGTTGTCCGAATATGAGAAACGGCGCATGGCATCCTCATATCCCTGGACAGCTGTCTTATAGTCTTTCTTGATGAAGTCGCAGTCAGCGCGGCGCGCCGCGGCATCCTCCCCCTCGGATGGGTTCTTCTCCTGGAGATACTCATCGAACCACTTGGCCGCATTATCGTAATCTCCCATACGGAAGTAGCTGTAAGCCAAGTCAAAAGGAATAAGCTTACCTTCCGGTTTCCCATCCAGGGCGGAATTGTTGTAAAGCTCCTGGAAGGTCTCCACGGCCTTGTCATACTGGTCTCCACGATAATAAGACTCGCCGAGCCAATATCGCGTGAGCTGGTTGAAGGGCTCTCTCTTGTCGGAATAATAGCCGGCAGCCTTGAGGAGCGGAACGGCGTCTCTCCAAGAGCCGTTCTCTATCAGCTGATTAGCGCGCAGGTAATTGGCCCTCATATAGTTGGCCTTCTGGTTATTATCCAGATTATCAATGTTGGCGTAGGCGTCTACGGCCCCCGCGTAATCATGGTTATAGAGAGAGGCTAAAGCCATATAACTGTAGATCTGGTCACCTTTCTCCTTGCCTGGATATTTGGAGATGTAATCGTCAAAGACCTTCGGGTTGTTGTTGAGGTCGAAGGAGAGCTTGGCATAGTTGAAATGCGCGTCCTCCTGGATATCAGGATTGTACTTCTGGGCTGAAGCATCCTTGAAAGCGTCCAGGGCAGCCACCTTGTTGCCAGTCTGGATGTAACTGTAGCCAAGTTGGTAATTGGCTATCTGACCGATGGAGTCTGTCCTGCTGGACATTCTCGAGAAATTATCTATCGCGCCCTTGAAGTCGCCGGTCGAATAAAGGACCGTACCGGCATAGAACCAGTCATCCCGATCCATGTCCAGACGGCTCTGCTCTATCTTGTCATAAAACTCCTTGGCCTTCCCGGAATCGCCCGTGGCGAGGTATGATTCGGAGATGATCCTGGCCAAGTGGGACTGACGGTCGGCGGGAACCTCGTCATACAGTTTCACGCCATTCTTTATGACATAGGCGTAGTCTTTCTGCATGAATCGGCACTCGGTCATGTAATAGTTGGAAATATCCGTGAACCTGGCGTCCTTCCCAGCCTTCTCGAACCAATTGTACGCTTCCTTGAACTCCTTGCGGGTGTAGTCGATGTAGCCCATCGAATACCTTGAAGGGGCGGTGTAGTCCGAATACGGCATCTTCTCAGCCTTGGAGAATATGTCCCTGGCCCGGTCCAGATCCCCTTCCTCGAAAAGGGCGTACCCATGCTTGAACATGTATTCGGCGACCTGGTCCTTTTCCAGGAGATCGGCGTCAATCTTATCGAACTCCCCTACCACGGAATCATAATCCTCTTTGTCGAAGAGGTTCACGCCACGATAGAAACGGATCTGGGGGATGAGACGGGAATAGGGACGGGAGCCGATGTACCCGTCAACCATGGTCTCATAACCTTCTTCCTGAAGGCGCACGGCACAAAGGGTCTTGTAGCCTTCAGCCAGGACATCCCCGGTCTCTGTCGATATCCGGTCGAATATGGTCCCGGCCCGCTCGAACATGCCGTGATTGTAGAGGTCGAGCGCGTGGCGGAAACTCTCCGTGGTACGGTCCTGACCATGGAGGAAGACCCCTCCAAGGAGGATCGCGGCGGAAAGCAGCGCCGCTTTAAGTGTTTTGTCCATAACGATATCTTGCGAAAGTTTATAGTTCAAAGTTACAATCCACAAATTTACTCATAATACTCAAAAAAAAGAAGTATATTTGTACAATCATGGAAGATAAAGCAATACAAACAACAAAAAACGAGCCGCTTGTCTCCTTTAAAGGAGCCGATATCCTTGGTGGAGACAATGTTGTCATCTATGGACTTGACATGGAGGTGAGAACCGGCGACTTCGTCTATATTGTGGGCAAGGTCGGTACCGGCAAGACCTCGATAATCCGGACAATGATTGGAGAGAGTCCCCTCCGCAAAGGGTTCGGAGAAGTCTGCGGGTTCAAGCTGAACGGTTTGAAAGAGAAAGACATACCTTACCTCAGACGAAAAGTTGGCGTAGTCTTCCAGGATTTCCAGCTGCTGATGGACAGGACGGTCGAGGAGAACCTTGATTTCGTGTTGAAGGCGACCGGATGGAAGGACAAGAACGCGGCCGACAAACGGATCAGGGCCGTCCTTGAGGATGTGGGGATGATCCACAAAGCCCACAAGATGCCTCACCAGCTTTCCGGAGGTGAGCAGCAGAGGGTCGCCATCGCAAGATCCCTCCTTAACAAACCCAGCGTTATCATAGCTGACGAGCCAACCGGCAATCTCGACAATGAGACCGCCGACGGCATTATGAAGCTTCTCACCGGCATCAACAAGGAAGATGGGACCGCTATCATCATGGTCACCCACAACAGGGGCATATTCGAAAAATACCACGGCAGGGTTTTCGTCTGCAAGGATGAAGGCTGTCATGAGAACCTCAACGATGAGGTGATCGACCTCGCGCTAACCATCTGAGATGCTCAAGAAAGACAGATATTCAAAGATTCTGGCCTGGTTTGAGGAGAACCAGCCGCTTCCTACGACCGAGCTTCACCATGACTCGCCTTTCCATCTGCTCATAGCTGTCATACTCAGCGCGCAGTGTACGGACAGGAGGGTGAATATGGTGGTTCCGCCTCTGTTTGAGCGGTTTCCGAATCCGGAGGATCTGGCCAAAGCCTCGTTTGATGAGGTGTACCAGTTTGTGAAGAGCGTGTCCTACCCCAATTCCAAGGCCCTCCACCTTATCCAGATGGCCGAGAAACTGGTCTCCGATTTCGGATCCGAGGTCCCTTCGGATATCGATCAGCTCATGAGCCTCCCCGGAGTTGGCAGGAAGACCGCCAACGTCATCGCGTCGATAGTCTACGACAAGCCGGTGATAGCGGTGGACACTCATGTGTTCAGGGTCTCCCACAGGTTGGGTCTTTCTGACGGGAAGACTGTGGAGGCGGTCGGCAAGGAGCTTGAGAAGCACATCCCGGAACACCAGAGGGCCAAGTCGCACCATTGGCTTATACTTCACGGACGTTACATCTGCGTGGCCAGGAAGCCCAAATGCCAGGAATGCCCTCTGAAAGAATGGTGCAGGGAATATGAAAGGGAAAACAGGAAAATCATTTAACTTTTAATTAATCAAAACATGAAGAGAATCGTACTTATCCGTCACGGCGAGAGCCAGTGGAACAAGGAGAACAGGTTCACAGGGTGGACCAACGTTGATTTGAGCGAGAAAGGTGTCCAGGAAGCTTTTGACGCTGGCAAGATCCTGAAAGAGAACGGCTTCACCTTTGAGGTAGCCTACACATCTTATCTCAAGAGAGCTATCAAGACCCTCAACAATGTCCTCGACTCCATGGATCTCGACTGGATCCCCGTGAAGAAGACTTGGAGACTCAATGAGAAGCACTATGGTATGCTTCAGGGGCTCAACAAGGCAGAGACCGCTCAGAAATACGGTGACGAGCAGGTGCTCATCTGGCGCCGTAGCTTCGACATCGCTCCGCACAACCTTCCTGAGGATGATCCTAACAGCGCCACAAGAGATCCCCGCTACGCTGCTGTCCCCGACGAGTATATCCCTCGTACCGAGGCTCTAAAAGAGTGCATCGAGAGGGTTATGCCTTACTGGGAGTGCGAGATATTCCCCGCCCTCAAGGAGCACGACAACATCGTTGTGGTCGCCCACGGCAACAGCCTCCGCGGCGTCGTGAAGCACCTCAAGGGCATCTCCGACACTGACATTGTGAAGCTGAATATCCCTACCGCCACTCCTTATGTGTTCGAGTTCGACGATAACCTCAAGCTTGTGAACGACTACTATCTCGCTGATCCCGAGGAGCTTAAGCGCAAGCAGGAGGCCGTCGCCAACCAAGGTAAGGCAAAATAATCACCCGACGTCATGCCCGGAATATCCAAGCGCGGGATCGAGGTTCCCGCCTCTCCTATCAGGAAACTGACCCCTTTCGCTGATGCCGCTAAAGCCAGCGGGGCGAAGGTCTATCATCTCAACATAGGCCAGCCTGACCTGCCGACTCCTAAGAAAGCGCTCGACGCTTTGAAGCGGATTGACAGGACAACCCTTGAATACAGCCCCAGCAATGGCATCAAGCCATTGAGGGACAGGCTTGTAGGTTATTACTCCAAATTCGGGATAAATGTTTCCGAGAAGGAGATAATTGTCACAAGCGGTGGATCCGAGGCCTTGTTACTGACCTTCATGACCTGCCTGGATCCGGGCGACGAGATCATTATGACCGAGCCGGGATATGCCAACTACATCTCGTTCGCTGTCACGGCCGGTGTGACTATCAAGACTGTCACATCCAAGATCGAGGACGGCTTCGCCCTGCCGTCAGTGGAGGATTTCGAAAGAGCCATCACGGACAGGACGAAGGCGATCCTGATCTGCAATCCCAACAATCCCACAGGGTATCTATATTCCGAGGAAGAGCTTTACAGGCTTAGGGATATAGTATTGAACCACAATTTGTTCCTTATTTCGGACGAGGTCTACAGGGAGTTCCGTTACACAGACGCACCATATCTTTCCGCCTTATGTCTTCCGGGAATCGAGGACAACGTGGTCGTCGTTGACTCCGTCTCTAAGAGATATTCCGAGTGCGGAATCAGGGTCGGCATGATTGTAAGCCATAACAGCATGTTCATGACCTCGGTGATGAAGTTCTGCCAGGCCCGTCTCAGTCCTCCTCTTTTGGGACAGATCGTGGCCGAGGCCTCTATCGAAGGTACGGAGGAGTATTCCAAAGAATGCTTCGAGGAGTACCGTAGCAGGAGAGACTTCTTCATCGACGGCCTCAACAAAATCCCGGGCGTATATTCCCCGATGCCGAAAGGAGCTTTTTACACGGTCCTTTCCTTACCGGTCGACAATGCGGAGGACTTCTGCAAATGGTGTCTCGAGACATTCCGCTACAAGGACGAGGGCACTCCAGCCGGTTTCACAGGTGAGACTGTGATGATGGCCCCCGCTGCGGGATTCTACAGCACCCCCGGCCTGGGTAAGAACCAGGTCAGGATGGCTTACGTGTTGAAGAAAGAAGACCTCGCCAGGGCTCTGCTCGTGCTTGAGAAAGCTCTGGAAGCCTATAACGCTTAAGACTCCTTCCATTATGCTCCTGAAGATCATCCGGCCGCTGGTTTTAGCGGCGATTGTGGCGTTCCTGACCCCCGGTTGTGACATCAGGAGCGAAAAGTATTCCGGATTGGTTGAGCCCGGGGTGTCAGCCTCACTGGCCGACCTGAGAAGGGATTTGATCTCAGACGTATCGTATAAAATCACCCTCTCAGTCCCCTCCGAAAAAGATTCATCCATAACCGGCCATGAGACGGTCTCTTTCCATTCATCCTCAAGAGCTTCCATACCTTTGGACTTCACCCGCTCTGAGGATGAGCACATATTACTTCGGGCGAAAAAAGGGACCAACTCTTTCGACCTGGATTTCGTGTCTGACAACAGGTTCCTGAACCGGAATGAGGAATATCTCTACAGTCTTTTCGTCCCGGCTCATGCGAGGAGCGTTTTCCCATGCTTTGACCAGCCTGACTTGAAAGCCAGGTTCACTTTATCCCTTGAGGTTCCGGAAGACTGGACCGCCGTTTCCAACACCGCCGCGACAGACACTGTCCTCCTGGAGGGAGGCAGGAAACGTATTGATTTCGCCCAGACAGAACCTGTCAGCACGTATCTGTTCGCTTTCGTGGCGGGAAAATGGAGCAAGGCGACCTCAACTGTCCAAGGAAGGGATATGAACGTGTATTACAGGGAGACCGATCCGGACAAGATCGCCCAGATACCGGACATATTCAATGAAGTCGGGCAGGCGCTCACTTGGATGGAAGACTTCACCGGAATCCGGATGCCTTTCAGCAAATATGATTTCGTGGTGGTTCCCAACTTCCAATTCGGAGGGATGGAGCATCCGGGATCAATCCTTTACAATGAGAGGACCATGTTCCTCGGAAAGTCACCTACTCCTGACGAGAGGCTCGCAAGAATGAAACTGATCTCCCATGAGACAGCTCATTTGTGGTTCGGAGACCTGGTGACCATGCGCTGGTTCGACGAGGTCTGGACCAAGGAAGTCTTTGCCAACCATCTCGCGGCCAAGATGGTCGAACCGATGTTTCCCGGAATCAACCACGAGCTGAGCTGGCTCAAAGGATACCTCGCCCTCGCGATGGACGAGGAGAGGACGGAAGGCGCGACAGCCATCAGACAGGACCTTCCCAACCTGGCGGACGCCGGCCTGATCTACAACAACATGGTCTACGACAAGGCCCCTGTGATGATGCGGATGCTTGAGGAATATATCGGTCCGGAGGCGTTTCACGAGAGTTTGAAAGCCTACCTTGCCCGGTATTCATACTCCAACGCCACCTGGGATGACCTCGTGGATGTCTTGGACGCTCATAGCGACAAGGATGTCAAGTCCTTCAGCGAGTCCTGGGTAAATGAGAGGCGGGGTGGCGACATGATGGGAACCCTGAAATCGTTCTCAGACCAAAGCAAGTACCAGGATATTGAACCCGAGACCATCAGGGAGGCCAAGATCTTACTGGCCAAAGAGGATTTCCTCGCGGGAAAAACTACCGCGGCCGAGTACCTCGACATGCTTCTTGGCGCTCTGGAGGCCGAGACAAATCCTCTGATAGCATCCACCATTGTCTCGGCTATTAGGACTCCACTGCTTGATATAGAGGGTGACAGGTCAGTTCATGAGGCAAGGCTGCTGAAGATGGCGTCCAGCCATGCCCTGGAGCCCTGCCGGCTGCAATTGAAGCGCCTCCTGGCCTCCTGCGGGACGAGTCCGGCGGTCACGGACGCGGTATATGACATATGGGCGGCAGAAAAGGATAAAGGCCTTACTGTCAACGACTATATCTCGTTCGCTTGCCAGTTGGCGATCCGGATGCCCGAAAAAGCTAAGGAGATCATCGGAATCCAAAGGAGCAGGCTGGACGGCAGCGACCCTTCAAGGTCTTACAACAAGAACAATCTCGAACATCTAGACTTTGTGTCAAGGGCCGCCCTTCCTGATTTGGAGACACAAGACGCTGTGTTTGAGGAACTTCTCACTCCTCAAGGGAGGGTCGTTGAGCCATGGGCATCCGAGGCTCTCGGTTATCTCAACCATTTCCTCAGGGAGTCATCCTCTGTCAAATACATCAGGCCGGCTCTAGACGCTCTGCTTGAGGTCAAGGCTACAGGAGACATTTTCTTCCCCGGAAACTGGTGCGGGGCGCTTTTAGGTGGACATTCATCAGCACAGGCGCTCGAAGAATTGGACTCTTTCCTTGAAGATAACCCAGATTATCCTCAACTTCTGAAGAATAAAATCCTTGTGGCGGCATACGGATTGCAGCGGGCTAATAACGTCAAATCACTCAATTAGTTTCTCTAAATTTTAAGGGAAATGGCGAATCTGAAATCCCTGGCGAAAGACACGGCGATATACGGTCTGAGCAGCATCATAGGAAGGTTCCTGAACTACCTTCTGGTTCCCATATATACTTATGTGATAAATGCTTCCAGCGGAGGCTACGGCGTGGTCACCAACCTCTACGCCTACACCGCCCTGCTCCTGGTGATTCTGACGTATGGGATGGAGACCACCTTCTTCAGGTTCTCCAACAAGGAGGGGGAGAACCCCGACAAGGTGTATTCGACGATACTCACCGCTGTTCTGACCACTTCCGTCTTGTTCATGGCCTTGGTCATCGGCTTTATTAGGCCGATCTCAACAGCCATGGGTTACCCGGACCATCCCGACTACATATGGACTATGGCTCTGACGGTCGCGATCGACGCCTTCCAGTGCATCCCGTATTCATACTTGCGGTACAAAAAACGCCCGATCAAATTCGCCGCCCTGAAATTAGGGTTCATATTCCTGAATATCTTCCTGAACCTCACTTACTTCGTGTTCCTGCCGAAGCTGGGGCTCAACCCGTTCGGTATCTATGACAACGGGATCCAGGTCGGATGGGTATTCTACATCAACCTCTTCTGCACGGCGTTCATGACCCTGTTCTTCATTGAGGAACTTAAGGGTTTCAAGCACGGATTCGACTGGGGTCTTATGAAGCGGATGCTTTCATACAGCTGGCCGATCCTGGTGCTCGGAATCGCCGGCATCCTCAATCAAACCGCCTCGCAGATCATGTTTCCCAAGGTCTACAAGGGCCCGGACGGTGACGTCCAGTTGGGAATATATGGGGCATGCATAAAGATAGCTATGATCATGGCGATGATCACCCAGGCTTTCCGATACGCCTACGAGCCTTTCGTTTTCGGAAACTCTTCGGAAAGGGACAGCAAGGAGACCTACGCCAAGGCTATGAAGTATTTCATAATCTTCACGTTACTGGCTTTCCTCTGCGTCGTCGGCTTCATGGACATCCTCAAATACATAATCGGAGAGGACTACCGTGTCGGTCTGATGGTTGTCCCGATCGTGATGGTGGCGGAGATATTGATGGGGGTGTTTTTCAACCTTTCGTTCTGGTACAAACTTACAGACCAGACGCTCTGGGGAGCCCTGTTTTCCGGAATCGGCTGCCTTGTGTTATTCGCCATCAACTTCATCTTCATCCCGAAGATTGGCTATATGGCATGTGCCTGGGCCGGTGTCGGTGGCTACGGCACAGCCACCCTGCTGTCATATTTCGTGGGGCAGAAAAAATATAAGATTGACTATCCGCTTAAGGACATATTCATCTACTGCCTTGCCACAGCGGTCCTGTACGCCGGTATGGTCCTGGCCAACAATCACTTAGGCACGTGGCTCGCACTTGGTGTCAATGTCATTTTCATCCTCGCCTTCTGCGCTCTTATCGCCTGGCGTGACCTTCCCCTGGCCTCCCTCCCCGTCATCGGAAAATATTTCAAGAAAACTTGAGAGCACTGAACAAGGAGATATTGAGACTCGCGCTGCCGAGCATCCTGGCCAACCTGACCGTGCCGTTGGTTGGCCTGGTTGACATTGCCGTGGCAGGGCATCTTGACGCCTCGGCGGCGGCGCTGATCGGCGGCATCTCCATCGGTTCCCTCATGTTCGACATGATGTATTGGAACTTCGGTTTCTTGAGGGCCGGAACAGGGGGTCTTACCGCGCAAGCATATGGCCGTGAGGACTGGAGCGGCTGTCTCGCGAACCTCCGGCACGCGCTTGCGGCCGCGCTGCTTTCAGCACTCATCCTGATAGCGGTACAGTGGCCTTTCCAGAAGCTGATGTTCTTGTTCGTGCAGTGCTCCGATGAGGTTAAAAACCTGGCGCTCAAGTACTTCTATATTCGTGTCTGGGCAGCGCCAGCAACTTTGAGTCTGATGGTGATGAGGGGATGGTTCATCGGGATGCAGGACACTTTCAGCTCGATGTTGACGGACATCATGGTGAACGGCATGAACATCGTCGCGAGCGTCTTCCTCGCCCTTGGCATCCCTGGAACCTCATTCAGAGGCATTGGCTTCACCGGCATCGCCTGGGGCACCTTCATCGCCCAGTACAGCGGCCTCCTCACCGCCGCTACCATCTTCCTGATAAAGTATCGATGGAGTCTGAGGCCAAACGGTTCCGTTAATCAGGTCGCCGATGGTGCCTTCGGCGGCTCGACCGCCTCGCTCCGCTCGGCCCCACCGCTCGCTTCGCAAAGCGAAGCTCCGGTCCCCCCTCTTAACGTGCCGAGGGTGGCAGTGGTCTCGCCATCCGAAGCACCATCGCCTCCCTCTGGCGGCAATGCGCCTGGGCGGACATTTACCCGGATAGGGCGCGAAGCGCAGGGAGCCCAGGCGCCTTTTGCCGCCCGGAAAGAACCTGGGCGACCGTCAATGCGGCAGTTCTTCAGCGTGAATGGAGATTTGTTCGTGCGGTCGCTGTGCCTGATGGGAGTGTACCTGGCGTTCTCGGCGATATCCGCCCGCTTCGGTGACACCCTCCTCGCCATGAGCTCCATCATGATGAAACTCATGATGATATTCTCCTACTTCACCGACGGCTTCGCATTCGCCGGAGAAGCCCTGACGGGCCGCTTTTATGGCCGAAAGGACAAATACGCGGTCACCAAGACCGTCAAATGGACCTTCATCTGGAGCATGGGAATCGGGCTGTTCTTCGTGGTGATCTACGCCGTGGCCGGCACCCCGATGTTCCGCCTGATGACATCGGACGGAACGGTCGTCCAAGCCGCCAAAGCCTTCTTGCCCTGGCTAGTCATCATGCCACTCCTCGGCTGCCCGGCTTTCACCTGGGATGGAATTTATATTGGCGCCACCGCCACAAAAGAGATGCGGGACGCCAATATCGGCTGCCTTATAGCCTTCTTTATCATCTGGTTCGGCGGGATTCTGCTACTCCGCGCTGCCGGCCTCCAAGAGAGCCTCAGCGCCAAAGTCCATCTGCTCTTCGCCGCCTATTACACCCACCTGATAGTCCGATCCCTATACCAGACAATCAAGTACAAGCCCGCCATCCTGGACCGGATGTGAGTCAATATTTCAGGACCTTGAAGTCGCCCTCCAAGCCGTACTGGCGGAAGATGTATTCCGAGCAGTCCATCTTGCTGAGAACGCTGTTCCATTGGCCGGGACCTACCATCGAGGTATGTCCGACGTTGTGAGGCCCGTAAAGGTTGTGAAGCGATCCGATTATGCGGACTTCCACCACGTTTTGACCTTCTTTCAGAAGCCCTGACAAATTGATTTCGAATGGTTTCCAGCCGATTATTCCGGCTTTCTCCCCATTGATAAGGACTTCCGCCACCGTGCCGTGCAACTCATCCAAGACCAGACGGTAAGGCCTTGAGGGATCATCAACATTGTAGGTCCTTGAATATGACACCGTCCAGGAATAGAATGGCATTCCCTGATCGCACCACCAGCCTTTACCCAACGCTGAAGAAGGCGCTATTCCCCACCCGTCAGAGCAAGGAACCACGGAGAAGTCACCGCAAATGAAAGCGTCCGAGATCTCAGCGAACACACTCATGTGCGGGATGTGAAGATCCACCACATTCTTGCCATCCTTGACAAGGGCGGATATGTCGAAGCAGCCCGTTCGGGCATCCAGAGGATGAACGCCTTCCAGCGGCACGGGAGTCCCGCCATTGACAGTCACTTCCCAAAGCCATGGCTTTTCGCAGACTAGTTTCAGAGAGGAACGATCCGTGCCGGGGACTATTTCGAAACTGTACTGAACATGAATATCTCCAACAGTAAGTGTGTCAGCGTCAATGGCTTCCTGCCTGTACTGGATAGCACTCTCCCAAGGATTGCTCATCCCGAAACGCGCGTAGAGATCCCTGCATGCCTTGACCACATAATCGTCTTTTTTGTATAGCTTACCGTCAACATAGATGTCGCATGCGTCCAATGTCAAATAGTTGTCGGACAATCTCTTGACTGTCAGGTCTGAATTGGGCTGAAGTATGGACGGTTCGGCAGCGGGCAGTGAAGGCCTTCCTTCGAGAGAGACTTTCTTCCGGGAAGCGAAAAGAAGCAGATGACCAGCCGGTGGCAGGGTGAAAGAAGCCTTGACCTCTCCCTTGCCAGCAGGCGCTGAAGGATAAGAGAACTTCTCACCGGTCATCGTGTCGTATTCTATCAAACCGGCTCCCTTGATTGTGAGCGTGCCGCTGGAAACCTCTGTCAATGAGGAGTTTGCCAGGAATATCAATTCACCGTCACGGTATTCCCTACGATGGTGGTAGAGTCCAGTCCCCTCGAGGTTTTCGAAGACGACTCCACCCTTCGGGACATCTGTCATATTATCGCCACGGTTCATCCAGATGACCTTTCCTCCCCCACTCTCAAAACTAGCCAGCAGCTCTTCTGTCTCCGGATACAGAACCTCAACCTGCTCCGGAACCACGACAAAGGAATATGCCCTCAGACCGACAATAAACTTATTTCCCTTGACATCTCCAAGATCTTTGATGATGTCCTCCGAGCCGAGGTCATATTCGTACTGAGCCTTCTCGAGGCCGGTCACAAAGGCCTGGAAGCCGTTCCCTATCTGTCCCACCTTGGGATGGCCGTACCATTCGGAATCATATTGCCAGGCGGTGTTGGTCGGCTCGATCACAAGAATATCATTCAGCTGCTCGCCTTGGCTTAGCACCAGGGATAGGCGACCGACATGGTCGTTGAGCCGCTTATAGTCTTCTCCCCAAGGGGAATACCTCGTGAAATAGTCCGGATAGTCCATCTTCCTGGCGCCCTCGATCGTCACATTGGAATAGTGCTGGTTCATAAAGTTGATACCGAGCGCGTATTCCCAGTCCGCCAGGCGCTTCATGTCCTCGAAGGTCATGTCCCAGCCGGCCCCGCCATAAGTCTCGCACAGGACCCTCTGTCGCCCACACTGGTTAGCGACACTCCTAACCTCCTTCACCGACCTCACATTGCCGAACTGGGCACTGGTCGAATACTCGTCAAAGCCGTTGAATAGCATATCGATAGCAGGCATCTGATGGAAGCGGTACATCGCCATGTTATCTGGTCCCATGGCCGTCCTAGGCCATTCGTGCTCCCAGTAGTGGCCGGTCCAGACCAGCCCATGACTCTCGCAATATTCCGAATATGGTTTAGACCAATGCTCCTCGAAAAGACGGAGCCTTGTCTGGGCATAATCCCTGCGAACCTTCTTCCAATCACCAACTTCCATCGCCAGCTTCGGCAGGTTTGGCAAAAGATCATAGCCCCAGTCTTTCTTGAATTCCTCGAACATAGCGGGCGTGAAGAATGGGCAACGAGGCTCGTCAGTGAACATCCCGTGCAGGAGCGGTGCGAGGTCCTTACCGAACTCTTTCTCGTAGCCGCTCGTCGTGATCTCGAGGAACTTCTCGGTCACTCCGGGATAAAGCAGATCAACATAAGGGTAGCCTCCGTGCCAGGCGGATCTCCCTTCCACCACCTCGGCAGTCTCGAGGGTATAAAGGCAATACACTCCGGGCTTGCCTTTATAGGATTCCAGGTCAGAGGAGATGTCCGCGAAGTCCTCGCCTTCCTGCTTGAAGAAATACGCATAGGTGGACAGGTCTTCGGGTAAAATCTCGAATTTGTGGGGCCTGATCCTTACCGTATGATCCCATGACTCAGGCATTTCCCGTTGGACATGACCACCCGCGAAGCCGCTCGGGTAGGAGTTCTCATCGTAGATCCAGATGTCCAGCCCCAGTTCCTTGGCCTTCTCGACAGAGTAGCGGTAGAGTTCAAACCACTCGTCTGAGAGATAATCGGTCTCAAGCCCCGGGCGGGGATGGATGAACGCTCCGCCGAATCCTTGGTCCTTGAAGAACCGCAGGCCTGTGTCGATGTCCTCGTGATTTACCCGAGCGTTCCAGGTCCACAGCGGTGCGGGCCGAAACTCCTTCCCCGGATCAGCGAAAGATTTTTCCACTTCCTTGAAACTCATTATCCCCTGCTCTTTACAAGAGCTGAAGATAGACACTAACGCCAGAATTACCAGTATCTTTCTCATATTCGTTGGTTTGTCAAGAAAAACATCACGAAAAGTAAAAATAGTGATTCTTTTGTGATTTCCGGCAAAGATCAACCTAGCCCCTACCCGGCATTCACTTTGAACCAATAAGAAGGTAGGAAGAAAAAGTAGGGAGAAAAAGTAAAAAGTAGGGAGAAAATCCTATCTTTGTACAGAAAATGACAATATCATGGCAAAAGTAGATCAGCTAATCGCTCTATTGGAGCACTATAAACGGTTGGGAATTGACTCGCAGATAGACTACAAGAAGTTCTACCTATACTCTATCATAACCCACTCTACCGCAATCGAAGGATCTACGGTGACCGAAATAGAGAATCAGTTGCTTTTCGATGAGGGTATTTCAGCCAAAGGCAAAACCATCGTGGAACAGATGATGAATCTGGATCTCAAGATGGCTTATGAAGAGAGCATCAAGCTTGCCAAGATGCATTCTATTATCACTGTCGAGCTATTGAAGAGCCTTTCACGACTTGTTATGAAAAACACGGGAGCAACCTATAAAACAGCGTTGGGAGAGTTTTCTTCTTCCAATGGCGATCTCAGGCTGGTGAATGTGGCAGCTGGAGCTGGTGGGAAATCATATTTGAGCTACCAAAAAGTACCAACCCGTCTGCAGGAATTCTGCGATTGGCTCAATGAAAAAAGGTCAATTCCAATGTCTGTCGCAGAACGCTATAATCTTAGTTTCGAGGCCCATTATCGGCTTGTTACCATCCATCCGTGGGTGGACGGCAACGGGAGGATGGCCAGGCTTATCATGAACCATATCCAATTCGAGTTTGGTCTCATTCCTTCCAAAGTACTTAAAGAGGACAAAGGAGATTATATCAATGCCATTATACAAACACGCGAGACAGAAAGCCTCTCTCCTTTCCTGGACTTCATGACCGAAGAAATGATCAAGATACTTACCTCTGACATTGAGTCTTACCTGGAATCAATTGAAGGGAGTAGGGAGAAAACCACGGAAAGTAGGGAGAAAAAGCTCAATAGTAGGGAGAAAATCATATATCTCCTCAAAGAGCATCCGGAATACTCAGCACGAAAACTGGCCGAAGAGATCGGCATAACCGCAAAGGCTGTGGAGAAGCATCTCGCCAAACTCAAATCCGAAGGCCTGATCCAGCGTGAAGGCCCCGACAAAGGCGGCCGATGGATTCTGCCCCCTCAGGCATTCTGAACCTCATCTGTCATTCTGAGCATTGCACTGTCATTCTGAGCGAAGCGAAGAATCTCCCCGCCCCAACCCGAAAATCACCTTCCCACTCGTAGGCGCTTCCAGCCGCCTGCAAGGCCTGTTCGGTGGGAAAGCCAGCCATTTTCGCCTCGCCTTCCAAGCCCACCTGCGCCCCACCGCCTCCAGAGGCCTTCCCTCGGGGAAGGTGAATTTCAATCAACGGCGTTTGCTCTTGCCTTGCGACAAGGTCACATCGATACGACTCTCAGTACCAACTGTCTTAGCTACATCCTGATAGCCTTTACAAGATACTAGTAGGACATCACCTTCTTTAGCGTTAATTGAATAAACACCATCGATATTTATCGAAAGTTTGTCTGTTATTTATAAAACTGCACAATAGTCAAATCCATTCAATCAAACGCCAGGCCGGTGTAGCGGCGGATGTAGAATTGGTCGATTGTGCCGGCGCCCTTGCGGGTGACAATGAACCGGACGATCTCGGCGATTTCCTCAGGGTCAATAAGTTCCGAAGGATTTATGTCCGGGCGCATCTTCTTTACCATCTCCGTCGCGACTCCCCCGGGACTGATCAAGTGAACCCTGATTCCGAAAGGCTGAACCTCCTTGGCAAAAACTTTTGTGAAACCAGCCAAGGCATGTTTGGAAGATGAATATACGCTCTGATTGATGTAGCCCTTGAACCCGACGACTGACGAGATGTTGATGACAATCGGCTTCGACGACTTCTTGAGGGGCTCCAAAGCCGCCTGGCAGATAAAGAACGGAGCCCGGGCGTTGACCGCAAAGACCCTGTCCCATTCTTCCGGAGTCACCTCGGTGAAAGGTCCTTTCTGGGGCACTCCAGCGCAGTTTACCAAAAGATCAAGGCCGCCAAAAGCGGACACTGTCTCATCCACGATGTACTTCGCTGAGGCAGGATCAGACAAATCAGCGGTTATTAATGACACCCTGTGACCCGAAACCATTGAAGCGGTCTCCTCTAAAGAGGCATGATCCCGCCCCACAAGGGCGAGATCATAGCCTGATTTAGCAAGTTCCAGTGCGATCGTCCTTCCGATTCCCCTGGAAGCTCCTGTAACAAGCGCGACCATTACTTAAGAGCTTTCTCTATGGTCTTCGCGATAGTCTGCCAGTGAGCCTGGGTAGCTGTGTCAGAGGACTTGGCCTTGGCCGCCTTCTTCTGAAGCTCAGTCAAAGTACCGAGAATCAATGCCCTACCATCAGTGTTCTCTGCTCCCCGACCATTCATGGCATCAATGGCCGCACTGACAAAGCGGCGCTGCAGATAGCGGCGGTAGCTGTCAGTGGCCTTGCCCTTATACAGTTCGGAGAATATCATCCCTGTCAGATCGGAAAGATAGTCTTCCGGCTTGTAGTTGGAAGGATCATTCTGGGCGAACTGTCCAAGACGCTCAAGCCTCTGCACATCAAGAAGTGAGGAAGGGCTGACAGCACTATTGACCATCGTGCGGAGATAGCTGTCAGGATTGTCGGTAAGGTTGTAGATATAAGGAACTTCCACAAGCCAGGAAGGCTTTGTGAAGACATTCTTATCCAGCCATTCAAGAGCCGCTTTCTGACGTTCTTTCGGCACAGGCTCATAGACCGGGCCGGACTGCTCAATGCTCTTGTAAGTGATGAACCGGCCACCGATATTGGCAGCCACATGGCCGACATAACGGTTGTACTGACCCACCAACTGAGAATACATCCGGCTCACATTCTTATACTGGTCGCCCTCTTCGGCGTTCCACTTGGGCAGTTCACCGATTATCCTTTTGAGATTCTTGATACCATAATCACTGGCTAACATAGCGTCGTCGCCAAGGTCCTCGCTCTGAGCCCTGGGATCCGAATCGTATCCTTCACCACCGAACCAAAGCCTGGGATTAGCGGCAAGCCTCTCGATTATGACCTTATTCCAATACAAATGATCCTCTTTGGGAGTCTTGTAAGGAGTCGCCTTGTAGCCATATTCAATGGCCCACTTGTCGTAGTCATTGATCCTCGGGTAAAGGCCATCCTTGCCGATATTGTCCTCAGGCTGAGCGACATAGTTGAAACGGGCATAGTCCATGATACTGACGGTGTGGCCATTTTTCTCGACCCACTCCTTGTCACGGAGTTTCTCGACAGGAGTCATGCTGCTTGAACCTTTGTTGTGGCGAAGGCCGAGAGTATGGCCTACCTCATGAGAAGATACGAACCTGATCAGGTCTCCCATCAACTCCTCATCGTACTTGAAAGCGCGGGCCCTCGGATCGACAGCGGCGGCCTGAATCTGGTACCAGTCGTGGACCAAGGTCATTACATTATGGTACCATCCGATGTGGCTTTCAATAATCTCTCCGGAACGAGGGTCGTGAACGTTCGGTCCATAGGCGTTGGCGACCGGTGAGGCCAGGTAACGGATAACCGAGAAACGTGCGTCCTCAAGACTCATATCGGGATTATCCTCAGGCCATTCCTCGCCCCTGATGGCATTTTTCCATCCGGCCTGCTCGAAAGCCTTCTGCCAATCGTTCACACCGGCGATCAGGTACTTGCGCCACTGCTTAGGGGTAGCGGGGTCGATATAGTAAATAATAGGCTTCACAGGCTCGACGAGCTCTCCCCTCTTCTGCTTCTCAACATCCTCGGGACGGGCCTCAAGGCGCCAGCGGGTGATGAACCTAAGGTTCTCAACCCCCTGCTGCTCATCAGAAAACTTGCTGTAGCCATCGGCGAAATATCCGACACGGGCATCGAAAAGCCTCGGCTGCATCGGTTCCTCAGGGAGAAGCACCATCGAAGTGTTGAGGACTAGCGTCACAGTGCCTGCCTCCACTCCGGCCGGCAGGGATTGGGAACGCATCGGGCTCTGACCGCCACCGCCCATGCTCGGAGCGGGTTGATTATATGTAAATGTCTTAGTGACAGTTACTTCCGTATTAATAGGATAGGTGCGGACGCTCTGGATAAAACTTGCGTCACCCTTGACACCACCGAGGTTCATCTGCCTTTTCGCCATGGAGCTTAAGGAGAATGCCTGCAAGTCACCCTCGAAGAGATTGGTCACCTTTACCCTGGTGCTACCTGGAGTGGAGGTCTTCTCAGGCTTGATGGAAGCGATGATAGGGTTCTCTGAGCTGACCTTCACGGCCTTCTCGATTTCTTGTCCCTTGTCCGCTTGGATTGTGAGGGCATCAACCCTGAGGAGCAGGTTGCCATTGGGCGCTTTCTCCCAATAAATCATGCTCTCAGTCACCTCCTCACCCCCATACTGGGAAGCTCCGGGAGTGTTGCTGACATAACGGGTCACCGCCAGGATACGACGGCCAAGAATATTGTCCGGAATCTCAAAAAACCAGTCTTTCTCATGGTTGGCGATTCCGAAGAGACCGGGGGTCACCTTCAGTTCAGGTGCCGGCTTCTCAGGCTCATCTTTCTTCTCAGAATCGGGTTTCCCCGGTCCTGGACGGCCACCTTTGGGCTGGGCCAAAGCCATGGGCGACGTCGCCATCATGATAGCGACAATCGTGATGATAATTCTTTTCATGCCTTTTCTTTTGTCAAGTTTTCGTGAAGATAGTGTTTTTTCGCGAACTATTGACAAATGACTTCGGCAAAATCTTTCACTTTGACTTTATCATGCGGGACCTTGGAATTGGACACAGCCTCAGAGAAGGTCTTGAGACAGAGGGGACAAGCGGTCACGATGGTGTCGGGATCCCCTGCGAGAAGCGCCTCCAGGGATGATTCCGAGATCTTTGCCCTGTCCCGAGTGTCGAGGGTAAGGCTTCCGAGACTTCCGCCGCAGCAGATACTCTCGTCATATTCCTTCGAAGCTTTGACAAGGGTTCCCACCTGCCCCAGAGCGGCTCTTGGCTCAAGATAGACTCCGCAGCCGCGTCCGAGCTCACAAGGATCATGATAGACTATCTTCTCGTCGTGCTTCTCAACCTTAAGTTTCCCGGAGGCAATCAGCTCATTGATGAACTGGGTGTAGTGGACAACCTTGATGCCTTCGAGGTGGTATTCTTCCTTGAATATCTTGTAGCAGATCGGGCAAGAAAGGACCAGCGTGCCACATCCTGACTCTTCTATCATCTTCTTATTCGCCTCAATCACAGCGGCTGCGGCTTCAGTTTTACCAGCTAGCATGAGAGGCCTTCCGCAGCATATTCCTCCATCCCTGTCGGCGAACTCATAATCCACCCCCGCGGCCTTGAATACTTTTTCCACCGACTTGATGATCCTTGGCGTCAAATGCGTCATGCAGCCAGCGAAATAAAGTACCTTTTCAACAGAGGTGGTCGCTTCGCCCAAGGCGCTGTCGGCGGAGGCTGTCGCACTCGCAAGGTAGGAATAGTCGTAAGGCAGAGTGTTGTTGACGGTGGCGCGTTGAGCTCTGCGGAGGGCCGGGGCATCAACACCGACCGGACAGAGCGCATGGCACTTGTCACACATCAGGCACTTCTCCGCTATAGCATTGATTTTCTTCTCATTATGCCTTCTTAGGAAACGGATGAAATACACAGAGGAATACTTCAAATTCTTCTTCTGAACATTCATCGGACAAGCGTCAAGGCAGAGTCCGCAACTTGAGCATGCGTAGATTTCAGCCTCGGCCACACCCTTCCTGGGATGATGCGGCTTGACACCAGCATTTCTCAGCAAAATCCACAACACCTCTGTCAAGATGTGCATATAGCGGCTGAAGGGCATCGCCGCGAAAAACAATCCGAGACATATGGAATATGCCCACCAGCATGGTGTGAACCAAAGCTTGTCGCCGAAAAGGAAATGCCAGAAATGATTAACTCCCACCGTCAGGAAACTACCACCACTAAGGTCAGCGGTGAAACTCTCGGCCAACAATCTGAGAGGGAAGATTAGCCAAAGGCTGTACAAAGCCACACGGTCCGCCAGGGAAGGCTTTGTCGTGTGTCTCATGCCAAGGACAATGGACCTGAACCTCTTGAAGATAGCCAAAGCTATTCCAGAAAGGACATAAAGCAGGAAGAAGTCCATCAGGAAGAAGAAGAATGAGCCGCGCAATGTCGTGTGACCAGGATTCACCCACACGAAATACCTGTAGAAAATCGGATAGAAGAGTCCTCCTCTTGTGACATTGAGACGGGCAGGCACGAATAGCGCCACCTCAATATGCCCCAAAACTATCAGCATAAACCAACCGAAGGCTATCGCAGAGTGCATATATCCAAGCAGGGGCTTTCGCAGCCAAATCTTGACATGGAAAAGGCAGTCTCCAAAAAGATCCCTCAGGTTCTTAACTATCGTCTTTGGAATAAGAAGGGACTTCCAGAACTTAATCCTGTCTGCTTTAGGAATAGCGGCCAGCAACCTGACACATCCCACACCTATCCAGCACAACATGAATGTGATGCCGATTGTGAAAGGAATGACAAAATGGCTGTAGCCGGAAGGTATCCTGTCAATCACCTCCGGATCAGCGGCCTGGGCGGCGAGCATATGGAACAGAGGTGTCATTTCTTTGAATAAACTTTAGTTATCGAAAGGATAAGATGCCTCGTGTTGATCCCCCGGGGGCAGACCATCGAGCATTTGCCACAAAGCTGGCAAGCCTTCAAAGCCTCCAAAGCCTTGTCATCCTTGGCGTTGACTATGTCCTCAATAGCCTCCCGCAAGCTGGTGGTAGTGAATTGCCCCGCTGTACATACAGCCTTGCAACTTCCGCAAGCCATGCAGATCCGAGCGTCAGGTTCGATGGAGACAAGCTCTTCGTATTTCTCCCTGTCAAACAGGTCCAGGTTAATCCTGGAGCTGGGCACAAGCCCGAAACCGAAATCTACCATCTCTCCCTGACAAGTTGTTTGTAATTCTTGGCATCCGGGAATATCTCCGTGAGATACCTGTCAACCTCCATCGCCGCGGCTCTGGCGTCAGCCAATGTCTCTGGAAGTGTCTTGGGACCGGTTGCTGCTCCAGCGAGGAATATTCCTGGAATAGGACTGCGCTGACTGGCCGCTATGCCACTTCTGACAGCGAAATAGCCATCCTCTTCGACAGTCATCTCAAGCAAGTCTCCGATGGCCTTTCCGGAGGCTGAAGGACGCATCCCAGACATCAGGACAAGGAGGTCAAGGGTGACCTTCAATGGCTTGCCAGCGACTGTGTCCTCTGCCTTAACCAAGAGCGTACCATCGTAGTTTTCAGACACTTCCGCCACTCTTCCACGAATAAACCTGACCCCGTATTCTTTCTGTGCTTTGAGGTAGATGTCCTCATAATGCCTTCCGAAAAGACGTAGGTCCATGTAGAAGCAGAACACCTCCGCCTTTGGGAAAGCCTGCTTCATCTCGATGGCCTGCTTGACAGCGGTCGCGCAACATACCTTAGAGCATGACCTGCAGCCTGATTTCTCATCTCTGGACCCCACGCAATGGGCGAATCCTATCCTGCGCGGATTCTCGATCCTGCGGTCAGACCCTGTCTTGAAATAAGCCTCGAGGTCAGCGTTTGTCATGACCTGATCGTAGATTCCATAGCCATATTCCTCTTTCTTGACGGCATCGAAAAGGTCGAAACCGGAAGCGACAAGGACGGCGTCGGACAAGACTGTGATGCCATTCGTGAGCCTCACATTGTAGGATTTGTCAAGACGGTTAATCGCGCGCACATCAGTGTCAGTGAAGCACTTGACCCCATCAGTACCGCGAAGCAAGCCTCCTAGCACCTCGTCTGCGGGGACGCTGTCCGGGAAAAGACGGTCCCATTGGGCAAGATGGCCTCCAAGTTTGGGTGACTTCTCGATCAGGATGACGTTATAACCCATCCTTTGGAGTTGTGCGGAAGCCTCAAGACCAGCAGGGCCGCCGCCGATTATCAATATATTATTCTTCATAATCCTACTATTTCAAACAAGCGCAAGGAGAAGGCATTCCAATATCCTTTCCTCCCTTTCCCAAGTACTTTTTCGCGGGATCGTATTCAACTCCCATTTTATCCAGAAGTGGCTCTGGGCCAATCTGATGCGTTTGGAGACCAAGGTCCCAGGGATCATAGCCCATCACAAGACCCGCAACTTCCTCGTAAGTCAAGACAGGAATCCCATGACCATTCTCACCATAGGTCTTGCCGGTCGATTCAGCGATAACATACTGCCACCTGTCCATGAAATACGGACAGCCGGGGCAATTGGTGATGATAAGGTCCGGCTTGAACGGCTCCATGCTCTCGAATTTCTTGTGGGTGTTTGAGAGGGAATACCCCCTGTTACCCTTGATGAAATACTGCCTGAAACCGAAGCCGCAGCAATGCCTCCGCTCCGGGTAGTCCACTATCTCACCTCCCCAGGCCTCGATCATTCCAGCGAGCACATAGGGATATTCCGCACCACCAACGCCTTTTGATGGGAACATCTTAGAATAGTGACAACCAATATGTTCCACAACTTTCAATGGTTCCCCGGTGTGGACATTCACCAGTTTGCGTACCGCCTGGGCAGCGATGAGGTTGCGATATTTATAAATAAGGTCACTGGCGTGGACAAGGAACTTTGGTTTCGCGAACTCGAGCTTGCAGGATTTCCACAGATTCTCCCGGATTTTCGCCTCAAGGTCCGGGAACTCCCTCCATGTCTCCATTGTCTCGCAATAAAGGCCAAAGGAGGTAATGCAGGAACACACATAGTTCTCGTAACCATACTTCGCCATCAGGGCGAACTGGCGGGCTATTATGGTCATCACAGTCTCTTGAGGGATGGCATCGCTGTGATAAGCGATCCCACCGCAAGTGGTGTGATGCTCTGTTTCAAAAATATCCTTTCCCAGTACTTTCCTCGTGATGTCAAGGAATGTGGCCTCGGAGGCCGGGAAAAATGACTGTCTGATGCAACTGCGGACATAGAAATAATGGTCGTCCGGTATCTCTTTCTGGTACTCCGACCAGATCTTCTGCTTTCCTTCGTAGATCATGATCCTAATGATTCAAATGTTTAGGGTCGCTGTCAGTGTAGATTTTGGCGATGAATTCCTCTTCAGTGAGCCCCCACTCAGCCGCCTTCTTCTCCCCCGCTTTCCTCACAGCTTCCATCCTTTCAGTGGCTCCAGTGATGTCAAAAATCGCCTTCAATTGGTCCAAGTCCTCCTGAGGAATACGCCTCATAGCTCCGGGACCCTTGCCGTCAAGATTGCCTCCTAGCCGCTCAAAGACATCATCAAGATGCTTTTCTTCCCATTCCCAGACCCTTCCGGCCTCCGGGTGGCCAGCATAGTCGAACCTTCTTGGATAGACACAGTAGCCGTAGTCCAAGACATTGGAACACAGGTCTTTAGTAAGAAGATACTGTTGTCGGCCCTTCTCGGACTCAATGAAATAACCAAGCTCAATCGAGAGGTTTCTCAAGGACATTATTATCAATCCCGCACCATTTTTCCTAGGACAGCGGGTCACACAACTCATGCATTCGCCGCAATACCAGATAGTGTCGCTCTTAAGGAGTTTCTCTATCTCCTCGTCATTCTGGCTTTGAACGATGTCCACTATCCGTCGAGGGTCGTACCGGTAGAACTCAGCCGCAGGACAAATCGCCGTGCAGGTCCCGCAATTTATGCAGGCGTTAAGGCCCTCCTTCAGACGGTAATCCTTCATAAGAAGGTCATATAGTTTACCCATTATTATCTTTATTTGTTGGATATTTCTCAGCCATGGACTCGAGGTCCGAGGTTGGATCCATGTTAATTTCCATTCTGGCCAACACCTTCACGAATGTCTCCAGAGCCTTTTTCTTGATGTCCCCGAGGATCTCGTACACAGATTCGTACGCCAGAGCTTCGATTTTCTCCCTTACGCTCAAGGAATATGGAGTGACTTCAATCAGGTTCTGGCGTCTGTCATCAGGATTCGAGGAGCGCCGAACCAATTCCCTACTCTCAAGGCCATCTATCAATTTTACGATTGAATTCTTGTCTCTCATCGTGATGTCAGCGATCTGCTGCTGGGTCAGCACGCCTTCATCCCAAAGAGTGTCCATCACAAGGAACTGCTCCGGAGAGAGGCTGAACCCACCCCCCTTGAAGGTCTCCGTCAGCTTTTGTTTCATGCTGTTATGCACGATGTTAAGAAACAGAAACACCTGTTTTTCTAGTACCATGTTATATTGTAAAGCCTTTTACTATTGTGCAAAGATAAATGAATATCGCTTCTTATGCAAGTCAAGCGCGGAATTTCTTGTCTTCCTCGAGCATTCCGAGATAGGAATTGTAGCGTTCCGGGGAGATTCTTCCCTCTTCAACCGCCTGTTTGACAGCGCAACCGGGCTCGTGAGTGTGGGTACAAGGGGTAAAGCGACAGCCTTTCATCTCACGAAGCATCTCAGGGAAATATAGACCGATCTCTTCTTTCTTAAGATCCACAAGACCAAAGCCTCTCAGCCCGGGCGAATCTATTATAAAACCTCCTGAAGAAAGAGGGTACATCTCATAGAGGGAGGTAGTGTGTTTGCCTTGAAGATGAGCGATAGAGATGTCCCCTATCTTAGGATTAAGACTCGGGTCTAACGCTTTGATAATGGACGACTTCCCTACTCCGGATTCACCCGTGAAAAGGCAGATTCCACCGTTCTCGCCGAGGCCGATCGCTTCCCTCAGCGACTCAATTCCCTCCCCAGTCAAAGCGGAAGTCTCTATGACAGGGTATCCGGCGCTCTCATAAATCCTATGAAAATCAGCAAGTTCCTCAGGGAATTCCTTTCTGAATATGTCAACTTTATTAAGGACAATAGTCGCTGGAATACCATAGACTTCGCAAGTAAGAAGAATCCTGTCCAGGAATTGGAGTTTAATCTCCGGAAAATACAAAGTCACAACGATAAAGGCTCTGTCCAAATTAGCGGCTATGACGTGGGACTGCCTTGAGAGATTCGTGGATTTTCGAATCACATAGTTCTTTCTTTCAGCTACTTCCACGATGCTTGCGGGATGCGTAATCGATGGGACTTCTGAATATTCATACTCCACGACATCACCTACAGCCACTGGATTAGTAGCCTCACTGCCAGATAAACGGACCTTTCCCTTGAGTATAGCAGGGAAAGGGGCCCATTCAGGGAGCCTCGACAGCAGGAAATGACTTCCCGCATTTTTCACCACCGTAGCCTTTCCATTCATATTCTTGTCGCGAATTTAAGTAAAAATCGCCAAAGGTAGAAGTCCCTGGCAGACGTCCCACGGTGAATAAAAAAGAAGAAGTCCCTGGCAGACATGACGTCTGTCAGGGACTTCCGAAAAACGGCGGCGACCTACTCTCCCAGCTGGTGGGCCAGTACCATCGGCGCGGATGAGCTTAACGGCTCTGTTCGGGATGGGAAGAGGTGGGACCTCATCGCTTTAACCACCGCAATTATATCACTTGAGGGATCACAACAAGACTCAGAGGAAAGATCTCGGGCTATTAGTACGGGTCGGCTTTGCCATCGCTGGCTTTACACCTCCCGCCTATCAACGTCGTAGTCTACAACGACCCTATGGGGAAGTCTCATCTTGGAGACGGCTTCGCGCTTAGATGCTTTCAGCGCTTATCCTGACCGAACGTGGATACCCGGCGGTGCGGCTGGCGCCACAACCGGTTGACCAGAGGTTC
>JAEEGH010003514.1_pt1 | contig 41164 bp, 37 predicted proteins | sample 9134181 | NCBI WGS metagenome assembly JAEEGH01 (sample SAMN16246544, study PRJNA631951) | gut metagenome | biome: gut microbiome; feature: rumen; material: DP-attached | host: Bos | place: Iran: Karaj | collected 2018-10 | reverse complement strand
TCTCATGGATCATCAGGGCCTCCGCAATCTGGTCACCTACTGTGAACACAGGGTTCAGGCTTGTCATCGGGTCCTGGAAGATCATCGAGACCTCCTTGCCCCTGATATGTGTCATCTCCTTCATGGACTTCTCAAGGACATTCTCTCCGTCAAGCATGATCTTGCCGCCCTTGATGACTCCGGGTGGATCCGGAATCAGGTTGAGAATTGCCAGGGCGGTGGTTGTCTTACCTGCACCTGTCTCTCCTACAAGACCGAGTGTCTTTCCCTTCTCCACCTTGAAGCTGACATCACGTACTGCCTCGACTGTCTCATCCTCAAGCTCGTAATTGACCGTGAGATGGTCAATGTCCAGCAGAATATTTTTCTCTTTGTCCATATCTGCCTCCTACTTCTTGAGTTTCGGATCCAACGCGTCACGCAGCCCGTCACCGACCATGTTGAATGCAAGGACCGTGATCATGATCGCAAGACCCGGGAACAGTGTCATATAGCTGTAGCCTCTGAGATATGCCCTTCCTGTTGAGAGCATTGATCCCCACTCCGGAGCCGGAGCCGGGACACCGAGTCCCAGGAAGCTCAGTGATGATGCGGAGATGATTGCTGAGGAAACCCTCAGGGTGACTCTGACAATAATCGGGCTCAGACAGTTGGGAAGAATATGCTTGAAGATGATCTTCGGCTCACTCTCTCCTATTGCCCTGGCGCTCTCAATGTATTCCTGCCCTGTTACTGTAAGGACAGCGGCTCTGGTGGTCCTGACGAACTGCGGTATGGACGTGACACCTACGGATATCATCAGATTCAGCGTGTTCGCCCCCAGTGCGGCCACAATGACTATGGCCATAAGCATGTTAGGAACAGCGGCGAAGATATCGGTGAACCTCATTATGATGTCTTCCACGATACCACCGGTGTAGTAACCTGCAAAGGCTCCCAGAATCACACCAACCACAACGGCAATCGCCACAGCGACCACACCTACTGACAGGCTGAACCTTGAACCGTATATGAGCCTTGCGAATATATCGCGCCCGAGGTCATCGGTTCCCATGATGTGTGCCTTGCTCGGATGCTGGAGCCTGTCCTTGAGCGTCATACCGATAACGTCTGTGTCGTAATCCACAAGCACATCTGCGAAAATGGCTATCAACGCAAGGATAATGATGATGGCAAGACCGGCCATAGCTCCTTTGTTCTTCTTAAGCCTGTGCCAGACCTCTCCCGCCCTGCTTCTCTTCATGTATTGTCTGGAGACAAGTTTCTGTTTTGCCATTATGCTGCCTCCTTTCTGACCTTGGTGCGCCTTACACCCTTTCTGCTGTATTTGCCCTTGATTCTTGGGTCAACAACCGCATACAGAAGATCAACCGCCAGATGAATCACGCCGGTTATGATTGTAGTCATTATGATTGCGCCTGTTACGACGGGGACATCGCGCTGGTGCACATAGTCAATGATGAGTCTTCCGACTCCAGGCCATGAGAATACAGACTCGGTTATGACTGCACCTCCGATTCCCGCACAAAGCTGACCGCCGATAATGGTGAGAATCGGGATGAATGCGTTTCTGAAGGCATGCTTTGTAATGACCTTGCGCTCGCTGACTCCCTTGGCCCTTGCAGTTCTCAGGTAATCCTGCCTGATGACATCAATCATTGATGATCTTGTGGTTCTGGTCATGACGGCCATGTGGCCTGTTCCGATAGTGATTGCAGGCAGGATGACCGAGCTGAAGCCCCTGAAACCTCCGGACGGCACCCAGCCCAGATTGAGCGAGAACTCGATTATCAGCAGGAGTCCCAGCCAGAAGTTGGGCATTGATAGCCCTAACAACGCAAGAACCATACATGAGTTGTCTATCAGCGAGCCGCTCTTAACGGCTGACACTATTCCGAGTGGGATACTAAGGCCTATTGCCACCACACTGGCTCCGACCGCAAGCCAGAAGGTTTTGGGAAGCCTGGTGATGTACATGTCCCACACAGGCTTCTTGGTTATGTATGATGTGCCCAGATCTCCATGAAGAAGTCCAAGCATATATTTTCCGTATCTGTAAAACACTGAGCGGTCATAGCCGTACTGGTGCTTTAGTGCCATGATCTGCTCTTCCGAGGCATCTTCACCGACAAGCTGTGTGATGATGTCTCCAGGTGCAAGGTCCATGATGAAATATATCATGAACGACACTCCGATTATCACCGGAATGAGAAGCAGGATTCTCTTTATTACGTACCGATGCATGTGCTGCTTTTCCTTAGGTCTGTTTTATTGAAACAGCGCCGCTTTTCAGGGCGCTGTTTCCCGAATCAAATCGATTTTTTACAGTGTTTTGTCAGAGGGAGACCTCAATTCTTGAGTAGTCATGGCTCTGGTGACCTTCCCAGATGACTCCCGAGACTCCCTTGTTGATTGCAACGCTGAGCTCTGTATAGAACAGAGGCAGATACCAGGCATGCTCATGGTTGAGGGTCTGGATCTCGGCGTAGTACTGTTTTCTCTGTGCATCATCGGTGCATGATCTTCCGAGCTCGAGAAGCTCCATGACCCTGTCATCGGAAAGTGTGGCCTTGTTGGTGTTTGATCCCTTGCCGTATGCACGTGAGGCATCGTCACCGTAGCTGTTCCATCCGAGAGTGTAGATCATTGACTCATGCTCTGCGGTCTTGAACGCGCTCTTTGCCGTAAGGGCTGCAGCCTCAAGCTCCTCAATATTGATTGTCAGTCCGATTTCCTTTGCGTTTGCCTGAATGACCTGGGCGGCTCTGAGTCTGGCGTTGTCCTTTACGCTGATGGTCAGTGTCTTGTAAGCGGACTTGGCAAGATACTGCTTTGCAAGCTCAAGATCATATGTGTAGTCACCGAAACCATCATAGTAACCGTAGGTTGCAGGACCCCAGTTGGAGATTGCACGTGTTCCCTCGCCTGATGAGGCGCCGAGAATGACATCCTCATAGTTGATGCAGTGTGCAAGAGCAAGTCTGAGGTTCTCATCTGAGCCAGGTCCCTTTGAGGTGTTGAATGCGAAGTAGCAGCATGTTGAGCTTGGGATCTCGATGAGCTTGAGGTTCGGATCCTCCTCGACATAACCCTTCTCGGTGCTGGCGGGTCCGATACAGACGTCGACCTCTCCATTCTGCAGGGCAATAAGTCTTGCTGATGACTCGGAGATATAGCGGAGTGTGAGCTCTCTTGTTGCTGTCTTCTCTCCCCAGTAGTTGTCGTTCTTGACCATGTGCACAAAGTCGCCTTCCTCAAGATCGGTGATGATCCACATTCCGGTTCCGATCCATGGGCCCTTGAGTTCGTCTGCCTCAATGGCCTTCTGGTTCACGATAGATGCAAGAGGCAGTGCCAGTGTGTCCAGCCAGTCAACGTTCGGCTTCACAAGGACGAGTTTGACTGTGTAGTCGTCCACAACCTCAACATGGTCCAGGACACCGACAAACTTGGATGATGCTGTGGAGTTCATCTCCATGATTCTTTTGTAGGAATACTCTACGTCCTTTGCGGTGAACTTCTCGCCGTTCTGGAATGTGACATCATCTCTGAGCTTGAGGGTCAATGTCAGAAGATCATCGCTCCATTCCCAGCTGGTTGCGAGCTCGGGCTCGTACTTCGCCTCAGCAGTATTGTATGAGACGAGTGTATTGTGCGAGCATTTGAACAGTCTGTTGTGCTGCAGGTTGTTGATTGCCTGCGGATCACCTGTCGTAATCTGGCTTCCGTCAGCACAGACAACAGCTTCCTTGTATTTGACCTCACCGGTAGTTGTCTTCTGCTCGCCGGATCCGCCTGCAAACACAAAGCCGCAGATCAGAAACACGCAAATTAAAGAAACAAGTAGTTTTTTCATATGGTTGTTCTCCTTTTGTAATTTTAATTATCATATGCACAAATCAAATCCGCAACAGTAAATTTCATTAGTTTCAGCCTCCCCTTTTTTTCGAGAATATCTGTTGTTGCAGAATGGAGTTATTTTTATTGACAAAACGTCTTTCATTGTTTATTGTTTATTGTATACAAAATACAATGAGGTGTTTTTAAATGATTCCGTTCACAAAACTTGAGGCAACTCCCCTCAGTGACAGGATATCCACCCTGCTGAAAGACGCCATAATCGAAGGACAGTTCAAGGCCGGAGAGGAGATTGTCCTCACAGCCATTGCAGAACGCTATGGCGTCTCAAGGACCCCGGTCAGGGAGGCCTTCCAGAGCCTTGCAAAGGATGGCTTTCTGACACTCAGGATGAACAAGAGCGCAATAGTGGTGGGAATTGACGAGCACTTTCTCAGAAACCACTATGAGATAAGAAGCGTGCTTGAGGCACAGGCAGCCTACGATGCTGCGGCAAACGGCAAGGATTTCTCCGGACTGCAGAGAATACAGGATGATGCCGAGAAGATGCGTCTTCCGATGTCTCTTGATGAGTTCCGCTCCTACAACATGAAGTTCCACAGGTGCATCTGGGATCTCTCCGGTAATGAGAGGCTGCAGCAGCTGCTGTCGGACATGTGGGTGAGCTCCTACTCCTCTAGCGCCCTGCCTGAGATCCACAGGCAGACAAGGACATTCAATTCCCACAGGCGCCTGATAAATGACATAATCAACCATGACTGTGATGCAGCGTTCGAGCACATGAAGAGACACATCATCGGAAGTCTGAATAATATCCTCAAGATACTTGACGAGGGAAAGAAGGAGGCATGAGATGTTCAGCGCATTTGAGGTAGGCTATTATCTTTATTTTCTTATATTGGGACTTGCCCTCTACTATCTGTACAAGGCAATCAAGCAGATAAAGACCAAGGACATGGATTTCTTCAAGAAGGAGATCTACACCGATGAGTCAGTCGAGAAATGGGCTGTCAGGGACGGTTTCCTGAAAATAGGAGCCGGACTTGCATTCGGAGTCTATGGAGGACTTGGCCTTGTAGGCATAAACATCCTTTACATCACAATCGGGGTCCTTGCCGTACTGGTAGCGCTCTATTTCTTCCTTTATTCCAGGACCTTGGTCAAGAAAGAGGAATACTGAGACTCAGGCAAAGTAGTTTGTCATGAAGTCCAGGAGCAGACGTGAGCCGTCAAGGAGGCTCTGAGGATCCAGCCACTCCTCCCTTGTATGGCACTTGCCCCCTATCGCGCCGCCCATGCAGATTGCCGGAATCCCTATGGAAAGCGGGGTGTTCGCATCTGTGGAGCTGTACGATCTCACCGGCTCTTTCCCGATGATCCGCCTGATGGAATCCTCGGCTTTGGAGATCAGCTTCTCATGGGCATCGTGATCGACATCCCCCGTGCACGGCCTGTTGCCTATCCTCTCGCACAGGACCTCAATGCCGGTGCTCCTGTATGCCTCAAGGATCTTTGTGACCATCACTTCCATCGCGGAAAGACATTTCTTGCTTGTGGAGCGGTACTCGTAGAGCATGCTTGCCTCCTGCGCGATTGTGTTTACACTTGTGCCGCCTGAGATCATCCCCACGTTGTATGTTGTCCTGCTGTCCCCTTCTGAGGGCACCTTGATTGAATAAAGCGTGCTGATTATGGAAGAGAGACAGACAATGGCATTACGGTTACCGAATGCCGCGAACGAGTGTCCTCCCTCTGTCTTCACTGTGATCCTGTATCTGTGAGATCCTACTGCTTCGTTGACCACGCGCTCAAGCCTTGTACCGTCAACAGTGATGAACTCCCTGATGCGCTTCCCGTACCTTGAGACTATGGCACGGCTGCCTTTGAGGTTACCCAGACCCTCCTCGCAGGAGTTCGCCACAAACACCATCCCGCAGGTGGTGGGTATGCGGTTCCTGAGGATATAGCGCTCTGCTATCAGAAGGCTTGCGAGGTTTCCCGTGTCATCAGTGACACCCGGGCTGTAGAAGAGACCGTCCTTCTCGACAAACGGCATAGGCTCAAGATCAGGGAACACTGTGTCGGTATGAGCCATGAAAACAACAACATCATTGTCTTCTGAGACATTGTACTCGCAGATTGCATTCAGCGCCTCATCGACAAAGGCATTCTCTCCTCCTGCCTTGATGAACCAGTCCCTGCACCATTCGGCGCGCTTCTCCTCATGATGGCTCGGGGCAGGAATCCCGCACAGGGTCCTGACAATGTCCTTTGCCTCCTCATGCGATGATCTGAGATACTGCTCCATCTGCTCTGTCAATGCCATTTATCCTCTCCTTTTCCTCACGGTCATAATCATTCCCGCCGCAAGCACGGCCACGGTGCAGACTATGCCCGCGATTATCAGGAAAACGCTGTACTGCGTCTTCGCGTACACCCCTCCGTCTCCCGGTTTTGACATGGGAACGGGGTCATATGTTATGCCGTTGTCAGCGGCAAGCTGCTTCACGTTCAACAGGTTTATGATGGGGATTCCCCTGTCCAGGTACTCGAACACAAGGCCCCGGTCACTGGTGGTGGGGATGTTCTGGAACGTCATCGCAAGTCCGGCAGGAAGGGTGAGACTGACTGAGGACGTCCCCTCATTCACGGCGGCTCCACCGACATTCACGAACAGGTCCACATTATCACCGAAGAGCTCAAAGCGGTGCCTGATGTTGTCGCTGATGTTGCTGATCTGTATGAACTCGGCCCCGGTCCTTGCGGCCACATCAGCGCAGATCTGGCGCGACAGCTCCGCAGAACCCTCATAGAACATGCCCTCCAGGACACCTCCGCCCTGGTCGTTCGCGGAGCCGCGGGAGACCGCAATCAGATCGAAATCCGCGAAGCCTCCCTCCTTGAGCGCAAGGATGATGTCGAATATGTTGTACTCGACCCTCGTTGCCCCGTGCATGGATGCACCCAGGCTTGCTATCACCCTGGCCTTCAGGCCCATCTGACTTGCGGCGATTATCGTGGCTATGGCAAGCCCCGGGAAAGACCCGCTTGTGCCTACTGCGACCACATCGCCTTTCTTGAGCCCCGCGTCATTGTAATAACGGACCATGGCCGCGGCGAAATTCGGATTCAGGCTCGTGCGTTTTGCATCCTCAGAGCCCGGGGTGCTTGTCAGCTCAGTGAACTCCGGACCTATGAGGAGCATCTTGTTGAGGTCCTCCGGCTCAGGCTCAATGCCTTTCTCCAGCATCCTCTGCCTGATGTATTCCTCCGCATCCGCCATCTTCCTTGCCGCAGAGAGCTGGAGCTCCGCATATCGGTTCTCCTCTGAGTCAGCTCCCGCCACAACGGCAATCAGGAAAATCACGGCCACTGCCAAGGCTGCAAGAAGATACCATATGCCTATGCTTTTCCTCATGATGTCCTTCTCCGAAACAAAACCAGAGGTGCAGTCACGCCACACCTCTGGTCACATTTTAAACCGAAATCACAAAACTATTAATAGATAGTTTCGTAAATCATGGACTCAAGCGCCCTCACACCTGTGCGGAACACAATATCGGTGAGATCCTGCGAAAGCGCTGCGGCGATTACACCTGGCCTGATGTAGTAGAAACCCTCAATGCCCGGAATCACCCTGTTGATCACTGTCGCAATCATGTTCAGCTCTTCATTGCCCACTGCATCAACGAACTTGAAGAAGAACGCTCCGTCCTTCAGCTCGAATCCGAAGTCATAGCCCACAATGCTGAACTGTTCGCTCGCTTCTGAGACCACATCCGTATACCCTGTGCCTTTACCGTTCTTTGCAGTGTACATGGCAAGATGGATAGCTGCTCTCCTGAATGCGTTCAGGATATCAGTCTCCTCCACTCCTCTGGGGAAAAGCTTCTCCAGGTCCTCATTGGTTGTGACCGGTGTATAGCCGGGGCCATAACCAAGAAGAGAGAGAGCCCATGCGACCTCATCATCTTCTGCACCTGCCATATGCTTGTAGAACTCAACAGGATCATCATAGTCACCTGCCAGGTTCTGCAGGACATCAGCGCTGTATGCGAGATCAAACGTCACCTTGGGATCTGCCTTGCTGGCAGGACGGTATGCGGCAAAAACCGACTGTGATACAAAGAGCACAACGAGAATTGCTAATACGACTTTAAGTTTCTTCATTTGCTCCTCCTATCAGTCCTCTGGTCTGAGCTTCTCCCCCATGTTCTCGAGAATGATGTTTGTCCACCAATCCGGTCTTGAAGGAACCTTCATGTCCACATTGCCGAGCATGTACTTCTGTGTGAGCTTGTCACCCAGTGCGCTGTAAGTGTTGAACCAGTCGTTTGCGGCATTGTTCATGAATGTGGTCAGGTAATTGACCGCAAGATCCTCTCTGCCGACCTCGATCATGGATGCTGCGATCTCCTGGGCGGCTGCAGTCTGCACGTACAGGCTGTCCTGCTTCGGGTCACGCACTGCCTTGACATCCTGGATTGCGGACTGGTAGTTGATTGTTGTCAGCTGCTGAACGACAGCCTCGTTCCACCATCCGGACTGTGGGTCATACTCTGTTCTGACACCGCGTCCGAAGTGCTCCGGGAAGTACTTTGCTGATGCGAATACCGGTGTGATGTAGGTCACGCTCGGTGCGCCCCAACCGACCCAGACAAGACATCTGGCTTCCTCAGGAAGGTAAGCCTTGACGTTTGCGATCTGGATGTAGGTGCAGCGGAACATGTTGATAGGTCTTGCGATACCGACCCTTGTGTCCTGCTTCAGTGTATTGTTGTTGTTGCTCAGCGGGTTGCCGAACTCACCGGCCTGGACTGTCCTTGAGACATCGAACTGTGTGCCCTGATAGTAGTCAGAGCTCATGTCCTTGATTGTCTGGACGCTGATCTTCTCAGCAGGCTTGACGAACAGAGGATACTCGTTTGCATCTCCGAACGGATCGAGGTCTTTTCCGACCTCAGGATTCAGCAGGTTGATTGCTCTCCACTCTCTGAGTGTGCATCCCATGTTGTTGAAGTCGTTCCATGAATATGCCATACACGGCTGGAACTCACCTTCTCCGTTCCAGAGTCCGCTCTCAAGAGCGAATGACTTGAGTGTCGGGCTGCACTTGAAATCAGGATCATTCTCCTTGTAGACATTGATCCTTGCCCTGTTTGCGGCGACGAATGCCATGTCATCAGGAACCCTGATTGCCGCCCACTCATATCCGCCGTATGCCTCGAAGATCCATGCCTCGTTTCCGTCACAGATGTTGATACACTCGCAGCAGAAGTCTGCCCATCCGCCTTCCTCGATGCACTTACCCATGAACTCCACGGCCTCTCTGGCTGTTGAGCAGTTCTCAAGTGCGGCATCCTGGAGCATGTAGCAGTCCCACTTTGCATTGCCTCTGATGTCGTTGAAGGCAAAGTATGATGCCATTCCGCGGTCATCGCTGAAAGACATCGCACATGTGGACTCACCGATAGCAAGGCCCTTGTCGTTCATGAATGAATACATTCCATGGACATACTGGTTGGTTGCCTTCTCATTGACATAGGAGTCGACGATCTTGGCGCTCGGGCCATAGGCGACCTCTGGGAAGTTGCTGAAGTCTGAGCCGGCGCGGCCGGAGACAACAACGTCACGTGTCGAGCCTGCCTCCATTGAGGGGATGAGCCAGAGTCTGAGGTCATCGCTGTTGGAGTCACAGGTGTGGCTGATCATTGTGGAGCCGTCAGTGGTGGCATCCTTACCTACTGCGAAAATGGTACATGCAAATGTGGACTGGAGTCCGATCAGAAGCAATACCAATAATGCTGTCAATACTTTCTTCATTCATGGCCTCCTTACTTTGCAAGTGAGTCATTCACTTCATGAACCGCAGTCTTGACTGCTGTCCACCAGTCTGCATCAGGAGTTGCTGCGTTCTTGAACAGGACTCTGTTTGTAGCATATCTGGCAAGCAGCTGCACCTGCAGGTCCTTGTACAGATCAAACCACATGTTGGCCTGCTGGTCAGCATAAGTGGTCAGAAGGTCAATTGCCTCGTCCCTCATTCCGTTCTTGATCATCTTTGTGGCCTGGTTCTGGACTGCGAATGTCAGCTCATACTGGTCTGCCATAAGAGGATCACGCACAGCCTTGATCTGCTCGATTGCGTCAGCATAGTTGATTGTGGCGACCTGCTGCAGGAATGCCTCGTTCCACCATCCTGAAGCCGGATCGTACTCGGCTCTTCTTCCACGACCGAAGGAATCAACAAGATGATTTGCTGATGCGAATACCGGTGTGAGATATGTTGTGCTCGGGGCACCGAAGCCGAAGTAGACAAGACACCTTACTTCCTCAGGCAGCCAAGCCTTGACGTTGGAGCACTGGAAGTATGTGCACTGTGAGACATTGGTCGGTCTGTACTCGTACTCTCCTGATGAGAGGAGGATGTTGCCGTAGCGTCCTGCATCAGCGGTCTTTGTCAGATCCCACTTTGTTCCCTCATATGCATCTGAGCAGACCTCGTGGATCTTTGCCACGCTGACCTTCTCATCCGGCTTGAAGTAAATCGGGAAGACATCATCAGGAGTCTCGGTTTTTGCGAGATCCTCGTTTGCCACGATCTCAGGATACTGGAGGCCTGCCAGGTTGCAGACTGCCCTCCACTCTCTTGCGATACAGCTGAAGCTGTAGTTTCCGGCTCCGAAGCACTGGCAGGGTCTGAACTCGCCCTTTCCGTCCCAGAGGCCGTTATCAATTGCGAACTCCTTCATGTTCGGAGCTGCGAGGTAGTTATCAGGATCATTCTCAACATAGAAGTCGATTCTTGAGCGGTTCGCACATACAAAGACGGCATCCTCAGGAAGCCTGAATGCGCACCACATCTTTCCGCCGTATGCCTCGAATACCCAGACATCGGTTCCGTCACCGATCGTCATGGTCTCAGGGGATCCGCTCCATCCGCTCTCATTGAGCCTTGCACCCATGTACTCGACAGCCTCTTTTGCTGTGGCGCAGTTCTCAAGTGCGGCATCCTGGAGCATGTAGCAGTCCCAGATTCCCTCATACTTGGCAAAGACAGCACGCTGGTCCCTTGTGGTTCCGCAGGTTGACTCTGTCATTGTCAGGCCCTTCTCATTGGCGAATGAGTACATGGCGTGCAGGTACTGGTATGTGTCCTTGTCATTGACATATGTGTCCATGACAATACCACGTGTACCATAGTCCTTCACAGCAGGGAAATTACCGTAATCAGCATCTCTGCGGCCGCTCAGAACAACATCTCTCTCAGAACCCTTCTCCATCGAGGGGATGAGCCAGAGCCTCAGGTCATCACCTGTGGAGTCACAGGTATGAGATGTCATCGTGGATCCGTCTGTCGATGCCAGACGTCCGACACCGAAGATAATGCATGCGAAGGTGCTCTGAAGGCAAATGCACAGCAGAACAAGCAATGCAATCAACAGTTTCCTTTTCATTTTTCCTCCTCTTGCCTCTCGGCTTGCGCAATGCCGGCAGACAGCCGGCAAAAATGATTGTAAAAACAACAGGGAACACCCCTGACCATGAAACAAATCAGAAGTGTTCCCTAACTCTGTTTAAAGATACCTCCAGATCAATAGTAGATCATGGTGTACATCAAGCATCTGGCATATGCCGTCAGGTAATCAAACCCGAACTGGGTCATTCCTGATGTGGTAATGTCAATCTCTCCATATCTCGGGGATGAGATGCCCTCGAATTCTGCTCCGGACACGCACATGCCAAGCATGGAGGAAATGACCGCAAGCTCCTCTTCACTGTAAATGTCAATGAAGTTGAACTTGACTGAATTACCCTCAAGTGTGAGCAGATACTTGTAACCCACGATATCAAATTCGGCCTGTGCCTCATTGATGACCGCAGTGTCATGCAGGCGACCGTTGCGGGCTGTATAAGCTGCAAGGTGGATTGCGGCTCTCCTGAAAGCACTGACATAATCTGTGGGCTCCACTCCACGCGGGAAGATCCTTGCAAGATCATCCATGGTGGTAACACTTCTGTACCCGTCCTCCGGCAATGCGTACAACAGCAAAATCATCTGAAGTGCTTCGTCAGGAGCTGCGGCGAATTCCTTGTAGAACTCCACGGGGTCTTTCTGAGACTCGCCTAGAAGCTGCAGGATATCGCAATATCTTGCCAGCTGGTCCGTGACTGCGGGATCAGCCTTCTGCACCGGAACAAATGCCGCAAATGCTGCCTGACAAACAAAGAGCACAACGAGAATGGCTACTGTAATCTTAAGTTTCCTCATCTGTGTCTCCTCTCAAAAATTCACTCGACAATCTGATCCTTGACTGCCTTCCATGCATCCGGCTCCTTAGGAACGCTCATGTTGACATTTCCTAGAGCATACTTTGTCTCAAGGGCATTGCTGAGCTTCTGCCATGTCTTGAACCAGTCGTTTGCAGTTGTGTTCGCATAAGCTGTCAGATAATCCACAGCCTGATCCTTCATTCCGACCTCAATCATGGATGCTGCGATCTGCTGGGCAACTTTAGTCTGCTCGTAGACTGTAGCCATCTTCGGGTCTCTGACTGCCTTGATGTCCTCGATTGCAGCCCTGAAGTTCCTCTGGGCCTGCATCTGGACAACCTCACTGAGCCACCATCCGGAATTCGGGTCATACTCGCTTCTCAGTCCGCGTCCGAAGAAATCCGGGAGAGTCTTCTGTGATGCGAAGACAGGAGTGAGGTATGTTGTGTTCGGTGCACCCCATCCGAAGTAAGCAAGACACCTTGCCTCCTCAGGAAGTGTGGCATCGACAGCTGCGATCTCGATGTATGTGCAGCGGTAGCAGTTGATTGTCCTGAGGGTGTTGTTGGAGTTGAGCGGGTTGCCGAAAGCACCTGCCTCGATTGTCTTGGTGACATCGATCTCGGTTCCCTCATAGTTGGATGAGCTGATCTTGTAGATTGTATCAACTGTGACAGGCTCCTCAGGATATGCGAACAGCGGCCAGTTGAGGTCGTGGTCCGGATCCAGACGGTCGAGGTTGAGGCTTGGCTGGAGCTGCATGAGAGCTGACCACTCTCTGTTCACTGAGTAAGCATCGCTTCTCGGGCAGAAGATCCTGCACGGGATGAAATCACTCTTGCCGTCCCAGAGACCGTTGTCAATTGCCCACTCTCTGATATCAGGAGTGCAGAGGTAGTTCTCAGGATCGTCGAAATCAAAGTGGTTGATTCTTGCCCTGTTGGCGCATACAAAGACCGCACCCTCAGGAACTCTTACAGCAACCCAGATTCTTCCGCCGTAGAACTCAACTACCCATGCCTCGTTTCCGTCTGCGACACAGACACACTCACATGAGTTTGTGCCGTACCAGCCGTACTCCTCAACAAGGGCGCCCATCTTCTCAACTGCCTCACGTGCTGTTGAGCATGTCTCAAGGGCGTAATCCTGGATCATGTAGCAGTCAACAATGCCCTCTTCCTTTGCAAAGGCATCCTGAAGCTTCTGATCCTGCTCTGTGTATGACCAGTACCAGCAGGTTGACTCGTTGCAGGAAACTCCCTTGTCATTGATGAAGGAGTACATTGCATGCAGATACTGGTTGGTCGGCTTGTCATAGTTCAGTGTGCCAAGGACCATGCCGTTTCTGCCGTAATCCTTGACCTCCGGGAACTTTGAGTAGTCTGCACCGGCACGTCCGTCAAGGACAAGGTCTCTGTCTCCGGCCTCAAATGAGGGGATCACCCACAGTCTGAGGTCATCACTTGTTGAATCGCAGGTATGGGAGGTGATGGTGATTCCATCAGCTGTGGCTCCCTTGGAGACTGCGAAGATCGTGCATGCGGCTACGCTCTGGAGAGCAACCAGCAGGACGACTGTAAGGGCTAATAAAAATTTCTTCATGTTCTACCGTCTCCTCTTATTTGTACTTGCCCCATTCTGAAGCGTTCAGTTCCTTCCAGAAGTCTGTGTACTGTGCTGATCTTGTGTTCATGTTGACTGCGCCGAACATGTACTTTGCGATCAGCTCGCCTGTCAGCTCATCCCAGACACCCTTCCACATCTGTGCCTGTGAGTTCGCATAGTTCGTGAGAAGTGCAACTGCCGCGTCCTTCTGACCGTTCTTGATCATCTTGGCCGCCTGATTCTGAAGTGCGAATGTGACATCATACTGTGTCTTCATCAGACCGTCACGCTTGGCGTGGATGTCCTCTCTTGCCATTCTGTAGTTGATTCTTGAGAGCTGCTGGACAAGAGCTGAAGTCCACCAGATTGTTGAAGGATCATACTCTGACCTGAGTCCGTGTGTGAACATCGGATCAAGCTCTGTCATTGAACCGAACAGCGGTGTCAGGAAGTTTGTGTCAGATGCGCCGCAGCCGTACCATACCAGACATCTTGCCTCTTCCGGCAGCCATGCCTTGACGTTTGCGATCTGGACATATGTACATCTGTAGCTGTTGATTGCTCTCTGGCTGAAGTCCTGTGCGCAGTTGAGTGCATCACCGAACTGTCCGCCCCAGATGGACTCTGATACATCGTACTCTGTGCCGGCATAGTAGTCACCGCAGATCTCATAGATCTTCTGGACGCTGACTGGCTCTGCAGGAACGACGTAGCACGGCCATGCTGTGTCAGGATTCTGCTCCTCAGGATCGAGGTTGAGAGACGGATTCAGCAGTGTCATTGCTCTCCACTCTCTTCTTGTTGAGTAAGGTCTGTATCCGTAAGGTGCGAATGTCCAGCAAGGAATGAACTTGCTCCAGTCTGTTCCGTCCCAGAGGTTGTACTTGGCGACGAAGTTCTTCAGATCCGGTGCATAGAGATAGTTCTCAGGATCATCCTCAACGAAGAAGTTGATTCTGGCTCTGTTGGCTGCCACGAAGACTGCATCCTCAGGAAGTCTGAAGGCAACCCAGACATGTGCGCCGTAGCACTCCATGATCCATGCCTCGTTTCCATCACAGATGTTGATACACTCAGGTGAACCGTTCCAGCCGTACTCGTCAATGAGCTTACCCATGAACTCAACTGCCTCTCTTGCTGTTGAGCAATTCTCAAGGGCGGCATCCTGGATCATGTAGCAGTCGATGATTCCGTCATAGTCGCGGTAGGCTGCCCTGATCTTCTGGCCCTGCTCGATGTTTCCGTTGATGGAACATGTTGACTCACCCATTGCAAGACCCTTGTCATTCATGAAGGAATACATTGCATGAATGTAGCGGTTGGTGTCCTTCTCATAAGTGATTGTACCGAGCTCCATTCCACGTGTTCCGTAGTCTTTCACCTCCGGGAACTGTGAATAGTCGGCTCCGGCACGGCCGTCAAGAACGATGTCTCTCTCTGTTCCTGCAGGCATTGAAGGAATCATCCACAGCCTGAGGTCATCACCGGTGGAATCACAGGTATGTGAAATCATCGTTGATCCGTCATCGCTGGCTTTCTTTCCTACAGCGAAGATTGTGCAGGCGAACACGCTCTGTGCGCAAAGGCAAAGAACAATGAGCACTGCCAAGAATACTTTTTTCTTCATCTTTCCCTCCATGAATTATTTTGTGAATTTATCGTAATTAGCACCTACCGGTTTGTAGTAGATGGTAAACGCGCGGTCCTTGTTCTCCGGAGCATTCGGATCCTTGAGGTAGTATCCGACACTGTCAATGCCCTGCTCCTCCAGCTCTGCCATCTCGAGATATGTCGGCCATGTGACCTGGCAGTCCATCTCAGGATAGAAGAAGCTTGCCCAGAAGATTACCTCCAGGGCTCCGGTCAGGTGACGACCGGTCCTGTACCACATCGGGGTTCCGAACTCCATGTCGTACGGGAAGTATGTCAGACCCTTGTCTGTGACCTTCTGCAGGAACTCATCCTTTCCCTCGGTCATCAGAGCCTCGGTTCTGGGTCCGGTGATCTTATCAATGAAGATCTCCGGGGTCTCCATCAGGAACGTCAGGCTGTCCGACCAGTCGGCCCACTCTCTGTGGCTCAGTCCGTGCAGTGTGTTCGGAGATGAGGCACTCTTCATCAGGAACTGGTCCGAGATGTTCATTCCGGCCATCATTGCGACGTCCAGTGAGCTCTTCTCAGGCTCGTAGTACTCCATCTCGCCTGTCTCCAGGAACTTTTCGCGGTCAAGGACCTTTGACGGTGCGACATAGGTTGACGTGACAGGATAAAGGATCTCTGCCTCGTGCATGTCTATGGCGATGTCGACCTTCTCCTGCCTGATGATCTCCATCACGGCATAGGCGGCTCTCTCGGTGAGGGTTCCGTTCTCACGTCCGGGGTATGTCCTGTTCAGGTTTCTGATGTCCTGATATGCCAGGTTCTGTCCTGAAGGATAGTTGATGTAAGTGAACGGATCAGGCCACTGGTCAAGCGGGTTGGTGTATCTGTCACCGATGCGGTACTTTGAGATACCCCAGTCTGAGCTGACATGGAAGAACATCGGGTACGCATCACCGAGCATACCTTCTGTTGAGCCTGAGTAGTTGGCTCTCGGGACGATGATCACCTTTCCTGTATCGACCTGAAGGTTCTCTATCATAAGATATGCCGCCATGGTTGATGCAGGCTCATACGGGTGAGGACATCCGCAGACAAACACCGTTCCGCCCTCGACACCGGAGTCGAAGATGAACACAGGTGTATCCATCCAGGTGTTCTTCAGTGACGGTACGTAGTCACTGAACCACTTGATCTCTGTAAGATCCTCGGAGGCAACTATTGTCTCCTTGTAATGTCTGAGCTGCCAGAACTCGATTCCCGCGATAACAGCAAGGACAAGTGCAAGAGCCAGGACAATAATCTTTACAATCAATGATTTCTTTGCCATGCCCGCCACCTCACTTTATGTAGAGAATCCTGAGAAGGAACGGGATGAGACAGTAGGCATACATGATGTCAAACACCACACCCTGGTTCTTCTTTCTCTTGAAAAGGCTCTTGAGCATGCTGAATGCCACAAGCCCGGCCATTACGAAATAAAGAATATGAATAAGATTCTCGAAAAATACCATGTCTCATATCCTCCTTAGTACAGGAATGCGAATGCCGCAGGCTTGATGATCATGATTACGGCCATGATACCAAGCACAAGCATCGGGAGAAGCAGTGTCTTGAAGAATCCGATGTAGGACTCCTTGTAACCTGTCTCCTCGCAGGCAAGCCTTCCGACGATCCTTGACGGAGGCAGTGTGTCTCCGAGCGGGAATATGAGCGACAGGGCGGCACAAATGACTGTGACATCCATTCCACGGGTGTTGAACATGAAGATCAGCGGTCCGCCCAGGACAATTGAGACACCGTAGTTGAAGCATCCCTGACAGATAGGTCCTACAACCAGGATCAGAGAGTAGATCAGCACCAGCGGCAGTCCGACACATGTGGATCCGATCAGTCCCCTGACACCTGTGGCTGCCATTGCGCTCTGCAGGACTCCGATGGACAGGACGTTCGCGACCAGCGGGAAGACCTGCTCCATTGTATCATCGAGGATTCCAAGGTACTGCTTTGCGGTTGTCTTCTTCGGGTTGCAGAGAAGAGCCACCAAAGCGGCGATAAGGAACATGAGAGGAAGACCCAGAACCGGGAGTCCCCATGGATCGTAAAGTGCCAGAAGGAACAGTGCGATGATGGCGACGAACGGAAGGGCGATCCTCCACCATGAGAGCTTCGGATCCTTAGGCGGGAACTTGGCAAGGGTCTCTTCCTTGTTCTGCGGCTTTGCGCCCCAACCTACGAAGACAATGGTGAATGCACCTGCAATGACGATAGGAATCAGAAGAAGCCATGTGAATCCGACGTACGGCATGTTGGCCTGTGCTGTCATGAGCATTGTCCAGAGGTTGATCGGAGGACATGCGGCGGAGAGCATTGCGAAGAAACAGATGAATACCGTTCTTTTCTTCTTTGAGATTCCCAGATACTCGAGAACCGTGTTGACAAGTCCGCCCAGGACGAAGATGGCGACTGATCCGGCACCTGTGAGAGCTCCGGGGATCAGCATCATCACGCCCATGATGGACATGAGGACCCACTTGTTGTTGATCTTCTCAACAACCGTTCTTGTAATTGCTGCGATAGCACCGCTGTGAGAGTAGATGTTGACGAATATGGATGCGGCAATGAACAGCAGAGCCAGATCCAGGTTCACAAATAATCCCTCGACCAGATACCTCACAGGACTTCCAAGTGCCGGAACCGCGATTACTCCCGCTATAGCCAGGACAACAGCCGCGACAGCCATTGAGATATCAGGTGATTTAAGCTTGATGCTGCTCAGCACAAAGGCTGCGATCATTATGATCAGCAGGATCAAAGTCAAAGTTGTAGTTGTCATCCAGACCTCCGCTTACTTCTTGATGAAGATCTTAGGTGCGGCCTGTACAAGGTCCATTGGCTTGTCGATGATTGTGAGTGGGATGCCGTACTGCTGGCTGATCTTGGTGAAGCGGTCATCAGCATTGTTGGCCTTGAGTGAGATGATCCAGTCTGACTGCGGGCAGACGAGGTCGATGATTCTCTCGTTTCCGTTGGTCGGAAGCTTCGGAGCACGTGCATCAGCCTCCATGCTGACTGCGACGATTTTCATGTTCTTGGCCTTGGCCTTTGCAAGGACCTCCTTGAGGAATCCGATCTCATCCTCGATTGTGATTCCGGATGCACCGAGTCCCTTCTCTGTGACGCTTATGACAATGACAAGTGTCGTGTATCTGCCTGAGTCGATATAGGCATATCTCTCCGGAGTCTCATCCTCGAGCCAGAAATCAGCATCCTCGCCAAGGGTGAATTTCTTTGACTGGTTGATAAGAAGCCTGAGCATCTTTGATCCAGCGCCCTGTCCGCCTGATGTAAGAAGGAACGGACAATCGAATGTCTGAATCGGATCTCCTGAAAGCACGGCAAACAGGCTTGCCGGCACAGCCAGGAGCATGATAGCAAGAATCAAGGTGATAGCAACTTTCTTCATTCTTCTCTCCTCATTTATAGTGATTTACGATAAAGGCTGTTCTCCGAAAGAGAAAAGCCAAACAGTTTTCACATAGGAAAATTTTAAACCCGAGAATAGTAGAAGTCAAACAGTATTTTATACGAACATCCCACCAAATCAGAATTGATGTTGTATTTTTATGTATTCCTCAAAAAAATGTTGCATTTTTTTAGCAAAACGTCAATTACTAAACATTATAGGATGCCGGACAAAATAATCAATCTTATTATGACAGAAAGAATTGACACTGCTGCCAGAGTCTTCACAACACCCTGCTTGAACATGTCATTCGCTATTAGACCTGGGATTATGAAGCCCACCATCCTGATGTCCTGGCCTATGAAGCCAAGAGATTTTGAGAACACCTGCTCTACAAGCCAGGTACCGATCAGGGAGAGGAGCACCACGACCATGAAGCGCCTTCTTCCATAGATTATCACCCATTTCTGCAGAAGAAGGGTCAGTCCGTAGATTGCCAGGGACAGCAGAAGCGTGCTGATGATCCTTGCGGGAGTGGCCATGAAGAACGCCATGTATCCGGCAGATACAAGTCCTCCTGTCGCAATTCCCAGAAACTCAGAGAAAAGAAAGCCAAGAATAATGCTTATCCCGATCGCCTTGTGTAACATCTCATTCTCCATCCGCAGGCTTCTGCAGTATCTCAAGCATCCTCTCGCCCGCACCCTTTATGTTGCCCATGCACACTATGTTCTTTCTGCAGGAATCCCAGAAGCCGTCTGTCATATCCTTGAGCCTGACGGTCCTGACGCAGCCTTCGCCCAGTGCCCTTGCGAATATGCGCCTGCATTTTCCGGCATTGTCCCCGATCACCACAACATCGCTAATTCCAAGGGCTGCCAGAAGGTCCCTGAAAATAGGGAGACGGAACTCCCTGTCGGCCCTGTTATTGTAAATTACAGTAACATCACCGATATCCAGGCTATCAAACAGCTTTCTTGCGCTCTTTGGGTCATTGGAGGCGAAACCGTTTATGATGTTATGGCCCCTGGCCTGCGTCTGCCCTGTCATGCCGAAATCCGGTACGGCATCTATGACGGAATCAATGACTTTTGCCTCATCAAGCCCCAGATCCCTGCACACGTCAAGCACAAGGGCGAGGTTCTCCTCATACACGGGGAACGAGAATCTCTGAAGCACAGGCCTGAGATCCTCCCTGAGCTGTCCTGACTCATGGATTCTGACTCCGTTGCTGCCTGAAAGACATGAGATGATGTTCCTGTCCGCAGTATACACATCCTCCGAGGGGCCGATGCACCTGCACAGGACCTGTGCGGTGCTCTCCTCCGTATCCCCCATCTGGTCCACATGGTCCACACGTGCGTTTGTGATGATTGTTATTGACGGTCTTACAAGCCTTGAGCCCACCAGGACCTGGCTCTCCTCCCTTATTGCCATGCATTCGCAGACAACAGCCCTGGCGTTGCATCTCACCGCTTTGTCAAACAGGATGGTGTGCTCCCGGACAAGCCTCACCCCGTGTTTCCTTGGAACAGGCTCCTCCGACAGGTCAGGGAAGATGAATCGTGCTGCAGACCCCGTGGTCTTTCCGAAAGTCCTGATTCCGCAGCCGTTGAGTGCGGCGATCAGCATCCTTGCGGTGCTGCTCTTACCGCGGGTCCCGTTCACAAGGATCCTGAGCTCCACCTTGTCGGAGAGTCTCTTCAGGCGGGTGCTCTCATAAACACCTGCACAGAGAATCAGGATGAATAGGACAATTACCAACCACACATCAAAGATTATCCGTCAGAATCACCTTACGGACAAGCCCCCGGAGCTGTAGAAAATGCACTCAAGCTCATCTGCGAACGCATTGAGATTCTCCTCGGGATAAGAAGGGGCAAGTCTTCTCAGAAATGCGTGAGGGGTCTCATATGCGGGCCTTCTGACTCCCTTCCTGCGCATCCTGCGCTCAAAGCGGATGAACCGTCCTGCAGGAGTGCTGCGGTTTCTGAGATAGCGAATCCAGAAAGCAATCGGAGCGATCAGCCTCCTGTATAGCCTTGATGCCCTGCCTGAACGGATCCTTGTCCTCTGCTCGCTGCCTTCTTTCTCCTTCTTTCTCCGTCTTCCGAGATGCTTCCTCCTGAATCTGATTATCAATATCAGACCTACGGTTATTACCGCAACTGCAATGACCGGAATCAGCCATGAGACATCCTTGTATTCCCTGTAGATCTCAGTACCGACACGCTGGCTGTATGCGTCAACATCAAAGTCATAGACATAGCTCTCTCCGAAGAGGGAGTTCAGCCATGCATAGAAGGCATCGATGATCCTTCTCAGGAAGGAGCCAATGGCTGAGATCACTCTTGTAAGGAAGCTGACAAGTGATGAGGAGACCGACTCGAGATCACGCATGGATAGGAATGCAAGGAAGCTGAGCACAGCTATTACCATGGCCAGGACCGCATAACCTGCCGCAGACCGCCTGGCGGACCTCTCCCCCCGCTTCTGCCTCACCCTGAGAATCGTCAGGGTCATAAGGATCACAATGCATGAGATGAAGCCCCAGATTATGAACTGGGAGGGATTGCTCAGCAACGTGGTTCCCGAGACAGCTATCAGCGTACCTTCAAGGACTATTGAGATATCGAACATGAACACAAGCTCTGTCCTGCCAACAGTCCTCAGCGATGTTATCACAACATCGGTGAACAGAAGAAGGATCATCGCTGAGAATATGATATGGGTCACACCGGAATAAACGGAGAGCACAAGCATTCTCTGGACCAGGATAGTCGCCGCTGATGCACAGGCAATGTTCACAGCTGCGAACACAGGAAGCCTAACCTCTCTTCCGAGAAGAATCATGTCCGCGATTAGGACAACCGAAAGGGACGCGAACAGCACTGTCAGAGGCAGTGAGATCACATGCCCTCTAGGCTCAAGCATGCACCAGATGCTCAAGAGAATCATCATATGGGATGGAAGAATGCTCCATCTGGAGAGATTCTCAGCTGTCCTGTCCATCTCCCCTCCTCAGAGCTCTCATCTCTATGATTCTCCTGGCAGACTGCGCATCATGGCCGGATCGGATTATCTGCCCCGCATCCCATGGGTCAGGAAACTCTTTTGCAAGAGGCAAAGAGGGTTTCTCACTGTCTGTGACCAGCCAGATCTGGCCCAGGCCGAACGAGCGCCCGCCCAGCCCTGTGAACGAGCATTCCTCCCCATTGTACTCAAGGCCTGCCAGCTCAGTCAGAAGAAGCGGAATCTGGTCGTCAAGGCCGTTTCCGTCAATGACTCTCATCTCACTTGTGCCGAATGAGGGAATGACGAGCGAGCACCGAACCTTCCTGACCGTCAGGGCAAGGATGCATGATGCGGTGAGGCTTATCATCTGTTCCATGCTCTCCGAATCCATGCTGTCCAGGACCATGTGCACACCGGCGTTGGTGACCTCCTCTCTCCAGGTAGTGAAAGACATCAGGTCTAGCACAAACGTCACAAGCCTCGGAATCACAGGCTGGTACTCATTGACCGCAAGCTCTCCCTGATGGGCAAGAATCCTCCAGTTTATGTGCTTTATGCTGTCTCCATGCCGGTAGTCATGAATCCCCTTGAAAAGAGTGTCATCCTCTATGCAGCCGCGGTCAAACGGAAGCATGCTTGAGCTGTTCTCAACAAGAATTCCCGCATCCACGGGAAACACTTTCGGATAGACGACCAGCATCGGGGGCCTTGACATGGGAAAATCCTTTGATTCGGTGCAAAGCCCGAAACCGTCACCCGAAGAAGCCCCTATTGTCTCCATGAACGCTATGCCTCGGGACCTTGTGTGTATCGCCGTTGTCCAGGTTGCCTTCTGCCTTGACATGAGCCAGGCAATACGATGTTCTGTTTCAGAGTCATCAGCCAAAAAACTTGGAAGAACATTAAAATATCGGACATTAATCCATATTACAGGCAGTGCCTTGTTGTTCTCTACGCCAATGTTGATCCTGATGTCCTCTCCCGGGAAGACGTTGCATGAGAGTGCAGAGGCGTCGACCTTGACGGATCTGAGGGACAGTTTGCCCCAGATGAAGGAGAAGAGCGCAACAAACAGCACTGCCAGAAGGAAGACGGTCAGATTCAGCAGATGAAAATATGCTGTCAGGATGCAAAGGACACCAAGGCAGATTATTCCCGCAAGACTGGTGAACCAGCTGTTGGATTCTCCACGGGAGACATTTCTCACAGCATCTTTTCCTTTTCCGGAGGGACCGGCTCGGACTCGATTATGGATTGTATGATGGAGTTCTTGTCCGCACCACGGTATGTGGCCTGCGTCGAGAGGTCTGTCCTGTGCGACATCACAGGTATGAACAGGTCCTGCACATCCTCAGGAATGACATAGTTCCTGCCACGAACTGCAGCAAGGGCCTTTGAGCCCTGATAGAGGCAGCGGCTTGCACGCGGGCTTGCACCGGTGCGGAAGTTGGCGTCGGATCTTGTCTTCTGGACCACACGCACGATGTAGTCCTTGACTGAGTCGTCAATGTAGACTTCCTTCACCGCCTCGCGCATCGCGGCAATCCCAGACGGGTCTGTGACTGCTCTCAGGCTGTCAAACGGAATCACATCTCCCACCCTGTCAAGCATCGCGAGCTCCTCGTCCCTGTCCGGATACCCGAGTGAGAGCTTTATGAAGAACCTGTCCAGCTGCGCGGCGGGAAGCGGGAACGTGCTTTCCTTCTCTATCGGATTCTGTGTGGCCATGACGAAGAACGGGTCAGGAAGGGTGAATGTCTTTCCGTCTATTGTCACCTGACGCTCCTCCATAGCCTCAAGCAGTGCGGCCTGGGTCCTCGGGATTGCGCGGTTTATCTCATCTGCGAGAAGGAGGTTCGTGGAGACCGGACCCAGCCTTGTCTCAAAGGCGCCTGTGGCCTGGTTGAAGATCGTTGTTCCGACCACATCAGAAGGCAGAAGGTCAGGTGTGAACTGGATGCGCTTCCTGTCACAGCCCAGCGCAATCGCAAGGGTCCTCACAAGGGTCGTCTTGCCGGATCCGGGAAGATCCTCCAGAAGCACATGGCCGTTGCAGATTATTGCGGTGATGATAAGCTCAAGCTGTTTTCTCTTTCCGATTATTATCTTGCCGGTCTCATTGATCAGCGCCTCTGATGTCTCTCTGACTTTGGAAATATCGGACATATCCCCTCCTGACTTAAAAGGATATGAGCGCTAATGACATCTGTCAACTTTGAGATTGATGTCCGGCGGACTGTTTTGTGCGGAAAAACTACATGAAAAAAGGGCCTTCGCACCAGGCAAAGGCCCCCTGTTTAAGTGAAAGTAGTTATGGTCTGAACACAACCTTGATTGCAGTGTCGTCCTTGTCCACGAAGTCGAAACCCTGCTTCAGATCGGCAAGCTTGAACTCTGCGTTGATCAGCGGCTTGATCTTGACTGTGCCCTGGATCAGAGGTCTCATGACCTCAGGGAACCAGACATAGCGCTGCTGCCATGTGTGATGCACAAGACAGGTGTTGACGAACTCAAGGCCGTCATCATGCCAGCGGCTGATGTTCAGTGTGATCGGTGTGGTGACCCAGCTGTAGAAGACGAACTTTCCGTTGTGCTTGATCATCGCGGATGCGGCGTTGAAGGACTCAGCGCTTCCGGCTGCCTCCACAACTACATCAGCTCCGACTCCGCCTGTGAGCTTCTTGACAGCAGCAACGACATCCTGCTCCTTCGGGTTCAGGACAACGTCGGCTCCGAGCTCCTTGGCAAGGTTCAGCTTTCCCTCAAGAGGATCAACCACCACGACCTGGTAGGCGCCCTTGAGCTTTGCGCACTGTGCGATGATCTGACCTGCAAAACCTCCGCCCATGACAACGACAGTGTCACCGAGCTGGACTCCGCTGTTCATTCCGCTGAACATTCCGCAGGCGATCGGCTCACCGAGTGCGGCAAGGTCCTTGTCCAGTCCCTTGGGTGCCGGCTGGAGCTGGAAGCTCTCTGCCTTGAAGTAGTCGGCATAGTTGTTGTTCCATCCGAATGAGATGACCTCATCGCCGACCTTGTAGTCAGCGACCCTGCTTCCTACTGCAACGACTGTTCCGCCGCTCTCATGTCCGAGAAGGAACGGGAACTCTGGTGGCTGGCGGAACTCAGCAGTCTGTGGGGGCATGAATCCGCGGTAGAAGCTCTTGTCCGAGCCGCAGATACCGCAGAGGTGGTTCTTCACGATGATGTCGTTCTCCCCGCAGACAAGGTCTCTCTCAATGAGCTCAATGTCATAAGGTCCGTTCAGCCTTGCGGCTCTTGTTGTGAATTTCTCCATTCAGGCCCTCCTTAAAGGCTCTTTCTCTCTTCAGCGATGATGTCAAGCGCCTGCTTCCAGTTCTTCCTGAAGCTTGAGCAGAACAGCTCGACAGGACCGTAGTCATGATACTCTTCCGGCTTGAGTGAGCCTGTGAAGTAGCCCTTCCTGAAGTCAGGGAGCTTCTTGACCAGCTCGTCAATGACATCAAGCGGTACGGGATTGTTGAAGCAAGGAACCACAGGAGCGTCTTTCTCAAGAAGCTTGTCGGCTGTTCCGAGCCAGTTGATTGTGTTGGAGACATCGCCTCCGACCCACTCTGTGAAGTGCTGCAGGCCTCTGGCTCCGCCGTTGATCAGCTTCACCTTTCCGCCGCGGAGGTCCATGTAGTATCTGACCTTCTGGGCACATGCCTTTCCGGCAAGATACAGGGCATCGGGTGAGATGTCGATGTTCTCTGCCTTGACGACCTTTCCGAGATACTCGTCGAAGATACCTGCGATGTGTGAGATGTAAGTGACAGGAGCCTTTCCGCAGCCTCTTGCGACACCTCTCTCATAAGCGTTCAGGACGTCGATAGTCTGGTCCATGCTCATGACCTCAGTGCAGTTGAGGGGGATTCCCTCTGCAGCGCACTGCTCGATTGCCCTGATACCGTCATCGGTCGCGGGGATCTTGATCATGATGTTCGGGCCGGCCTCGCGGTTGAAATGAGCGAGCTTCATGATTGTCTCGTAGCTCTCATCATACGGATCGCCCTGGATGCTGACATAACCCAGCTCACCGTTCGTGGCCTCGTAGATGGGCAGGAAGATCTTTGCGATCTTTGCCACCAGCTCACGCTGGAGCTTGACCTCGACCATTGCGTCATCCTTCTCCTCTTTCAGGATCTGGCGAAGAACCTTGCGGGCCTCCTCGCTCTTTGTGGGATGAACCAGCATCTTGTATGCGAATGAGGGGTTCTGTGTGCATCCGACCGCACCGGCGTCGATTGCCATGTGAGCCTCTTCCTCTGTTACGTTATTGATCCAGAACTGTGTCGGCGTCATTGCCGAAACTCTTTTGAAATAATCTGCCATTTTAAACACTCCTTGTTAAATCTCTAAACCTTTTGTATAGAACTCATAGGCGGCCGAGAGAGCCGGATCTATGCGCACCTTGTCTTTTGTGATGAACTCACCGGCCTTGATGTCTGCCGTCACCTCTGCCCAGTTGAGCAGATAGAACGGAAGCACTCCGGCAGGGACCTTGTCCTTCTCGTAGAGCTGAGGTGTGACATTCTCGATTGTGTGATGATGTCCCTCAACCTTGAGTGTCGAGCCTTTTTTCATGTCAACCTCGACCTTTCCGACCATCACTGAGACCTGACGGCAGCTCTTGTGGAGGCCTATTCCCAGGAAATCCATCAGAAGTATCGATGCGGGTGTCTCAACACCGAGGAAGTGATACGGCCAGTAGATGCATGCGTACTTTCCGTTCTTTCCCACGACATGGCCCTTGCCCCTGAGAAGCTCCCAGGTCTGCTCGTCGTTGCATCTGACAATGACGAACTCTCCGCCGCCGAAGCTGACCTCGTCGGTGTACCTGTAGTCGTAGAAGACATCCACGACTCCGGTCTCCTTAAGGATACCGCCGTCCTCCACAGGCACGAACACGTCTGCAAGCTCTGTGATCCTTGCAACGGGATAGTTCATCTCGACAGCGGCAGGCTTGAGGCCTGTCACGTTGGACACGAGGTTCATCTCGCAGAGGTCTGCGGAGATCGGACCCAGAAGAGACTTGAGAAGCTCGCCTCTTGCCTTGAGTGTCTCAACACCCTTGTACTCCCTGTACTTCTTGAGCTCGGGAATGACTGCGGAGGGCTTCTCCTCAAAATAGGTGATCTCACATGTGTCCGGATTGAAGATGATGTCGTTCTCACTGGACTTTCCGGCGCAGATGATCTCAAGACCCAGGGCCCTTGCCCATGAGCAGAGGTCTGCCAGGTTCCTCGGCTGGTCGCCGTTGGCCAGTGTGTAGATCACGCCCTTCTCCATGGCAAGCTTTGTGAGGTACGGACCGCAGACGCTGTCTGTCTCCTTGGAGACCATGCAGACATTGATTCCGTTCTCAATTGCAAGAGCTGCGGCGGAGGAGCTGAGATCGACCTTTCCGGTGCACTCAACTACGGTGTTAAGCCCTGCACAGGTAATGAGCCTGTAGTCGCTGACAACCAGGATGTCATCCGGACCTGCGGCCTTGACCTGGGCCTCGGTCTCGCAGACCTTGACCAGCTTCTTGTCGTAGCCGACTTTCTCCAGGACCTGGACACACTCGTCAGGATGTCTTGAGCAGATCAGCCTGAGCGCGCACTGCGGTGTGTAGAGGAGCTGGACGACTATAGTGTAGCCGTAGCCCCTTGTGGCACCGATGATACCGACTTTGGTCTTCTGACCTCTGAATTTATCCTCAATGTATGAAAAATCCATTTTGTTCTCCTTATCAGGCTTTCTTTGCCTTGGCCTTCTTGACGATGTTCATTACAACCGGAGCCAGGCAGAGGATCACGGTGATTCCGAGGAACACAGCTGAGATCGGCTTCTGCACGAAGATCAGCAGGTTGCAGTTGGAGATCTCCAGTGCCTGACGTGCCTTAAGCTCGAATATCGGTCCAAGGACGAATGCCAGGACGATCGGAGCCATCGGATAACCGCACTTCTTCATGTAGTAAGCGGCAATGCCGGCGATGATCATGACCTCGACATCGAAGATGCTGTTACCGACAGAGTAAGAGCCTATGACACAGACTCCGATGATGATCGGTGCAAGGATCTTCTTGGGGACCTTGAGGATCCTCATCAGGATAGGAATGACAAGAATACCTGCAATGACACACATGATGTTACCGATGTACATGGATGCGGTCATACCCCAGACAAACTCAGCCTCCTGCTCATAAAGGAGCGGACCGGGCTTGAGGCCCCATGCCTGCAGTCCTCCGAGAAGGACAGCTGTTGTGGATGAGCCGGGGATTCCAAGTGCAAGAAGAGGAACAAAGGCACCTGCGGCGGCTGCGTTGTTGGCGGCCTCTGATGCGGAGACTCCCTCAAGGACACCTGTTCCCATCTCTTTCTTATGACGGCCTATCTTCTTCTCCATAATGTATGAGAGGAATGCGCCTGTTGTTCCGCCTGCTCCGGGAAGGAAGCCGACGAACATTCCGAGAATGGCACTTCTGACCATGACAGGCAGCAGCTGCAAGAACCGCTTGAAGCTGTAGAAGCTGTCGCGGATCCTGAGCTTTCCGGCATAGTCGTGACCCTGCTTGCTCGGGTCCTCAGGCTCAAGCATCTCCATGACCTGGCTCAGACCGAACATTCCGATTACAAGCGGGATGAAGTTGATTCCGGCCAGAAGCTTCATGGAGCCGAAGGTATACCTGAAGTGGTTGGAGCTCTGGTCAATACCGATTGTGGACAGAAGCACTCCTATACCAGTGGCGATCAGACAGGTGATCGGGTCATCACCAAGAAGCCATCCGATTGATGTCAGTGCCATGAAGACCAGTGATGCAAGCTCTGCAGGACCGAACTTCAGACCGACCTTGGCAAGAGTCGGGCCCATGGCGGTGAGGAACAGGATTCCAATGAAGCCGCCGACAAATGATGAGATGTTGGCGTTGAACAGTGCCTGTCCGGCCTTACCCTTTCTGGTAAGCGGATATCCGTCAAGGCTTGTCATGACAGCCGAACTGTCTCCCGGGATATTCAGCAGGATTGCGCTGTAAGCTCCGCCGAACATGTTTCCATAATAGATTCCGGCGAGCATGATTATTCCGGTTGTTGGATTCATCTTGTATGTCATGGGCAGGAGAAGAGAACAGCCTGCGACTGCTCCGATTCCCGGCATGGCACCGACAAGGATTCCGATAACGCCTCCGATGAGGCAGGCGAAAAGGTTCATCGGGCTGATTGCAGTGACAAAGCCCTGTGCAAGTAAAGCAAAGTTAGACATGTGTCACCTCCTCAGATTCCGAAGATCCCGCGTGGGAACGGAACCTTGAGCCAAAGAACGAACACCGCATAGAAGAACAGTGTTATGACAGCGGTGACCCAGAGGGACTTGACCCACTTGTCATTGTTGACGACCTTCATGTAGAAGAAAAGCGAGAGATATGTTCCGATCACCATTCCGAGGAACTTGATCAGAAGAATGGCAAGGATTGCGGTCACTGCGGGAAGCAGCGGCTTGAGCTTGACAAGCACATCCTTGAAGGAGACGGCGCTCTTCTCGACTGCGGCCTCTCCCTGACGCGATGCCACATAGGCCTTGATGTCCTTCACGAGCTTCACCACTGAGAACAGAAGCACAATGGCGCCGAACACTGTGGGAATGAAGCCGGTATCTGCGGAAACTCCCGGAATCCACATTCCGTATTCACTGATTCCCATGAACATCCATACGCATGAGATGATTATCAGTATCACTGAAATAACGATTCTAAGCATGGAATACCCCATTTCAAAAATGCCGCTGCATTTAGGGCAGCGGCATTGTGTTTTCAAGACTTATCAGAGAGCACCGGCTTTCTTTGCTGTATCAAGAAGCATCTTCTCGTTCTCGAGGTAGAACTTCCTGTAGTCATCGCAGTTCATGTAGCGGTTCTCGATTCCGTTCTGGTTGCAGTAGTTCTGCCACTTCTCTGAAGCACAGACCTTAGCAAATGCATCTGACCACCAGAGCTGAGCCTCTCTGCTCATGCCTGCGCCAGCGAGCATTCCACGTGAGAAGTAGTATACCAGATCCTTGAAGCCCATCTCGACGAATGACGGAGCATCTGCGAAAGGAGCACCGAGTCTCTTCTCAGCCATTGTAGCGATAGCCTTGAGCTGTCCGCCCTCGACAAGACCTGCACACTCTGACGGGTTGAACATACCGAACTCGATGTGGCCGCCGAGGATGGCTGTTGCGATCTCTCCTGCGCTGTTGAAGTAGACTGTGTTGAACTGGGCACCGGTCTCGGTGTTGATGTTGTAGACACAGACCTTGTCGATGTCGTCTGCACAACCGACTGTGAGCTTCATCGGGTTGGCCTTTGAGGCCTCAAGAGCCTGCTGATATGTCTGGTACGGGCTGTCTGCCTTTGTCACGAAGAGGACGTTGTCAACGCCGACAGATGCGAGCATTGTGAAGTTGTCCTTGGGGATTGTGCCGGCCTTGTTTCCGCCGACTGTATGACCGTCATTGATTGTGAAGATGGTGTAGTTCGGGTCTGACTTGGAGTTGACATAAGCCTGACCGACTGAACCGGATCCGCCACCCTTGTTGACAGGAACGATTGTCTGGTTTGTGAGCTTGAGGTCCTGGATGATTTCAATGAGAAGACGTCCCATGATGTCGCTTCCGCCGCCTGCTGAAGCCGGGATGACCAGCTCGATTGACTGTGATGGATAATTTGACTCGCCAGCTGCGTTGGCGAAAACGAATGTCATTGCGCTGAGAAGCACAAGAGCAAGAACAAGAATACGCTTCATCGTATTTCCTCCTTTTTGTTTTGGGTCTGCCTTCGTGGCAGGCAATTTCCATCTAGCAAAAACCGTGCCAATCGGTTTAAAAGGCGAAAATGCAATGGTTAAATTTAACTAACTGTTGCAATTTGCAACACTTTGTAGCAACAATGCCACACTTTTCTGATGTTAAATCAGTCAGGAATCCCGTATTTGGTCATCTTCCGGTAAAGCGTGCTCCTGTCCATGTTCAGGGCCCTTGCGGCCTCGGCCTTGCTCCTGTAGTTCTCAAGGGCCTCCTCTATCCTCTTCTTCTCAGGCATCTCTTCGGAATGATCTGCGGCACCTTGGCCGAACAAAGTCTCAAGGTCATCTGCCGTGATTGTCTTTGACTCTATCACGACAGAAAGTCTCTCACACATGTTCTCAAGTTCCCTGACGTTACCCTGGAAACCATAAGATAGAAGATAAGGAAAACAGTCAGATGCAAACTCGTGGCGTATGCTTCCAAGTTTTTTGTCGTAGAGCTCCAGGAAGAACTTTGCGAGGGTAACAATGTCGCTTCCCCTGTCCCTGAGCGGAGGAACATCAATTCTCAGGACATTCAGACGGAAGAAGAGGTCTCTTCTGAAGCGACCCTCCTTCACCTCATCCTCTATATCCCTGTTGGTGGCAGAGATGATTCTCACATCCACAGGAATGACTGCATCGTCTCCAAGACGGATGATGGAATGCTCAGCCAGAACCCTCAAAAGTCGAGCCTGAAGTGAAAGGCTCATCTCAGAGACCTCATCCAGGAAGATTGTCCCATTATGTGCAAGCTCGAACAGGCCCGTCTTTCCACTCTTGGATGCTCCCGTGAACGCACCGGCGGCATAGCCGAAGAGCTCACTTTCAAGAAGGTTCTCTGGAAGAGCAGCACAGTTTATGGCCACGAACGGGCCGTTTCGTCTGTCGCTTGCACGGTGGATGCTCTGGGCAAACAGCTCCTTTCCGGTTCCTGTCTCCCCTACAATCAGTATGCTTGAGTTAACCTTGCTGTACTTCAGGGCAAGTTCCTTGGCCTTATTCAGCGGCTTGCTCTTTCCTATTATGTCATCAAACCCGTATTTGGCCACAAAACCCTTGGAATAGGCCGTCTGACGGATCTTTGTCTCTAGATCACGTATAACGTTAACCTTCTGAACAATCATTACAGCACCGCTGAAGTGACCGTCCACCCTGATAGGGAACTTGTTTATCGAGTAGTCCTTCTCTCCTATGCGAACAATGGTTCCGAATGTGGAGCCTATCATTGTTGAGATGTCGGGGTTGTCCAGAAGCGGAGATATCTCATCTATCCTTTTTCCGACTGCGTTGGACGCCTTGAGTCCGAAAAACTTGCAGGCATCAGCGTTGAAAACAGTGACCCGTTTATCCGCGTCCACGGAGATTATCCCTTCTGAGATATTGTCAAGGACCGTCTGGTATTTCTCCATCGTGGTCTTTTGCTCGGCAGAGAACTCCAATAGCGAGATAGCCTCATCAATGGCCTGTCTTACACTGGCTTTACTAGTCAGGATCAGAGAACACGGTATTCCCCTGTTTCTCGCATACTCTATAACGGCGTTTCCACCGACTATACAATCAACACCATCAGCCAAGGCACGAGAGCAGACAGTGGAATAATTCACATCCGCATCAACCTCATAGACACTGAATCTCTCAAAGAGCTCCTCTCCTATTTTTTCAACACCGTATGTGGCATTCGGAAGACCTATAAGAGCCACATGGTGAGGATTGCTCTTACGGGCCTCGTTGAATGCCATGAGAATGTCATAGGCACTCATAGGTATCTCAACTATAGGCATCTCGGGATAATGGTTCTTCAAGAACTGAACGCTCATTCCCCTGGCAATAGCAATGTCCCCGTAGAGTTTGTAGTCGGGAATGTCATAGACTGCCATCGGGTGAGAACGGAACTGGACTTTCTCCCTGTATGGATGCTCGGCCCAGACTTCGGTCACAACCTCGAGAAGGTTCGGATATGGGACGATACAGTCTATCAGATACATTTTTCGAATTCTCTCATGTTGTCAATGATTTTCTTTCCGGCAGCAGTGGGATCAGGACCGCTCTTGAGCTCTCCTGACAGATATCCATTGTAAGCACCATCTCTCAGGACTCTGAGATGTGATACGAAATCAATCTTGCCCATTCCGGGAATCATGCGGTCAGTGTCTGCGATATGGAAATGCAGGAGCTTTCCCGCATCAAGTGTCTTCTTCAGTGCTGCCAGCGGATCGTCCTCCGTGGCATCACCGTTGTAAGTGTCAAAGAGCACACCGACATTCGGGTTTCCTGTCCTCTCTATGAAGGACAGGGTCTCGGCGCAGGTGTTGAAGATGTCCGTCTGCCCCCTGTTCACAGGCTCAAGTGCAATTCTCACATCATTCTCCCTCAGCCTGATCTCCAGCTTCTGGAAGAGGTCAGCAAGGATCTCCTCCGCAATGGGCACAGACCCGACATCCCTCGCCCAGCCGCGGAACGCACCTATGGTCACGATGTGGTTTCCGAGCCTGGATGCAAGCTCAACCATGTCGGAGAAAAGTGAGGCACAGTCCTTCATAGTCTGCCTGTCCGGGGAAAGCAATGTAAGTCCCGTTGCAGTGAACACGGCGCCGCTTGAGACATCTGATATCTCAAGTCCGTTCTTCCGGCAGGTCTCTAGCACATATCTGTAGTCACAGTCCCTGGGATACCCGCACAGAAGCTCAATGCCCGAATAGCCGAATGCGGCCATGTCTGAGAGCTTTTTCTCAAAGGGACCGCCCATCATTGAGAACACAAAATCCTTCTTGATCTCAGGGCTTGTAATGCAGAGCGCGTATTTCATGGAGCAGCAATCCCCCACCTTATTTAATGTATTTTAATTCATTTTAAACCATGAGAACCCGTTTGCCAATTGAATAAAAAAACAGTTTACTTGACTCTGTTTTCATTATAAAGTTCACATAACTGTGCGGAGGATAACATGGGAAACATCGTGCTTGTTGTCATATTGGTGCTGATCGGAGTCATCAGCATATTCAACCTGACCATCGGCAAGAAGAACCGCCAGAAGGCAAATGCGCACAACCGTGATGTGTTCGGGGCTCTGAGGGACAAGGCCGTGGATGAGTTCGGACAGGCCAAGTTCGACAAGATGAAGAAAATTCCGTACATGAGCGACAGCTCCAACGGCTATATCCTCTGCTTTGACAAAGAATCAGATGTAATGGCAATGATAACCTATGAGGATGTTTTCAAGATGAAATATAGCTCAAAGAAGAGTTTTGAGGCTATCATTGATGGCGATGACAGGTATTTCAACAGCCTTGTATGCCGCATAAGCGCCCCCGAGCTCGAGCAGGATGTGGAGATCCGGCTCGCCGGAAGCAGGCACAGGAGAAACGGCTTCATGGGCAAGGCGATCCTGCAGGACGCCGAGGAGATGAGGACAATCATCACAACTGGGAAGATCCCTTCAGGAAAGGAGGATTGATCATGGACATGGTCACATTGGGGAGCACAGGGATTACAGTGAACAAGAACGGGTTCGGAGCACTTCCGATCCAGAGGATATCAGAGGAAGATGCCGTGATGCTGCTGCGTAAGGCATACAATGCCGGGATGAGGTTCTTCGACACCTCACGCAAATACACAGACAGCGAGAAGAAGATCGGCATTGCATTCGAGAACATCCCGAGGGACAGCTACTACATCGCCACAAAGACAGGGGCTCAGACCGGAGACCAGCTCAGGGCGGACATAGAGACCACACTGCAGATGCTCAAGACTGATTACGTGGACATCTACCAGTTCCACAATCCGACCTTCTGTCCCCTTCCCGGTGACGGCACAGGCCTTTATGAGGCCATGCTTGAGGCAAAAGAGGCAGGCAAGGTCAGGCACATCGGAATCACCAACCACCGTCTTCATGTGGCGCACACCGCGATTGACAGCGGCCTTTACGAGACATTGCAGTTCCCGTTCAGCTATGTGAGCGGAAAGCAGGAGCTTGAGCTTGTAGAGAAGTGCAAGGCACGCAACATGGGCTTCATAGCCATGAAGGGGCTCTCCGGAGGATTGCTTACGAACTTCAGGGCCTGCTATGCCTTTGAGGCCCAGTTCGACAACGTGCTTCCCATCTGGGGAGTCCAGAGGGAGAAGGAGCTTGACCAGTGGATCAGCTGCATTGACAATCCGCCTGCAATGACAGAGGAGATGAGACAGGTCATCCAGAAGGACCGTGAGGAGCTCTGCGGTGATTTCTGCAGAAGCTGCGGCTACTGCATGCCCTGTACCGTAGGAATAGACATCAAGGACTGCGCCAGGATGATCCAGCTGATCAGAAGGAACCCAAGCGCCAAATTCCTCACTGATGAGTGGATCGCCAAGATGCGCAAGATCAACGACTGCGTGGACTGCGGGAAGTGCAAGTCAAAGTGCCCGTATGAGCTCAACACCCCAGAACTTCTGCGCAAGAACCTTGAGGACTACGAGAACATCCTCGCAGGAAGGGCAAAGATCTGACTTTGGCATTACTTTAAATCTTCTCTTTGTTGTGATAGCATCGGCACAGAGGTTGCGTCATGACATTGGATAAACTTTTGCCGGGCCAAAGTGCCAGGATCACACAAGTCGGAGGTGAAGGCTCGCTCAGGCAGCACTTCCTTGATATGGGAGTTATTCCCGGAGCGGAGATCACGCTTGTCAAACTGGCCCCGATGAAGGATCCGATGGAGTTCCGCATCCACGGTTATGAACTGACCCTGAGAGTGTCAGATGCCTCACACATCGAGGCCCAGATCATCGGCAAAAGTGAGAAAACCGACACAAAAGTCAAGAAAAAGGCAATTGACCATCCCGGACTTGGTGAGGACGGAAAATACCATGACCCCAAGAACGAGAATCCTCTTCCTGAAGGCACCAAACTGAAGTTCGCCCTTGTGGGTAACCAGAACAGCGGAAAGACCACCCTCTTCAATCAGCTCACGGGATCTAACCAGCATGTCGGGAACTTCCCCGGCGTCACAGTGGACAGGAAGGACGGCGTTCTGAGGGGGTACCCGAATGCGGTTGTCACAGACCTTCCCGGAATCTATTCCATGTCACCCTACTCAAGTGAGGAGATCGTATCCAGGGACTTTGTCCTCAAGGAGAGGCCCCACTGCATAATCAACATAGTGGATGTCACTAGCATTGACCGCAGCCTTTATCTGACCATGCAGCTCCTGGAGCTCGGGATTCCGACGGTCGTTGCCCTGAACATGATGGACGAGATGACAGGAAACGGCGGCTCTGTGGACATCAACTCCATGGAGGCGATGCTCGGTGTCCCTGTTGTCCCCATCTCGGCGGCAAAGAACCAGGGTGTTGACGAGCTTGTGAAGCATGCGATTCACATAGCGATGTATCAGGAATGCCCGCTCAAACAGGATTTCTGCGGTTCTGACGACAACGGCGGAGCCGTGCACAGATGCATCCATGCCGTGATCCACCTCATTGAGGACCATGCCTCTGAGGCAGGCATCCCCGTGAGGTTCGCCGCAAGCAAGATCATAGGAGGGGATCATCTGATCCTTGACCAGCTGAGGCTGGACCAGAATGAGCTGGAGCTCCTTGACCACATCGTCATCCAGATGGAGAAGGAACGCGGCCTTGACCGCAGCGCCTCCATCGCGGACATGCGCTACGCCTACATCAGGACTGTCACAGCAACCTGCGTCAAGAAACCACGGGAGAGCGGAGAGCATATCCGGAGCCAGAAGCTGGACAAGGTCCTGACCGGCAGATTCACCGCCATTCCGATGTTCATCCTTATTATGGGAGCGGTGTTCTTCCTCACCTTCTTTGTGATCGGACCGTTTTTACAGGACCTGCTTGCATCAGGGATCGGAGCGCTTCACACCCTTGTTGTCCGAGCGATGGAGGCGGGAAACGTCAATCCTGCAGTCGTAAGTCTTGTATCAGAGGGAATATTCGAGGGAGTCGGAAGCGTCCTGAGCTTCCTGCCCATAATAGTGACCATGTTCCTGTTCCTCTCACTGCTTGAGGACAGCGGCTATATCGCAAGGGTCGCCTTTGTCATGGACAAGATGCTCAGGAAGATCGGTCTCTCCGGACGGAGCATAGTCCCCATGCTCATCGGATTCGGATGCACCGTCCCGGCTGTTATGTCAACCAGGACACTGCCGAGTGAGCGCGACAGGAAGATGACTATCCTGCTCACCCCGTTCATGTCCTGTACGGCAAAGCTTCCCATCTACAGCTTCTTCGTGGCCTTCTTCTTCCCCAAGGCAGGATGGCTGGTCATAACCGCACTTTACCTGATCGGCATATGCATCGGCATCCTGGTCGCACTTGTCTTCAAGAAGACCCTGTTCAAGGGCGAGGCTGTTCCGTTTGTCATGGAGCTTCCGAACTACAGGATGCCCCAGGCCAAGAACGTCATGCAGCTGATGTGGGACAAGACAAAGGACTTCATACACAGGGCATTCTCCGTGATCCTTCTTGCCACCATAATCGTATGGTTCCTCAAGAGCTTTGACTTCCACTTCAACCTTGTCGCAGACTCACACAGCAGCATCCTTGCGGCCATAGCAGGTCTGCTTGTGCCGGTGATGAGGCCGATAGGTCTTGGAGACTGGAGACTGATCACATCCCTTGTCAGCGGCTTCCTGGCAAAGGAAGGAGTGGTGTCCATGATAGGAATGCTCTTCAGGACAGAAGGCGGAATCCATACAGTCATCACTCCCCTTGTCGCAAGCAGCATGCTGGTCTTCAGCCTGCTCTACACCCCGTGTGTCGCCGCAGTGGCATCAATCAGAAGGGAGATGGGCCGCAAGTGGGCCCTTGGCGTTGTGCTGTGGCAGTGTTCCGTGGCCTGGCTTTGCGCCCTGATTGTGAGGCTCATTGGCCTGGCATTCGGAATGGTCTGATCGGATTCAGAACTTGTTCTCGTCGGGGTTGCGCTGAGGTGTGATCCCTAGTGCCTCATAGTCAATCTCGGAAATCGCCTTGCAGTCATCCTCTGAAAGCTCAAAGTCAAAGACCTTGGAGTTCTCAATTATCCTGTCCTCATTCACGCTCTTCGGAAGAGGGATGGCGCCCTGTTGCATGCTCCATCTGACACAGATCTGTGAGATGGGTCTTCCGTATTTCGCGGAAAGCTCCTGCATGAGAGTGCTCTTGAAGATTCCGCCGGTTCCGAGCGGGCTGTAGCCCTCGACAAGCATGCCGTGAGCCTTGCAGTAGCTGATAAGGGAAGTCTGAGCTATTCCCGGACATATTTTGATCTGATCCACAACAGGAGCCACTTTCGCAGTCTCCATCAGCTTCTCATAGTGGCGCTCCATGAAGTTGGAAAGACCAAGAGATCTGATCTTGCCCTCCTCTCTGGCCTCCTCCATTGCCTTCCAGGAGCCTGCATTCGCCTCTGCCCAGCAGTCACGGAACTTGATCGGATTGGGCCAGTGGATGAGATACAGGTCAAGATAATCAAGGCCAAGCATATTCAGGGATCTCTCAATGGCGGCCTTGGTGAGGTCATAACCATGATCCTGATTATGCAGCTTTGTGGTGATGAAAAGCTCCGAGCGTTTTACAGAGCCCTCTCTTAGAAAGTCATTGATTGCCTTTCCTACACTCTCCTCATTGCCGTATGCAGTCGCAGTGTCTATGTGTCTGTACCCGTTTCTCAGGGCAGCAAGCACTGATTTGTATGCGACATCACCATCCGGTGTCTGCCATGTGCCGAATCCCACGCAGGGAATCCTGTTACCGTCTGCAAGAGTGTAAGTTGACTTAAGCGAATCCTGTTCCATCGGCCCCTCCTGAAATAATCGAAGAATACTGTTTTTTTCATTTTACGATTATTCGTTTGCACGAAAAAGCTTTTTTTTGTGATCCGCGTCAATTTGAGCATCCAACAATCAGCCCAGGCCGAACAGCCCTTTATTCTCATAAGGGCTGGATTTTACATCGCTGCATGAGTATCCTGTGGCGTTTATCGCCTCCATCAGCTTCCCGGCATCAACGGCGACGTCCGAGATGAAAGTCGCCTCGTTGCGTCTCCTTGCGGCAGACACCTTCTTTGCCCCGGGAACCGTCTTCCGGATCACATCACAGATGTGGGCCTCGCACATCCCGCACACCATACCCTCAACAGTCAGAACGTATCTCAACATGATCTCACCTCCGATCAGAAACTGTATGTGGCCCCGAGCCTGACGCAGCTCAGGTCCTTGAACGCACCATACGTGCCGGCCTCATCCGGCCCCTCCAGCACAAAGACCGCTCCGGCAGTGGCCTTGAGCTCGTCAGAGAAGCTGTAGGTCACACCTGCCACTGCAGCCCCGTCCAGCTCCCTGAGCTCCAGTATTCCGGCAACGGAGAGCTCAAGATCCCCGTCAAGCAGGCTATAACTGATGCTTGCCCCTGCCTGACCGGAGAGCTTATCGGCCTCTTTGTCCCACTCCCCGTAAATCTCACCGACAAAAGTCAGGTCCTCGTGCATCCACTCAAGACCTGCCATGGCAGAGACAACCTTATCCAGCTCGGGATACCACGCTGCCTCAGCCTTCAGTGTCACATCCCCAACCGGGACAGCCGCTGATGCACCGGCCATCACAAGGCGCTCATACTCACCGGTCAAAGATGGCATGTCCTCCCACCCGTAATAACCGTAAACCGAGAAATCACCCGCAGAGGTATAGGCCGATGCCTTCATTCCAACCTCTCCGTTCTCAAGCCTGAGCTCAGGACTTTTTATATCAATCCCGTAAGCCTGATACATGGCAGTCATGGCAGCCGGCAGGACCGCCGGAGAGAATACAGGTATCCAGTAGATGTCAAATGCAAAGGGGAAGGCGTCAAATGAGACTTTCAGGGCATTGATCGCTCCTTTCTCCATTGAGACGGGATCCGACAGGTCAGACGGAGTTATGACGTCAACCGCGGATTCAATCTCAGCAGTGCCCCATGTCACCTTCTGGCGTCCGAACCTGAAGGCGGCCTTTCCAAGGAATAGGTCTGCGTAGACCTCTGAGAGAAAGGGTTTCGGGTTGTTTTGGACAGCATCATAGACAAAGCCCGCATTGAGGTAGAATGAGGTCGCATCCCCATAGGCATCAAGCTCGAATGTCTGGGAGACAGCAGCACCTGTGATCTTACCCTCATCCCCGGCCGGCGGCACTGACACTGATGCCAGGAACGATGATGACCCGGAGAAACTCACATCCGCATATGCGCAAAGCATCACAGAGACCGTGAGGCAGGCAATCAGAGCTAACCTTCTCATCTGATTCTCCCCTGCTCAAGGGCAGTCACCGTGAAGATGCCGTCATCAATGGCCTCCGTGTCATAGACCACATCGGACATCGTGATCTTGGACCATGTGCCTGACTGCACGTTCTCCATCTTCATGACCTTCGTGCACGCATAGCCGTCTATGTACTCGATGTCACTGCATGTCAGGACCCTGTGCAGCGCTCCGTGCCTGTCATAGAACTCACACTTGTACAGAAGATAATCCTCTGTGCCCAGATACACTATCCTCTCAGGATCGCTTTCCGACCTGGAGATGCTCTCGCACTTGACCTTATAGCATGAGACCCCTCCGACGGACTCGGTTCCCAGCAGGGTGTAATTATCCTTTGAGATGGCGCGCTCGCCCATGTCCTCATATGTGAAGTCAGTGCCCATGAAGCTGCCCTCTGCCTCGGTTCCGCTTGCGGCTATACGCTTGGTCTTCTTCATGGCAGGCATGTAGAGCCAGTTGTCACTGTCCTTCTTTGAGCCGTCCTCAGACTCAGGATAATCGAACATAAGATAGCCTACTCCTGCAACATCTTTCGGAGAAGTGAACACAATCACCTCTTTTGAGACATCGCCGTAGTCCTTACTCTTCATTATCACCTGACGTGTCTTCTCGTTTCCCTTCTTGCTGTGTATGACCAAAGTCGCCGTCACGGAAGACGATGCTGGCTCCGGAACGTCATGTGCCTTTCTGATGATCTCAAGACCTGTCAGGTCCTGGGCCTGCGCCACTGCCGTTGCCACAAACAGGAGGAATGTGGCAGCCACAACCAGTTTGCTTGTTCTCATTTTCTCTCCTCCTTACCGAAAGGTTTTGTCACAAGGATCAGGATCGGCGTGAGCGTGTAGTCCGCCACCAGAGCCCCGGCAAGGCCAACCACTGACAGATAACCGATCCTGCAAAGCGCGTTCATAGTGCTGAACACGAATATGAAGAACATGGCGCAGAGGATCACCGTCGTCATGGCCATGGTCTTCCCGATTTCCCGGTAAGACTCCAGGATCGCCTTCCTGTAGTCTCCGAACTCCTCAAAGTGGACCTTGATGTGGTTTGTGAAGTGGATCGTGTCATCCACCGCAATGCCCAGAATCATAGTCATGATCAGAGCCGTGACCATATCAAGGACAATGCTAAAGTAACCCATGATTCCGCCTATCAGCATCACGGGCGCTATGTTCGGAATCATTGCGATTGCTCCGGTCCTGATTGAACCGAACGCCAGCACGAGCAGTATGAAGATC
>JAEEGH010003510.1_pt1 | contig 41190 bp, 28 predicted proteins | sample 9134181 | NCBI WGS metagenome assembly JAEEGH01 (sample SAMN16246544, study PRJNA631951) | gut metagenome | biome: gut microbiome; feature: rumen; material: DP-attached | host: Bos | place: Iran: Karaj | collected 2018-10 | reverse complement strand
CCATTTTTTACGATGCAATCGACATCATCGGCGAGAAGATGAAAGATTCTGAACAGGCTCCTATCGATATTTGGAAGAAGGCGCTCGAAAACGTCACCCCGCAGGTCGAGGTGAAGAGCCGCCGCGTCGGCGGTGCCAACTTCCAGGTCCCTATGGAGGTTCGTCCGGAAAGGAAAGTCTCGCTCTCGATGAAGAACATGATCTCCTTCGCCCGCAAGCGTTCCGGCCACTCCATGTCGGAGAAACTGGCTGCTGAAATCATGGCTGCCTACAACAACGAAGGCGGCGCCTTCAAGAGAAAGGAAGACATGCACAGAATGGCCGAAGCCAACAAGGCGTTCGCCCACTTCCGTTTCTAATCTTTTCTCCACTTTCCGCGTCTGAATGGCAAGAGACCTCACATACACGCGCAATATCGGGATCATGGCTCACATCGATGCCGGTAAGACCACCACGTCCGAGCGCATCCTCTATTATACGGGCAAAACCCACAAGATAGGAGAGGTGCACGAGGGCGCTGCGACCATGGACTGGATGGTCCAGGAGCAGGAGCGTGGCATTACCATCACGTCGGCCGCCACCACGGCTTTCTGGCATTATCGGGGTGAGCAGTTCCAGATCAATCTGATCGACACGCCGGGTCACGTGGACTTCACGGTCGAAGTAGAGCGGTCGCTTCGCGTCCTCGACGGGACGATCGCCACTTTCTGCGCCGTGGGCCGCGTGCAGCCCCAGTCGGAGACGGTATGGCGTCAGGCGGACAAATACCACGTCCCCAAGATCGCCTATGTCAACAAGATGGATCGCACCGGTGCCGATTTCCTTGCCGTGGTGGAGGACATCCACGAGAAACTGGGTGCACGCGCCGTTCCGATCTGCCTGCCTATCGGTGCCGAAGAGAATTTCGAAGGCATCGTCGACCTCATCGCCCGGAAGGCCTACTACTACGACGGAATCAGCAAGGAACTCGTCAACTTTGTCGAGAAACCGGTTCCCGAGGATATGGCCGCCGAGGTGGAGGAATGGCGTGGCAAACTCATCGAGTCGGTCGCCGAATACAACGACGAGCTGCTCGAGAAGTTCTTCGACGATCCCGATTCGATTTCGGACGATGAAATCATCGAAACGCTCCGCAAGGCGACCATCGACATGGCCGTCGTCCCGACGTGCTGCGGATCGTCGTTCAAGAACAAGGGCGTCCAGTTCCTGCTCGACGCCGTGATCCGTTACCTCCCTTCGCCGCTCGACAAGGGCAGCGTCTTCGGAACGGACCTGCGTACCGAAAAGCCGGTCGAACGCCGGCCGGTCGCTACCGATCCGTTCTGCGGTCTGGTGTTCAAGATCGCCACCGATCCGTTCGTCGGCCGGCTGGCTTTCATCCGTGCCTACTCCGGTCATCTGGATGCCGGCCATCAGGTGCTCAATACCCGTACGGGCAAGAAAGAGCGCGTGGTCCGTCTCTACCAGATGCACTCCAACAAGCAGAACCCCATCGATTTCGTCGAGGCCGGCGACATTTGCGCCGCCGCCGGGTTCAAGGAGCTGCGCACGGGCGACACCATCTGCGACGAGAGCCATCCGCTGGTCCTCGAATCGATCACTTTCCCCGATCCCGTGATCGGCATTGCGGTCGAACCGAAGACCCAGCAGGATCTGGACCGCCTGGGCATCGCCCTGGGCAAACTCTCGGAAGAAGACCCGACCTTCACGGTCCAGAGCAATGCCGAGACCGGTCAGACGGTCATCAGCGGCATGGGGGAACTGCACCTCGACATCATCGTAGACCGTCTGCGCCGTGAATTCGGCGTGGAAATCAACCAGGGTGCGCCCCAGGTCAACTACAAGGAAGCCATCACCAAGTCGTATACCCATCGGCAGGTGTTCCGCAAGCAGACCGGCGGCCGCGGCAAGTTTGCCGACATCCAGGTTGAATTCTCCCCGGCCGACGAGGGTGTAACCGGACTCCAGTTCTCCGAGGAGGTCAAGGGCGGAAATATTCCGAAGGAATTCATCCCTTCGGTCGAGAAAGGTTTCCAGTCGGCCATGTCCAATGGCCCGATGGCTGGCTACCCGATGACCGCCCTGAAAGTCCGGCTGCTCGACGGCAGCTTCCATCCGGTCGACTCCGACGCACTCTCCTTCGAGATCTGCGCCCGGATCGCGTTCCGCAACGCCCTGCGCAAATGCGCCCCGGTGCTGATGGAACCGATCATGTCGCTGGAGGTGGTGACTCCCGAGGAATACATGGGCGATGTGGTGGGCGACCTCAACCGCCGCCGCGGCCAGATCGTCGACATGGATTCCAAGGGCAACGCCCGGATCGTCAAGGCGAAGGTCCCCCTGGCCGAACAGTTCGGCTATGTGACGGTTCTCCGGACCCTGACTTCGGGCCGCGCCACGAGCTCCATGGAATTCTCCCACTACGCGGAAGTACCGGCCAATTTGGCCAAAGAAATCATCGACAAGCACGGCGGACCCCGCCGCTACTTCAACGATGACGATGAATAAAATGTTAAAAAAGCAACGATAATGAGCCAGAAAATCAGAATCAAACTCAAATCTTACGACCACGCCCTGGTTGACAAGTCTGCCGACAAGATCGTCAAGACGGTGAAGGCTACCGGTGCTGTCGTCAGCGGCCCGATTCCGCTCCCGACCGACCAGAAAATCTTTACGGTCAACCGTTCGACGTTCGTCAACAAGAAAGCCCGTGAGCAGTTTGAACTCAATTCGTTCCGCCGCCTCCTCGACATCTACAGCTCCACGCCCAAGACCGTGGACGCCCTGATGAAGCTGGAACTCCCCAGCGGCGTCGAAGTCGAGATCAAAGTGTGATGCTAACAAAGAAATAGCCGGGCCGACAGGTCCGGCTATTCTGGTCCCTTAGCTCAGTCGGTTAGAGCAGCGGACTCATAATCCGTGGGTCGCAGGTTCAAGTCCTGCAGGGACCACGGTCAGGCAGAAAGCCGAAACGCTTAAGGCGTTTCGGCTTTTTTGGTGACAGTGACTGCGCAGGTGGCGGTCAGGTTTCCGAAACGGGCCGTGATCGTGCAGGTGCCTTCGGCGACGGCCGTCACGACGCCTGAATGGCTTACAATGGCGACGGTTTCGTCACTGGTGCTCCAAGAGACGGTGCCGGGCTGGTTGTGGTTGACCGGCAGGAAAGAAACGGTCAGTTCCCGGGCCGCACCTTCCTCCAGTGAAAGTTCCTCGACATCAAGGGAGATGGCGGTCGCATTCAAGCGGCGGCTGAATTCAGCCACCCGCACGAGCGAGCTGTTCTGCCAGGTCAGGAAGAAGGCGAGGCGTATCGGGCGGGTCAGATCCCAGCTGTCCGAAGCGCCGGTGCTGAAGGGGATGTCATAGATGATCTCATAGGCCGTACCCTCTTCGATGACCGTGGCCATGAAGGAAACGGCGTTGACATCACTGACCGTGCAGCCCTCATCGACGGCAATGGCTTCGGCGCGCATGCCTGAAGCCTTCGCATAGGCCTCATAATTGGCGCAAGGGGTCCTCGACGGCAATGTGTCTCGGACGAAGGCCAGCAACATATAGGTATAGCGCTTCGATCCTTCCACATAGTCGCCGTTCTTGGAGAATTCCACGGTCGGGGCATAGAGCCGGGTCCGGGGCAGTCGCACGGTCGCTCCGTCGGCCATGGTCAGGACGACGGCGTTGGGGTCGGAAGTGTCGACCGCCGTAAAGAAGTCCAGCACGACGCTGCCGGTGGCCTCGACCAGGTTTCCGTCTTTGTCGCGCATCATCTCCATTTGTTCGTTGCGGGTCACAGTGAAATAGAGGTGCCCCAGCGAATCGACGATGCCGATGTGCGGCGTCACGTCGTCGAGGGTCAGGCAGACCATTTCCCCATTGTGGGTAAGCCACTGGTACTCCTGGTCGCTCCGGCTGCGGAACACCCAATAGAGTTTGCCGTCGGTATAGGTCTTGGCGCTGAGCAGGACCGAATCCCGGCCGTCCCGGCCGTTGCGGATGGTCAGCACCTGGCCGTTCTCCAGGATGATCCGTTCGCCCGAATCACCGTTCGGGTCTTCAAAGCTGACCACCGATTTGACGAACCAGCCTGAATCAAGCTGGTTGACCAAGGCGGTAAAGGTCTTGATGTCGTCGTTGATCCGGCCGCATTGGTCCGTGATTTCATCAATGGCGAATTGGGTAGGGAGTCGGAAGAACGAGTTGTTGGCTAGGATGAACGAAACGAAATACGGGTCGGAAGTGTCGATACTCTTGAAGACGGCGGAGCCGCTCGCTCCCTGGGCATTGCCCCAACCGGCCTTGCTCCAGTAGGTCCCGTCGAAGGAATACCACCAAATGCCATCCTCGACTTTCAGGCGGGGTACCCAGCCGGTGGCGCGTACACGCTGGCCGTAGCTGTCGGTCATCCAGGTTTCCTTACCTCCTTCGCCCATCTGGATGGTCCAGTAATAGGCATCGTATTCTTCGTTGTAGCGTACGCCGACGATGGGCGTGACGCCGTTGGTTCCATTGGTCAGGTAGAGGGTGTTTCCGCTGGTGAAAGACACCTTGAAAAATGTCTTTCCTTCGGATGTGAAGGAGGTCACGCCGGAGATATGGTCATTCTTTTCCAAGGCGTCGATCAGAGAAGACAGGGAGGTGATGCTCTCGTTGAGTTTGTTCACCCGCTCTTCCAGGTTGGTCACGTCGTCCTGGAGGTTGTGGAGTCTCTCCTCTAGGTCTTTCTGGCAGGCCGGCAGCAGGAGAACGGCCAGCAGGGAAATCAGAATCAAAACTGTGCGTTTCATGATGGAGTCTCCTATTTCTTCTTTTTATACCGGATGGTGACGATGGCGGTCTTCATGGTTCCGTAGCCGTTGGAGACCAGCAGGTTCAGTTTACTCGTGCCGCCTTCGGCAAACGTGGCGGGCGAGATGACGCGGATGGTCCAGTCGACGTGGTTGGTCGTGCGGGCCGTGGCGAAGAATTCATCAGCGGCGATCGGCAGGACTTCGGCCCGTTCGTCGCCGCCGACAAGCCGGCAGACGAAGGACACGGTGTCGCTGGCTGCCATTTCCAGGACCTGGTTTTTCACAGGGGCCATCAGGTTGATTTGCAGCGCGTGCTCCAGCGGAAGCAGGATTTCCTCGCCGCCGGCGAGCCGGATGCTGACGGTCTCGTTGTCAATGTCCACGAGCCCCGTAACGACCGGCTGGGGAACTTCCTGGCTGGCCGGCACCTTGGCCCCGTTCACCAGCAGGAACTGGGGCTCCCCGTCGCCGTAGGAAACAGCCCAGTAATAAATGGGATCGTCACCGTCCCGCTGGACGGAGAGTTTCACCGAGAGGCTTTCCGGAGCATCGGCACGGATCCTGTCGCCGTTTTCGTCGAGGATCCAAGAACCATCTTCTCCATAGGTAATCATCCAGTACCAGTGGTCCGATTCGTCGTCGGCATCCCGGCTGGCGGAAAGGGTCGGGGTGTTGAGGCCGGTGCCGTTGTAGAAAGTATAAACGGAGTGGTCGGTCAACTCGAGCCGGCAGCCGACAACCTGGTCACCGATCACGATGTCCGTCATATCGTGGACGTACACGCGCTTGACCGTCGCGGCAAGCAGCTGTTTGAACGACTCCAGGTTCTGGTTGCTCTTGCGGCAGGTTTCCAGCACTTGCTGGAAGTTGTCCCAGGTGGGCAGGTTGATGGTAGTGCCGTTCAGCAGGTTGAACTCGTAGTGGGTTCCCAGGTCCCGGATGCTTTCGAAGAAGGAAGCACCGTCGTCGCCGGTAGCCTTGCCGAGGTTGTGCCAGATCTCGCCCTCGTCATAGCTCACCATCCAGTAGCCGTTTTCGATGCGGATCATCGGGGAGGCGGTGGCCGTGGAGATGCGGTTGCCGTAGTTGTCGGTCAGGAAACTGACAGGCCGGGAAGGGTATTGGATGGTCCAGTACCAGACGCCGTCATTGCCCTTGGCCACGCCCAGGACGGGCGTGCCGGCGTCGGTTCCGTTGTACAAGCGGATGGGATCGGAGTGGGTAAAATAGAGCGTATAGCCCACAACGGCGCCGCCGCTGCGGATGGGATCGACCTTGGTCAGGAAATCGTAGGCTTCGAGCTTCTCGACGATTTTTCCCAGGCCTTCAAGCGTTGTGTTCATCTCCTGGCAGCGCTTCTCGAGTCTCTCGATGCGGCGTTCCAGGACGGTCAGGTCGTTTTCGATCTGGGTGTAACAGGCGCTCAGCAGCAGGATGCCGGCGAGTGCGGGAATGAGGAAATGTCTGATTCTCATGGCTGGCTCCTACTTGGTGATGGTGATGGTTTTGATGACGGTAACCGGAGAAGCGCCGGGGAAGGTGAACACCGCCATGACTTTTCCGCTGCCCGACGCGAACTTGGCGGGCGCCTTGATCCGGATGGTGCCTGTGCCCGGGCCTGTGGTCGCCTGTGTGGCCTTGAATCCGCCCTGGGCCAGGACGGAAAGGCTGGCGTCGACGCCGTAGGCCGTGTAGCGGAGCACGGCTTCGTCGCCGTCTTTCCGCTCCCGCATTTGGAGGGTGTCATCCACGACCGCGCCGGCGGATGTGGTCAGGACGACGGTATACTGCTTGGGCAGGACAAAGCGGACCGTGGTGTCTTTCAGGACGACGACCAGCGAATCGCTGTAGTTGCGCACGTCGTGGAAGGCGCGTGTCACCGAATCGATGGCGTGCGGCTCCCAGGCATCGGCCACCTTGTAGCGCAGGAATTCGCTCTTGTCGCCCGTAGTGATCGTCCAGTAGTATTGTCCGTCATCGCCACGGGTAATGGATACCACAGGGGCGGGTGTTTCTTCCATGGCGGCGGGAATCTTCTGACCGTCGCGCGAGAGGACCCACGCTACCGGATTCGTGCCGATGCTGTAGGCCCAGTACAATTTGCCGTCTTCCGCCTGTTTGACGAAAATCGACGGGGCCATGGAAACGGCCCAGTCGCGGATGTTGAACGTCCTTCCGTCGGAGAGCACGACTGTCTGGCCGACGGTGTCGCCGTCCGCCAGAATCGGGTCGATGCGCTTGATGTAGAGCAGGCTGTCGATGGCCTCGTGCAGGAGCTGGAACTGTGCGTCGGCATCGTCGTTGATGGCGTTGACCTCCTTGACGAGCGCCAGGTAGCGGTTGTACGTGGGAATGCGGAGGATCTGTCCGTCGGTAAGTTTGATGGTGACGTAATCTGGATTGCTGACGTCGATCGCGGAGAACATCTGGTCGCCGTCAACGCCGTCGGCCTTGCCGAGCTGCGTCCATTCCACCCCGTCGAACGTGAGGTAGAAAAAGCCGTCCCGGATGGTCACGTAAGGCAGGATGCCGATCGAGAGCATCATGGTGCCGTCGGCGGCGCGGAGCCACTCCCAGTCGCCGTCGCCGTAGCGGATGGCCCAGTAATAGTTCTTGTCGTCGGGATTCTGCCGGCTGCTGACCAGCGGGGAAGCGCCGTCTTTGCCGTTGGTGATGGTGATCGACTCGTGCTGCACGAAGTTGATACGATAGCCCGTAACCACGGATCCCGACCGGATTTCCGTGATGCCGGTGATCATGTCTTTGCTGTCGATGGCCTTGACGAGGGCCTGAAGCGAGGACAGATCCTTGTTGATCTGATCGCAGAGCTCCTGCAGGGCGTCGACCCGTTCCTGAAGCTCGTCGAGTCGCTGGTAGTAGGGATCGGCGCAGCCCGTCAAGAGGAGCGCCGTCGCGGCCGCCAGGATCGATCGGATAAATCTGTTCATAACGAAGAGCTGCTGTTTTGGTTAGAAGAGGTAGCCCGTGTTGATGTAGAGCGAGCCGCCTTTTCCGTTGTCTTGTCGGTTGAAGGCCCGGCCGTAATCCACGGCGATGATGAAGTTTTTGTTGAGGATGAACCGGAGTCCGCCGCCGGCCGCCAGGTGGAAGGCTTCCGGGCCGCCCTTGCGGAGCTGTTCGGGCAGGAAGGTCCACGACGGATCGACGGAGACGTCGACATACTCTTTCAGCACACGGCCGCCGTCGAAGAACGCGTTGGCGCCGAGCGAAAGATTCTGGTTGAACACGCGGGTGTTGAGGAAACGCCAGCGGAGTTCGGTGTTGAAGTAGCAGACCGCCTGGCCCTGGATGCGGTTGCGCATCAGGCCGCGGATGGTCCGGTAGCCGCCAAAGCCGTCGCGGTCATACCCGGGGCCGAGCACGGCTTCCCACGGGAGGGCGTAGAAGCCCGGTTTGCCGAGGAAGCCCTGGGCGCTGGCGCGGTAGGCGAAGACCAGCTTGTCGCCCGCGAGGGGGAAGTACTGCCGCACTACGGCGTAGTAGTGCCAGTAAGGCTTGTTGGTGCCCATCCATTTGGGCGCCCATTCCATAAAGGCTTCGGCCCAGAGGCCGCGGGTCGGGGCATTTTCCACGTCGCGGCTGTCGTACATCAGGCCGGCGCGCCAGGCGCTGGTCATGCCGCCCTTGTACTCGTCGGCTTCAATGAAGCCCAGATCCTTGTACCAGGCGAAGAGGCTCTTGTTGTAAGGCAGTTCGGCCAGGGCGTCGGTCTTCACTTCGTCGAGGATGTAGTACTTGAAATTGTAGCCGAATTTCCAGTAGAAGTGTTCCGTGATCTCTCCGGTGAAATCGAGTTTGCCGATCGGGACCATGCGGCTCATCTTGTAATAAGCCGAAGGGAGGGACGCGTCAAAATAGGATTGATAGCCGTTGAAGCCATAGAAATCAAGCGCCTTCTCGTTGATGAACTGGGCCGCGAAGGAGAAGCGGATGCGGGGAATCAGGAAGCGGTTGTCGTAGCTGAGTGTGTAGAGCTGCGATCCTTTCGTGAACCAGGAGGCCTCGACATAGAGCTGCTGGCGCGGATTGGGATACCAGCCGCCTTTGCCGAAGTCGTAGATGTTGGCCAGGGCGCCCAGCTGGAGGCCTTTGTCCTGGTCGAAGGCCACGATCGGGAATCCGCCGAAGGAGAATCCCGTTTTCTCGACTTCCTTCTTTTCTTGCGCCGCCGCGGCGTTGATGAGCGCCAGGGCGGCCAGGAGGATGCATATCTTTTTCATTTTTCCAAATTTTTCAATTCATTCAGCAGTTCTTCTTTTTGCCGGCGGAGCCTTCCGTTGCCCAGGTAGCGCCAGGAAGAGGCGCAGCGGCGGACCAGCTCGAAATAGTCGTAGGTGAGCAGCGGTGCCGGGGCAAGGACAGCCACGATGGCCAGCGCCCAGTACCACTTTATGGTGCACAGCAGGACGATGGCGGTGATCACGAGCAACACGGTCCACAGAATGATGAGGGTGGCACAGCGGAACGAGTTGCGGAAGGCGGGGTCTTTCACACCGGCGGCCAGATATTCGGCCGTACCCCAGCCCGGTGCCGAGGCCGTACCCAGCGCCAGGGCGAAGGGCAGGAAGAACAGGGTCTTGAGGGTGTTCCACAGGGCGGAAACCAGCGGCCGGCGGGTGTGAACGGCGTGGAGGCTGATCCGGGACGCCTTGCGGAGGCGGGTGAAAGCGGCGGCTTTTTCAAAGAGCTGTCGGGCCTTTTCGGGCTGTTCCTCCCGGAATTTTCCGAGCAGGCCGACCATGCGGCGGTTGGCATCGAAGCGTTGACGCAACCGGCGTTCCGGAATGGCGCCGCTCGAGAGTTTCGTCAGTTCCCAGGTGGCGGCGTAATCGTCGTCGTCGGGGATACAGACGATCAGGTTTCGAATCGCTTCGCCCGTCAATCGCCTGATTTCCAAATACATCTCCTGCTCGGTGCGCTCGGGGTGGGCGGCAATCAGGGCCGTGACGTCGATCGGATCGCCGACGGTGGCCAGCAGCGTGGACCGATAGCGGAAATAGTCGCCGTATTCAAGGCCGATGGGCACGATGTACACGTGATGTCCGTCGGTGACGGCCTTGTTGGCGCCGTATGCGATCCGGGATATGCCTTTGCCGAGCGGGAGCATGCTGTGCATCGGGCGGTGCATTCCTTCAGGTAAGATGCAGAAAGGCACCCGATTGTTGAGTACTTCGATGGACTTTTCCACGGTGTCTTCCGTGTTGAGGACGCTGCGGAAGCCGTCGCGGACCCGGTTGATGGGCATGATCTTGAAAAAAGTGAGGATCTTCCGGATGACGGGCTTCTTGAAAATGTCGGCCCGCGCCACAAAGACCATCTGCTCGCGGTTCATCGCCAGCACGGACAGCGGATCCATCAGCGCGTCGCAATGGTTGGGCGCATAAATCACGGCTCCGTCGCGGGGGATTTTTTCCGTCCCTTCGTACCGGAGCTTCTTGTAGGACCCGCGGATGTAGGGATCCGCGATGTTGCGGACCCGATAGTACCACCAGTCTTCTTCGTATATTTTCTTCATCAAACGATCAGATTCCTATATATAAAATAACTCGCTAAGGTACGCAAAACGATAGAATTTTCACAGATTTTTGTGTACATTTGTGACATGGCTTACACGGTGATGTTCTATAATCTGGAGAATCTCTACGACACGGTAGACGATTCCGGCCGCTATGACGACCAGTTCACGCCCATCGGCGACCGGCGCTGGACGCGCGACAAATACCTCCAGAAACTGTCGAACCTCAGCGAAATCTTCTCGTCGGTGGCTTCCGCCCACGGCGGCTTTCCTGTTGTGGCAGGCGTCTCCGAGGTGGAAAACCTGCGCGTGATGCAGGACCTGGTGTCGCAGCGCCGGATGTCCGGCGCCCACTACAAATGCGTCCATTTCGATTCGAACGATCCCCGCGGCGTGGAAGTGGGCCTCTTCTACCGCCCCGACAAGTTCACGCTGATGGGCTGCGAGCCGGTGAAACTGGTCCTGCGCAGCGGCCGCGAATACATCGGCCGCGACATCCTGGCCGCCTGGGGCGAACTCGAAGGCGAGATGTTCGCCTTCTATGTCTGCCATTTCCTCTCCCGCCGCGCCGGCGTCTCCTCTTCGGCCGGCTTCCGCCGGGCCGGCGCTGAAACGGCCCGCGACCACGCCGCCCAGCTCCGGGCGCAGTATCCCGATATCAAGGTGGTGATTATGGGCGATATGAACGACAGCCCTTCCGACGAGTCGCTGTCGGTGCTCCTCCACGCCCACAAGACCATCTTCAACGTCCCCGCCGGCGAGTATTTCAATCCCTTCTGGATGCTGGCCGAGGAAGGCCGCGGAACCAGTATCCACAATCACCGCTGGGTGCTCTACGACAACATCATCGTCTCGCACAACCTGCTTCCCTCCTGGGAAAACCTCAAGGGTCTGCGTATCGTGCGCACCGACAAGAATCACTATGGCGAGATCTTCCGCCGCAATTTCATGATGAAAAAAGGGGCTCCCCGCCGCAGTTATTACGGCAATACCTTCGACAACGGCTACAGCGACCATCTGCCGGTCCTGATCAAGCTCGACCGCCGATGAAAAAGTACGAAGATTTTGTATTCGACATCGACGGCACGCTGCTCGATACCGAACGGACGGGCGTGCTGTCGCTCATCCAGACGATCCGCGAGCTGACGGGCCGGGAGATGCCCTATGAAGAGGCCTACGGCTTTTTCGGCATCCCGAGCTCCAAGGCCTCGTCCACGCTTCACTATGCGGACGAAAAGCATTTCGCCGAGGTCTGGGAGACGCATTTCCAGGAACTGATGTATCTGGTCGCGCCTTTTCCCGGCGTGGAAGAGATCCTGCGCGACCTGCGGGCCACCGGCTGTCGTACGGGCCTGGTGACTTCGCGCTCCCGGACAGAGATCGATTACGATCCGCATCTGGCCAAACTGCTGCCATACTTCGACGTGGTGATCGGCTCCGAGCAGAGCGAGCGCCACAAGCCCTATCCCGACCCGATGCTGGCCTATCTGCGCGCGGCCGGCGCCAAGGCCGGAACGACGCTGTATCTGGGCGATACGCAGCACGACTGGCGCTGCGGCCACGATGCGGGCTGCGATTTCGCACTCGCGGACTGGCGTCTGCGGGGTGACCAGGGGATCCCGGCCGAATACCGATTTACGGATGCGGCGTCCCTGCGCGCTGTATTGGGATTATAAGGAGGGCTGGAAACCGCCGCGGTCGGCGATGCGCTTGTCGCGCTTTTTCTTTTCCTTTCCGTAGGAGGATTTAAGATAGTGGCCCCACTGTTCCTTGGTAAAGATCTTTTCCAGGGCTTCGTCGGTGCGGTTCATCCATTTGTCGGAAATGATCTGGTAGGTTTCGGTGTTGCTCGCGCCGCTCTTGCGGGTGAGGTTGACTTCTTCCTGGAGGCCCTTGTAGTTGTTCTGCAGGATCGAGTCGACGAAAAAGACCTGCACTTCGTCGAGCTTGAAAATCCGGGTCAGGTTCTCGATCTGGCCGTTGATGATCTCGTCGAGATTGGGTTCCTGCGGCTCCTGCGCCAAGGCGCGGGGTGCGGCGACCGGGATAAGGACGGCCGTCAGAAAGAGGAGAAGGAAGATTCGTTTCATAATTCGGGTTCGTAGGGATTGGGGTTGCCTTCCTGGATGACGGTAACGTTGCGCAGGATGGCTTCCGACTTGATGGGGAGCGTGCCGGTCCGCGGCTCGGGATCGTAGTTCTCCCGGACATAGACCACCAGGGTACAATCAGATTCAAACCAGTAGGGTTCGGCCCAGATCCAACTGTCCGCATCGTCCGGTTCGGCGGTGGTGATGACGTTGGTCCAGACGGTCAGCCGCTGGGAGTCGGCGGCCGCGCCGAACCAGAGCGTGTCGGCCGAGACGTTCACATCCGGGAGCACATATTTCTCGCAGGCGGTGAACTGGGCCGCCAGCAGCGTCAGGAGGGCCAATGGAATGATAATTGTTGCGGCTTTTCGCACGGTCTTCGTGGTAATTTGTGCGAAGGTATGAAAAAAAACTGATATATTTGCGATATGAAAAGATTCCTGCTTCTTGCCGCCTTGCTCGTCGCAGCCGCCCTGTCGGCCTCCTGCGACCAGGAAACGAACCTGAGCGTCGTTCCCGACGTGGATATGTTTACGTTCGGTCCAGACGGCGGCGAGTTCGACGTGGTGGTGTTTACCAATGGCCATTGGAAGGCCACCTGCAGCGATGAATCCATCTCTTTCGCCCCCGATTCGGGTGACTTTACCGCCCCGATGCACGTGAAGGTGGGCCCCAACCGGAACAATTTCACGAAATCGGTCCGCATTACCCTGGTTACGAAGCTGGACAATCTTTCCCGCACCGCCCGCATCGCCGTCACTCAGGAGTGCGGCCCCTTCCTGACCGCCGCCTCGACGGAAGCAAGCATCGGCCGTGAAGGCGGCGCCGCGCGTTTCAGCGTCAACAGCAATTTCCCGTGGCGTATGACCAGCCTCACCCTTGACGGTGCCCCTTATGAAGGGGAAGCGGAATTCGAACCTGCGACGGGCGGCCCCAACCGCACCGACGTGGCGCTCTTGCCTATTCCGGAAAACACGACCGGCCACACCCGTACCTTCCGCATTACGCTCGCGCTGACGGAACACCCCGCGGTAACGCTGGTGCTGACCGTGCAGCAGGAAGCTTAGCTTTTTTTCAAGTTCCGGCGAATGCCAGCGTTGCGCACGCGACGCGGAAGCCCGACATTGTCAGCGGCGCGGCGCAGGCGGCGAGCGTGGAGCCGGATGTCAGGACATCATCGACCAGAAGCACGTGACGGACGCCGGCGGCCTGCAGGGCCGCGGCCCGTCCCGGGTCAACGCGGAAAGCCCCTTGTACATTTTTCGTTTTGGCTGCGCCGTGGAGGCGGGTCTGCGTTTTCGTGTAGCGGCTGCGGCGGAGCAGCGCGGTCTCGGGCGGAACGCCGAGGGCCGCGGCCACGCCGCAGGCGATTTCTTCCGCCTGGTTGTAGCCGCGCGTCCAGCGCCGCAGCGGATGCAGCGGCACGGGAATCACGGCCTGGCAGCGCCGGAAGTCCCGGTTGCCGGCCAGCCGGGTACCCAGTTCGAAGCCCATCCGGCGGGCCAGCTCCCGCCGGCCGCCGTACTTGATGCCATAGATGATTTTCCGGTAGTCGCTTTCCGCGCCGAAGAAGAAGAGCGTAGCGGCCGCTTCCACGTCGAAACGGCGCGCCAGCCGCTCGAATGCCGCATTCTGGACGATGTCCCACTGATAGGTCATTGGCAAATCTTCCCTGCAAGCGGTGCAGACATCCGCTTCGTCGGCCGTCAGGAAGCGGCCGCATACGATGCAGCGCCGCGGGAAAAACAATTCCCGCAGGCCCCGGAGACTGGAAAACCATTGTTGAGAAAAACACCCGCCCATATCTTTCGCCCCGTTTGAATCTGCAGCAAGGTAGCCAAAATTGCGTACTTTTGCAATATGATTGACAGTCGGATCCTGGATTTTATCGGAGAGCATCACGTGATGACCGTTGCGTGCGCTTCGTCCCAAGGGGCGGAAGGCGTGCAGGAACTCTGGTGCGCCAATGCGTTTTATGTGTTTGACCCGCAGGAAGAAGGCTTCATCATCACGTCGGAAGCCAAAACCCGGCACGCGCAGCTGTTCCTGGAGAATCCGCAAGTGACGGGCTCGATCGTGCTCGAAACCGAGGAAATCGGCAAGATCCGCGGCCTCCAGTTCGCCGGCACGGTGCGGCGCTGCGACGGCGGCCTCTTCGACCGCTGCCGGCTGAAATACCTCAAACGATTCCCGTACGCCGTGTTCAAGGGCGGGGAAGTGTGGCTGATCCTGCCCGACCGGATGAAATACACCGACAACCGCCTGGGCTTCGGCAAAAAACTGCTCTGGCAGCGGAAATAATTGTTAACTTTGTACGAATATGTTCGATTTTATAAACATTTCGTTTATCGACGTGCTCGACGTCCTGATGGTGGGCCTGCTGATCTACTGGCTCATCCGCGTCGTACGCGGCACGTCGGCCGTGAACATATTCATCGGCGTGCTGCTGCTCTATGTGGTGTGGATCGCCTCGCGGGCGCTGGGCATGAAACTGCTCTCCTTCATCCTGGGCCAGGTGCTGGGCGTGGGCGTGGTGGCCCTGCTGGTCATCTTCCAGCCCGAGATCCGGCGCTTCCTGCTGCGCATCAGTTCGAGCACCACGGCCGCGCAGCAAGGCGTGTTCAAGAAGCTCTTCCGCCAGTCCCGCGCGGGCGGCATGGCGCCCGGCGAGCTCGAAGAGCTGACCGCAGCCTGCCGCAAGATGTCCGAGACGAAGACCGGCGCCCTGATCGTGCTGCGGCACGAATCGGCGCTGGGCGACATCCTCGATACAGGCGACGAAATCGACGCCCGCATCAACCGGCGGCTGATCGAGAACATTTTCTTCAAGAACTCCCCGCTGCACGACGGCGCGATGGTCATCACGGCCAACCGCATCCTGGCGGCCCGCTGCACCCTGCCGATTACCCAGCGGCAGGACATCCCCGCGCACTACGGCATGCGCCACCGCGCCGCGATCGGTATGTCGGAGGTCTCCGACGCATCGGTCATCGTGGTGTCGGAAGAGACGGGCGACATCTCGTTCGTCTCCGACGGGCAGATCCAGACGATGGGCAGCATCACGGAACTCCGCCTGGCCATCGAAAATTCGTTCAAATAGGGAAGCGGCGCTATGGTTCTGGAGCAGAAAATCGGGTTCGACAAGGTTCGGGAAAAGATATCGGCCAAATGTGCCACGCAATACGCCGTCCGCAAGGTGGCGGCGGAGCAGATTTCGCGCGACGGCGCCGAGATCATGTTCCGGCTGCGCCTGACCGACGAGATGCGGCTCATCTGCCTGTTCGAAGACAGTTTCCCGGCAGGAGGCTATCTCGACACGAAAGAGTTCCTTCTCCCGCTGCAGGGCGAAGGCACCACGATCGACCTGCCGTCGCTCCGGATGCTCCGCACCAGCCTCGACACGCTTCGCCGCATCCTGTCGTTCTTCCAGGACTGCAAGGACGACCTCTATCCCACGCTTCGCCAGATTTCCGCGTCGGTCAGCTATGAGCCTGAGATTGGCCGCCGCATCGAATCGATCCTCGACCGGACCGGCGAGGTGCGCGACAGCGCCTCCCCGGCGCTGGGCGAGATCCGCCGCAGCCTCAAATCCAAGGAAGGGCAGATCGGCCGCCGCATCAACGCCATTCTGGGCGCCGCAAAGGAAGAAGGCCTGGTCGGCTCCGACGACGAAGTCGTGGTCCGCGAGGGCCGGATGCTGATTCCCGTCCCCGCCGGCACCAAGAAAAAACTGCCGGGCATCGTCTATGGCGAATCGGCCACCGGCAAGACGGCCTTCGTGGAACCCTTCGAAATCGTGGAACTGGGCAACCAGATTCGCGAACTCCAGTTCGAGGAGCAGCGCGAGATCGCCCGCATCCTGCTCGAATTCACCGAATTCCTGCGGCCTTCGCTGCCGATGCTGATTGCCGCCTCCGAATATATCGGCGAGATCGATTTCATCCGCTCGAAGGCGCTGGTGGCCCTCGATATGATCGCCGGCATGCCCATCCTCTCCGACAACGGCGAATTCAACCTGCGCCGGGCGCGCCATCCCCTGCTGGAGGCTTCGCTCCGGCGCGAAAAGAAAGAGATCGTACCGCTCACCCTCTCGCTGAACCGCGAAAAGCACATCTTGCTGATCTCCGGCCCGAATGCCGGCGGCAAGTCGGTGTGCCTCAAGACGGTGGGTCTGCTGCAGTATATGTTCCAGTGGGGCATGCTCATCCCCACGTCGGAGGTCAGCGAGATGCTGATCTTCGACAGCATCTTTATCGACATCGGCGACGACCAGTCGCTCGAAAACGACTTGAGCACCTACAGTTCCCACCTGCAGAACATCCGCGACATCCTCACCCACGCCACGCCCCATTCGCTCGTCCTCCTCGACGAATTCGGCGCCGGCACCGAACCGGCTGCCGGCGGCGCCATCGCCGAAGCCGTCCTTGCGCGCCTCGACGCGATGGGAGTCTATGGTGTCATCACCACGCACTACACCAACCTGAAACTCTACGCCGACAAGAGCTCCGGCGTGGTCAACGGCGCGATGCTCTTCGACGGAGCCGCCATCAAGCCGCTCTTCCAGCTGCAGCAGGGTATGCCCGGCAATTCTTTCGCCTTTGAACTCGCGCGGAAGATGGGGCTGCCCGCCGACGTGGTCAAGGACGCCGAGGAGCGGGCCGGCAGCGAATTCGTGAACATCGAGCGCAACCTGCGCCAGATCGCCCGCAGCCGGCGGGTCCTCGACGAGAAGCTCGCCCGCATCAAGACCACCGACAAGACGCTCGAAAGCCTGACCGACCGGTATCAGAAGGAGCTCGAAGACGTCAAGGCCCTGAAGAAACGGATGCTCGACGAGGCCCGTGAACAGGCCGCCGAAATCCTGGCCGAGGCCAACCGCCAGGTGGAGAAGACCATCCGCGACATCCGCGAAGCCCAGGCCGAACGCGACAAGACGCGCACCGCCCGCGAACAGCTGGCCCGCACCCGCGACGCCATCCAGGAAGAGCGCCCTACCGCCACCGACGCCGACATCGAGCGCAAAATGCAGCAGATCGTGGCCCGCAAAGAGCGTGAGCGCGCCCGCAAGGAGAAACGCGGCGAGGTACCTGTCCCGGCGCCGCGCAAAGAGAAGCCCGCCATCGACGCCACGCCGCTGCAGGTGGGTGACAAAGTGCGCCTGAAGGACAACGACATGGTGGGCGAGGTGACGCAGATCGCCGCCAAGTATATTTCCGTGTCGATCGGGAGCATCATCTCGAAGATTGCGCCCGGCAAGGTCGAAAAGATTTCCAACCAGCAATATAAAGACAAATCCCGCAGCACTTTCCGCCCGGTCATCCACTACGACAGCGAATCCATCAGCCGGCGCAAGCTGGAATTCCGGCCCACGATCGACATCCGCGGCCAGCGGCTGGTCGACGCCCTCGACATCGTGATGCATTTCATCGACGACGCCACGATGGTGGGCGTGGGGCAGGTGAAGATCCTGCACGGCAAGGGCAACGGCGTGCTGCGCGAGGAGATCCGCAAATACCTCAAGACCGTGCCGGCCGTGAAATCCTTCCGCGACGAGGCCGTCCAGCAGGGAGGTGCGGGCATCACGGTCGTGGAAATGGACATCTGACCCTATGAAAAAGACCGCATCCTGGCTCATCCTGGGCTTCTGCCTCCTGGCTCTTACGTCCTGCCATTCGACTGAAAGGCGGGTCGGCGATGTCGCGGAGCAGTTCCTGAAAGCGTATTATTCGGCCGATTACGCCAAGGCCGCCACGTTCGCGACGCCTGCTTTTTCCGGCCATCTTTCCAAAGGAGCCGCGCTGCAGGACCGCCTGCCGGACGAGATTGCACAAAAAATGAAAGAGGCCGTTGCACAGACCTCTTTCAAAATCGTTTCCGTGAAAGCCGACAAGGAAGCCGGTACGGCGGTCGTCTACTACGAACTGTCGGCGCCGACGCTCGACGGTCCGATGCCCAAGCAGTTGCTGTTAAAGCTGGAAGGCCGCTCTGCAGCGGTCGACGGCATCGAGTAATTCCCAACCGAAGAACTGCACGTTGCGGCGGACGGTCTGTCCGTCGCGGATGAGTTCGACCTCTTTGACGAAGGGGTCGCGGCCCATATGGCCGTAGGCCGCCGTGGGTTCGTAGATGGGGTTGGTCAGGCCGAAGCGTTCGACGATGGCCGCCGGGCGCAGGTCGAAGAGTTCTCCGACCTTCTCGGCGATCTGACCGTCGGTGAAGGGCACGTGGGCCGTGCCGTAGGTGTTGACCGACAGGCTGACGGGCCGGGCCACGCCGATGGCGTAGGCCACCTGGACGAGGATTTCGTCGGCGACGCCGGCTGCCACGAGGTTCTTGGCGATGTGCCGTGCAGCATAGGCCGCACTGCGGTCGACCTTGCTGGGGTCCTTGCCCGAGAAGGCGCCGCCGCCGTGGGCGCCGCGGCCGCCGTAGGTGTCGACGATGATCTTGCGGCCGGTCAGGCCGGTGTCGCCGTGGGGACCGCCGATGATGAACTGTCCGGTGGGGTTCACGTGCAGGATCATGTCTTTCTGGAATAAGGCGGCGTTCTCCGCGCTGAGGCGGGCCTTGACCCGCGGGATGAGGATCTCCTCCACATCGCGGCGGATGCGGGCCTGGTCCACGTCGGGATCGTGCTGTGTCGAGAGCACGAGGGTGTGGACGCGGCGCGGCGTGTGGTCGTCGTCGTATTCGATGGTAAACTGGCTCTTGGCGTCGGGACGCAGGTACGGCATCGGCGAGGGCTTCTCGCGGCGGATGCGCGCCAGTTCGATGAGCGTCATATGGGCCAGGGTGAGCGGGAGCGGCATGAACTCGGGCGTTTCGTTGCAGGCGTAGCCGAACATCATGCCCTGGTCGCCGGCGCCCTGCTCTTCTTTTTCGGCGCGGTTCACGCCCATGGCGATGTCACCGCTCTGCTCGTGCACGGCGGAGAGGACGGCGCAGGAGTCGGCGTCGAAATGGTATTCGCCTTTGGTATAGCCGATTCGGCGGATCGTACGACGGACGACACCCTGAATGTCGACATAGGCGTCGCGGGAAGTGACTTCGCCGCCGACGACGGCGAGGCCGGTGCTTACAAAGGTTTCACAAGCGACGTGCGCCGCCGGGTCCTGGCGGAGGAAATCGTCGAGAATTGCGTCGGAAATCTGGTCGGCCACTTTATCCGGGTGGCCCTCGGAAACGGATTCAGAGGTAAAGAGATACATAGTTTTAGCCTTTTTTAAAGTGGTTGGCAAGCAGTACAAATCCATCCACTGGTTCGGGCCGCAAAGATACGGATAAAATCTTATAAACAAAAAGAATTCGGATTGTTGATAACTTGCCCTGAACTACGCAGAAAATAGGGTTTGCCAAATCCAAGGGATTTCTTATTTTTGCGCCGTCGTTTCAAGCCTGCAAAACTATGAAACCTTACAGATTGCTTGCCTTGCTGGCAGCCTTTGTGCTTGCCGTGGCCTCTTGTGAGCCCGACGAGCCTGAGAAGATTACGGTCTCCGTGTCGCCTACTTCGCTCAATTTCAATGCGGATGGCGGCTCGCAGCAGATTTCGGTCACTTCCAACGGCGCCTGGACCGTCCGCGTCGACGGCGGCTGGATGACCGTCTCCACCGTCTCCGGTGCCGGAAACGGATCCTTCGAAGTCAAGGTCGAAGCCAACGACGGCGAAGCCCGTCAGAGCTCCCTGACGCTTTCCACGGCCGACAACTCCGCCACGGTCACCGTGACCCAGGCCGCCCTCCCGATCTCGGAGATTGCAAAAGTCCGGGCCCTCTATAAGGGCTCCGACGTGAAGATCACGGATCCGACCCTGATCAAGGGTACGGTCGTGAGCAATTTCCGCAGCGTCTCCAACGGCGGTCTCGAGAACTATACTTCGCAGAAAACGATCATCGTCCAGGACGCCACCGGCGGCCTGCAGTTCTTCTGTACGAACGACAACACGCAGTTCGCCTTCGGCGACGTCGTCGTAGCCGACCTGACCGGCCAGACCCTTTCGGTCTACAACAACGGTCCCCTCCAGGTCAACGGCCTGCCGCTCGACAAGATCACCAAGGTCGGAAGCGAAACGCCCGCCGCCAAGGCGGTGACCATCGAACAGTTCCTGTCGAATGCGGCCGAGTCGCAGTACATCGCCGTCCCCGACGTGCAGGTGGCCTCCTCCGACCTGGGCAAGACCTTTGGCGACAAGAGCGCCCACACCTCGATTTCCATGGTGGCCAAGACCGGCGAGACGTTCGTCATCTTTACGTCGAGATACGCATCCTTCCTCGGTGAGAAAGTTCCTGCCGGCAGCGGCACGGTCAAGGGCATCGCCATGAAATACGGCACGACGATGCAGCTCAGCCTCACTTCGCTGAGTGATGTCGCCGGCCTGACCGGCGAGCGCTTCGGCGGGCAGCAGGGCGAGGCGAAACTCGTGTCGATCCGGGAAATCCGCAACCGCTACACCGGCTCCGACACCAAGATTTCGGACAACGTGGCCATTGAAGGCGTCGTGATCAGCGACTACCGCCGGGACACCGACGGCGGACTGAACAACTATACTTCCGCCAAGACGATCGTCGTCTCCGACGGAGAAGCCGGCCTGATGCTTTACTGCACCGGCGACAACAAAGAATTCGCCCGGGGCGACAAGGTGCGGGTTTATCTGTTCAACCAGGCCCTCTCCGTCTATCAGCAGGGGCCGCTGCAGGTCAACGGCCTGCCGCTCGACAACATCGAACGGATCGGGAAGGAAACCCCTTCGCCCCGCGAGATCACCGTGGCGCAACTCCTGACCGGAGACTATGAATCGACCTATGTGGCCGTGAAGGACGTCCAGGTCCAGGCGCAGTTCCTGGGCAAGCATTTCTCCTCCTCATCCGAGAACACTTCCATCGGAATGGAAGGCAAGGACGGAGGCGAGTTCGACATATTTACCTCTAGATATGCCGTATTCCGGGACGAAACCGTCCCTTCCGGCAGCGGTACCCTCAAGGGCATCGCCGGAAAATACGGAACGAGATTCCAGCTTACGGTATCGGCGAAGAGCGACTATGCAGGCTTGACCGGCGACCGTTTCGGTTCCGGTGCTCAGATCGCCCTGCCGTATGCTGAAACCTCGGTTTGGGGAGGGGCGGGTTCATTCGACCTGGCCGTCACGGCCACGGTCGGATGGACCGCAACTTCCTCGCTCGCCGACTTCACGGTGACGCCCGCCAGCGGAGACGGTTCCGCCGTCGTCAAGGTCGCTTACGCCCGCAACCCGAGCGCTTCCGCCAGCCGCTCCGCCGTGATCACCTTCACGGGAACCGACGGCTCCGTGGCGAAGCTGACGGTCATCCAGCAGCCGTATGAGACCGTGACGCCGAGCCAGGTTCAGCCCTGGCTGGAACTGCCCGCCACGCCGGAAACGGAAGGCAAGGCCTTCTTCAGCCACGACATGACTTATGACGGCCAGCAGGTGCGCAACTATTCCTTCTGGTACGATCTGCAGAACCGCGTCTCCCTCTGGGTGGCCTATCCGCTTTACCGCGGCATGACCTCGGGCGTCCAGCGCACCGACAAGTGGGATTATGATCCGCTGTTGCCCCGCTCTTACCAGGGCGCCGCTTTTACCGGATATGGCATCGCCGGCTGGGACCGCGGCCATCAGCTTCCTTCGGCCGACCGTCTCTGCACGACGGCCGCCAACGAGCAGACCTTCTACTTCACCAACATCACGCCCCAGAACCACGACCTCAACACCTATGTATGGGAAAAGGCCGAGGCCCATCTCCGCGGCCTGACCAGCACCAACGACACCCTCTACGTGGTGACGGGCTGCGTCCTGCAGACGGCTTCCGATCCTGAGATCAAGTACCTCAAGGACAATGAAGGGAAAAACGTGGCAATCCCGAAGGCCTACTTCAAGGTGGTGCTCAAGTACAAGCCCGGTGAAGGCAACAACGGCTATGCGGCCATCGGCTTCTGGTTCGAAAACCGCAGCTATGGCGACGTGAACTTCTCGCGTTCCTACGCCCGCAGCGTCGACGACATCGAAAAACTGACCGGATTCGACTTCTTCTGCAACCTCGACGACAACATCGAGGCGGCGGTAGAGGCTTCCTATACAGCCTCATTATGGGGATTATAAGTAAAACAACATAAAAACTAAATTATTAACCAACCAAACTTTATGAAACAAACCATCAAACGTTTCCTGGCTGTTGCCGCTTTTCTGCTGATGATTGTTCCGGCTTACGCCCAGGTGACTACCGCAAGCTTCGCCGGTACCGTCGTCGATGAGAACGGCGAGCCTCTGATCGGTGCTGCTGTGGTTGCGGTTCACGCTCCTTCCGGCACCCAGTACTATGCGGTGACCAACGAGAACGGTCGCTATGCCATCCAGGGTATGCGTACCGGCGGTCCTTACGAAGTGACCTATTCCCTGATCGGTTGCCAGACGATCGTCGTCCCCGACATCATCCTTTCCCTGGCTGAAACCTATCAGCAGGATGTCGTCCTGAAGACGGCCACCGAACTGCTGAACGAAGCCATCGTCGTGGCCTCCGCCTCCTCCAAGCTCGTGACGGAGCGTACCGGCGCCGCCACCAACATCAACAACGCGCAGATCGTCAACCTGCCGAGCGTCAGCCGCGCCATCACCGACGTCACCCGTCTGTCGCCGTACGGCGGCAACGGCATGAGCTTCGCCGGTGCCGACGGCCGTACCGCCAACTTCACGGTCGACGGTGCGAACTTCAACAACAACTTCGGTTTGAGCGACAAGCTCCCCGGCGGCGGCAGCCCGATCTCCATCGACGCCATCGAGGAACTCCAGGTCGTGATCTCGCCCTATGACGTGCGTCAGACCAACTTCATCGGCGGTGGCGTGAACGCCATCACCAAGTCGGGTACCAACACCTTCAAGGGCAGCGCTTATGTTTATCATAAGAACGAGAACCTCCAGGGTGATACCGTCGACGGCGAGCAGATCTCCAATGCCCGCGCCAAGAACCGTACGACGACCTACGGCTTCACCGCCGGCGGCCCGATCATCAAGAACAAACTCTTCTTCTTCGTCAACGGTGAGTATTCCAAGATCCCGACCATCGTCAACCGCTGGAGAGGCTCCTCCAACGGCGTGGCCAACCCGGATGACTTCATCTCCCGCACCCGCCTGACCGACCTGCAGCGCGTCTCCGAATACGTGAAGAGCAAATACGGCTACGACACGGGTTCCTGGACCGACTTCCCGGCCAATGAGAACAACATGAAGATCCTGGCCCGCATCGACTGGAACATCAGCGACAAGCACAAGCTGGCCCTCCGTTACAACTACACCAAGAACAACGTGTGGAACAACCCCAACGGTTCTTCGATGGACGGTGGCACGCGTATGTCCGGCGCCCGTATCTCGCAGTACTCGATGTCCTTTGCCAATTCGATGTACTCGATGCAGAACCTCGTGAGCACCTGGTCGCTCGACCTCAACAGCCGCCTGTCCGACAACGTGTCGAACCAGTTCCTGGCCACCTTCTCCAAACTCGATGACGTTCGCGGCACCAACTCCGAGGAATTCCCGTTCATCGACATCCTCGACGACACCCAGACCAACAACTACATGGCCCTCGGTTATGAGCTGTTCACCTGGAACAACGCCGTGCACAACACCATCGCCAACGTCAAGGACGACGTGACCTGGTACAAGGGCTCCCACAAGGTGACGGCCGGTATCAACTACGAATACCAGATGGCTGACAACCAGTATATGCGTAACGGTACGGGTTACTACCGCTACAAGAGCGTGGAAGACTTCCTCAGCGGTGCCATTCCGCAGGTGGTCTGCCTTACCTACGGTTACGACGGCGAGCAGTATCCGGCCGCCCGCGTCCAGTTCCACAAAGCCGGCGTCTACGCCCAGGACGACTGGAACGTGACCGACCGCTTCAAGCTGACCTACGGTCTCCGCATCGACGGCCTGTTCTTCGACAACAGCGACCTGATGACCAACAACAAGATCCTGGAGCTGGAGTATTTCCCCAAGATCAACAACTACGAACTGACCCACATCGATACCGGCAAGTGGCCTACCGCCAAGGTGACCTTCTCCCCGCGCGTGGGCTTCAGCTGGGACGTCTTCGGTGACAAGAGCTTCAAGGTGCGCGGCGGTACGGGCCTCTTCTCCGGCCGTCTCCCGCTCGTGTTCTTCACCAACATGCCGACCAACGGCGGTCTCGTCCAGTACCAGGCCCAGATCGGTACCTCCACCCGCTATGCCAACCTTCCTGACGCCGTCAAAGGCCGCTATGCGAGCGTGAACGACATTCTGGCCCAGTTCGCCGGCGGCCTGGCCACCGAGAACGGCAAGGCCAACATCGCCGCCCTCTACAACAAACTCGTGGGCATGGGCTTCCCCAGCACCGTGAGCCCTGCGGACGGTACGAAACCTTCCGCCGTCAACGGCGTGGACCCGAACTTCAAGATGCCGCAGGTCTGGAAGAGCTCCATCGCGTTCGACTACAGCTTCCCGACCTCGTTCCCCTTCACCTTCACGGCTGAAGGCATCTTCAACAAGACCATCAACGCCGTGGCCATCTCCGACTGGAGTATGCGCGACGTGGCCGGTTTCGCCCGCTTCAACGGCGCCGACAACCGTCCGATCTACCCGACCGACTTCCGCTACACCACCAAGGCCTTCGTCCTGGAGAACACGGACAAGGGTTACGGCTGGTCCGCCAGCGCCCAGATCAACATGCGTCCGATCGAGAGCCTGAGCTTCATGGCTGCCTACACGCACACCGTGAACAAGGAAATCACCGGTATGCCGGGTTCCGCCGCCGAGTCGGCCTTCACCTATGTGCCGACCAACGAAGGCCCGAACTACATCAAACTGCACAATTCGCAGTATGTGACCCCGGACCGCGTGGTCGCTTCCCTGACGCACCACGACAAGAGCGGCAACCACTACAGCTTCATCTATGAGGCCTGGCGCGGTGGCTACAACTACAGCTATATGACCTCCAACGATATGAACGGTGACGGCTACAACTACGACGCCCTCTACATCCCGACCGACGAAGAGGTCGCTTCCCGTCAGTTCCGCTTCATCTCGAGCGACGACCAGACCCGCTTCATGGACTTCGTCCACAAGGACAAGTACCTGAGCACCCACCAGGGCCAGTATGCCGAAGGTTACAGCGTGTACAGCCCGTGGGTCCACCGGGTGGACTTCAGCTACAAGCACGACTTCGCCGTGAAGTGCGGCAACAACACCAACGTCCTGCAGCTCTGCCTCGACCTGAAGAACGTCCTCAACCTGTTCAACTCCAGCTGGGGCGTGAGCAAATATCTCAACCCGGCCATCGGTTCCGACGCCCGCATCCTCAAGTATGAAGGTGCTGACGCCGATGGTTTCGCCACGTTCTCCACGCCGGCTTCCATCAACGGCAATACTGACACCTTCGTTCCGAACCACGCGCTCGGCCAGTGCTGGTATGCCTCCGTCGGTATCAAATATCTGTTCAACTAATAAATAGACTGCAATATGAAAATCAAGAATATCCTTGTTTCCCTGGTTGCCATCCTGGCCCTTGCAGCCGGTTGCAATCAGATCGAACCCGATCACTATCTGAACGAGGTCAAGGTTTCCTCTTCCTTCGTGTCCCTGAGCATGGACGGTGGTTCCTCCACCATCACGGTCGATGCGACCGACAGCTGGACCATCTCCACGATGCCCAACTGGCTCAGCATTTCGCCGGCTTCCGGCGGTGCCGGTTCCACGACCGTCACCTTCTCCGCTGCCAAGACCCTTGATGGCCGTACGACTACCGTGGCCCTCAACTGCGGCGGCAAGACCCAGAACATCAACGTCATCCAGGGCCTGGCGGTCGTTTCTCCCGCCACTTGCGCCGAGGTCATCGCCGGTCCCGACAGCAAGACCTATCTGGTTACGGGTGTCGTCACGGCCATTGCCAACGAGCAGTATGGCAACTGGTATCTGAACGACGGTACGGGCGAAATCTATATCTATGGTACCGTGAACAACTCCGGCGCCTATCCGAAGGATTCCGGCGGATGGGGCAAGTCGCCGTTCGACTTCTCCGTCGGTGACGAAGTGACGGTCCAGGGCCCGAAGACCACCTACAACGGTACGGTCGAACTGGTCGACGTTTCGGTCGTCAAGGTCAACAAGTCGCTCATCAAGATCGACGAAATCGATCCGGAAGACGCCGTCATGCCGATCGAAGGCGGCAACTTCACCGTCAAGCTCAACAACAAGGGCAACGGTGTCTACGTCGACATCCCGGCCAATGCCCAGAGCTGGCTCTCCATTTCCTCGATCAGCGGCAATACCGTGGTCTTCAAGGTTGCGCCCAACGAAGGCGGCGACCGCAACACCAAGCTGGTCTTCAAGACCAAGAGCGGTGGCAAGGACTACTCCACCGAGCAGACGCTTGCCCAGAAGGGTTCCATCATCGCCGCTTCTGTCGCAGACTTCCTCGCTGCCCCCGTTGGCGACACGCAGTACCGCATCACTGGTGTGATCACCAGCGTGGCCAACGCCAGCTACGGCAATGTCTACATCCGCGACTGGTCGGGTGAGGTCTATGTCTACGGCATCGGCGCCAAGGGCGACTTCCAGGCCCTCGGTCTCAAACCCGGTGACATCGTGACCCTCGTCGGCAAACGCGGCGAATACAAGGGTGCTGCCCAGATGACTGGCGGTCAGCACGAAGACCACATCTCCGTGACGGAAGTGACCATCGCCGAGTTCCTGAGCAAACCGGACGACAAGAACACCTATTATATGGTGACCGGTACGATTCAGGACCTGCTCGACAACAAGGGCAAGGAGAATGTCTACGGTAACCTCCATCTGACTGACGGCACGAACGAGCTGTATGTCTATGGATGCTATCCGGGCTATGGCGCCACGGGCGACAACCGGAAGAACTTCATCGCCAACGCCGGCATCCAGGTCGGTGACCAACTGACGATGATCGGCTACAAGGATACCTACAACGGCCTCATCGAGCTTTGCGGCGGTATCTACTTCAGCCACACTCCGGCCAATTAGTTGGGGCGCTGCCCCAAACCCCGCCGCTTCGGCCTGCTATTACACAAGGCCCTCACAACGGCCTCCGCTAGCGCCTGATGGCGCGGGGATTTGCAAGGAAAGAGTTTCCGCTATCGGGGACTCTTTCTTTTTTTCTATCTTTGCGTATATGAAACGGTTTATTTATAGTATTCTCGTTCTATTTATAGCTTTGCCCGCGGCGGCGCAGGTGACGACGGCGTCGATCGGGGGCCGGATTGTCGACGATAACGGGCCCGTCGAGGGCGTGACCGTGGTGGTCATCCACCAGCCGTCGAACACGCAGTATTACACGACGACCAATGCCCGCGGCTGGTACCAGCTGTCCGACGTCCTGCCGGGCGGCCCGTATACGGTGCGGATCCATTATTTCAGCTATAAACCCCTGACCGTCCGGGAACTCTATACCTACGCCGGGCAGCATTCGGTGATCGACGCCAATCTGGAGGCGGGGACGACCGACATCCACGTCGACGACGCGGCGACTTCGCTGCGGATCGGGGAAAACCTGGGCGGCGGCGTGGTTCCCGTAGCGCCCGGCACGTACGACCTGGTGGGCCAGCGCGTCTATACGGCGGTTCCTTTCGACGTCCGGCAGGAGGCGGCGCTCGACGGCGTTTCCCGGCTGCAGATGACGCCCGTCGGGACCAACCGTTTCCACGGTTCGGCCTACGGCTATTTCGGCTCGGCCGGATTGGCGGGCGCGACCGTGTCGACCCCGCTTTTCAACGAAGATTATGTTCTTTTCGGCGGCCTGCAATATGATTTTGCCGGTGATTTTTCCGGAGTGGGCCGCATCGATGCGCGCCTGGGCGCCTCGAATCGGCTGGACCTTTCCGGCGGCCGCCTGGCCGGAGAAAACTGGGCGATGGGCGGCTTTACCTCGCAGATCGGCGACGGCCGCGCGTCCAACCGGCTGCAAGCCGGGTGGTCCGGCTCGCCGGCCGCCAAGGCCTGGCACGCTTCCGACGATTTCACGCTGTCCGCCGGCGCGCAGCGCCTGCTCTTCGGTGTGCAGACGACGTACGGTCAATTGCCGGACTCCTCTTTTACCCGCGTCGGATTTTATCTGCAGGACGCCGTCCGGCTGGGGCGCCGTATGACGCTGCAGGCCGGTTTGCGTTTCGATTTCCCGTTCGCCTTTTCTCCCCGGGTGAGCCTGCGCTACGATGTGCTGGGTACCGGCGCCCTGGTGCTTCGTGCCGGTTCAGCGGTCTATGGCGTCCATGGCGAAGGAACCGTCTGGAAAAATATGGCGGCGGCCGATCTCCGGCTCCCCGCCCGCTTTGTCCTATCGCTGGAAGGCGTGTATGGCCAGACCTGGCGCAAGCCCTTCTATATCTCCACCCGCAACATCCTCGATAGTCGCTACGCCCTGACGGCCCGGTTGGAACGGCCATTCGCCGGCAATCTCTGGGCGGTCGCGTCCTACACCCGCAGCGACGGTCCGGTCTCCGACCAGGTCATCGGCGGCCTGTCCTACACCGCGAAATACCTCGGCCACCTGGCCACGACCCTGGCCGTCCTCTACAACGGAAACAACTTCATCGATGGCCTCTCGCCCGCTTCCGTCTCCTGGACCAACAGCGTTGAGGCCCGCTTATCCCAAGACCTGATCCTCTCCCTCGGCGGCCGCGACCACACCCTCCAGCTCACCGGCTACTACCGCAGCACTCCCCTCGGCACCGAATGGCTCGCCGGCCTCCGCTATAGCTTATAGCTATTGCGCGCTGGCCTGGTGGAGCGGCAGGTTCTTTTAAGCCAGGCCTTTGAGCCTGGCTTAAAAAGGTTCTGCCGCGCGTGGGCTAATCTCAGATATTAAATCCAGCGTTTCAGCTCTTCGAGCTGCTCGGGCTGCGTGGCCCAGCTGGTGGCCAGCCGGATGGCCGTGTGGTCGGGATCGACGCGGTCCCACGGGTCGTAGGCCACGTGCTTGCCGAGCTCTTCGATCTTCTTGTTCTCCAGCACGATGAACTGCTGGTTGGTGGGGGAGTCGATGAAGAAAGTGCAGCCTTTCTGCCGTAACAGTTCCTTGAGCTGCATCGCCATATCGATGGCGTGCCGGCTGATCTCGAAATAGAGATTGTCGGTGAAAAGCGTGTCGAACTGGATGCCGAGCACCCGGCCCTTGGCCAGCATCGCCCCGTGCTGCTTGGTGATGGTGTAAAAATGCTTGGGCGCGTTGCCGCGGGGGAAGACCACTGCCTCGCCGCAAAGACAACCCACCTTCGTGCCGCCAATGTAGAATACCTCACATAGAGAAGCGAGCTCCGGCAGCGTGAGGTCGCAGGCCGGGCTCGTCAGCCCGTAGCCCAGCCGGGCTCCGTCGATCATCAGCGGCAGGCCATAATGCGCGGCGATCCCGTGGATTTCCTCCAACTCCGCCTTCGAATAGATCGTACCATATTCGGTGGGGAAGGAGATATAGACCATACCCGGGAAAACCATATGCTCGTAGTTCGGATCGGTCGTAGCCGCTTCCAGATAGTCGCGCAGCTCTTTCGGATCGACTTTCCCGTGGTGAGACGGGATCGTCAGCACCTTGTGCCCCGTGTATTCCACGGCGCCGGCCTCGTGGACGCCGATATGGCCGGTTTCGGCCGAGACCACGCCTTCGTAGTCCGCCAGCATCGCGGCGATGATCGTCGAATTGGTCTGCGTGCCGCCCACCAGGAAGAAGACTTCCGCTTCGGGCGCTTCGCACGCCGCACGGATTTTTTCTTTGGCGCTTTCGCAATAATGGTCGGTCCCGTAACCGGGAAGCTGCTCGAAATTGGTGGCGGTCAGGCGCTCCAGAATCTTCGGATGCGCGCCTTCCGAATAGTCGCAAGTGAAGGAAATCATGGTCTCAACAAAGGTTTGTCCTACAAACTTACGCAATTATTTCGTATCTTTCCCGAATCTATTGAACCGATACGAAAATCAACGACAAAAAACATGAAACGGACTATCACCATCCTGCTTCTCGCGGTCTTCGGCCTGATGACCGCCACGGCGCAGGAAACACCCCGCTGGCTTCGCAAGAACGCCATCTCTCCCGACGGCAAACAGATCGCTTTCTCCTATAAGGGCGACATCTATGTGGTTCCGACGCAGGGCGGCCGCGCCCTCCAGGTAACCAGCAACCCCGCCTACGACTCCGACCCGGTCTGGACGCCCGACGGCAAGCAGCTTTATTTCAGCTCTTACCGCGAAGGAAGCAAAGATGTCTACCGGGTGTCTGCCGAAGGCGGCACGCCCGTCCGCATAACCAATTATCCCGGCAATGAAACGCCGAAGGCCGTGCTGCCCGACGGGCGCATCGCCTTTACGGCGAACCTGCAGCCCGACGTGCATTTCGACGGTTATCCCGGCGATCCGCAGGTCTGGGCCGTGGCCGAAGGCGGCGGCCGTCCCGCCCTGCTGACGTCCGTCACGATGTCCGAGATGAGCGTCCGTCCCGATGGCGCCATCCTCTATGAAGACTACAAAGGATATGAAGACCCGCTCCGCAAGCACCACACTTCCTCGGTCACCCGCGACATCTGGTTCTGCCAGGACGGCGCCTTCAAGCAGCTGACCCAGTACAACGGCGAAGACCGCCAGCCGGTGTTCGCCGCCGACGGCGATACCTTCTATTACCTGAGCGAGCAGGGCGGCAAAACCATCAACCTGTTCAAGAGCAGCGTTTCCAACCCTGGCAAAGCCACGCAGCTGACCCGCTACGAGAAAGATCCGGTCCGCTACGTCTCCGTGGCGGCAGACGGCACGCTGGTCTATTCCCAGAACGGCGACCTTTACGTGCTTAAGGAAGGCAGCCAGCCCCGCAAACTCGAAATCACGGTGGTCCGCGACGAAAACGAGCGCGACCTGGTGAAGATGAACTTCACGGGCAACGCCACGTCGATGGCCGTCTCGCCCGACGGCAAGGAAATCGCGATGGTCATCCGCGGCGACGTCTTCGTGACTTCCACGGAATACAATACCACCCGCCGCATCACCAACACGCCGGAGCAGGAGCGCGGCGTGAGTTTCTCGAAAGACGGCCGTGAGCTCTACTACGCCGCCGAGCGCGGCGGCTGCTGGGGCATCTGGCGCACCGTCCTGACCGAAAAGAACGACAAACTCTTCACCTACGCCGTCAAGACGAAGGAAGAACTCTTCTCCGAACCCGGCGAGACCAGCTTCCAGCCGGAAGTTTCGCCCGACGGCAAATGGGTGGCCTACCTGCGCGACCGCACGGAACTGGTGGTCAAGCCCACCAAGGGCGGCAAGGTCAAATCGCTGCTCAAGGGCGTCAACTACTCCTACAGCGACGGTGACCAGAGCTTCTCCTGGAGCCCCGACAGCGAATACCTGCTGGCGACCGATATGGCCAACGGCGGCTGGAACAACGTGGACATCGCCCTGATCGAAGTCGAGACCGGCAAGGTGACCGACCTGACGCAGAGCGGCTACAATGACGGCGGCTTCCGCTGGGCTCTCGGCGGCAAGGCCATGACCTGGGAATCCGACAAGAACGGCTACCGCAGCCACGGCAGCTGGGGCGCCCACGACGACGTCTACATCATGTTCTTCGACGGCAAGACGATGACCGACTTCAACCAGGACAAGGAAGACGAGGAAATCGAGAAGCTGCTCAGCGGCAAGAGCGAGAAACAGCTGGCCAAGGAAGAAAAGAAGGACAGCCTCGCCCAGGAGAAACCCAAGAAACTGGAACTTGAACTGGAAGGCCGCGAATACCGCGTGCAGCGCCTCACGGGCTCGAGCGCCGCTTACGGCGACCACATCCTGTCGAAGGACGGCCGCAAGCTCTATTACATCTCGCCGCTGGAAAGCGGCATGGGCCTCTGCGTGAAAGACCTCCGCGAGGGCAGCGTGAAAGTGCTCGCCCGCGGCGTCATGGGCCGCATCACGCCTTCCGCCGACGGCAGCGAGATCTACGTGTTCTCCGGCCGCGGCATCACGAAAGTGACGCTCGCCGGCGGCCAGACCAAGCAGATCGCCTTCTCGGGCGACTTCGAATTCAAGCCCAAGGCCGAACGCGAATATATGTTCTACCACATCTGGAAACAGGTGAAGGAGAAATTCTACGATCCGAACCTCCACGGCGCGGACTGGAATTACTACCGCGACAACTATGCACAGTTCCTGCCGTATATCGACAATTATTTTGATTTCCAGGAGATGCTTTCCGAAATGCTGGGCGAGCTCAACGGTTCGCATACCGGTGCGCGTTATCGTCCGCAGGGCGGCGAGTCGCTCGGCCGGCTCGGCGTGCTGTATGACTACAACTACGCCGGCGAAGGCCTGCGGATCGCGGAAGTGCTTCCGGGTGGCGTCCTGAACCTGGCCGACAGCGGCATCAAGGCCGGCGACCTGGTGATGGCCATCGACGGTCAGCCCATCAAGGCCGGCGAGAACTGGTTCCCGTTGCTGGCGGGCAAGGCCGGCAAGAAAGTCGTGGTGACCGTCCGCAAGGGCGGCAAGGACGTGGACCTGATCGTCAAGCCCGTTGCAAATGAATCGATGTTGCTCTACCGTCGCTGGGTCCGCCAGCGCGAAGAGATGGTGGCCCGCCTGTCCGGCGGCCGCGTGGGTTACGTGCACGTGGAAGGAATGGATTCGCCTTCGTTCCGCGAGGTCTATGCCAAGGCGCTCGGCAAATACCGGACGTGCGACGCCCTGATCGTGGACATCCGCCACAACGGCGGCGGCTGGCTCCACGACGACCTGGTGACCTTCCTGGGCGGCCAGGCCTATGTGGAATGGCGTCCGCGCGGCCAGTACATCGGCACCGAGCCCTACAGCAAGTGGACCAAGCCGTCCTGCGTCCTGATGGGCGAGGACTGCTACTCCGATGCTTCGGGCTTCCCGTATGCCTATAAGGCCCTCAAGCTCGGCAAGCTCATCGGCATGCCCGTCCCGGGCACGATGACGGCCGTGTGGTGGGAGACGCAGATCCATCCGCAGATTGTCTTCGGCATTCCGCAGGTGGGCGGCTGGGTCCCCGCGCAGTACTATATGGAGAACCACCAGATCGAGCCCGACGTCCGGGTGGCGAACGATCCGGCCTCGATGCTCCGCGGCGAGGACAAGCAGCTGGAACGGGCCGTCGAGGAAATGCTTAAAACGATTCAGTAGCAAGTTCCCGCAAGTTTTCGTATCTTTGCCAAAATATCCTTGATTCAACGCCCCATGAACTCCGACAAAATTGTGATGGAAGGTCTGACGTACGACGACGTACTGCTCATTCCTGCCCGTAGTGAAGTGCTTCCCCGCGAAGTCGACATCCAGACGCGTTTCACCCGCGAAATCCCGCTTCGGGTGCCGATCGTATCGGCCGCCATGGACACCGTGACCGATGCCAACCTGGCCATCGCCATCGCCCGTGAGGGCGGCATCGGCGTCATCCACAAGAACATGCCGATCGAAGACCAGATGGAGCACGTCCGCAAGGTCAAACGTGCCGAAAACGGCATGATCTACGATCCCATCACGATCGACGTCGCCGCCCAGGTGGGCGATGCGCTTCGCCTGATGTCGGCCAACCACATCGGCGGCATCCCGGTGGTCGACAAGGCCGGCCGCCTGATCGGCATCGTCACCAACCGCGACCTGCGTTTCCAGGACAATCCCGAGACGCCCATCCGCGAAGTCATGACCAGCGAGAACCTGATCACCGTCGGTCCTTCGACCACGATTCCCGAAGCCACGGAAGTCCTCCGCCGGCACCGCATCGAGAAACTCCCCGTGGTCGACGACAGCGGCCGCCTCGTGGGCCTGATCACCTTCCGTGACATCACCAAGATCAAGGATAATCCGAAGGCAAGCAAAGACAGCCTCGGCCGCCTCCGCGTGGCGGCGGCCGTGGGCATCAACTCCCACAGCCTCGAAGACGTCGAACGCCTGGTGAGCGTCCACACCGACGCCGTGGTGCTCGACACCGCGCACGGCCACTCGGTCGGCGTCCTCAATATGATCAAGAAGATCCGCGCGGCGTTCCCCGACCTGCAGATCGTGGCCGGCAACATTGCCACCGCCGAAGCCGCCCGTGCGCTGTGCGAATGCGGCGTCGATGCGGTCAAGGTGGGCATCGGCCCCGGCTCCATCTGCACCACGCGCATCATCGCCGGCATCGGCGTTCCGCAGCTGACGGCCGTGATGGAAACGAGCCAGGCCCTCAAGGGCACGGGCATCCCCGTCATCGCCGACGGCGGCATCCGCTACTCCGGCGATATCGTCAAAGCGCTGGCTGCCGGCGCGAGCACCATCATGGCTGGCTCGTTGTTTGCAGGAGTCGAGGAGGCTCCCGGCGAGGCGATCATCCTCAACGGCCGCAAATTCAAGTCCTACCGCGGCATGGGTTCGCTTGAAGCCATGCAGAAAGGCTCGAAAGACCGCTATTTCCAGGATATGGAAGAAGACATCAAGAAACTTGTGCCGGAAGGCATCGTCGCCCAGGTGCCCTACAAGGGTACGCTGGCCGAGGTGATCTACCAGCTGGTGGGCGGCCTGCGGGCCGGCATGGGTTACTGCGGTGCGAAGGACCTGGCGGCGTTGCGTGAAGCCAAGTTCGTGAAGATCACGGCTGCCGGCATGGTGGAAAGCCATCCCCATGACGTGACCATCACGCGGGAAGCCCCGAACTATTCTACGAGATGAACATGAAAAGAATCCTTACGATGGCGCTGGTGCTGCTCTCCTGTGCGTGGGCGCAGGCACAGCAGTACGAAGGCGTCGTTGAAAAAAGCGTGGCGCTGGTCGGCAACGACATCATCATGCTTTCGGAGATCGAGTCCGAAGCCCAGATGATGCGTGCCCGCGGCCTGACCGTCGACAAGAGCGCCCGTTGTGAAATCCTGGAGAACTTCCTCGTTTCGAAACTGTTCCTGACCCAGGCGAAGCTCGACTCGCTGGTCGCCAACGACGCACAGGTCTCCGCGATGCTCGAGCAGCGCATCAACGAAGTGATGATGACCCTGGGCGGCGAGCAGAAAACGGAAGAGTACTTCGGCAAACCGCTCTACAAACTCCGTCAGGAGTGGCGCGAGGTCCTTACCGACCAGTCGCTGATCCAGGAGATGCAGCGCAACGTGGCCAGCAATATTCCGAAGATTACGCCCCGCGACGTCAAGAAGTATTGCGAGGAGACTCCGGCCGAAGACCTGCCGATGGTCAGTACGAAGTACCGCATCCGCCAGATCGGCCTGTATCCCGACAAGGAAGCGGCCGAACTGGCCGTCAAGGAGCAACTGATCGATCTGCGCGAGCGCATCGTCGCCGGCGAGAAATTCTCCACGCTGGCACGGCTTTATTCGCAGGATCCGGGCAGTATGAGCAAGGGCGGCGAACTGGGCATGGCCTCGAAATCCGTTTTCTGGCCCGCCTTCTCCGACGCCGCCATGTCGCTCAAAGTAGGGCAGGTGTCCCAGATCGTGGAAACGCCCGACGGCTTCCACATCATCCAGCTCATCGAGCGGGAGGGCGACATGTTCAACGCCCGCCACATCCTCATCAAGCCGCAATATACCTCCGAAGACCGTGAACGCGCCTTCCGTCGCCTCGACAGCATCCGCAACCTCGTGGTGCTCGACAGCCTGACGTTCGCCGACGCGGCCCGCTCCTTCTCGGAAGAGAAGCACAGCGCCACGAGCGGCGGCCTGATGGCCGACGAGTACACGGGATCTTCCTATTTCGAGAAGGACCAGCTCAAGCCCGCCGATTACACCGTGCTGCGCAACATGCAGGAGGGCGAAATCTCCGAGCCGTTCGAATCGCTCGACAACGAAGGCCGCAACGGCAACACCATCTACAAGATCCTCTATCTGGAGAAAGTGATTCCCGCCCACCAGGCCAACTTCCAGGAAGACTACAACACGCTTCTCGACGAAGTCAACAACAAGAACGCGATGAAGGCCATCGACAAGTTCATCGAAGAGAAGCAGAAGAGTACCTACATCGTCATCGATCCCCTGTTCCGGGGATGCGATTTCCAGCGGGAAGGCTGGATCAAGTAAAGGATGAACCGCCACGTCAGGATTCCGCTCGTGGCGGTGCTGCTTCTGGCGGCGTGTACGCTCCTGCGGGGGCAGAACGCGTCGCCCGACAGCGTATTCCGGCTCGTCCAGGCCCAGCGGGCGGAGCAGTACGAGAAGTACGGGCTTCACTACCGCCTGGTCCAGGGGCACGCCCGCTTCCTGCACAACGACACCTATCTGCTTTGCGACTCTGCCTCCTGGAACGTGGACACCCGCTTCATCGAGGCGTACGGCAACGTCCAGATCATCCAGGACAAGACGATGCTCCGCAGCGACCAGATGTCCTACTGGATCGATGAAAACCGCGCCGTCTTCAAAGGCTCCCTCGTGGAACTCTTCGACAAGGACGGCAACATCCTCCGCACGGAACGCCTGGTCTACAATACGAAAGACAGTGTGGCCGTGTTTGAGGGCGGCGGCTCGATGAAAGACCGCGACGGCAATGTGATCGAAAGCACCAACGGCACCTATGACGGCAAGGAGAGCCTCTTCACTTTTGAAAACCGGGTCGAAATCTATCTCGACTCGATCGAGCTCAAGACGCAGACCCTGCGGTATTTCTCGCAGGAGGAAAAGGCCTATTTCGGCCGGAATACTTTCGCCTGGAAGAACGACGGCTTCCTGCGGGCCGATGCGGGCTGGTACGACAGGCCCCAGCAGCTGGTCCAGTTCTCCGACCACGTGTTCATGTTCGATCCCGTGTATGAAGCCTGGGCCGGCGAAGTGTATTACCGGCAGCAGGATTCCGGCACCGACCTGTACGACAATGCGCAGGTGCTCGATACCACGCATAAGTGCATCTATCTGGGCGACCATCTGCAGTACATCCCGCCGCAGGATTCCCTCTCCGAACGCGGCCTGATGACCGGCGATCCGGCCATCGTCTTCTTCGGCGAGAACGAAAACCACGTGGTCGACACGCTCTACAGCCGTGCCGACACGTTCTATGTATATGCCGTTCCGCGCTGTGATATCCCCGAAAGCGAAATCAAGGAAGCCGAAAAGCGTGTGGAGGACATTCTCTTCGACGCCCTGACCCAGAAACGTGAAACCGAGGCCAAACTTCACGAAGAAGAAAGGATCAAGAAGATGCGCGAAGTGGGCAAGCTCCCGCCCGAATGGGTGGAACAGCAGAAGAAGGCCGAAGCCGATTCGTTGGCGAAACTCGCCCGGCTCGATTCCCTGGTAACGGTCGGCGTCGTCGACTCCCTGGTCGCCGCCGATCCGGCTTTCCGCGGCCAACTCAGTTCCGTCGACTCCCTGATCAACGTCAAGCTCGCGCCGCCGGCCGCTGCATCGGATACCACCGCCGTCGTTCGTGATACTACGGCCGCGACACTTCCGCTTCGCGACACCACGCCGGTCCGGTACGTGCAGGCCTGGCACAATGTGAAAATGTTCCGCAGCGACATCCAGGCCGTCTGCGACTCCGTCGTCTTTACCGAAGTCGACTCCATCGCGCGCCTGTTCGGTACGCCCGCGCTCTGGAACGAGGTGAAAAACCAGCTGACCGCCGACGAGATGCACCTGCTGATGCGCAACGGCGCCTTCGAACGGGGCAGTATGCTCACCAACGCCTGGATCATCTCCCAGCAGGATACCCTGCACTACAACCAGATCAAGAGCACGGAAATGCTGGGCTATTTCCGCGACAATAAACTCTACCGCTTCGATGCCTTGGGCGGCGTTTCGGCCATCTTCTATATGGCCGACGAAGACGTGATCACGACCATCAACCTCAAGGAAGCGAAGTCGATGACGGCCGCCCTCAAGGACGGAACCGCCACCCGGCTGCTCTATACCGACGCCATCAAGAGCGACCTGTATCCGGTGGGCGACCTGCCGGCCGAAAAGCAGCGCCTCAAGGACTTCAAATGGCGTGGCGACGAACGGCCCCGTCATCCCTGGGATATCACGCGACGCAAACTGAATCCATCCGAGAAGGCGAATTACGAGGGCATGAAGAAGCCCCTATATCGCGAGACGAACAAGTACTTCGACAACTATATGATCGAACTGTTCGAGAAGATCGACGCCGAGAAACGGGCTGAATACGAACGCCGGCAGGCCGAGCAGGACTCCCTGCTCCGCGTCGCCGCCCTCCAGGCCGAAGCCGACAGCATCGCCGCCCTCCAGGCGCTCGACCTTCCCGAGCCCGCCGACCGCGAAGTTATCCCGGCCGACAGCCTCGCCGCCGCCCCTGTGGTCATGACCGTGCCCGCCGCTACGCTCGACACAACCCGCGTCGCGGCCGTCAAACCCGACTCCACGGCTGTCGCTCCTGTCGCCCCTGTCGCCGTCGTTCCCTCGTCCGTCGAAAAGATCGAAAAACCCGTCGCACCGGCGGAAGTCACGCCGGCTTCTCCGGAAACAGTCATCCAATCCGACCAGCTCACCCGCGCCGAAAAACGCGCGCTCCGCCGGGCCGAAAGAAAAGCACGCCGCGAGGCGCGGCGTGCTGAACGGTTAGCTAGAAAATTAGCCAGAAAGCATCAGTCCTTGTAACCCGGATTCTGCTGGAGTTCTGGGTAGGACACGCGTTCGTCGCTCGAGATCGGGAGGACGGCTTTGGTGTCGCCGGCTTTCAGCGTGTGGGTGTAGGCGGAGCCGCTGCGGAATTCGTGCGGGTCGGTGGCGTCGCTGGTGATTTCACCGCCGGTGCGCAGCACGTCGAAGAAGCGGTGGCCTTCGCCGATGAACTCTTTCTGACGCTCGATCTGGATGAGTTCCTTCGTGGCGGTCACGTCGGAGGCCGAGGCGTCGGCGCGTTTGCGCACGGCGTTGAGGTAGCGGTTGGCGTCGGCGGAGTTGCCGCTCGCCAGCGCGGCCTCGGCGGCGATCAGGTAGGCCTCGGTGATACGCATCACGCGCGGATTGTTGCGGCGGAAGGTGTAGCCCTGGTCCTTGTTGCCGATGAACTTGCGGAGCCAGTATTCACCCGACTTCTTGGCGCCCGTCACCGGGTCGTCGTAGTCGATCATCTGGCCACGGACGTCGTTCGGCGTGTCCTTGAAGAGGTTGCACCACTTCCGGGTCGGGATCAGGCTGGCGCCGGAGTTCGGGTCGTCGAACCACAGGTTGTGGTACATCGTGTAGAAACCGCCGTCAGGGTCGATATCGCCCAGCACGGAGACCAGGAGCTCGAGCACCGACTCCAGGTCGCCTTCGCGGCCCCAGTAGTTGGCGTAGTTCTCACCGCTGACCATCCGGTACGGCGAGTTGTTGATCACGTCGGCAGCTGCCGTCAGGGCCTCGGCGTTCTTACCCATATAGAGGTAGACGCGGGCTTCGAGCAGGCGGGCCGCCCAGTAGTTGAAGTGGCCGAGGTTGACTTCGGAGGAAAGCAGCCCCTTGGCAGTGGTCAGGTCGGCAAGGACCTGCGCGTAGGTTTCGGCCACGGTGTTGCGCGGCAGACGGGCTTCCTTCGGACCGACGGTCTCGGTCAGGATCACCGCACCGAGAGAGGCGCCGTTGTCATAGGTGTAGGGCTGGCCGTAGAGGCGGGCCAGATCGAAGTAGCAAAGGGCGCGCACGGCGTAGGCCTGCCCCGTGTAGTCGTTCTTCAGGGCGATTTCCTTCGAGCTGGTGGCATCGCAGGCGTCGATGTTCTCGATGAAGGTATTGCAGCGCATGATCACGTTGTAGTAGTTCTCCCAGAACGTGCCGAAATAGCTGTTCTGTGAAGATTCGTACTGCCAGGTGTAGATCGAGGCGCCGGTTCCGTCGGACATACGCGGGTAGATGTTGTCGGCGCGCAGGTCGCCCATATACGGGATGTAGGTACCGTAGAGGGTATAATATTTCAGCGGCGTGTAGAGGCCGTTGCAGGCCACGCCCGCGTCGGCGAGCGTCACCATCGCGTTCTTGTCCACCACGGAGCTGGTCGGAACGGTATCAAGGAACCCTTCGCAGGCGGTCAGGCCGAACAGGAGAACCGCCAGTATCGCAATATGTTTGATAGAATGTTTCATATCTTTCATAATTAAGCGGGTTTAGAAAGTCAGGTCGAGACCGAGGGTTACGGTTCGCATAGCCGGCATCGTATAGTAGTAGTAACCATTCGACTTGATTTCCGGGTCGATGTTCAAACCGGAGAACGTGAGCAGGTTGGCGGCCGCCACATAGACGCGGGCATTGCTCATGCTCAGCTTGCTGCTGAAGGTCCTGGGCAGGTTGTAGGAGAGGGTGAGGTTCTTCAGGCGGAGGAAGTCACCTTTCTTGAGGTAGCGGCTGGAATAGTAGTAGCCGCCCTGTCCGTTGTCGCGGATACGGCGCGGGACATCGGTGTTGGTGTTTTCCGGCGTCCAGGCGTTCAGCTGGGACTTGGCGATGTTGCGGTGGAAGTCGTAGTAACCGTCGCTCTCCATCTGCTCCACGCCTTCATCCCAGATGTAATGGCCGTACTTGTAAGACCAGGCCATGTCGAGGGTGAGGCCCTTGTAACCCACGTTGACGCTGAAACCGCCGAAGCCCTTCGGGATGGCAGTCATGCCTTCGAGGATCATGTTGCTGGAGTTATTGCGGTTGGTGGGATAGAAGTTCCAGGTATCCACGGGAACCGCGCTGCCTTCCTGGATCACGGTGCCGTCCTGCAGCACCACGGTCTGGTCGGCGATTTCACCGGCCTCATAGTAGGAACCTTCGGCATACATCGGGTTACCGGCAATCAGGCGGCTATTGCCCATATAGTTGTCTT
>JAEEGH010003509.1_pt1 | contig 41193 bp, 47 predicted proteins | sample 9134181 | NCBI WGS metagenome assembly JAEEGH01 (sample SAMN16246544, study PRJNA631951) | gut metagenome | biome: gut microbiome; feature: rumen; material: DP-attached | host: Bos | place: Iran: Karaj | collected 2018-10 | reverse complement strand
AAAACACCGCTGTCGATCTCGAGCAAGGAAACGTCGAATGTACCGCCTCCGAGGTCGAAGACCAGAATCTTCTGGTTGTCTTCTTTGTCCACGCCGTATGCCAAAGCGGCAGCGGTCGGCTCGTTGATGATCCTTTTAACGTCCAGGCCTGCGATCTTGCCTGCATCTTTTGTGGCCTGACGCTGAGCGTCTGTAAAGTATGCAGGAACCGTGATGACAGCTTCATTGACTGTCTGGCCCAGATAAGCTTCAGCATCTGCCTTCAGTTTCTGAAGGATCATTGCTGAGATCTCGGGAGGAGTATATTCCTTGCCACCCATTGAGATCTTTACTTCGTCATTACTTCCTCTGGTGACCTTGTAAGGTCTTCGTTTTGCATCTTCCTCTACAGGAAGTTCTCGGCCGGCAGGTTCATTGAACTTTCGACCCATGAGTCGTTTGACCAGATATACTGTGTTTTCAGGATTTACGATTGCCTGTCGTCTGGCTACCTGACCAACCAAACGTTCGCCGTTTTTGCTGACTGCAACAACTGATGGAGTAGTGTTACCGCCTTCAGATGAAGGGATGATAGTGGGTTCACCACCCTGCATAACAGCTATTTCACTAAAAGTTGTTCCTAAATCGATACCAACAGCTTTTCCCATAATTTTTAAATCCTCCTTTTGGATCTATATCAGTTTTTATTTAACGAATAATTCGATTTTGGTTATTTTGTTTCGGGAACGGGCTCACCATTTCCTACTGCGACCTTGGAATGCCTCAGAACTCTGTCGAACAGTTTGTAACCGGTCTGGAGTTCCTGCACTACCTTTCCGTCCTCGCCCGGGACCTGCATAACTGCTTCATGAAGATTGGGGTCAAAATTTTGGCCTACAGATTCAATTACAGTTACGTTTGATGATTCGAGAAGACCGAACAGTTTTTTCTGGATTCCGGCAAAGCCTGCAAACCATGCTTCTGCCTTTTCATCCTTCGGGGCAGAATTGAAAGCTCTTTCGAAATCATCAAGGATAGGAAGCAGCTTTGTTAAAATGTTTGCCTCGGAATACTGGATATAATCAAAGCGCTCCTGTTCTTTTCTCTTCTTGTAGTTGGCAAATTCTGCTTCACTGCGGAGCCACTTGTCCTTCATCGCAGCGACTTCAGCCTTTGCTTCAGCTAATTCATCAACCGGCTGTTCTTCCTTTTCGGATTGTTCTTCAGAAGTTTTTTCTTCATCAACAGCGTCTTTTTCAGGCTCTTCGTTGATTTTTTCTGATTCGTCAGCCATTAGTAATTCCTTTCTTTCAGGTAATTGGTATTTGTTTTGATTCCATACAGCTCAGTTACAAGCACACTGATGATGGAAGCAACATAACCGGTTACCGATATATTTCTCTGATAATCCATTCTGGTGGGCCCGATCACAGCAATTGCTCCAAGCGGTTCATTTGGCAACCCGTATCTTGAGAGAACAACACTGCAGCCGGGAACCGGGGAATCTTTAAGATCATCGCCTATAAAGACTTTTACACCATAGTCGTAAGGGATAACAGGAAGGATGGTCTTCAGGATGTTTCGTCTCTGTGCAAGTTCTATCATCTTTGCCATTCGCTTGCTGTCCTTGAACTCCGGCTGTTCGTAAAGATATCCGAGTCCGTCATACATATCTTCCTGGAAACTGTTGTTATATTCACTTTCCATCAGATGGAGAACCGTTCTTACGACTTTCAGTTCAAAATCCTCGTATTTTGTCTGTGCTGCCCTGATCTGCTCCAGCGACATCGAATGGAGAGTCTCATTAAGCCCGGCAGCGATCTCTGTCAGTTCGCGCTGATCCATAGCCTGTTCGGAATTGATCAGCTGCTGTTTGACTTTGGAGCCGTGCAGTACCAGGACAAGCAGTACGATATTTGATTGTATCGACACGAGCTGAATCTGCTTGACTCGGGCAGAACTCACATGAGGACTGGTAACAACGACCACGCTCTGGGTTCGCTGAGCCAGAACATTGGTTGCCAGTTTCAGCCATTCCTCCAAACGGTCCTCAACCTGGTAGAAAAGGTGATTGATGAGAAACTGCTCATCTGAAGGAAGTTCAGTATCGGACAATGACTCGACGTAGTGTCTGTAACCCTTGTCTGAAGGAATGGAACCGGCGGCATAGTGAGGTCGAATAATATAACCTTCCTGTTCAAGCCCCATAACGTCATTTCGGATGGTAGCTGAACTGATATCCAGACCACAATCCTCCAGAACGCTTCCGGATGATACCGGAGAAGCCTTTCGGATATATTGTCGGATTATCGAATCCAAAACTATTTCACTACGATTTTTCATTGTCTTTTACGTCTGATTAGCAATCTATTAACTCGATTGCTAATAATTTAACACGCTGTTTGCATCGTTGTCAACTGCAAACTGGCAATAGCAGGAAGATATTGTCAAAAATAATCTTTATGCTTTTTAATGAATTATTTCGCACAGCATCTGCAGTGTTTCTATTGCGAATTAATACAAAACTGTTAGAATACACTCATGGGAGGACTAAATTATGGGTAATATTATTAATAGTGACCCCTATTATTACGACTCAATTATCGATGACTGGTTCGAAACCAACGGAGACTGGCTCCTCGGTCTGGTTATCGCTTTCGGAGTCATCATGCTGGCAGTCTGCGTGATGATGGTCATTTCATTGTGGAAAGTTTATACCAAAGCCGGTGAGAAGGGCTGGGCATCTCTGATCCCCTTCTACTCCGACTATGTTATGTACCGCATCACCTGGGGAGAAGGTCTCAATTTCCTGTATCAGTTCGTTTCACTTCCGATTGTACCTACAGTCGTCCGAATCATCACAAGCATCAAGCTGGCAAGGAGTTTTGGCAAGGGCGACGGCTTCGCGGTCGGACTGATCCTTGTCCCGGTCGTTTTCTATCCTATTCTGGCATTCGGCAAGAGTGAGTATATCGCTCCTGTGAAGAGCCTTTCAGAAGTCGGTTAAAAAATGCGATCTCTCCAGCTGATTAACACCGGATATAAGGTAATAAGCATTATCTGCGCTATTGCCATGGTATTCTGCTTTGTCGCTGTCGGACTTACATTGTTTTCCATACTGACACTGAATTTCCTCAGTATCAATGCCGATCTGATAATTGACCAGATGTCCAGCTATTCCGATATGTTCATCGAATTCACGTATACCAAGCTGAACGGAATGCTTTTCCTCGGACTGGTCACAGCTCTGTCTCAGGGTGTCATGTTCCTGTTTGCACGCAGATACTTCAAAACACAGTATGAAGCGGGAACACCTTTCACGGCTGACGGTACAAATGCAGTCCGCACACTTGGAATACTGATAATCGTTGTCGGCCTTGTACAGGATATAGCTTCAGCCATCGTCGTTAATCAGACCGGAATCGAAAACATTACTGATATTTCCAATTCGATGCCGTTGTTCTTCGGCATAGTGTTCATCTGCCTCTCGTTCATCTACAGATATGTCGTGGAAATCCTGAACGGACAGGATCAGGACAACGAAAATCGCAGAGACCAGTAACAGTTATTATCATTATTGAACAAAAAAATCGCATAGAAGCCGTTGTTTCTATGCGATTTTTATTTTTATAAAACGCAGATTAGTCGACAAATAACGGCAGGAGCTTCTGACTGTCTACATCGATAAGACCGTATGTCAGCATCTTGATATTAGGAATAACTGACAGACTGACAAAATACATGCTCATAAACGGTTCGACGTAGAGATTATCCTTATCTGTCTTCACGCCCAGTTCCATTGCGCATTGTCTGAGGGCTTTGTTCTGCGCAACCAGAGTGTCGATCGGGACATCGGACATGAGACCTCCGATGGGAAGCGGCATATCGGCAAGAATTTTTCCGTCTGCGACGATACATGTACCGCCCTGCGTCTCCCGGATATGATTGCCTGCTAAGGCCATATCTTCCTCATTGGTGCCGATAATTATCAGATTGTGGGAATCATGCGCAATACTTGCGGCAATGGCTCCTTTTTTCAATGTGATGCCGTTGATATACCCCAGTCCGATATGGCCGGTGTTATTATGTCTTTCACAAACGGCTAGCTTCAGGATATCCCGGTCAAGATCGATACCGTTGTTCTTGCTGAAATCCAGATCAGTTATCCACTCTTCAGTAACGACCTGATAAGGTTCTACCTTGATAACTCTGACCTGTTTATTCTGGGGTTCAACGTGGAAATCAGCGGCAGAAAGTTCTTTCATATGGAACGTATTTTGAACTGCATCCCATAATTCCTGACTGATCTCAGGAACCTTAAAGTCTTCTATAACACCGTTTCTGACTACCCGCTTGCCCTCATGATATACGTCTCTTATTCTGACATCGTTGAGATCATCGAGAACAATAAGGTTCGCAAGATATCCCGGTGCAATGGCTCCCTGATATTTCAGCCCGAAACACTGGGCAGCCTGTAACGTGGCCATTCTGATACCCACCACGACTGATTTTCCGAGTTCCGAAGCATAACGGATGATCGAATCGATATGTCCGACTTCCATAAGATCTGCCGGCTGTTTGTCATCAGTGACCAGGATACATCGTCTGTTGAACGGTTCATCAAAAAGCGGAAGCAGCGCTTCAAGGTTCTTCGCGCAAGTACCCTGTCTGATCATGACCCACTGCCCTTTTTTCAGTTTTTCCATAGCTTCGGGAAGAGATGTGCTTTCATGGTCATCATTGATTCCGTATGAAAGGTATTTGTCGAGACTCTTTCCTGAGAGCAGAGGTGCATGGCCATTAATGATCTTGTTGTTTTCAGATGCATACTCACATTTGGCGATGGTATCTTTATCGCCGAACAGCAATCCGGGGTAGTTCATCATTTCTGCAAGGCCCAGGACTCTGGGATGCTGATAAAGAGGCTTCAGATCCTCTGATGTCAGAACAGCACCGTTTTCATCCAGAGGGGTGGCCGGAACACATGACGGAAGCATAATATAGACAGTCATAGGAAGATTCTTACTGGCTTCAAGCATGAACAAAATGCCTTTTGCTCCGCTTACATTGGCGATCTCGTGAGGATCGGCAACTATAGCAGCTGAACCGTGTTTGATGCAGATCTTAGCCAGCTCGGAAGGCATCATATTGGTGCTTTCGATATGGATATGTCCATCAATAAAGCTCGGGCAGACAAACTTACCCGTTATGTCGATCACGTTGTCGGCATCAACATCAGAATACTTGTCCACACCTATTATCTTATTGTCCTGTATAAGGACATCGGCATCTTCGACCTTGTCGATAAAAACGTTTACTACTCTGCCATTCTTAAGAAGTGTTCTCATAAAGCAGCCCCTGTTCTGTCATAAATATGATTGTTTAATTATAAAACAATTGCAGATTCTTTATATAAATTTCTATAAAAAAATGCTCCTCCCGTGTGTGGAAGGAGCATTGATTTTAAAAAGATCAGATATTAGTGAGTCAACAGAAGCATCAGTATGAAAAGAATTGCAATGATCCAGGTTGCGATCTTTACATCCTTGAATTTTCCGGTAAATGCACTGATGGCAACAAAGCCGAACATGCCGAAGGCGATACCATATGAAATGTTATAAGTAAACGGCATGAAAGCAATGGTCATGAATGCAGGAACTGCAACATCAAGTTTACCCCATTCGATTTCACCGATTGACTGCATCATAAGGACGCCGACATAGATCAGAGCTGCAGCTGTTGCACAGCCAGGGATCAACTGAGCGATAGGGCTTAAGAACATTGCGATCAGGAAGAACAGACCTGCAAATACTGAAGTCAGGCCGGTTCGTCCGCCTTCAGCGATACCTGATGTTGATTCAACGAAAGTGGTAACTGTTGAAGTACCGCAGATAGCACCGGTGGTGGTGGCTATAGCATCGGAGAGCATGGCCTTGTTGAGATTGAGAACTTCACCGTTTTCATCTACAAGTCCGCCTCTGGAACATGCACCGTGAAGGGTGCCGAGAGTATCAAACATATCAACAAGCATGAATGCAAGAGATGATGTTACGATAACGAGAATCAGGTTGGCAGAACCATGAGCTGCACTATAGGCTGAGAAATCAAAGCCTTCAGTGAATACCTTTGCAAATGCCTGGGTTCCGAAATCAGAGAATGCAGCGAACGGGCTTGAGACTGAGATGTTGAGATTCTCATAGAATCCGGGAATCGTAACGCCAAGGAGATAATAGAGTGCCATACCGATAAGCATACCGATAAAGACGGAACCTCTTACATTTTTCTTAGCAAGGATTGCAATTGCGAAGAATGCAAGGAGAGTTACGACCATTGGCATGATATCGCCCCAGGTGAGGTTCAAAAGGTTAAATGAACCAAGGGTAACACCTGTTGATGAATCGGCGATTACAATACCTGCGTTCTGCAGACCGAGGAATGCAATGAAAAGACCAATACCGGCGGGAATTGCTTTACGGACAGTCTTTGGAATCGCATGAAGGATCATCTGTCGCAGACCAGTGATCGTCAAAATAATGAAGACTATACCATCGATAAGAACAAGGACCAGAGCATTGGCGTAGGAGAAGCCAAAACCAACACACATTGTGTAGACGAAGAATGCATTAAGACCCATACCGGAGGCCATTGCCAGCGGTAAGTTTGCAAGCAAACCAACCAAAATAGTACCGACGACTGCAGAGATTGCAGTAGCGATATAGATGGCGCCATAGGAAACACCCAGAACATTTGTGCCGTCACCAAACGGATTGGCGAACATGTTGGCATTAACAATCAGAATGTAGACCATTGCGAAGAAGGTCGTTAAAGCTGCAAAGAATTCAGTTCTGACAGTTGTTCCGTTTTCCTTAAGTTTAAAAAACTTTTCCAACCTAAGAATCCCCCTCTCTATTATTTTTCGTTCTTATCACAGGCAGTAATTTTCAATACTGAGATCACGTCCCGAAGGTATTAAATATCAAATCACTGCATAAAAAACTAAAAGGTCTGAAACAAATTGAGCCCAACTACTTCTATATACAATTCTTAAAAAATTAATATATGATATCAATCATAATTAATACCAAAATTGTATATAGAATAACCGATACATTTCAAGACTTGATGAAATAAAAAACAGCTTCGGAATACAGTAAAAAAATGTTTGACGTACAGAGTGATTTTTCTCAGGGAAGTGTGAAAAAGACAATATTCAAATTGTCTATTCCCCTCGTTTTTGCTCAGATAATAAATGCGCTCTACAACATTGTTGACCGAATCTACATAGGACATATCAGAGATATCGGGACCACTGCACTTACCGGTGTCGGTGTTGCAGCTCCGCTAATCATGATAGCATCCGCTTTTGCTTTGCTCTGGGGACTCGGAGGCATGCCTCTGGCTGCCATAGAGCGCGGTAAAAAGAATGACAAGCAGGCAGAAATAATCATGTGCAATTCGTTTGCCATGCTTATACTGACCGGAATAACAGTCGGCATCATACTGTTTCTGATTAAAGATAATGTCCTTTTTCTTGTTGGAGCCAGCGAAGAGACTTTTCCGTTTGCCAATGACTACCTGACAATCTGTCTTTTCGGATTGCTCTTTTCAATGGTCTCCCTTGGAATGAACGGTTTCATTAATGCCCAGGGTTTTCCCAAGATCGGCATGCTGACCGTCGTAATAGGAGCACTTCTTAATATCGCACTGGATCCGGTGTTTATTTTTGCACTGGATATGGGAGTAAAAGGAGCTGCAATTTCAACTGTCATTTCTCAGATCGTTTCGTGTATCTGGGTCCTCCGTTTTCTCACCGCAAAAAAAGCCAGCCTGAGACTGAACCCATCATCCTTTAAGCTCAATATCAGACTTATCGGAAGGATCGCAGGTCTTGGCATAAGTGAACTTGTAATGAAGATCACCACCCAGGTGGTGTTTATTGCCATGAATGCCTCATTACTGCTTTACGGCGGAGATATCTTCGTTACCGCCGGGACCGTTATAAATTCCATTAAGGATATTGCGATCTATCCTATCAGCGGTTTCTCAAACGGTGCACAGCCATTCCTTTCATACAACTACGGGGCTAAGCGTTATGACCGTGTGTGCTCAGGCATAAGATTTATTACAGTTGTATGCATCAGCGCATCGATCATTATCGAGATACTGCTTATGGCATTCCCTCAGGTCTTTATCGGAATATTCAGTTCAGATCCGGAACTTTCAAAAGTTGCAGTTCCACTGCTCAGGATCTTCTTCGCACTGTATGCATTTCTCAGTTTCCAGATGGCAGGTCAGTATGCTTTCGTCGGGCTTGGAAAGAGCAAACAGGCAGTATTCTTCTCGTTCTTCAGGAAGGTCTTTATCCTTCTTCCGATCCTGCTTATACTGCCAAGGTTCATCGGCGTAGAAGGCATATTCTGGGCTGAACCGATCTCAGATGCAGTCGGCGGGCTTGCCTGCTACATCACCATGCTGATCACTGTTTACATGCCCATAAAGAGAGATGCCGAAAAGATGGGACAGTTTATTGCCTAAAATCATTGAGGTGCATTTTTTTCTATGGTATATTTACTCGATTGTCGGAATAAACTGGCTAATGTCAGCTGAAGTCGACACGTAGTTATACGCTGTATTATTTTGTAATAGATACCGACGGATTGAGGCAGTCTCTTTTGATTTTTGGAGTCATGGCATGATATTACAGGAATTTTTTCAGAATAATCCCCGCGTTGCACTTGCCTTTTCAGGCGGAGTAGATTCTTCTTATCTTCTGTATGCCGGCATCACATACGGTCAGGACATTACAGCATACTTTGTAAAGGGTGAATTTCAGCCTCAGTTCGAACTGGAAGACGCAAAACGTCTTGCAGCAGAACTCGGTGCAAAGCTGAAAGTGATCGGTATCTCTGCCCTTGCAGATGCCGATGTCAGACGCAACGGCCCGGACCGATGCTATTTCTGCAAACGAAGAGTCATGGGTCTGATAATAGAACAGGCTCGCCAGGACGGCTATCAGCTCCTGATAGACGGAACAAATGCATCCGATGATGTGGAAGACCGCCCGGGCATGAAAGCAGCCAAGGAACTGGCGATCAGATCACCGCTCAGGGAATGCGGATTGACGAAAGAAGATATCCGCAGACTGTCGCATGAAGCCGGTCTTTTTACCTGGAACAAACCTTCTTATGCCTGCCTTGCCACAAGGATCCCGACCGGAACTGAAATAACGGCAAATGATCTTCATATAACCGAGTGCGCCGAAACGGAACTCGCCAGGATGGGGTTTTCCAATTTTCGTGTGAGAAAGATCGGCGATACAGCAAAGATCCAGCTGCCGGGATCTCAGCTGAAGGATCTTCTGGATCATCGAACAGAGATCATCAACATATTTAAACAGTATTACAAAAATATCACGCTGGATTTGGAGATTCGTGAATGAACAAAGAAATAAGGGAAATACTTGAAAAGGTAAAAAGCGGAGAAATGTCCGTGGACGAAGCTCTGCTTGATATCAAAAAAGCACCTTTTGAGGAAATAAACTATGCAAAGGTGGATCTGCACCGAAAGGTACGTCAGGGTGTTGCTGAAGTAATCTACGGCGCTGGAAAAACACCTGAACAGATCATCGGAATATCAGACGTAATGCTGAAAAACGGACAGAAGACGATCCTGATAACCAGACTTTCGTCTGATGCAGCGGATATAGTATCAAAAGTGCATAAGATCACCTACTATGAGCAGGCAAGAATCGGAGTGATCGGGGAATTTCCGGAAAAGAACGGAAACGGCAGGATCGTTGTTGCCACCGGAGGCACAAGCGACATCCCGGTAGCCGAAGAAGCAGCTCTTACCGCAGAAGCATTCGGAAATGATGTACTGCGCCTGTATGATGTAGGCGTTGCAGGGCTGCACCGTGTTCTGTCACATATCGAAGATATTATGAGTGCAAACGTGATTATTGCCATCGCAGGAATGGAAGGAGCATTGGCCAGTGTGATTGGCGGACTCGCAGATTGTCCCGTGATCGCCGTCCCGACCAGCGTGGGATACGGAGCGTCATTCGGCGGTATTTCCGCCCTGCTTTCAATGCTGAATTCCTGTGCAAGCGGAGTCTCTGTCGTAAATATCGACAACGGCTTCGGTGCCGGATATATCGCAAGCCGAATCAACCACATGGAGATAAAAAAATGAAAACACTGTATTTAGATCTCGGAATGGGAGCCGCCGGAGATATGCTTGCAGCTGCACTTCTTGAATTACTTCCGGAGCAGGACATTTTTCTGGAAAAACTAAACTCTCTTAATCTGCCCGGCGTCGTTTTTGAGAAAGAAACATCTGAAAAGTGCGGAATCCGCGGTACCCACATGATTGTTAAGGTAAACGGACAGGAAGAAGAAAGTCTGGATCATCACCATCATCATGACCATGAACACGACCATCATCACGACCATGAACATGAACACGAACATCACCACGACCATGAACACAGTCATTCACACAGCAGCCTGCACGATATCGAACATATCGTCTGTGATCATCTTGATCTTCCTGAAAAAGTTAAAAAGGACGTCATGGCTGTATACGGTCTGATAGCGGAAGCTGAAAGCTCAGCCCATGGAGTTCCCGTCACAGAGATCCATTTCCATGAGGTCGGAACCATGGATGCCATTGCTGATGTAACGGCAGTCTGCATGCTGATGAACGAGCTGTCACCTGACTCTGTGATCGCATCTCCCGTACATGTCGGGAGTGGTCACGTTCATTGTGCGCACGGTATCCTCCCTGTTCCCGCACCTGCAACTGCATATATTCTTAAAGACGTACCTATGTACAGTAGCAGCATCCAGGGAGAGCTTTGCACCCCGACAGGTGCAGCACTGCTCAAGCATTTTGTAACTAAATTCGGAGATATGCCTGTAATGACTGTCTCTGCCATCGGATACGGAATGGGCAGGAAAGACTTTGAAATTGCCAACTGTGTCCGCGCCATGATCGGTGAAACAACCAACAGTGGCGACGAGATCATTGAATTATCCTGCAATATGGATGATATGACCGGTGAGAAAGCCGGTTTTGCCATGGAACGGCTATTTGATGCCGGCGCACTGGATGTTTATACTCTGCCGATCAATATGAAAAAGAATCGTCCCGGGATCCTTCTCAGGGTCATGTGCCGTGAATCCGACAAAGAAACTATTATCCGCATCATTTTCAAGCACACGACTACAATCGGAATCCGTGAACAGAAAATGCAGCGTTATATCCTCCAGCGGGATATTGAAAACGTTGAGACTCCTCTCGGGACAATCCGCAGAAAAAAAGCTTATGGATATGGTGCAAAACACATCAAGTGGGAATATGACGACATAAGACGAATTGCCAGCGAAAAAGGTCTTTCCATCGATGAGGTTGAAAAGGAAATCGGAAACATCAGTTGAACTTTAATAAAAAATATATTGATAAATAGAATTGATTGATGATACTCCTGCAGATCAATATGATTTTTTAAACAGCAAAAGAATAAACTGATAATGCCCGGCCGGGCATTATCAGTTTATTTGTATCAGCATTGCTTTTCGCAGTGAATCTGAAATATCTCAGATTCTATTTTGTCAGTTTTTCTATCAGAGCATTTATTGCATCATTTTTCATTCCAGATCTCTGCAGGTAAGAACGGGCATATCCAGACAGATCTGCCGATTTGATATCTACTGTGCTATCCCCTACCATACTGCGGATCATCGGATCCAGAACATCCTTGACGATAATGTCATATTTGGCTTTATCGGACTTCTCTGTGAACTCATAATAGTTGTAGTAGGTGATCATATAGTCATCTACGATCTCGCTGTAATTCGCACCGCAAAGGGCTTCCAGCAACATACATACAAAGCCTGTCCTGTCTTTTCCTTCCGTGCAATGGATCAGATATGGACCGTCATTTTCAAGAATAGCCGTCATACCTCTGGCAACCTTACCGCGGAATTCCGGGGACTCTAAATTCAAAGGCATCTCTATCAGTATTTCCTTTACAACGCCCCCGAGCTTTACAGAATCGAAATTCATATTCATCGCCAATGGAATTATTTTTTTATCTTTATACAGGGAAAGAAAATAAGGAGAATCAAATCCCTCTTTGGCGATATAACCCTGGAGCTTCTCGTCGGTATCGGCCAGATCCACGATAAACCCTACACCGGCATTGGCAATCAGCTTATCAACATAAGGGGCTCTGTTATGCTGGTTGTCGCATGGTGAAGCCGAGCGAAAAAGAATGTTTTCACTCAGGTTGCCAACGCTGATACTTCTGAAGTTGGCAAACATTTCATCACTTTCATACTGGGACCTGTCATCCTCGTAATGAAGGTTTCGCGCATCCTGAGTATCTGCATATTTTCCACGCTTGAAAAGAGTGATCGTGGCGGTCGAATCATCTTTAAGGCCGGCAACGGTCCAGAGATCGGCACCGTTATTGATAGCCGCCTTGATATAATCATATCCAGGATAGGCAACAAGAAGAGGCTCACCGTTCTGCGTGTAATAGCCGTTATAGTAAGGAAGGTCTTCCAGTACATATCCATTAGAGAAGGACACTGTTACACTGTCCCCGTAAGCAAAACCGAGGTCATTGAATTCATCTATCGTATTTGTGATATATACGCCTCCGAATTCCGGTTCATGGATCAAGCCGCAATCGGACACCTCAGGTGACGATTTACAACTGCAGACGGCCAGGACTGTAATATTGATTCCCAACAAAACCAAAACTGCCATTAATCTGTGCAAATTCTTTGCTGCATTCATGTTCGTCCTTCTCCTTTACAGAGTCGTGGCTATCATATTCTTAAAATAACAGTTAATTACAGTATGCACCATACTGAAAATCAAGTTTCTGATATTTCTGCAAAGCGTTTTCCCATGTCGTAGGCATTCTGAAGATCAATCGGGAACTGTTTCTCACGTTGTTCCGCCTTTTTAGCCGGATCAAACATACTGGCATGATATTTCTCATAATCTGTGAACTGATAGGTGTCTGCCACGAACAAGACCTCTCCGCTCCCAAGTCCCCAGCCAAGCTGCAATGCTTCCTGTTCAAACTTTTCAGCGTATCCATTCTTGTATGCATCCGCCGTAATATTTCCCGAAACGATCAGGCCTGTCTTCTTGGGTTTTGCAAGCAAAGACACAGGCAGATTGGTCTCTGGATCAAGTTCATAGTATATTACAGGGAATATCAGTCTGTTCTTAAAGGCCAGAACCGGGGATGTCAGATTACCATTGTAGATCGGGGATCCGATGATAATGGCATCCGCATCCCATGCATATTCCAAAACCTGGCGAAGATCATCGCGAAGAGCACAGATGCCATTCGTCTTACTGCCTTTGATCTTGCAGGAAAAGCAGCTTCTGCAATCCGAGTAATTCAGATCAAACAAATGCACAAGCTTAGTTTCTGCGCCCATTTCCTGAGCTCCGCGTTCCGCTTCCATCAGCAGCTTATGTGTATTCCAGTTCTTTCTGGGACTTCCGTTTATCAGCAATACTTTTTTCATTACTATTTCTCTTTTAGAAGACATTTTACTGAATATTACACAGAATTGTTCCCTAAAAACAATAAGAAACAGAACCTGTAATCAGAATACTGTCCATATATGACAAAACCCCGGAATTGGTAATTCCGGGGTTCAATCTTTAAATATTTATGCTTCAGGAAGTTTGTTTTGCTTCTTTGAAGTTAAGTTTCTTAAGGTTTGACAGTTTCAGAGTTGTTATCCTCTGCTGGACTGTCCTTTCAGAGATATCGAGATGATTTCCGATGACTTTACATGACAGCATTCCGTAATGCTCGCGGATATACTGGTCTTCTTCCTTAGTCCACTTATGTTTTTTTACTTTTTCATTCTCAAAGATACATTTCGGAAGAGGACATTCGAGACACCTGGGAGATTTATAACAGCCGGTATCCCTGTGCTGATCATAATAATCCTTGTACTTTTCCCCCAGCGGATAAAGATTCATATTGAGGACCATATGCCTCAGTTCATCATATGAGTTTTTCAGCTCTTCCCCGGTATAAGGAGGAAGACCGGCCGCCACTTCATCCCAGGTTTTACCCTTGTTAAACATGATGACAGCTCTTCCAAAAGTATCAGCATCCACAATTCTGCGCGTCATAACAATACACTTTCTCGCTTCCGTAATATTGCTGTAAGCAGGAACTGCAGCTGTCTGGTATCTCTATCCCGATAAATTTCATTCCGTCTGACCAGGATGAATCCTCACTGCAGTAGACCTTAAACTTATTGATCGACCAGACTTTCATCATTTTCATATCCTCCTGCTCTGCTCCCACTCGTTATACTTAACATTTTGTTAATTCAACTAAACAGTTTACTATGTGACTCAGGACAATTTTTGTTGCTTTAACAAATTATTTAACATTTTGTTATACAAATATGATATAATCAGTTCAGTTGCGGGCGATAAACAATGAGAGAGGCGGAAACAGCAGTATGAACCACCTTAAAGAAATAAGAAAACAGGCAGGATTGACACAGAAGAAACTGGCAGCTGAAGTCGGGCTCAAATCCGGCGCGGCAGTATCTTTCTACGAAACTGAAGACCGGAAGATCCCTCTGGAGATCGGCAAGAAAATGGCCAAAGTTCTTAATTGCAGTTTTTCCTATCTGATGGGTTTTGACAATGATTCATATTCTGAACCTCTGCCTGTGACATGGATGCCGGTCTCAGGTACGATCCGTGCCGGTCTCCCAAATCTGTGTCAGGAAGATATCGAAGGCTATATTCCCATCTCAGGTATGAGCCCCACCAATACCATCACTTTGAAGATCAAAGGCAACAGTATGAACCTCACTAACCTCAAGGACGGAACTGTTGTATGCATAAACCGTGAGGAAACAGTCAATAACGGCGACTTCGCTGCAGTTCAGATCGACGGAAACGAAGCTACGATCAAACGTTTTTATCAGGACGGGGACAAAGTAATACTTCAGCCCTGCTCGTCCGATCCTTCATTCCAGAATATGATCTATGACATAAATAAGACCGATGTCAAAGTCATCGGCAAAGTGGTAAAAGTCATGGTTGACCCGGTCTAGCTGTTTTTTTGAATACCTTAACTGCTGATTAATATCTGTTATCGCATTCTGCAATCTGAAACATACCATTTTCTGAGAGGTCATTATGCAAAAGTATCCTTTCAGAAAAAGCGACTATGACGAAGCTCTTCCCAAAAGTCTCGGAAACATCGAAAGTCTTGCCATGCTGCTCAACTGCAATGTCGCTGCAGTTAAAAAATACATTGAAGAGAGCGAATCAAGAAAAACCGCGCTGAAAAATGAACGTCAGAAGTTCATATACTATGCCGAGTGCGCTTTATTCGAAAAAATAGAAAAAGGCGAATCGACTTCTATTATCTATGTTCTGAAAACTCTCGGGAAGAATTCAGGATGGACAGAAAAAGACAGTTCTCCTGCTTCATCCGGAGAGGTATTTGTTCCTGATAAGACGGTAGTAGAAACATCCGATACCGAAATGAAGCTTCTTATGGAACAGGCACTCTCTTCTCCCGACATAGATGAATTCAAAACAACAGAAGAAAATGAGTGAATTCAGATATAGAGTCACCAATGTTTTCAAGCAGAATTTCAAGGCTTTCTTCGGAGGCTACAGACGGGCTCTGAACGAAGGCGGGACTTCTTCTTCAAAAACATATTCCATCCTTCAGTTTCTGATCTTTTATGCAGACCGGTGTAAAAACAAAAAACTGATATCTGTCGTCAGTGAAACACTTCCTCATCTGAAGAGAGGATGCATCCGGGACTTCAGAAACATCCTTGGAGACCGTTTTGATGACAGTATGTGGAACAAGACGGATTTCATATATTCCTTCCCCAATTGCAAGATAGAATTCTTCTCAGCAGACAATTCATCCAAACTCCGCGGTGCCAGGAGAGACATCCTCTACATCAACGAATGCAACAACATTCCGCTGGAAGCTTTCAGAGAGCTTGATATCCGTACCAACTATTTCACCTTTCTCGACTGGAATCCTGTAGGTGAATTCTGGGCTCATTCCGAACTGCTCGGAAACAAGGAGAACTGCTATATTCATTCGACATACAGAGATGCCCTTAATGTCCTGTCACCCGAAACTATCCGCAATATAGAATCCATGAAAAACGATAAGAACTGGTGGAACGTCTATGGACTGGGACTGGTCGGAAAGACCGAGGGGCTGGTGTATCCCGATCTGAGAATGGTCGATAATCTTCCCGGGGACGGAGAACACTTCTTCGGGCTGGACTGGGGATACAATGACCCGACAGCTGTATGTGAATGTGTAATCAAAGGCAGCGATCTGTTTTCAAAGGAGCTCCTTTACGAATCCGGGCTCACCTGCCGGGATATAGCGGAAAGATTACGGGAGTTCAATATCGGAAAGAGAAGGATCTGGTGTGATTCCGCAAGTCCGGCCATGATCCATGAACTGAGAGATCTTGGTTTCAACGCCCTGGGATGCCGCAAGGAGGGAAATTCTGTGGAGTTCGGTCATCAGAAAGTAAGGCAGTACAACCTTTTCTGGACAAAGGATTCTCTCAATGCAATAACCGAACAGCGGAATTTTCATTATCTGAAAGATGGTGACGGAAACCTCACAAATGACACAAATCACAGATATTCACATATGATGGATGCAAGGCGTTATGCTGTCACAGGAGAGAAATTCCCGGGGATCATCACCAGGGATTCTATGCTGAAAATATGGAGAATAGCATCGGGAAATAATTTGAAATAATAATGGCAGAGTGCAATTATTAGTTTTATGTTTATGGAACTGCAGAGGAATATTCTTCTTTTCTTTTCGGGAATCAACGACAACCCGTTTATTTTCTATACCGCTAAAGTTATAAGCTTTCTCGGAAATGAATTTTTTCCGACATTCATTCTGCTGTTGATATTCTGGTGTATCGACAAGAAAAAAGGTATTGCAGGAACTATAATAGTACTTATCGCTTCAAATATTTCGGGAATAATAAAAGCTTCTTTCAAAGCTCCCAGACCCTGGAATGTCATAGACGGACTTAATGCAAAGGAAATGGAAGTTGAAATGGGATATTCATTCCCAAGCGGACATTCGACCAACGCAGGCAGTGTTTACGGGGCACTGGCACATCATTCAAAGCTGTATGTTCTCTGTATCATCCTGATAATTCTCATACCCCTGTCTAGAATGGTACTTTGCGTACACTGGCTGATCGATGTCGTAGCCGGGGCGTTACTGGGGCTTTCCGTTGTTTTCCTTTTCTACAGATTCCTGGACAAATACCTCGATGAAGTTATGAAATACAGAAAGCAATTCTATTTACTTGGAGGACTGGCAACCTTTGCCGGGCTGACAATCAGTATAATCCTTCAGTTTTTCAACGGAGATCCTGTCGCATTCACCAGTCTGGCCAAAACATTAACTATGCTGGGAGCAGCACTGATCTTTTACACTGTGGAAGAGACTCGTCTGGGCTTCTCATGCAACGGTTCGACAAAGCAAAAAATACTGAGGTTCCTGGTCGGAGGACTCTGCTGCGGGGCAATATTATATATTCCGCATCTGCTCCTGCCGGAAATGGCTCTTATAAAATTCATCAGATATTTTGCCGCAACTGCATTCGCGTTTCTTTACCCGTTGATCGGAGTAAAGATCGGTCTTTTTGAAAAGCCATCAGCAGAGAACTAGGTTGGGCACGATATCAAGATCAAGGTCGGATCTTGAACCATTGATGAATCTGAAATAGCCTGCACTTGCAACCATTGCCGCATTATCTGTGCAAAGGCCTCTCGGAGGCATACATACTCTCACAGGAGATTCTTTCTTTATTGTCTCCCTCAGACCGCTGTTAGCTGCAACGCCGCCGGAAAGAATTATCGTTTTTGCGTTATATTCCCTGGCTGCATGAACTGTTTTTTCGACAAGAGTATCAACTACCGACTTCTGGAACGATGCACAGATATCAGGAATACTTGCAGGAAGTTCATTCTCACACATCCTGTACAGGTGTGTCTTAATGCCGCTGAAACTGAAGGAATAAGGATCATCCATTACGGCATGCGGAAGAGAAATGCACGGAGTTCCCTTCTGTGCTTCCCTGTCAATCACAGGGCCTCCGGGATACCCCAGCCCCAGAAGTCTTGCGACCTTGTCAAAAGCTTCTCCCGCCGCATCATCCCTGGTACTTCCTAGCATCTTATACTTTCCGTGTCCGGTCATAAGAATGAGATCCGTATGTCCTCCTGACACTGTCAGACAGATGAGCGGAAATTCGGGAATATCACCGCTGAGCCAGTTTGCATATATATGTCCTTCCATATGATTGATGCCGACCAACGGTTTTCCGGATGCATAGGCAACGGCTTTGGCTGCACTCACTCCGACCAGAAGAGATCCGGCCAGTCCCGGACCATATGATACTGTTACCGCAGAAATTTCATCCCATGTGACACCTGCCTTATGCACGGCTTCGTATATCACAGGGTATACCGCTTCCAGATGTGCGCGGGACGCAACTTCAGGAACGACTCCTCCGTATTTGGTATGGATGTCGATCTGGGAAGCGACCTCATTCGATAATATTTCCGTTCCGTTTTCGACTACCGACGCGGCAGTCTCATCACAGGAACTTTCAATTCCTAAGATCTTCATACTGATTAGTTTACATTTTTTCCGGGAAGTCTTCCAAGAAAACTGGATACATACGTATTTGTCTTGTATCGTCTTATAGGTTTTAATAAAAGAGATAAAAAAAGAAATATAGATCAATAAAGAGATAGATTTATGACTTGGAATATTGTTACTGATTCAAGCTGCGACCTGAAACCGGCAGATTTTATCAGCGAAACTGAAGACGTCAAATTGTATTCAGTTCCTTTTATTATCCATACCGGAGACAAAGATTATGTCGATGACGAAAATATCGACGTGAATAAACTTGTCGATGATATGGAAGCACATGATAAAACATCCAGGACTTCCTGCCCTTCTCCCCAGACCTGGCTTCAGTGTTTCAAAATGAAAGGCCACACCATTGCTTTGACCATTTCCAAGGAACTGTCAGGCAGTTTCAACAGTGCACATACTGCCATACAGGAGCTCAAGGCATCAGATCACGAAAAAAAGATCTCTCTCATTAACTCCCTGTCCACCGGACCGGCTTTGATTGCTCTGGTGTATGACATCTTATGGTGTATTAAAGCAGGAATGTCATTTGAAGAAGTTGTTGAACATGCCAAAAAATGCTCGGAAACCATTCACACTGTTTTCGCATTGTGTTCGTTCAACAACCTTGTCCGAAACGGAAGGATGTCTCCCCTGGCAGGTTTCCTTGCCAGGAAGCTCAATTTCTGGGGCATCGGCATCGGAGACAATGGAAAGATTAAAGTGAAAAGCAAGACCCACGGCTCCAAGAATGCCATAAAGTCCATCATCGATGATATCAGGGAATCAACTCTGAACATTAAGACTGTTATTATCAGCCACTGTCAGAATCAGACTGCAGCTGAATTATTGAAACAGGAGATCCTCAAGATTTGGGGCGGAGCCCATATCGAGATTTTTGAAACACGCGGACTGGACAGTTTTTATGCCGAGAGACACGGCCTTATCGTTGTTTATTCATAATTTTGAACCGTTTCAACCATTATTTGGTATAAGAGGTGTCCAATGAAATCACTCAAAGAACTGTATAAGATCGGACTTGGACCATCAAGCTCCCACACTATGGGACCTCACGTTGCCGCATCCGTTTTCCTGAAAGAAAATCCCGATGCAGACAAATATATCGTCACGCTCTACGGTTCACTGGCCGCAACGGGCAAAGGCCACCTCACGGATGTAGCCATCACCAATGTACTGGGAAAAATAAGGACCGTTATCTTTTTTGATAACGAAAGACAGGATATCCCCCATCCCAATACAATGACATTCGAAGCAAAGAAAGAAGGAATGACCATCGGCAGAATGACTGTATATTCTGTCGGCGGAGGAAGCATAAAAATCGAAGGAAGACCTGATTTTGACTCTCCTGAGATTTACCCTGAACAGAATTTCAGGGATATAGCAGATTACTGCAATAAAAAACGGATCAAACTGAGTGATTATGTCATTGAACATGAGGGGCCTGAGATCATAGATTATCTTCTTCACTGCTGGCATGTGATGGAAGCATCAATAGATGCAGGGCTCAGTGCTACAGGAACGCTTCCGGGTATTCTCGGAACCAAGAGAAGAGCCCGCATCCTGTATAACCAGAGACATATGGATGAAAGCCCTCAGACTCATGAAAACAGACTGGTATGTGCATATGGTTTTGCGGTTGCTGAACAGAATGCATCTGCCGGTACCATAGTGACTGCCCCCACATGCGGTTCCTGCGGTGTCATGCCTGCGGCATTGAAATATATGCAGGAAACAAAGCATTTTTCCGAGGAACAGATCGCCAGGGCGCTGGCTGCCGGAGGAGTCATAGGAAATATCGTAAAACAAAATGCTTCAATTTCGGGTGCTGAATGCGGATGCCAGGCAGAGATCGGCACGGCATGCTCAATGTGTGCGGCTGCCCTGGCTGAACTCCATGGAATGAGCATCGATCAGATCGAATATGCAGCAGAAGTTGCTATGGAACATCATCTCGGTCTGACATGTGACCCGATCGACGGACTGGTACAGATACCGTGCATCGAAAGATGCGCTGTTGCCGCAATGCGTGCCATCAATGCCCTTTCACTGGCCAATTTCCTGACGGATTCACACAAGGTTTCCTTCGATACGGTTGTCAGGACCATGTATGAAACAGGGCAGGATATGGGCAGAATCTATCGTGAAACATCCCAGGGCGGTCTTGCAAAAAATTACAAGGCCTCATAAAAAAATCCTATTTTTGTATTGTAAAATTGGCTTTTGATAATTTATTATATTTTTTTTGGAATACATCCGACTTAGAGTTTATAGGGAGAACATTAGTATGACTAACAGAATGATCGGAACCGCATCTTATGGTGTTCGCTGTCCGGTAATCAGAGAAGGCGATGACCTCGCTGCAATCGTAACAAAGGCAATTTTGGATGCTGCAGATTATGCAAAACTTACTATTCACGACAGAGACATCGTTGCTGTCACAGAATCAATCGTTGCACGATCCCAGGGCAATTATGCATCCGTTGATGATATAGCCGAAGACGTCAGGGCAAGAACAGACGGCGGAACCGTTGGTGTTATATTCCCGATCCTTTCCAGAAACCGATTTGCTATCTGTCTGAGAGGTATCGCAAAAGGTGTCGATAAAGTCATTCTTATGCTCAGCTACCCTTCTGATGAAGTCGGCAACTCTATCCTCGATATCGAAAAGCTTTATGCATCAGGTATCAATCCGTATAACGATGTACTTACTCTTGAAAAGTACCGTGAGGTTTTCGGTGTTTACAAACATCAGTTCACCGGAACCGATTACGTTGATTACTATATGAGCCTCATTAAAGAGAGCGGAGCCGAATGCGAAGTGATCTTCTCCAATCAGGCACAGACCATCCTTAAATACACCGACAAGGTTATCAACTGTGACATACACACCCGAAAGCATACCAAGGACGTTCTCCAAAAGGCAGGAGCCAAGATCGTTCTCGGACTTGATGACATCATGACATATTCAGTAAACGGCAGCGGATGCAATGAAAAATATGGTCTCCTCGGCTCAAACAAAGCCACTGAAGACAAAGTTAAGTTATTCCCCCGCGACTGCCAGGCTCTGGTCGAAAACATTCAGGACAGACTGCTTGCCAAGACCGGCAAGAAAGTTGAAGTCATGGTCTATGGCGACGGCGCATTCAAGGATCCAGTCGGAAAGATCTGGGAGCTTGCCGATCCGGTCGTATCCCCTGCCTACACTTCAGGCTTAAAAGGCACTCCGAACGAACTTAAGCTCAAATATCTTGCCGATAATGATTACGGCAACCTTAAGGGCGAAGAACTGAAAGAAGCCATCAAAGCCAGCATCAGATCCAAAGATTCAAATCTGGTCGGCAACATGGCAAGTGAAGGAACCACACCCCGACAGCTGACCGATCTTATCGGTTCACTCTGCGACCTTACAAGCGGCAGCGGCGACAAAGGTACTCCTGTGATTTTCATCCAGGGTTACTTCGACAACTATACTTCAGACTAAGTTTGATTTAATTCATTAGAGGGCGGATTCGGTAAGATTCCGCCCTTTTTTATTACAGCAAAAGGTCTAAAATTAAGATGATAAGAATTGAAAGGAGTCATTGAATAATGACAGATAAATATGATGGCATCTCATTTGATGAGATCGGAATGATGAGCAAAGCATTCCACAGCGACAGAGCAAATGAGATCGCCGCAAGAGCCAGTGTCCAGAACGGAGTTATGGAAGCAGCTACAGATTATGAAGCAGCCCGAAAATATCCGATGACATTCTCAATAGATCTTAAACAGGGCAAGATAACCGATCAGAAATCCAGCGGACGCTGCTGGATCTTCGCTGCCCTGAACACTTTCAGATATGAGCTCATCAAAAAATACAAGCTGGATACATTTGAGCTGTCACAGAACTATTTGTTCTTCTATGACAAGCTGGAAAAGTCCAATTATTATCTTGAATCAGTTCTGAAAACTGCAGATGAGCCCATCACCGGACGTCTATACAGCTTCATCAACAACGACCCCATCGGTGACGGCGGCCAGTGGGATATGATCTCAAATCTGGTTGAAAAATACGGTATCGTTCCAAAGGATGCCTACCCTGATGCCAAGGCTTCCATCAGTTCAAGAGTTTTCGATCAGTACATCACCACCAAACTCAGAGAAGACGCCAAAACTCTCAGAGAAATGAAGAATTCGGGTGCCGGTGCTGATGAAATAAAGAAAACAAAGACCCTCATGCTGAACGTGATCTACAGGATGCTCTGCATCTCCCTTGGCGAACCTCCGAAGAAGTTCGATCTCACACTCAGAGACAAGGATGACAGAGTCTATCAGGAATTCGGCATAACTCCCCAGGATTTCTTTAAAAAATATGTCGGAATCAATCTCCAGGATTATGTCAGTCTTATCAATGGTCCGACCAAGGATAAGCCGTTCAACAAGCTTTACACTGTAAAATTCCTCGGAAATGTTGCTGAGGGACGTCCTGTCACTTATCTGAACCTTGAAATGGATAAGATCAAGGAAGCTGTGATCAAACAGTTAAAAGACGGCCATCCCGTATGGTTCGGTTCGGACTGTCTGAAGTTCGGTCTCAAAAAAGAAGGCATATTCGATCAGGATGCAGCCGCGGTCGAAAAGCTTTTCAACACAACTTTCTCCTTCACAAAAGCTGACTATCTTGATTACGGCGACAGTGCCATGAACCATGCAATGGTGATACTCGGTGTAAACCTCAACAATGAATATAAACCAGACCGCTGGAGAATCGAAAACAGCTGGGGCAAGGATGCCGGTCAGGAAGGATATTATGTCGCAAGCGACAAATGGTTTGATGATTTCGTCTTCCAGGCTGTCGTAGACAAGAAATATCTTGACGAAGACTCACAGAAACTGCTCAGCGGAGAACTTACAGAACTCGAACCGTGGGATCCGTTCGGAACTCTGGCAGACTAATAGAATAAATATAGTGAACGCTAATTTGATCAGTGTTTGAAAAAATACACGATGCTAGCAGTAGCATCGTGTATTTTTCATATATGTTTTTTCAAAACTATTTTATGGAATCAGCCCATGCTTTGATGGCGTCTTTTGTTACACCATTCAAAAGCTTGCCTTCAACCAGTTTTGCACCCTTGCAGCTGTCCCTGAGGAACTCATTGGTATGACCCATTCCGCTTCCGCCGGAAGTTGCGAAAGGAACAACTGTCTTACCGGTGAGATCGTATGCCTCGAGGAATGAGTTGATGATAGTAGGCGCAACATGCCACCAGATCGGGAAACCGACAAAGATGGTCTCATATTTATCCATATCCTCACATTTGCCTGCAACTGCAGGTCGTGAAGACTTGTCCTTCATTTCAACGGATGATCTTGAATTGCTGTCCATCCAGTTGAGATCTGCTTTGGTATAAGGCTGTTCCGGAGTGATTTCATATAGATCTCCGCCTGTTACCGAAGCAAGTTCCTCAGCTGTTTTCTTGGTTACACCGCTGGCAGAAAAATATGCCACTAATATTTTTGACATCTTAATATTCCTGGATCACATCAGGAGTGAAGTAGATGCTGATCTCTCTTTTGGCGCTCTCAACGGAATCCGATCCGTGTACTGCATTTCGTTCGATGTTCTCGCCGAAATCCTTTCGGATAGTACCTTCAGGAGCATTGGCGGGATTGGTGGGACCCATGATGGCTCGGCATCGGGCGACGGCATCCTCGCCTTCGAAGATAGCTGCAACGATAGGAGCAGAAGTAATATAAGTCAGAAGACCCGGGAAGAAGGGTTTGTCGACATGTGCTTCATAATGGATTCGTGCAAGTTTTTCATCCATTTTGAGCATTCTGCATGCAACAAGTTTTAAACCCTGGCTCTCAAATCTGTTAAGGATAGCAGTAATATTGCCCTTAACGACGGCATCAGGTTTAACAAGAATCAATGATCGTTCAATAGCCATTTTTATCACCTTTCGATTATTCAATGTCTAGAATTATACTACCGCCCGGCGGTTACTGAAAATAAAAACATTCTTATCTCAACAACAAAACAAATTAATTCTCCTGTGACCCAAGTAACAGTTATTGATTTGTTTTTGTTTTACACTTACTATAGTCGACAAAAGACTCTTGTTCGTACGATATATAACTGTAAATCCTTATCAGTCTTCATACGTGCTGTTGAGGGTTTTTTGTGTGGGGTAAAAAATATAGAAAAACACTAAAGGAATGAAACAGATATCGAATATGAATGTTTATTCTGCTGATTATCACTTCTTCCTTGTCAGCGACCACCTTTTCTATGAGATGATGACGTCCAATAGGAAAGAGATAATAGAATCATTGCATAATGATGAGTATCTTGAATTTGAGGCGTCGACAATGACCCACCCTTCTGTTTTACGCACCGCATTCACATATGCTCTTCTTGAAGAAAAAGATACTGAAAAAGCAGATCATCTGTTAACTCTTTTCAATGAAGTGGCTCAGACTTGGCCATACCCCAGTTTCATTCAAGGGGAACGAGAGCTGATAGCTCTTGCCAAAAGCAAAGCTGAATAATTACTCCCTCTATCCATAGTTACAGTAGTTGCCTGCATTGGTATATCATTATAGATATGAACGTGGACAGAGTATCATATCTATTAACTGGTATATTCATGCTGGCAATTACTGTTTTATGGATATTCATTTTCAGGAATGATCTGATCATGAAGCATCCCGGTGCGCCGATAATGATACTGCATATCGCATGTCTGATTGTTTCGCTTGCATTAAGCGCATATAACATATACAGATTCATAGCCAGCCTTCATTCAAAATAACTTTGCCACAGATCGGGCATTCTTTCACGATTGCATTTATACTTATGACGGGAGGCATGCAAATATGATCTACAAAAGTGTTACTGACCTGATTGGACACACTCCTCTTCTGGAACTTTGCAATATAGAACAGGAGTTTTCCCTGCACAGCAGGATCCTTGCCAAAATAGAATTTTTTAACCCAACTGGTTCCATCAAGGACCGTGCCGCTCTCAGCATTATCGAAGATGCCGAAAAGAGAGGTCTTCTTAAAAAAGGCGGAGTAATCGTTGAAGCCACTTCAGGCAATACCGGGATCGGTCTTGCCAGCATAGCCGCCTCCAGGGGATACAAGGCAATCATAATCATGCCGGATACCATGTCGGCAGAAAGAATAAAACTTATGCAGGCATACGGTGCAGAAGTGATTCTGTCGGACGGATCAAAAGGCATGGCCGGATCGATTGAAAAGCTTAAAGAGATCAAGAAACAGTATCCTGATGCCGTTGAAGCCGGTCAGTTTGTAAACCCCGCTAATACGGCCGCACATTTCAATACCACCGGGCCCGAGATCTGGAAAGATACAGAAGGAAAAGTCGATATCGTGGTCGCAGGTATCGGTACCGGCGGCACTATCACCGGGGTAGCCCAGTACCTGAAGGGAAAGAATCCCGGAATACAGATCGTCGGTGTCGAACCTGAATCATCCCCTCTTCTCACCAAGGGTCATGCCGGACCGCATAAGATACAGGGAATCGGAGCAAACTTTGTTCCGGAGATCCTTGATCTGAAACTAATCGACAAGCTGTTAACTGTTAAGAATGAAGATGCCTTCGGCGCCGCAAGACTGCTCGGCAGAAAAGAGGGTATAATGGTTGGCATCTCAGCAGGCTGTGCACTTCAGGCAGCAGTTGAGATCGCAGTCAGCGAATATGATAAGAACATCGTCGTGATACTGCCTGACTCCGGGGACAGATATCTGTCTACGACTCTTTTTGGAGAATAGCTATGGAAGACTTTTACACAAAAATCGCAGATGAATTAGAATCAAAAACTGAATCCTCGGGCAATTACCAGGGTTTTCAATGCATGATAGAGAAAGGTCTTCTCTATCTTTTTGATGCCATGTTTCCCGGCTTCAGCAAATATCCTGAAGTTGCCGATAATCCCAGAAGACACTATCTGAAAAAAGCTTCCAGCTTCCTGGTCAGCGGCCTCGAGAAGAGAATGAGCCCGGCTGAAGCTGAGACCATAGTTGAAAATCTGCTCTCAAAAATACCTGACATTTATGAAGTCTTAAAAACCGATATCATTGCCGGATACAGAGGTGATCCTGCTGCTCACAGTATAGATGAGATCGTTCTTGCCTATCCCGGCTTTATTGCGATCGCTTCACACCGAATTGCTCATGAGCTTTATAAGATGAACCAGTTTTTCCCTGCCAGAATCATGAGTGAATTTGCACACAGAAAGACCGGAATCGATATTCATCCCGGTGCAACGATCGGTGATCATTTCTTCATTGACCACGGAACAGGAGTAGTGATCGGTGAGACTACAGTGATCGGCAACAACGTCAAGCTTTACCAGCATGTTACTCTCGGTGCCAAGAGCTTCGCAGTCTCAGAAGACGGAAGCCTTGTAAAAGGTATCAAGCGACACCCGAATATCGGAAACAATGTAGTCATATACGCAGGTGCGACCATTCTCGGCGGCGATGTTTTCATCGGTGACAACTGTGTCATCGGAGGCAATGTCTGGCTGACACATTCGGTCCCTGCCGGAGAAAAAGTAATCAACAGGTCCTAGAATGAACTTTCGTTACCGTGATCTGTTTCTGACATATCTGAAAATAGGTCTGTTCACTTTCGGAGGGGGATACGCCATGATCCCGCTCATGAAAAGAGAACTGGTCGATAACAGAAAATGGATAACTGAAGACGACATCCTGGATATCTTTGCCGTCTCCGAAACTACACCCGGCCCGGTCGCCATTAATTCCGCTACATTCATCGGATACAAGCTGAAGGGCTTCTGGGGAGCATTTACAGCCACCTTTGGAATCGTTCTCCCTTCATTTGTGATAATCGTACTGATTTCTCTGATCTTCGACGCATTCATGTCAAACAGGATCGTTCAGTATGCTTTCTGGGGTATCAGAGCCGGTGTTCTTGCATTGATCTTCAACGCCTTCATAATGATGTTTAAAAAATGTCCGCGTCACTGGCTGGCTTATACGATAGCTGCAGCAGCTTTTATTCTTGTCGCCTTTTTACACATCAATGCCATTATTGTGATAATCGGAAGTGCGCTTCTCGGCCTGTCCACTCTCTTTTTCACGATTGAGGAAAAGAAGAAATGATTTACCTGAAGCTCTTCTGGACATTCCTGAAAGTCGGCGCCTTTACATTTGGCGGCGGCTATGCCATGATCCCGCTCATTCAGTCTGAAGTCCTTGCGCAGGGCTGGGTAACAGAAGAAAGACTCATTGACTTCATTGCCATCAGCGAAAGTACTCCCGGGCCATTTGCTGTAAACATATCCACATTCATCGGTATGGATATCGGCGGTTTCTGGGGTGCTGTCTGTGCGACCCTGGGAGTGGTCCTTCCATCTTTCGTGATACTGCTTCTTATTGCTGCCTTCTTCACGAATTTCAAAGATAAAAAAGGAATCAGAGCTCTGCTCTGGGGAATAAAGGCCGCTATCTCCGGCCTTATACTGGCGGCAGTCTTTTCCATCGGAAAGACCGTGCTGGTTGAGATCAATGTATTTCCTTCAGTCCCGTTCTTTGCATCAGCTGCAATTTTCCTGCTTATGCTCTTCCTGCTTTACAAGAAAAAGCACCCTATTCTGATAGTGGTGCTCTCTGCTGTGCTCGGTATTGCGTTTAATCTTATTTATAATCTCTTCTAACTGTTTTCCGTTTCATCCTTGCAGCGGTAATGCACTTCCTCCAGGACCTCGTTTGCTGCAGTCCTGTTTATGATGGCTTTTACAAGAAGATCGAGCTGACTGCCTTCGCTGTAATCGCCGGGGGCATAATACTTGATCCTGTCATCTCTCATCATCCTGTACACATGCGATCTGTCATTGCTGTCCTTGTTGTAGATACCGATAGAATGACCGCCATACTGATTAACAAGTCTCATACACGGAACGTCCGTCTCACTGTCGCCGATATAGATCATATTTCTGAAAGGAACTCTGATATCATCGGGCGCAAAATGATCATTCACCCTTGGATCATTGACATCCAGGACTCCCTTTTCGATCCTGAAAAGGAACTGGGTTTTGCCGGTATAGTTTACTGCCTGAGCAGGCCATATTGCTTCTCCGTTCTCACCATAGCAGAAAGAACTGGCATATATCTTCTCAAATGCACCTTCCTTGGCCGGTTTTGTTCCTTCGATCATCTCTTTAAGTCCGGATGAAAGGATATAGTGTTCAACAATGACTCCGCGCAGTTTTCCGTATGTCCTTATACGCTCGAACCACTCATCGACTCCCGGGAAAAGGACTACTCCTGCACCGTAATCCTGCAATGCTTTTCTGGTCAGGGCAAAATGACCTTTGGCACTCTCAAGCATGCAGTACATATAGGCAAGGTTTGAATCCATATCATGCTCTTCAGCAAACTTGTCTGATTTTTCCCAGAATTCACCGATATCATATCCGACAGACTGTATGTAACCCTGTGCCTGCATATTGTCGGGAGAAAGAGTTTTATCAAAGTCATAGCAGATAGCCAATACAGGCAGATACTCTTTTTCTTTTCTTATGTATTCCATGGTGATCCTCCGTTGCCGTCGCTAAGAACATTATCCTTCATGGCAAAGACATTTTTCTGATCAACAAAAGTCTCTATATTAATCAGGTTTGTTCCTTCTTGCCAGCCTTGCGAGTTTGGGGAACTGAGGCTTGTATTCAAACCAGGTATCAATAAATTTACCCATAAAAGCAATTATCGGAGCATTGATAATCGTGGTAACGATAGTGCCCAGTCCGATATGGTGATAGCTGTTGTAACCGATCGTCGTCCAGTCAAAAGTTCCTACATCCTTGAAAAGCAACACTGCAAGCAGGAACGAAATCACCAGAAGAGAGATGTCATAGATCCATTTGAATTTGTTTATGTTAAGGTTGAAGCGACGGGTCACTTCTGTTACGACAAGCTCATATACCTCCAGAGGCAGGTATGTACGGAAAAAACAAGCAACGCCAAAAGCAACGATAACATCTCCGACAAGGAGCATCAGCCAGCGCAGCCAGACGGGATCAAAACTGATACCTCCCATCAGCCACAGGAAGAAATTGAGCATATAACCGTAAATAACGGCTGCCAGAAAAGAAAGAAGATAACGCCAATTGAAATGGCGGATGACTATGCAAAGCAAAATAAGCAGCAGTCCCTGGATCGTGTAATCGATAACGCCTACAGTGGAACCTCTCCAGATCGGAACGATTGCCTCATTGACTATAAATGCAGGTGCGGCGATCATCGAAACGCCGAGATTGGATTTGCTGCAGATTGCAACACCAAGGGCGACAAAGAAAAGCCCGTATATCCACAATACTTCAGATGCGCGTTTTATCTTCATATTTCGTATAAACCGGAAAAATTACCCCTGAAGGTAATGGTACTTCTTGGGTTTGGTGATATTCGGGCGCTTCAGATAGATTGCTTTGATCTCTGATGCATTTACGGCATTGCCTGCCATTATTTCTTTTTCACCGAGAAGACCGATCATGCCCACTCTGCTTCTTTCAGGTTCGACCACTCCGATAAATCTATCTCCAAGTAATTCACTGAATCTTTCCCTGATATGGTCCTCGACTTCACCTGTCAGCCAGAACGGCCTGTCAATCTGTGAGCAGACTGTCTCGGGATCTGCGATCTGCATATCGGATGAATTCATAAAGGAATAAGCGACTTCCTTACGTCCCGCAGGAAGAACAACACAGATATTCTCTGCCTTGATATCAAAACTTTCCTTTATGGCAGTAAGAGTATTGATGCCGACAGAAGGCAATTCACGCACCAGAGCAAGGCCCTTTGCCGTGCTTATACCGACTCTCAGACCATTGAAGCTGCCGGGGCCGACAGCACATGCGACAGCATTTATTTCCGAAATATCGATCAAGAGTTTTTTCAAAAGCTTTTCGACCCTCGGAATAAGTTCTGTCGTATGTGTCATTCCCGTATTCCAGGTATCTTCACCAAGTATTCTGTTTGATTCAACAACAGCAACGCCTGCGGTTTCTGTTGAGGTATCCAAAGCCAGTATCTTCACTTCAATTCCTTCTGCAGTCTGTCAATGAAATCTGTATCATTGTCGTCTGTTACAGTTATTTTACGCCTGTTATCGTCAATATACTCAATACTGATTACGATGGCATCCGGAGGCATGAGACCTTCCCCGTTTTCTGCCCATTCGATAACACAGACTCCGTTTCCATAGAGGTATTCATCCAGACCAAGCTCATCTATTTCCTTAAAGACAAGCCTGTAAAGATCCATATGATAGAGAGGCAGTCTTCCCTGATATTCTCTTATAAGCATAAAGGTTGGGCTCTGCACTACTCTGTCGATCCCAAGACCCCTGGCAACACCTTTTGTCAGGCATGTCTTGCCGACGCCCAGCGGACCTCTGAGAAGCAATACGTCCCCCTCGGAGGCGATCCTTCCAATGGCATCACCGAAATCAATCGTTTCTTCTTTGCTGTTGCTTATAAAAGTTTTATCCAAAGTGTCTCCAGCCGGTCTGATCTTTTATCTCTTTTCCGTCTTTATCCAGTAATATTACGCCTTCATGACTATCCGTGATCTTTCCTATCACAGAATAATCAAAAGACAGCTTCTTCGCATCATTTTCGGGAATAGTGAATATCAGTTCGTAATCTTCACCGCCGTACAGGGCATAATGAAGAGCTTTTTCACCGTAGCGCTGTACTGCTTCATCTCTGAGCGGCAACCTGTCCAGATACATATCTGCGCCTTTCCTGGAAGCACTGCAGATATGCCCAAGGTCATCAAAAAGCCCGTCGCTGATATCTATCGCAGCATGGCATCCTGCTTTGACAAGTTCCTGCCCTTCCCTGACTCTGGGGACAGGATCCTGGAATGCATTGCTCAGAACTGCAGGAACATCTTCACCGGCAAAAAGCATATTCATACCGGCTGCTGCAGCTCCGACATGTCCGGTCACACAGACCAGATCCCCTTCCTGTGCTTCGTTTCGGCGGAGACTCCTTCCTGAACAATCACCAGAAACCGTTATCGAAATAAACTCAGTTGCACTTCCGGTCAGGTTGCCTCCGATAATATCGCAGCCGTTTTCTCTTCCGATCGAACAAATGCCTCTGTACAGGCTGAGGATATCCTCAACTTCTGTGTCGCCTTTCAGTCCCAGACTGACCAGAGCATGTCTCGGTATGCCTCCCATGGCGGCGACATCTGACAGATTGACAGCCAGTGCTTTCCTGCCGAGAAGATACCTGTCACAAGGTAAGATATAGTGGACGTTCTCAACAAGCGTATCCGTCGTCATGACCGAATAATCGGATGTGCTTTTAAGTACAGCACAGTCGTCTCCTACAGCAAGTACTGTGCCAATTCCGGAGTATTCCCTGCACATTTCATTCAGTTTATCTATCAGTTCAAACTCGTTTATTTCGCGGATTTTCATGCCTAAAATTATAGCATGATGCATTTTAAAAAAATTTTTTATATGTATATTTGATTAAAGGTCTTTGATATTATTTTTTCTGTGATAGAATTAGCCTATAAAAAGTAGTAATTATCTGTCTGTTCCGGTGAACAGTCATTGATATATTAAGTGGAGAAATAACAGGCATGATTCTGGATTCGGCGACATTTAAGTTTGATCCGCCCTCTTCTTTATCAAGGGCCAGACGGGTTTTGATTAAACCGTTTGCTTCAAAAAGCGCCCAGTATCCTCATACGGTCAGTGCAGCATTTCTGAAAAAGATCATTACGGGCATCAGACAGGTGAGCGATGCAGACATTATGATCCTTGAAGGTTCCATCAACGACAAACCCATGAAGGATATTTACCAGGATCTGAAATACAACTTCACAAGAGCCCTCCTTAAGGATGTCAGGAACGTTGACATGGTTGAGATCGACAATCCTCTTCTTAAACCTCTCATCATGCCTACCTTCCAGATACCCAACATTATCCTTTCAAGCGATTATCTGATCAGCGTAACTCCTCTGCGTATCGTCGGAGGTCAGGCTCAGCTTACCATCCCCAACCTTATGTCGCTGATCACTTGCACAAAACAGAATGCCGATTCATCACTGGAGATAAGCCAGGTCTATATCAAGGAAAAGGCCAAGGTCCTGACTGATCTGTACTATACGATTCCGTTTGATCTGGGCATAGTTGATGCCAGTGAAAAGCTCATCTGCAAGACTGAGTCATCTGTCGGAGACAGTTCATATTACGGCAGAGTCTTCATCGGAGATCCGTATCAGGTAGACAGAGAAGTGACCCAGACTCTCGGCATCAGAGCCGATTATCTCAAGATGATCGATGATTCACGTGCAGATCTCGACCTGTAGCCTGTTCTCTCTTTCGTAACCATGCCGGTTTAGGCATACCGTTTGATTGACACCCATAGCTAGTGATGATAATATCAACCTTAAGGCCGTTGTTTTTGCCGTCGATTATTAATGGCATTTATGGCCGTCGAGAGGTTTTTTAATTTATGACGTCGGTGACCCTATATGTGGTCCTTCTTGTTATCTGTATCATTCTGTCTGCCTTTTTTTCTTCATCTGAAACTGCATTTACTTCGTTAGAGCAATACCGTGTTGATACTATGGTGGACAATAACGTCAAGGGAGCCAAAAGAGTAGCCAAACTCAAAGAACGCCCTGAACGTTTTCTTTCAACGATCCTGCTTGGAAACAATTTAGTCAACACTGCAGCTGCAGCACTTGCCACATCTCTTGCCACGCTGTGGTTCGGCAAAGGCGGTGTTGCGATTGCGACCGGTGTTATGACATTCATTCTTCTCATTTTTGCTGAAGCAGCACCTAAAACCATTGCCCAGACTTACCGTGAGAAGATCGCCCTGGCTTTCGCACCTATAGTCCAGTTCGTCAGTGTAATATTCTCTCCTGTCATAGCTGTGATCAGCTGGATATCGAACGGAATATGCAGACTGTTCGGTGCAGATACTTCCCAGGCTGCACTCGTAAAGACTGAGGACATCCAATCTCTGCTCAATGCGGGAAGCCGTGCAGGAACAGTTGAAAAAGATGAAGCGGAAATAATCAATAATGTATTTGAATTCGGAGACAGACCTGTCAGCGATGTACTCGTTCCGAGACTGGATGTTGTAGGTATCCCATCCGATTCCACGATCCAGCAGTTCCTGGATTTTTATGCAGAGTATCCTCTTTCCCGTTTTCCGGTCTACGAAGATACTCTCGACAACATCAAGGGAATCATCAGCATCAAAGATGTACTCATGGGCATTGCCAAGGGCAGCATCACAAAGCAGTCGCCTGTCACAAAGATAATGCGATCTCCCCTTTATATCCCTGAGAACAAGAACATCAGCGACCTCTTCAATGAGATGCGAAGCAGTACCTCCCGTCTGGCAGTAGTCATCGATGAATACGGGGCCATGGCAGGTATCGTGACAATCAACGATCTGGTGGAAGAAATACTCGGTCCTCTCGGCGAAGAATTAATCGTCGTGGAAAAAGAAGTAGAACCCATCAACTCAAATACTTTCCAGTGTGATGCAGGCATGCGTATCGACGAGATCAATGAAGAACTCGATATCGATCTTCCTGAGGGTGATTATGATACTGTTGCCGGATTCATACTCAATATTCTAGGTCATTTCCCCAAACAGGGACAGCAGATAAAATACGGAAACATCAAATTCATCATCTCCCAAATGAAGGGCTTAAAGATAGAAGAAGTCACTATTTTTAAAGAACCCGAACAGTCACAGGAGAACAGTGATGCCGAGACTGAGGATTAAATACAGGCGCGGAGAGGCACTTCGTTACGTCGGTCATCTCGACATGATGAGAGTCTGGCACAGAGCATTAAGACGATCCAATGTTCCCATTGCATATTCCGAAGGTTTCAATCCCCGTCCCAAAATGGTTTTTGCTGCACCTCTGGGGCTTGGTATTCTGAGCGATGCTGAATTACTGGATATCACGCTCACAAGACAAATAGCGCCAAGTATCCTGAAGGAAATGATATCAAGGCAGCTTCCTGAAGGACTTACAGTCATCCAGACATCCTTTGTCCCTGAATCGCTTCCTCCGATGCCGGCCATAACCACAGACGCGGAATACATAGTGACTGCAGAAAGAACCCCTTCTTTCAGCAAAGACAGGATCGATGAAGTATTACAGGCGGAATCGATCCAATGGGAGCAGATACGTGAGGGTGTTACAAAACTTTACGATATCCGCACAATGTTCAGCGATATATCAGTCATTGAAGAAGATGACAGCACCGTTACTCTCAGGATGATACTCAAATGCAGTCCCAGCGGAGCCGGAAGACCTGAACAGATCGTTAAGTTGCTGGGTCTCGGAGACCCGATATCCATAACCAGAAAAAGAATAATCATGCAGATGCCGCAGGCAGAAATGGAGCAATAATGGACGTACTGATCGTTGTTGATATGCAGAAAGATTTTGTAGACGGAGCACTCGGCACAAAAGAGGCCGTGAAGATCGTTCCCAATGTCGTGAAGAAGGTCAAAAACTTCAAAGGGAAGATATATTTCACACGCGACACTCATCCCAAAACATATCTTGATACCCAGGAAGGTCACAATCTTCCTGTTGAACACTGTATTGAGGGTACAGAAGGCTGGGAGATCATTCCTGAACTGAAAAAGTACGCCAAAACCATCGTAAACAAACCGACTTTCGGAAGCATGGATCTTGTAAAAAAGCTGACTGCCCTGAATAAAAAGACGCCCATCGATTCGATCACAGTCATAGGCTTATGTACTGATATCTGTGTAATTTCCAACGCCATGATACTTAAGGCTGCATTTACTGAAGTTCCGATCATCATTGATTCAAAATGCTGTGCCGGCGTTACTCCTAAGAGCCACAGAAATGCTCTTTCCGCAATGCAGGTATGCCAGATAGCTGTCAAATAATGTTCATAAATCTTATTTCCTGTAAAATATATCGGTAACCAGTTTCAGGCAGCTGTTCTGCCCGAAGAAAAGGAAGGTATCTCAATGAAAAATTCAGGTATAGCCATTCTCGTTGTTCTTGCAGTCGTTGTCATTCTCGGAATATTCGGGGTGTCTTCGTATAACGGATTGGTCCGTTCCCGTGCCAACGTTGATGAATATTCCGCTAATATCGATGCTCAGCTCCAAAGAAGAGCTGATCTGGTCCCGAATCTTGTGGAAACAGTCAAAGCTTATTCAAAGCATGAAGAAGCTGTCTATACCAGTATTGCTCAGGCCAGACAATCCCTTATCAATGCCATCAATTCAGATGATATGGCTAAGAAAACCGAAGCCAATGAAAACCTGACTACATCCATTAACAGTCTTCTTGCTCTGGCAGAAGCTTATCCTGAACTCAAGGCAAGTGAATTGTATGTCAACCTGATGGATGAACTTGAAGGCTGTGAAAACAGGATCAGCAAAGCCAGGACCGATTACAACTCTGCCGCAAAAGAATACAACACAAAGATACGAACCATTCCCACCAACTTCTTTGCAAATCTTGCACATATGGATGCCGTTGACTACTTTGAAGCTGCTGAAGGCTCCCAAACAGTACCTACAGTAAAATTCGATTAGAGACAGAGCGTGAGTCATATCCGATCCATAAAGAGAGCTTTTCTGCAGGCATTGCTCGCAGTTATGCCTGCATTATTGTTAGTGCCGATCCCGGTTTCTGCAACTACAGGGCTTGAATTATCAAATGAAATAAAGAATACCCTTCTTTATGCTGAAACAGATGATGCCCGATTCTGCTATGACGCAGGAAATTTTCTCTCAGCAGATACCGAAGCGGCTATAGTTGAAAAAGGCCGCGCTCTATATAACAACGGCAGCGGACCTCAGATACTTCTTGTCTTCATCGACTCTCTCGATGAGGGTACCAGCCAGGCCATGGAATCGATCGATCTGTTCAATGATCTGGAGCTCGGTGACAAAAACAGAGATGACGGTCTTCTTATCCTTCTTATTGCAGAAGGAACTCATGCCCAGATAGTAACAGGTGACGGCGTCGCAGACATTCTGACCGACGGCAGATGCGGTAGGATACTGGATAATTACACCATTCCATATATGGATGATGACGATTTTGATTCCGCAGCATATGAAACATATGATGTCTGTCTGCAGTACCTGGGGGATCCGGATTATATCGACCCTTCTGATGAGTATGGAGATGAGGATATCAATCCAATTTTTGTGATCCTGGCGATAATCATAGTACTCGTTTTTTTGATCCCTTTGTTATTCGCAATATTCAAGCTTACAACATTGCTTCTGGCCGCTGTGTTTTTCATACTGGATATTATTTTCAGAATTCTCCTGTTCCCTTTCAGACGCAATTTTGACAGAACTGCTTTCGGTGTCCTTGCCCAGCAATTGCTAATGGCCTATTCCAAAAGCATAAGCAGCGGTAATTACAGCGGTGGCGGAGGCTATTCTTCCAGAAGCAGCGGACGGGTTTCACGCGGAGGAGGATATTCCTCCGGCGGAGGCGGTCATTCTTCCGGCGGCGGAGCCGGCAGATAATTCCTTTCCTCTCATATTACTCAAAATAAATTACTTAAAAAATAGAGGATTTTTATTCTCTTAATATTGTTTTTCTGTTGCCAAACATTCGATTTTTTTTGTAAGATTTTATCGATGATTTGCACGAAACATTTACTTGGCATAATGAGTAAAGGGCAAGTGTTTTCGTTAACTCTGAACTAAAAAGCTGGCTAAAGAAGAATAGCCGGCTTTTTTTATGCCTTCTGTTTCGTAAAGATCGAAAATACACCTTAATAAGGCAATTTTAGGGAGAGAGTCTATGAAAATGATCTATGGGGTCGACGCGACTCCAAAGCAAATGGGCTTCGGACACACCATTGTTTTCGCTATCCAGCAGCTTCTCGCAATCATGGCCGCAACACTGGTAGTCCCTATCGAAACTAATACCAACGCCGGTCTGACAGGCGCTGATGCCATGAGCATCGCTCCCGCCCTCTTCGGTGCAGGCTGCGGCACTCTGGTCTATGTACTTTTTACCCGTAAAAAGAGTCCCGTATTTCTTGGTTCTTCCTTCTCATTCCTCGGTTCCATGGCAGCCGCCTTTGCCGGAGCTTCAACAGTAGTGCTCGGCTATCTCGGCCTCATCATCGGTGCGGTTTTTGCCGGTCTCGTCTATGTAATCATCTCATTAGTCGTCAAGAGAGTTGGAACCGGCTGGATCGATAGGCTCATGCCTGCAATCGTTATCGGCCCCACTGTTTCCATCATCGGTTTAGGTTTAGCCAGAAATGCCGTCGGCGAACTTACTTCCGGCAACAATATCTACATCGCACTCATCTGCGGTCTGGTCACATTAGCTGTTTCCATGCTCTGTACGACCTACGGCAAGAGAAATGTTAAACTCATCCCCTTCATCATCGGTATCCTGGCCGGCTACGCTGTTGCCGCCATCTTCACCATCATTGGAAGCGTCTCCGGTAATGATGCGCTTAAGGTGATCGACTTCAGTATTATTTCTTCTCTCTGGTCTGACGGCTTTGCATATACAACAGTCATCTCTCCGACCTGGTCCCAGTTCGTATTCCTTAAAGGTTTCGGTGCTTTCGGAGATCTGGATGCCGGCTACATCGGCACCATTGCGGTTGCCTATGCACCGGTTGCTTTCGTAGTCTTCGCAGAACATCTTGCCGATCACAAGAACCTGTCCTCCATCATTGAAAAGGATCTTCTTAAGGATCCCGGTCTTAACAATACTCTCCTCGGTGATGGTATCGGCTCCATAGTCGGTGCTTTCTTCGGCGGATGTCCCAACACTACATACGGTGAATCCATCGCAACAGTAGCAATCACAAGAAACGCTTCCGTCTGGCCCATCATCTTCGCATCAGTCGGTGCTATCCTGATTTCGTTTATCGCGCCTTTTGTTGCCTTTGTGAACTCCATTCCTTCCTGCGTAATGGGCGGCATCTGTATCGCTCTCTACGGTTTTATCGCAGTATCCGGTTTTAAGATGATCCAGAAATCCGATCTTGATGACAACAAAAACCTGTTCGTCATGTCCATTATCCTGATCACCGGTATCGGCGGCTTGTCAGTTACTTTCGGAAAGGTCACCATCACGACTGTCGCTTGCGCTCTGATCCTCGGTATCCTTACCAATATAATGCTCTCCAGAAAAAAGACTGACTCTGAAGAGTAACAAGGAAAGAAGTTAGTAATGGAATATTCAAATAATGTTACAGTTTTTGATCATCCTCTGATCCAGCATAAACTGTCGATCCTGAGAAATGTTGATACTCCCAGCAAACAGTTCAGAGAATTGGTGGAAGAGATTACTATGCTTATGTGCTATGAATCCATGCGGGATCTTCCTCTGGAAGATATCGATGTAAAGACTCCTATGGGCATTGCACATTCCAAACATCTCAAAGGCGTTAAACTGGCTGTGGTTCCTATCCTCAGAGCAGGTATCGGCATGGTCGACGGTGTACTTAATCTTGTCCCGGCAGCCAGAGTCGGACACATCGGTCTTTACAGAGATGAGAAAACACTTGAACCTCATGAATATTACTGTAAGCTTCCCAAGAATATTGATAAGAGACTGATTATCGTGACCGATCCGATGCTGGCAACAGGCGGTTCTGCTGTCGATGCCATAAAACTAATCAAGGAACGTGGGGGAAAACACATCAAATTCATGTGCATAATCGCAGCTCCCGAAGGCATCAAAGCTCTGACTGAAGCACATCCTGATGTTGAAGTTTATTGTGCCCACGTTGATGATAAGCTAAATGAAATCGGTTATATCGTCCCCGGTCTCGGTGACGCAGGTGACCGAATCTTCGGAACAAAATAAACCTATCTTTGATACAAATAATGCCACTCTCGGGAGAGTGGCATTATTCTATTTGTCATGCTGCAATAAAAAAGACCATTTGGGAAATGGTCTTTTTTAAATGATTAAAAATTAACTTATTTGAAGAGTTTTCTGGCTAACCAGATGAGTAAACATGCACCGGCGATTGCAATGATGATACCGACAACCAGACCATAGCTGACATTAAGAATGCTGGCAATCCAACCGCCAAGAAGACCACCGAGAATACCCAAAATGATATTTCTGATGAGGCTTCCATCGCTCTTCATGATCTTTCCGGCAACCCAACCGGCGAGAGCGCCAACAAGAATAGTGACTATTAAATTAGTTAACATTTCCCCCTCCCTGTAGAGTTTTATGTACAACTATTATTTATTAATTAAGGACACATTTCAAGGTATTTTATTCTTCAGAATCTTTGACCTGTTCCCACAGGGAATTCTTTTCGTCAAAACTCAGATCCGTGAAATTAATTTCTTTATCCTGACAGATCTTTTCCATTGATGTAAATCGTTTGTAGAACTTGGCATTGGCTTTTCTCAGGATATCTTCCAGATCCAAATCATTGTGTCTTGCATAATTGCAGAGAGTGAACAGGATGTCCCCCATCTCTTCTTCCTTTTCTGCCTTACTTTTTGCCTCTTTGAACTCTTTGATCTCTTCACTCATCTTATCCAGTACGCCATCACTGTCCGGCCAGTCAAATCCAACTCTTGCGGCTCTGTCCTGAATAGCCTGACTATATGAAAGAGAAGGCATGGATTTGGGAGCACCTTCAAGCATGCTTCCCTTTCCTTTTCTCTCTTTTTTCTTCTGCTGTTCCCATATTTTCAGCGCTTCCTTGTCATCTGCGGCTTTGGCATCTCCGAATACATGGGCATGCCTGGAAATCAGTTTGTTATTGATGCCATCAATTACAGAGGTCATATCATATTCTTTGTCTTCTGTACCCAACTGCGCATGAAGAACGATCTGCATGAGAAGATCTCCGAGCTCTGTGTTGACTTCCTTCGGATCACCGGAGTCCAGCGCATCTATCACTTCATATGTTTCTTCAAGCAGATTCTTTTTAAGTGTTTCATGCGTCTGTTTTCTGTCCCAGGGACACCCTTCAGGAGACCTCAGCTGAGCAATTATCCAGACGAGCGTCTCAAACTTTGTCGTATCCAAATCTTCGGGAAGTTTAATCATTGTATTTCCTCTGCTGATGAAGTATTTTGTTCTAATTTTACACAATGAAGGTTGTCACTGTTAACATAAAATGTTAAGTTATGATAAGAGGTAGTATTGAAAATGTTAGATTTTAATGAGAAAAAAGGTTTTATCTGTGATATGGACGGAGTCATATATCACGGAAACAAGATACTGCCCGGAGTAGTTGAATTTATTCAGTGGCTGCAGGAAAGCCACAAGGAATACCTGTTTCTGACCAATAACAGTGCCTATACCCGAGCAGATCTGAGACTAAAGATGTCTCGTATGGGCCTGGATATTCCTGAAAACCGCTTTTATACAAGCGCTCTGGCCACCGCGACATTTCTAAAACATCAGGCGCCCGGCTG
>JAEEGH010003506.1_pt1 | contig 41203 bp, 42 predicted proteins | sample 9134181 | NCBI WGS metagenome assembly JAEEGH01 (sample SAMN16246544, study PRJNA631951) | gut metagenome | biome: gut microbiome; feature: rumen; material: DP-attached | host: Bos | place: Iran: Karaj | collected 2018-10 | reverse complement strand
GACAAGCAAAGACTCTTCCTTGAAGTTGTCATTGGATGCCTCAAAACTTATAGTGGTTTCTTCTTTGAACGAAAGGAAGTTCTTAATTCGCAATCCGATAACCATAATATGCAATTTTTGAATTCGGGTGCAAAAGTAGCAAAATTTTCCAAACCGGCTATTAGATAATATTTATTTTTAGATTTTATTTGTCATATTTGGACAATTTGTGACAAAATGACAGTTTAGTGTCTGGTCGTGTCAGTATGCTCTGTCAGCCATAAAAAATGACATCAAAATGCGTAAAAGCCCCGTACGCCCGTATCGCCAGCACATTTTGTCCTATTTGCACAAATAGAATATTGTATATTTTTGGATTTGTTCTCAAAATTGGCACAGTAGTTGCGATAATGAAGGATGAAAATCATTAATTCTAAACTTAAATTGTAAAAAATGGATATTATAGTATTTGATGTAGGCAACGCGTCTTGCAATTATATTTGCTCGCCCAATAAGTACGCGATGATGATTGATTGTGGTTCATCCAGTGAGAAGCAGAATCCAGTTGAGTTTATAAAAGGTTGTAATACTGGCGATGGAGATTTGTTCAAATCGAAGCCCTATGTGACTTCGAAAGGAGCGTCATATCCATTAGCCTTGCTGCACATTACACACCCCGATGACGATCATGTTAGAAATTCCGATAGAGTGTACAATGAACTTACCCCTTACTTGCTGTGTCGTACATATACAGAGAAATTCGACGATGCGGATTCTATTGTTAAGGAGTATGTGAAGAACTTCGATAAGGAGTATCGTGGTAGTAATCCCGAGACGATAAACTGGGGATTTGATGTAAATATGACTTTTTCGATACCAATCGAAACGGTAAAGACAGACCCTGCCCTGAATCCTAAAGTCCGGAATAACAATAGCATTATTCGCTACATTAAATATAATGGGGTAAGGATTCTTTTTTCGGGTGACTTGGAGACTGCAGGTTGGAAGTGGCTTGCAAATAATGACAGGCGTTTTTGTAATCTTATGAGAGAAGGATTAGATATTCTGGTGGCACCCCACCACGGCCATAAGTCTGGGTTCCCAAAAGCGCTGTTTGATTTGACGGGGAATGTGAAGGTCATCATATTATCGAAAGATTCAGAGGCTTCTAAGGAGGGTACGGATGTTTATACTGGTTACTCTAATTATGCCACTGGAGTGAACTATTATAATACGATGGATAAGAACACCTATGAAGGGAAGGTTCTAACGACACGAAGCAATGGCAATATCTATATTGTTGTGGATCAGTCATATGGTTTGTATATCGCCACAGACAATGCATCGTCGAATCACAAAAGAATCTAAGGCGTATGATGGACAAGTATATTAGAGTAGCAAGGGTCTATCCCGCTGTGTTAGGAATACTTCCCACGTGCATATTGCTAGCCATGTGCATGGGGGAGTGGTTTACTCAGTATCGGGCTATGGCAGGAAACGTAAGATGGGTGTTGTGCATGATTGGAGGAACTGCATTGGTTAGTTTGGCTGTAGGCTATCTTGTTAGGGAGATTTTCAAGGAGACTTCAAAATGGTTGTTTCAGTACCCTCTTTTCAAGAAAGATGAGACTGAAATGCCCACCACAAAGATGCTGCTGTGGCAGAATGCCAAAATCTCACCTGCGTATCACAAAGAGATAGCGCGTAAGGTGAAGGAAACTTTCAATATCAAATTGCCCTCCGAAGTGGAGGAACAGAAAAACCTCAGCGTGGCCAAAAAAACTATAGTGGATGCCGTGGCGCAGATAAGACAAAACTGCCGTGGTGATGAAATCCTTAGGCAGTATAACATAGAGTTTTGCTTTTGCCGTAACTATCTTGGAGCATGTGTGTGGAGCGTTATTCTTATAATAGGTATGGGCATAGCTAACATATTCTATGGCTGGTTACCGTGGTGTGCGTTGGTTGTTTCTCTGGTGCTACAGGTGTTGTTGATGGTAGGAAGCTATCTGTTGTTGGAAGCCAGGAGCTGGACTTATGCTAAATATTTATTTGCCACATTTACAAGCAAAAAGCAAGGGTAAAAACACCAAAACACATATCATACGTTAGCGCTTTCATCTGCATTCTCATCGCAAGCAAAGAATATCCTTTGGAAAGCATTGGTTGTACAACAGTGGGACTTTGTGGAAAACGACGTGAACAACTGTCCTGATGTTTTGCGTAATGAGATCTTTGAACAAGAATTTCTTACGTAAAAAAACGTTTTTTTTGAATTTGTCGCAAAAATATTGTATTTTTGCGACAAATTTTTAAGGTAAATAATATGCAATCTATTGACGATAAGATACTTGACTCTGTTAGAAAATGCGGAAGAGGAACTGTATTCACCCCTTCGCGTTTTTCGCAGTATGGGACAGCTGTCGCGGTGCAAAAAGCACTTGAAAGACTGACAGATGAGGGCCGCATCATTCGCGTGGCAAGGGGTATCTATTGCTACCCGAAAACAGACACGGACTTGGGACTGGGTGTCATCTATCCCGGTTTTGATGAGATTGCCCAAGCTATTGCTAAACGTGACAAGGCTCAGATTGTTCCTGCGGGCGCATACGCCGTGAACAAATTGGGACTCAGCACACAGGTGCCTATGAATGTCGTTTTCCTCACCAGCGGAGAAAGCCGCAAAGTTGTGATACGTAACGGCAGAGGCATCCTCTTCAAACATGCCGCGCCGCGAAATTTCGCGTTTGAGAATTCTTTCGCCCAACTCCTTTCGGTAGCACTCAAGGAAATCGGGAAAGACAACCTCGATTCCGAACAAAAAAACACGCTCAAGCACATTCTCCATGAGCAACCGCGCATATCGGAAAAGGACTTGAGCCTAATGACTGTCTGGATTAGAAAACTTATAAACGAATTGTATGATGAATGATTTTTACACACTTCCGTTAGAACAGAAACGCCTCATCCTATCTTCCGCAGAAACCAAAATCGGCCTGCCTGCCGCTGCAATAGAAAAGGATTTGTGGGTTACTTGTGTCTTGCAGTTGCTCTTCAGCATAGACATCCACGCGGAGTTTCTTTTCAAAGGAGGAACTTCGTTAAGCAAAGCCGGCAATCTCATACAGCGTTTTTCGGAAGACATTGACATCGCCATCAATCCCGCTGTTTTGGGTTTTAGCGGGGACTTGACAAAAAAGCAGATCAAACGTCTTCGCAAAGCGTCTTCACTGTTTGTGGAGCAAACTCTTGCCGTAAAACTCCGTGAAGTTATCCAATCAAATAATCTGCACCCTTTCCTGACGGTCGATGTTGAACCCGAAGGGGAAGGTGATGCCACATATCCGGAACCAAGACGCATATTTGTACGTTATCCGTCAATCGTGTCGCAGCAATATGATTATTTGAAAGACACAGTTGTGCTTGAAATTGGGGCGCGTTCGCTGATGGAACCCGTCCATTTGCTGCATGTAAAGAGCCTTGTGGAATCCAATTTCCCGAATATCCGAACTTCTGTCCAAGACCCGGCGATTGCCACTTCAACCCCCGCAAAAACATTCTTGGAAAAGGCATTCCTGCTTCACGAACTGTTTTCGGTAAACGAACACGCAGGAAAAGCTAACCACCGGTCACGACATCTGTACGACTTGGAACGCATGATGGACATGCCTTTTGCCGTCGATGCCATCCACGACAACGATTTGTGGGAGAGCATCCAACACCATCGAAGCATTTATACCGCAGTACAAAACGTGGACTACGCCAAAGATTTGCGCAAAGAGATAGTGCTGGTTCCTCCTGCCAATGTGATAGCAGCATGGGAGACGGACTACAACGACATGTGCCAAACAATGATTTATGGAGAAAAGTTGTCATTTGGCCAGTTATTGGAGCGAATCCAAGAACTGGAGGCGCGGTTCCACGCCTTACGGCATTAGAACCTTGATGTCTCGCACTCGTAAGCTCAGCACGACAGAGTTTGATTATCTTATCATATTATCCTATTCTTTTATCCCTATACCTATCCCCCCCTTACATCAGGGGTAGTGGGTGTGGTATATATATGAATGTCTCTTTCTTTCTTGCTTTATATATATAAGGGGAAGAAAAAGGGCAAGATATTGAAAACCAGTAAGTCACAAGGGTTTCTTTTCGATCATGGGCAAGATATTGATAACCAACAAGTTAAATTGATTTTTGGAGCTTTGCTTTGTCTGTTTGCTTGGCGTTTGGCGTGCAGCCTAAAACAGCCAATGCTTTGGCCTGTATCCCGCGGAAAAGCCAAAGGAAACTACCGTCTCGTCCAATGTTCGTTCCATGGTTCCCCGTTCTTCACGCCGCTGCTCCTTTACAAAGTCGCAAATAAGGTCGCCGATGTCATATCCGCTGCCCTCCGCCCCGATTTCTTTCGCGTTCCGCCTTACCGTGTCTGCCGTCATTGCCATTGTGCGTGCGGGGTTCTTTTAGTTGTCATGCTTTTTGTACAGTTTCGGGTTATGGCTTTTCCCGTTGTCGCCCAGCACCTCGTCCAGAAAGCCCTGCCGGATGAAGCTGATCAATTCATTGCGGAATTGCTTTTCGGACAGGGAATCGCCCCCTCCAAGTTCCTTTCTTGCCTTTGCGTGCGCCTCCTCCAGTTCATTCTTTGTGAACACGGTCTTGCCGGGGTTGGACTCCTGCGCCCTGTCGATCATCGCCCTGCACATGTCGCCGTCACCGACCTTGGTCGGTTCGTAGGGGAAGGACAGCTCCAGTCTCCTGTCGCCCTTGTGCGTGATGTGGAATGTCTCGAAAGGCGCATTCCGCGTGTGCAGCAGCCATCCGATTGCGTGGGGTTATTACCCCCTGCCCTGCGGGCATCCCTCCAAAGAAGGGGAATGGACTGCGTAAGGAAGTGGTTTTCCCCCCTGCCCTGCGGGCATCCCCCCTAAAGGGGGGAATGGTGCTTCGACCGAGACATTTTCGTTTAACTGCTAACTGCTAACTACTAACTGCTAACTATTGCATTGCCTCCACCACCTTGCAGATATCCGCAAAGACGTGCTCGATATCCTGCATTCCGTTGATTTCCACCAACTTGCCCTGATTCCGATAGTAGTCCACCAACGGCATGGTCTGGGCGAAGAAGTTCTCCACTCTGGCCTTGACAGTGGCGGGAGTGTCGTCGGCGCGCTGTTCGATTTCGGCACGTTTGAGAATACGGCGCTGCACTTCTTCCATCTCCACTTTCAGATAAATGACCTTGGTGATATCCAAGTTGTTGAAAAAGGTCGGATCGTCGAGCATCTCAGCCTGCTTGATGGTGCGCGGCACGCCGTCGAAAATGAAACCTTTGCTGTCGGCGTGCTTTTCGATATGATTGCGCAACATCCCGAGGGTGATGTCGTCGGGACAAAGGTCGCCGCGGTTGATAATCTCCTGCGCCTTCAAGCCCAGCGGGGTCTTGTGGGAGATTTCATAACGGAAAAGGTCCCCGGTGGAGACGTGTTCAAGTTGGAATTTTTCGGCCATCTGCTTGGCCTGGGTGCCTTTCCCGCTGCCGGGAGCACCGAACATGACAATGTTGATCATATTATAAGGTATTTCATTAATCCGTTACCACCTGGTAGATATCGGGCAAATTGCGACCATAGCCGTCGTAGTCAAGACCGCGTCCGATGACGAACTTGTTGGGGATGTTGAACCCGACATAATGGACGGGCAGGTCAGCCTTGTAGGCATCGGGCTTCATGGTCATGGTGGCGATGCGCACGTCCTTCGCCCCGGCTTCCGTCAACATCTGGTGCAGATGGACGTAAGTGCGGCCGGTATCGACAATGTCCTCGAGAATGAGGATGCGTTTGCCGCGAATGTCCTCGTTGAGTCCGATGAGGCTGTTGATGGTCCCCGTGGACTCGGTGCCGCTGTAAGAGGAGATTTTCACGCAACTGATGCGGCAGGGAAAGTCCAGCTGTTTCATCAAATCCACCGCAAAGACGATGGCACCATTCAGCGTAACCAGCAAAATCGGGTCGTCATAGCGGTACTCCAGCATGATTTCCGCCGCCACACGGGCGACGGCGGCGTCAATGTCCGCGGAGCTGATGTATTTGACGAATGTTTTGTCCAAAAGGGTAACATTTTCGCTCATATCCACATATTTTTTACGAGCGCAAAGATACAACTTTTTTTAACGAAAAAATGTAAATAAGAGAATAATATGTAACTTTGCGGCCTCGGTTCTTCTTCTCCGCAATGTCCGGAAAGTTGACAAAAAAAGAATTAAAAAAGCTCAATAAAGAAAATGAAAAAAACACTATTCACTGTTGCAGCACTGGCTTTATGCCTGATGTTTTCCACTTGCCGTAGTTCCCAGAAAAAGTCCGATGAAACGGTATCCGGAAAGGGGAACGTCGAGCAGGAGGCTCCGGTCATCCAGACCACTCCAGACCTCACCTTCTTTGGACTCCATGGGCCCGTGAAGAAACTGAAAGAAGACTTCCTCGTCTATGAATTCGACGAAAAAGGCAATCTGACCAAGCATAATGGAACATTCACCTTTTCCCGAGACGAGCAAGGCCGAATTGTCAAGATGAACGGGTATGAGAATCACGTCACCTATTTGTGGGATGCGGAGCGGCCCGTCGGGAGCGAAGCGGCCGCCGAGGGAATGACACTGCAAGAATCCTACACTTACGATGAGCGCGGCCTTGTGGTGAAGATCAAACACACGGCGGACGGCGAAGTGTCGTACGAAACCCTCTCCTACTCCGGACTAGACCAACATGGCAACTGGACTCAAAGGAGCAGCGAAGGTTACGAATACGGCAGGGGCTCCGCAACACGTGAGATTGAATACTACGAGTAGTTATGATTTTGTAGCGTATTAAGAAAAGTAGTATTATCTTGCCTTTTTGTAAGTTATTTCTATTATTCAGATGATTATGTTTTTTTAATTGCGTTCTCTATACTTTTGTCGGATTTGCCGGTGGTATATTCGCAATCCATGTTGTCATAACATTTCCTTCAACTTTTCATATATTAAAGCCTCGACAGCTGGAGAGGCGGGGTATGTCGGGTACAGCAGATACTTGTACTCCAAGGCTTCATTGCAACTGTTGTCCATCAAACAGGACACATTGGCGTATTGGGCTATCAGATTGGAGGAATCGTCCTTGTGTCTCTCATAGAGGTATGCCCCGAATCCATACGCAGCAGTATCCCCTATACTCTGTTGCTTGCTCTTGACAAGACCCAACGTGTATTTCAGCGCTTTCTCCGCCTCTTTGGCGATGGACAATCCCGATGACGCCACACGGTCCAACAACACCAGACTTCCGTATTCCGCCATCGGTTCTTCAACACATCTCAATGGATTACCCACGCCGGTCCCCACGTGGAAATGGAAGGAATGGAAATATTCGTGGAGCAGAACCTGCCCCATCAACAGCATCGTGTTGTACGGATTCTTCTTGGCTTCCTCTTCGATGGCGTCCACAAAAAGAACCACCTTGGAATCACTGCCGTTGTTGTAATACGCACCCAAAGAAGGTATTGATTTCACACTCTTCTCCGGATTGTCTAACGCCTCCTTCATCTTCTCATGCTGTATTTTCCACAGTTTTTCCCACATTTCGAACAAATCCCAGTTCTCTTCCGGCAATTTCTTACACCACGGCTTGTCCGGAAAACTGTCCAACATCTTTGACAGTTCGGCAAACTCCCTTTCCAACTCTTCCCGTTCGGGGAATCCGGAACGCGTATAACGACCGCCATTCATGCTGAGCACTAATTTGGTGTGACGCTGAAGGTCCGCGACCTGGAAAAACAACGACTTGTCCAATGGCATGGTATAGCCGGCCAATGCGTTCAGGAAAGTCTTCTCCTCCGAGGTCAGGTCGCGCGGTTTGAAATTTTCGTTAAAGCTATATTTCAAAACCATATCTTCTTCTCTCACATTATCGCCGAAATACTCTTCTGTCATATTCCTTAAAACACCCATAATCAGGACATTTGATGTTTAAAAATAGATTTTAGTTTTAGGCTACAAAGATACAACCTATTTGTGTATATCCGCATTTCTGCTACTCTCAAAATTCCGCCCCGAATATCATTCCCGCTCTTCGTCAGAATCATATCCGCAGAAACACCTCCACACAAAAAAACACCGACAATCGTTTGATTATCAGTGTCTTTTGTTGGATTAGGGAAACAGTGTCCCCGTTCAAAGTGGAGCCGGGGGGAGTCGAACCCCCGTCCAAACACGCCGCAAGGATGCTTTCTACAAGCTTAGTCTCCGTTTGGTTGTCGGCGCCGGCATGGTACGGGACACACCTGGCAGGCGCTTATCTTCTGAAATTTCGCCTCAGCCTCGAAGCGCGGCCTCGGCTATCTGCCCTTTTATGATACTCCGGTCCGGACGTTGGGCGGAATAACTTCCGGGGGAGCACCCGCGGCTACGGACCTTGTCCGCGCGGCGGGATCCACAGCGGTTAGGCTGCGAATGCATAAGAAGTTTCGCCATTTATTTGGCATCGAGGGTTAATTTTTGACGGAATCAGCCCACAAATTCCGGCCTGCTTACATTCCCACGAACCTGCTGTCAAAACCAGACGACCCCATGGGAAAGGACAAGGTCACTTCACCTCGCCCTTCAGTTGCAATATCACTCTGTCCGTGTTCGCGTTCGACAACACCGTGATCCGCTTGCTGATCAGACCGACGTTCTTGGCCGTGTACGTCGCCTTGATGGTGCCCGTCTTGCCCGGCATCACCGGCGCCTTCGACCACTCCACCTCCGTGCAGTCGCACGAGGAGATCACATCGTCCAAAATCAACGGCTTCTTGCCGATGTTCGTGTAAGTGATGGTCACCACCTTCACGTCCCCGACCTTCAACGTGCCGAAATCCACAACTTTCTTGCTGAACTCGATTTCCGCACCCGTGCCCGTATAGACCGTCTTCGTGGCCGGAGCTTTGGCGTCTTTCGACTGCGCCTGCACATGGAAGCACATGCCGAAACAAACCAGACTGATGATAATCAATATCCTTTTCATCTCCTTAGTAATTAAAGGGTTAGTTGTTCACCTTCGGAGCACCGCTGTTGTTCTCGGGAGCAGCCTCCGTGGGCTTCGGATTCACATTGCCGACGATCTTCAAAACCACGCGGTCGTTCACGGCATTGGACTCCACCGTGATGGTCTTGTTGATCTGACCGATACGCTGGGTGTTGTATTTCACCTTGATGGAGGCCTTCTTGCCGGGAGCAATGGGGTCTTTCGGCCAGGAAGGAACCGTGCAACCGCAGCTGGAACGGCAATTGGTGAGGATCAGGTCGGCTTTGCCCGTGTTCTTGAAAACAAACTCGCACTCGCCGTTTTCACCCTGGTTGATTTGGCCGTAGTCATGAACGAGGGTCTCGAAAGTGATTTCCGGAGTTTTCACCTTCTTGTTCGGTTTTTCCGCATCGTTTTGAGCCATACCACCCATAACGAAAGCTAAAATCATCAATAAACTGAATACTTTTTTCATAATTTTGATGTTTAATATGTTCTTTTTCTATTTGTTCTTTTTATAAAAAATTCATTCGTGAGCCCCCGCAAGGCCATCCCACAACCCAAGTCACGTTCGCCTTTGACCGGTCACACCGCCGTAGGTTTAATGTCCTGACAATTTTTCAGCAGGAAAGAAACCACCGCCAACTCATAGCCGTCCAGACCGAATCCACTGACAAAGCCCGCGCACGCGGCCGACAGCACGCTGTTGCGGCGGTACTGCTCCCGTCCGAAGAGATTGCTGATGTGCACCTCCACGACAGGGCATTTCGCCGCCCTCACCGCATCGGCCAACACCACCGACGTGTGCGTGTAGGCCCCCGCGTTGAGAATGATTCCATGCAAATTCCGTGCCGAGGTTATCTTCTCTGCCAACTCCCCGACGGAATCCGACTGGAAACACTCCAATTCGACTTGCGGGTAGCGTCCGCGTAGCGTCTCCAAATAGTCCCCGAACGACAAACTGCCGTAGATGTTCACCTCGCGTGTCCCCAAACAACTGAGGTTCACGCCGTTGACTATCAGCAACCGGATATGGCCGTTTTCACTACTCATGCAAAATCACAAAAATATCCTCGTTAGGCTTATGCATGTTCAGCTGTTCTCGGCCGTAGGTTTCCAACAACTCCGAATCCGCCACAATCTGCTCGTAGGTGTAAACATTGCCCACCTGATTCTTCGTGTTCGTGATCTTGTCTTCCAGATTGGAAATTTTCTGGTTCAAATCCCTGTGTGTCTTCAGGTTATGATCAGACAAGAAGAAGAAATAGGCCGCGAAAAGCAAGAGCGTCACCGCAAAGAGCACGGCGAAGAACTTGAAACGACTGCGGGATTTCGGGGTTGGTTCCATAACTTATCGGGCATAGTTGACAGCACGGGTCTCACGGATGACCGTGATCTTGATCTGACCCGGATAGGTCATCTCGTTCTGAATCTTCTTGGAGAGGTCGAGGGAGATTTGGTCGGCCTCCTGGTCGGAGACTTTCTCGGCACCGACGATCACGCGCAGCTCGCGACCAGCCTGGATGGCGTAGGTCTTGACCACACCCGGATACGTAAGTGCCAGATTCTCAAGGTCGTTCAGACGTTTCATGTACGCTTCGACAACCTCTCTGCGGGCACCGGGACGGGCGCCGGAAATGGCGTCGCACACTTGCACGATGGGCGCGATGAGCGTCTTCATCTCCATCTCGTCGTGGTGGGAGCCGATGGCGTTCACAATCTCGGGACGTTCCTTGTACTGCTCGGCCAAACGGGCGCCGAAGAGTGCGTGCGGCAGTTCGGGCTCGGTGTCGGGCACCTTGCCGATGTCGTGCAACAGACCGGCACGGCGGGCGATCTTGGGGTTGATGCCCAGTTCGGCAGCCATGGCGGCGCTCAGATTGGCGACCTCCTTGGCGTGTTGCAGCAGGTTCTGTCCGTAAGACGAACGGTATTTCATCTTACCGACCAAGCGCATCAACTCATGATGCATATTGTTGATTCCCAGGTCGATACAAGTACGTTTGCCCAATTCGGCGATTTCCTGTTCGATCTGTTTTTTGGTTTTGGCGACCACCTCCTCGATACGGGCGGGGTGGATACGGCCGTCGGAGACGAGCTTCTGCAGCGACAGGCGGGCGATTTCGCGGCGCACGGGGTCGAAGCTGGAGAGCAGGATAGCGTCGGGGGAGTCGTCGATGACCACGTCCACGCCGGTGAGGTTCTCGAGGGTGCGGATGTTACGGCCTTCGCGACCGATGATGCGGCCCTTGATTTCGTCGTTCTCGATGTTGAACACCGACACCGTGTTTTCGATGGCGGACTCCACACCGGTTCTTTGCAACGCGCTGACAACCACCTTCTTGGCTTCCAGATTGGCAGTATGTTTCGCTTCGTCCACAATCTCCTTGATCATCACGAGGGCGTCGGCCTTGGCTTCGTCCTGCATGAGGTTGATCAGTTGTTGTTTGGCCTGCTCGGAGGTCATCTCGGCGATGGATTCGAGCTTCGTCTTCTGGGAGGCGATCTGCTCGTCAAGTTCTTTCTGCTTTTGGGCGACAGCCGCCATCTGCTTGTTGAGATTCTCCTTCTGCGTGGCGTTCTCGTTGTTCTTGCGGTTGAGTTCCTCCATCTTCTGTCCCAGGGTGTTCTCCTTCTGTTTGATGCGGTTCTCTGCGGCGGCGATCTGCTGGTTGCGTTCGTTGCATGCCTTCTCGTGTTCGGCCTTCAGCTGCAGGAACTTCTCCTTGGCTTGCAGGATCTTCTCTTTCTTGATCAGTTCCCCGTCCTCCTCGGCTTTTTTGAGCGCCTCGCGGCCGGCTTTCGTCAGTTGTTTCTTCAACAGTGTATAGGCAAGGGCCAGGCCGATGCCTGTGCCAACCAAGATGCCTATAATAATTCCTAAAATTGTCATAAGTGCTTTATATATATTAATTTAAGTTGTTTTTTCATACGACGTGTCAATACACAAAAAAACCGCACAAGTCCCATAGGGTTTCGAAAAACTCCTACTTGATATGGTCGAAGGTGCAGTCGGTGCTTCGCGCTTCCCCGGGCTATTCGCCATCCGTACGGATTGGGCCTGTTCTAGGCATGACAAGCGTCCCCTTCGTTTGTAATTCTGTTGAGTTTAACAAACGTATCTGGACTTATGCGGGATTTTTCTGTCAAAGAACGTCTAATCAATAGGGAACTCCTCTGTCAACCGTTTGAGCGACTCCATCATCGGAATCAGCTCCTCGTCATATTCCCTCAGCCTTTCCTTGTCGCCGAGACCTTTCACCACGAAATCCAACATCACCATGTTCGTAAGGTCTTGCTGCTCTTTATATTGCCACTTTTTCGCAAATTCAAAAAGACTGTCATTGATCAATTTTTCGGCTTCCCGGAAGTAATGTTCCCATTCTTTCTTTATGATGACCGTCAGCGGTCTCGATCCGATAGTCACGGTCACTTTCACGTTTTCCTCTTCCATATTACTGTCCGCTGAGAAGCTTTATACTGCTGTCAATCTCCCGCACCCACTCGTTGATCTGTTTTTTTAGTTCTGTCTTATCTTCCTTGTCAATAATGGTGTTCGTCAGTTCAACCAACTTCAACTTTTCCTCTGTTTTCTCGAGCTGTTCCCGGAGTTCAGACCGTTCCGCACGCAACGCCTCGTTCTCCCTGCACACTGCTTCGAACTTCGCCTTGAGCTCCGAAAAACGGTAAACCGCCTCTCTCACATTCATTTCCGTTTCATGATACAAACTCTCAAAAGACGGCATATCGTTTCTCTTAAAAACGCTGCAAAAATACAATTTTTTGTTCAATTTCCAATCGCCATCCGCACTTTTAACAGGCAAAACACCCGAAAAAAGCCCTTATATCGCTAAAACTCAAAACCTTACACTTTTTTATAAACACAATGCTGTTTTTATTTTTTTCAGGACGGCCTCGCCCCTTTCTTCTTGGCGAACTGCGAATTAACACGCGCCTGTTCGTAAAAAAATCCGTCCCCCTCTTGACAACCCCCGCTCCGGAATGGTATTTTTGCACCATGAAAACGAAATTCCACTTTACCCGAGGCGAATGGGCGGCCGCCCTCTTCCTGCTCACCATCATGACCGCAGGCAACATCTACTATTTCGTGCGCGACACACACCCGAAACCGTCCCGCGACGCGCACCGTTACGAAGCCCTTTTCCAACAGTTCGCCGACGAACAGCGGCGACTTGACGACTCGCTCGCGGAAGCACGGGAACAGACTTTCCGCACGCGCCCGACCGCTCGCGCCGACACAACCCCGCCCTTCCGGAAACAGGAACACAAACCGATGTACGACGTCGTGCGGATCGACATCAACAGCTGCGACACCGACCAATTGGTCACCGTGCCTCAGTTCGGGAGCAAACGCGCCGCCAAACTCGTGGAATACCGCGAGAGGCTTGGCGGCTTCCACAGCTTCTCGCAACTGCAGGAGGTCTATGTGCTGCAGAACATCGACACGACCAAACTGAAGACATATCTTTACATCAACAAACAGAGTATCAAGAAATTGAATGTCAACACGGCATCGTACCAGGAACTTGTCTCCCACCCTTATTTCGACGCCTACCTCACCAAGCTGATCCTGCGCCACCGCGAGAAAAACGGTCCCATCCGAAACCTCGACGAACTGCAACAGATCACCCACGCATATCCGGAATTGATCGAGAAGTTGAGACCGTACATTTGCTTTTAGCTGTTGGCTATTGGCTGTTGGCTGTTAGCTGTGCACTTGCGAGAAACTGATGCCTTGTTCGTTTGGCTGTTTACTTTGACATTGACTATTAACCTTGACTTTCGCGAAAACTAAACCCTAAACTCTAAACTCTTAACCATTAACCTTCTAACCTTCTAACCATTAACCTTCTAACCTTCTAACCGTTAAAAATCGTACTTTTGCCGCCCGAAATCAACGGCAATGAAACTGACGAAAGACTATTTCCTCACGGACGATGTCGTGGCGCTGGCGCGCGACCTGATCGGCAAGTTCCTGTTCACACGGGTGGACGGGCAGCTCACCGGCGGCATCATCAGCGAGACGGAGGCGTACAAGGGCACTTCCGACCGCGCGTCGCATGCCTTCGGGGGACGACGCACGCACCGCAACGACATGATGTACCACGAGGGCGGCGTCGCCTACGTCTATCTCTGCTACGGAATGCACCATCTGCTCAACTTCGTCTCCAACGCCGAGGACATTCCCGACGCCGTGCTCATCCGCGGCATCATCCCCACCCACGGCGAGGAACTGATGCTGCAACGCACCCGCAAACGAAGCATCACCCCCGACATCGGCAGCGGTCCCGGCAAGGTGTCGAAACTGCTCGGACTCACCGTCGCCGACAACGGGATTCCGCTCTGCGGCGAAAAACTCTGGATTGAAGACCGCGGTCTGCTCGTACCCGACGACTCCGTCAAGGTCACCCCGCGCATCGGCGTGGACTACGCCGGCGAAGACGCAAAACTGCCGTACCGGTTTTTGTATTCTACAGCTAACAGCTAACAGCCAACAGCCAACAGCCAACAGCTAATCACTCCAAGGCCACGGATTCACCTCTATCCCGGCCATCCGCACCATCGCCTCGTGCGACTCGCGGCATACCCGGTCGATTTCCTCCCTGCGGTTGGCGCCCCGGTCGAACCAGATCGGCTCGCCCACGTGCAATGTCACGCACGGATAGTCTTTTTTCCCGAACAAGCGGTAGATGCCTTTCCTTTCCCGGAATGTATAGACAAACGGAATGACAGGGCGGTCGTATTTGTACGCCATGGAAAACGCGCCGCGCCGGAACGGCCGGATGGGCACGTACATGTCCCAACGCACCGCTTCAGGAAAGACGATGAACCACATCTTGCGGCGGGCGAACTCGTCGAAAGCCTCGTTGTACTTGCGGATGCCCTCCCGGGTCTCGGGAATCGGGATGCCGCCGGCCTGTCGCAAAATCCAGCTGTTTGGACCGTTGAAGTGCTTGGCGAACATCGGGATGCGCACCTGGCGGAACCGCTGGCAGGCCGAATGCACGCCCAATGCGTCGAACACATAGACATGGTTGCAGACACACACGGCCCCGTCGCGGAGCTTTTTCTTGTACTTGCGCAGACTCCCCTCGATTCGCAGCCCGAAATGGCATCGGTTGCGAACGGCGACAATAAACCATTTTACCAGCCAACCGGCTATACAATTGAGTTTGTACCTAAGCGAATTGTCCAAATAGGGGTAGGTCTCGTCGAAGACGTAGCGTCCTTTCGAGGAATCCTCGACATCCACGTGAAGCAGCCGCCGGTGCGGATCGTCGGTGGGATATTCGATGCCAATGTCGGGGATATAGACCCCCTCTTTGACCTTAAGCGTGCCAAATTCCACTGGTCCGTGTTATTTTTTAACGATATTGGACATTTTATAGGTGGTCACGGTGCCGTTGAATTCCTCCATCACCATCTCCACGGGCAGATTGTCGGATTTACGGTAGGTGATCACGATTTTGGCATAGCCCCGCGTGCCGGCCTTCTTGGCGGTGATCGTCACCACCTTGTTGCCGCCCTTTTCGACCATCGACGTGTTGGCGTCGTTGTCGGTCGCGGCCTGTTTCCAATTCCCAGAGATGCAATTCATCAGGGTGTTGCGCTGCACGCGCATGGCGGCGTTCTTTTCCGTGTCCACCACGGACTTCTTGCCGCGGACATTGATCTTGATAGTCTTGCCATCGATGATAAAATAGTCGCCGGCGGGGTTCGTGTAGTTCATCTCCAACTTGTCGTTAGAGTAAAATTTCAAGTTCCCTTCCGAAGCGATGGTCTTGCCGGAAGCCTTGATGAACTTGCTTTGTTGGAAATGGCATTCCACTTTCTGCGCCGAAGCGGCGAACGCCAGCATGGCAACGACTAAAGTCAACAATTTCTTCATTATCTTTTCGTATTACAATTCCACAAAAAACGGCGGCAAAAGTACGTTTTTTTTCGGTTTAGAGTTCAGGTCACCACGGCAGGTGACGAGCGGACGGGACTGCTAACCGGCCACCCGTTTCCGAAGGAACGGCCACTTCATCGCCAGGCGGAAGAAGAGCGGCTGCAACGTGTAGGTGATCATGATGGTGGAGACCATGCCGATCAGCGTGCTGGCGCCAATGGAACGAATGGCAGGGTGCTGGGCGAAAAACATTGTCACGACGACCACTATCAACACGAAAGCCGAGAAAAAGATGGCGACTTTGTGGTTTTCGAGCAAACGGTTGTCACCACCCTTCACGCCCGCTATCAGTCCCTGCATCACGAAAATGCTGTAGTCCACACCGATACCGAAGATGAACGTGGAAATCACGATGTTGATGAGATTGAAGGGCAGCCCCAAGATGGCCATCCATCCTTGCACCACATACCAACTCAAAAACATCGGCAGGAAGGCGATCAACGCGAGAATCACATCCTTGAAGGACAGCAGCAGCACCACAAACACGAAAATGGAGGAGATCAGCAGCGTGGTCTTGAAATCGGAATGGATCAGCGAAATCATGTTGCCGGTGTAATAGAAAGGATCCACGACCACCGCATGCGGCATCGCGGCGATGCGGTCGTCAAGTGCCGTTTTTTTGGCCGGATTCATCTCTACCGAATTGAAAATCAAATATTTGCCATCGCTTTTTTCGATAAAATTGCAGAGCAGACCGTCGGGTACGATGTCCGACCCGTAGAGGTCACCCGCCTCGTAATCGGCCTCCAGCATAGCCTGGAATGGCGTGAAGATATCGGGCGAGAGGTCGTTTCTGACAGCGGCGGCGCGCACAGCATCCATCGCCTCGCGAATCTTTTCCGGCGTCCAGTAGCGGTGCCACGCCTCGATTCTCCGTTCCTGTTCCGCCTGCGACTGGAAGAGTGCCGACACCACCGGGGTGTACGCCGTCAACTCACCAGCACGGCGCAGCGAGTCCAACGTGTGCGACAACGTCCCGTTCGCATCCAACGCCTCGTCAAGCGTGGGCGCTATCACAGCATAATAACGCTGCAGGCCGCCATGGTTGTTTTTTTCCGCATAGAGATTCTCGGACTTGTGCAAAGCGTCGCTCTCGTAACCGATATGCTTGAGATTGTTGTCGAACTGGATCTTCGGGGTAAAAACAATTCCAACCACGATAATAATGGACAGCACAGCGATGCAGAAGGGATTCCGGTCGTAAGCGTAATTGTTGATTTTCCCAACCATCTTGAGGATATTTTCATTTTGCCTTGCATCTTTTTCACGCAGGAAATGCGGGAGGAAGACGAGGGCAAAGAAGGTGCTGCCGACGAGCGCGAACGTGGCAAAGAGGCCGAAGTCCTTAAGCAGCTCGCTTTGCGTGAACAACAGACCGAGGAAAGCCCCGATGGTGGTGAGGCAGCCGAGGCAGACCGGTTTGGCCTCCTCCTTCAGCATCTGCTCCACATCACCCACAAACCGCTGATGGATAATGACATGCAAACAATAACTGATGGCCACGCCAAGCACAACAGAACCGATACCCATCGCCATCAGCGACATACCGCCCTTGAGCCAATACATACAAGCCAAGGCGAACAACGACCCATAGGCCACAGGTAGAACATTCTGCCATAAAATATGGACGCTCTTAAAGCTGATACACAGTACAATAAGGATAATCAACAAAGAAATACCCACCGTGATGCCGATGTCGCGTTTCATCACGCGGGAGTTGTCGTTCGAACGCACCACCGCCCCGTGCATCAACACCTCCACGTCGGGATGCTGCTCTTGGAAAGCGTCGATCCGCTGCTTGATTCGGGAAATCAAGGCAACCCCTGCTTCGGAGTTAAATGCTTGGAAATTAGGCGAGATAAACATCAAAGCAACGGTGCTGTCGGCGGAAAACAGATGTTCGTTGACGATGGAAAAGCCCGTGCCGCCGGAGATGTCCGGCATCAAACACTGTCGGAGATTCAACGGGTCGGTGGTCACCATTTCCGTCACACTGCCGGTCTCGTCGTTCATAATCAGCTCGTTGTTGACCGCCATTGCCTCGTCCGCGTGCGCGATGGCCTCGTCAAAACGGGCATACATCGACGTGTCCACAAACGAAGGCACATGCTCCATGGCAAAGCTGATGGCATTGAGTCCCGTCTCGAGGTCCATGCGGTAGAGCGTGTTGGCGATGTCGTCGTCAGTCGTCAGGATGGAATCCATCAGTTCGTCCACGTAGCCCGCCATCACCTCCGGCTCCGCGCCCGTCATCTGCAGGAAAATCTTGTCCTTCACCTTCAAGTTGCCGAACACCAGCCCGCTCTCCGATTTCTCGGACGACGGCAGCAGTTTCGACAAATCCTCTTCAAAGCGCACTTTCAGCCCGAAAAAGGCAAAAACCGCGGCGCTAAGCACCATCAACGTGTATAACAATCCTTTATGTTTCTGGAAAAAACGGTAGATGTTTACGAAGATCATACTTTAACTTGGCTTTAACTTTGACTATTTATCTTGTGAACTTCGATGCGGAAGGTTCTGTGTGCCAGATTATTGTATCGATTTTGGCGGCGAAACCGCTCCAGTGGCCGAGGACCTCCTCGCTGTCGAAATTCGTGACAGCGGGAAGCGGGTTGGTGAACGGGTTGCTGCCGAACGCGGCCTCCGAGCCCGCCGACAGCATGTACAGATACGTGTCATGGTCGATCTGCGTGTGTTTCACATAGACCGTGTCTCCGGGGCGGAAGGTCAACCGTGAAAAGCTCTCCCCTTCTTCATCGCCCATCATTCCGCGCAGCAGCATCGAATATCCGGCGCGGGTGAGTTCGTAGTTAAAGGTCAGGCCGTTGAAGGTGCGGTCGTCGAAAGCCACCGGCAAACCGCTGATCCACAGGCGGTCGTGCAGCGTCGGGCAGTTCACCTTGCAGAAAAAAGCGTAGTAGTTCTCTTCCGCCGGATCATCGGACAACAGCATCCTGATGGAGGCCATCGAGTCGTTCAGCATCTCCGCCGACTGGTCGAAGCCGATGGAGTCGAGATCGAAGGTCTTGGGGATGTAGGTCACGGCGGTGTAGGTCTTGCCGTCGTACTCCACGGTCAGGGTGTAATGCGTCTGTTCGCGCCCGAGGACCTGGCTGCCCATGAAGGCAACGTAGTAGGGAGCTTCGGGGGAGATCTTCCAGGTCAGTTCTTCGGTCTCTCCGGTCTCGGAGGTCACGAACACCCGTGCCTGGTTGCCTGTGACGAGCACGTCGTTCATAAGCATTTCGAGAGTGATTTCGGAGAAATAGGGGATACTCTTCGAGAGCATCACCATGGCGGGCGCTCCGTTCTCGATGGTGCCTTCGATCACCAGTTTCGGTTGGTAATCAGGAAGCTCCAAGTCGATTTCCCGCTGGCACCCGCAACACAGCACGAACAATGCCCAAAAGCCCCACAACAATTTCTTGTACATTTATCCCTATTTTAGTTTCAAAATTCGGCCGCGAAAATACAAAAAAATTGTATTTTTGCGCTCTTTTTTCCACCAAAGATTACGATGAACAACGATAGAGGAATCGACAACGATATGGCAAGACTGCTGGGAAAGGTTGCGGAGCCGCATATTTGGGACGAGCAGCCCGTTTTTTGTTTCACTTCGGACATTGACTGGGCTTCTGAGGCGGTGATCGAGCGCGAATTCCAGCTGCTGCCGTTAGACCTGCTGAAGCTCACCGTGTTTGTCACCCACAAATCCCAAGCCATTGAGCGCGAGTTCCTTGCGGGAAATCTGCAGCGCGGCATCCATCCCAACTTCCTGCCCGGCTCATCGCATGGCGACACGTTCCGCGAAGTCATCGAAACCTGTCTGACGTTCGCGCCGGAGGCCACCTGCACGCGTTCGCACCGCGCCTTCGCCGTCACCGACACCGAGCACCTCCTCCACAACGAGTTCCACTTCAAATGCTCCTCCAACATCATCACGACGCTCGCCCCGAGAATCAATCCGTTCTGGCTGGAATCCAAGCTGTTGCAAGTTCCGGTATTCTTCGAGGAGGGCAGCTTTCTGTACAACGAATTAGGGCTCACCATACAGCCCTATCTGAAATATTTCACCTCACCGGGGCTCAAAGTCATCAGCTTCCATCCGGTCAACATGGCCTTCAACACCCCCGAAATCGCCTGGATGCGCCAGATCAAGGACTCGCTCTCCCGCGAGGAATTCAACCACATCAGCGAGGAGATGATCGAACGGAAGCGGAACCGCGAGAAAGGAGCCTTCGACCTCGTCTCCGAAATCATCAACCTCACCCAACGACTCAACGCCCCCATCCTCTCCCTCTCCGACATATCCAACCTCTATAACCAATAACCCACAATCAATAACCATTTAAAAATGAGAATTTTAGAAAGCGAACGACTAATCATGAAGCCGGTGGAACCCGAAGACCTGCCCTATCTGATGGAGCAACGTTGGGATGCCGACCTCACCGACCATATCATCCACAATCCCATATCCACCTACAACCAGCAGCAGTGGTACGAGAAAATCTGCCGCAACGGCGACGTGGTGCTGGCCATCTTTTTCAAGAAGGCAGACGGTGAAAAGCCGGAGCTGCTCGGCGCGGTCGGGCTGTACGATTTCAACACGCGGCACCAGCGCGCCACCATCAAGACGATGCGGATTCCCAAAGAATACCAGGGACTCGGAATCGCCAGCGAAGCCCTTTGCATGCTGATTGATTACGGTTTCAACACCCTGAACCTCAACAAGATAACATGCGACACCTTCGCTGACAATTACGGAAGCATCAAACACTTGGAGAAAGTAGGGTTCCAGAGAGAAGGATGCCTCAAACAGCACTATTTCCATCAGGGAAAATTCAAAGATGCGCTGATTTACAGTCTTCTGCGAGAAGATTTCAACCGCAACAAGGAACAACACTAATCCGAAGACGTCGTATGTTTTACCAGAATGTCATTGAGCCGTACATTCGGCTGACGGAGCAGAACCCGGACCAGACCGTGGCCAAGATTGACGGCCAGGTGTATTCTTACGCGCAGTTGGCGCAACGTATCGCACCGATAATGAACGAGTTGGATGCCATGAGCATAACACGTGCGGGCATCGTGATGAAACCGGATCTCACCGCCTGCGCCGCACTGTTGGCTTGCCTGTTCAGCGGGGTGACCGCCGTCCCTCTGTCGCCGGAGCTGACCGAAGAGAAGCGACAGCGGATTGTCAGCGAGCTCGGACTTCCGCAGGTGCTGACCGTGGAGCGCATGCACTACTATTTCCGAATGACTTTCGAAGACGCTCTCTGCCGTATCGACAACGGGCTTTATAACATTGAGGACAAACAAATCATGTGTGTTCAATGCCGTTTTGACGAAGCAGGGGAATTGGCCTGCCGCTCCGTCTATGCCCATGAGTTCCCGAAACAGAAGAAATTCTCGCTGACGGCCGTTTTCCAACAACTGATCCCAGATTTCCCGGAAATATGTTCCATTCTATAAACAAAAACCTCAACATCCAGCTGTTTTTCCTCGTCCTTTTGTTCGGATGGGCCGGGTGGACCATATTCGCGCAGATGACCCCGACACCCGCAGACGGCACCATGCTGCTTTTCCAGATGGTGTCAAAAATCTGGGCCTGGAAGCCGGTGATTGCCCGTATCTTAGTATTAATCACAGTGTTGCTGATGACCATTGGCATTATCCAGCACAGTGTCAAAAACCACTTCACCGAGAACAAAAGCTACATGCCAGGCGTTTTCTTCCTGCTGCTGCTCAACTGCGGGAAATTTCTGACAACTTTCTCCCCCGCGCTGCTGACTGTCTTCTTCATCACGCTGATCATGATGCTGTATTCGCCCAACGAACAGGCATCGAAAATGAAAGACCGGCTATTCGGGTTCGGACTTCTCATCGCCATCGCCACCATGCTGGATATCAGTGCTTTCGGCATTGTCTTGTTTCTGATCATGATGGTGGCCATCAACAATGTGACCTCATTCAAGGACATTCTGATTCTGTTGTCGGGAATCGCCCTCCCGTACATCGTCGCGTTCTCCATCGCCTTCATTTCCAACGGTTTGCAGACATTCGCACAATCGTGGCGCGAAGTAAACATCCTTGTTCCCGTCAAACAGTTCACGCATCTGCGGGTCATCGAATACGTCGCCATCGCCTATTTCCTTTTGGTGACCATCATTCTCGCAATTCGCAACAAAAGATTGCTGGACAACAAGTTGATAGTCATCCGACAGGCTTTTAACAATATAAACCTGCTGCTGATTTCCATGCTGCTGTTCTTGTTTTTGGCCATCGTGCCCCTTCCCGCCGCGCTGTTCTACGTTCTGCCATCCGTCGCCCTCCACATGTCCGTGGCGGTGACGCAGAAACGATACCGCTATGTGATCGACGTCCTGATTGTCAGCCTTTGCGTACTGCTATGGCTTTAGCCTCCCACTACTCCCCCACCCCGACGGTCGAATGCGGGTGTGACGAGGCCGGGCGCGGTTGCCTCGCCGGACCCGTCTGCGCCGCCGCCGTCATCTTCCCCTACGACTACACGAACGACGAAATCAACGATTCCAAGCAACTTACGGAGAAAAAGCGCAACGAGCTGCGCGAAATCATCGAGCGGGACGCCCTCGCATACGCCGTCGTGGAGGTTTCCGAAACGGACATCGACAAGATGAACATCCTGCGCGCCTCCATCCATGCCATGAATTTGGCCATCGGGCAACTCGCTGTCACTCCGGAGCTTATCCTCGTTGACGGCAACCGCTTCACCGACCGATGGCACATTCCCTATCGCTGCGTCGTGAAGGGCGACGCCACCTATCTCTCCATCGCCGCCGCCTCCATCCTCGCCAAAACCCACCGCGACGCGCTGATGAGCCGCCTCGCCGACGAATATCCCGACTACGACTGGAAAAAGAACAAGGGCTACCCAACCGCCAAACATATCGAAGCCGTCAACCGGCTCGGCCTAACTCCTTATCACAGAAAAAGTTTCCATCTCAAAAACCAGCTGTCGCTCGACCTGTAATCCTTTTCTCATTTTTTTCGTTTTTTTTTGCCACAAATCACTCCGAATTTCGTTATAGACTTGTTGATTACAAATGCTGACAGAAAAAGATATAGAGATCATTGAGGGATGCCGCCGCGGCGACACCGCATGTCAGAAAATGTTGTATGACACGTACGGTCCGATGGTGAAGGGTATTTGTCTGCGTTATGCCGACGACATCCAGGAGGCGGAAGACCTGTTTCACGACATTTTCATCTTCATTCTGACGCATTTCGAGGACTATGACCGCATCACCAATCTCGGAGGCTGGCTGCGTGTCATCACCATCAACAAACTGATCGACCACGTGCGGAGGAAGAAGATTTACGACGCCACGCCCATGAGTCAGCTGGTTCTGGAGCCCGGCGCGGCCGACGAAAACTACGACGGCATCCCCATGGCAGTGCTGATGAAGATGATCAACGGGCTGCCGCTGAAATACAAGACCGCCTTCAACCTGTATGTGGTCGATGAAATAGAACAGGAGGAAATCGCCCGCCTGATGAACGAGACGCCGACCAACGTCCGGTCGCTCGTCTCGCGCGCGAAACAGAAACTCCGGAAGAAAATTGAAAAATATATGCGAAATGAAGAATACCGATACTAATATGAACCACAACCCCATAGAGGAGCTGCGCCAGATGACCACGCCCGTTTCCGAGCAGGAGTGGGCCGCCATCACGAGCGACAAGCGCTACACGCAGAAATTCGGGCGCAAGGGCGGTTTGTCGCCGAGAGGCCGCGCCGCCATCATCGCCGGCACCGTCGCCGTCCTGATTGCCGTGCCGATTCTCGTGAAGACCCTGACTCACAAGTCTTCCGAAACCGCGCAGACCACCGTCCCCGCCACGGAGACGACCGTTCCGCAACCCGCCGTCACCACCACGAGCACCACCGCGAGCGCCACTGTCACTCCGAGCGCGCCTTCCGTTTCCAACACCACGGCGCAGTCCAACCGCGTCGAGACCGTCGCGCTGGCAGCCGCCACCGAGCGTGAAACCGTCACCGCCGTCATCGCTGCACGCACGCAAACATCTGATAATCTGACATCTACAAGCACTACAGTAACACCCGCGACCACTACAACCCCAGCACAGAGCGCCCCGCAAGCGCCCGCAAAGGCTACCCGGACGGCAAACCAGACCGCCCCGCAGCGTGTTCCGGCAAGCGAACCCGCCGTAGCGGAGAACATCACGATGGACGAACAGCCGTTGAAATCGGAGGAGACTCCCGAGGAGGAGCTGCCGACGGCCGACGAATTCTTCATCCCGTCCGCCTTCACCCCCAACGGCGACGGCCTGAACGACCTCTTCTACGTGAAAGCCAACTTCGAGCCGAGAAACTACGAGCTTTCCGTCTTAAACCGCAACGGCGACCTGGTCTTCATCTCCCGCGACATCAACACCGGCTGGGATGGCAAGCAACACGGCAAGACCCTGACGCACGGCATGTACGTCTATATCATCAAATACAAAGACTCCCAGGGCAACGACCAGCGCAAACAAGGACAAGTCCTGCTAATCCCGTAACCGATGACCGACCGTTCCACACCTCCCGAAATCCACGCCATAGAGGCGTTTCCGCTTCCCACCCCACGCCGCGAGTCGCTCCAGAACGGCATTCCCGTCTTTCTTTTCGACAACCCCAACCTGGACCTTATCCATCTTCTCGTGCAGGTGCGGACTGGCTCCTTCTATCAGCCGGCGAAACACGTCTGCAACTTCACCTATTCGTTGCTCAAGGAGAGTTCCCCGCGTTTTTCACCGCAGGAAACGGCCGAAAAACTCGACTACTACGGCACCGCGGTAAGCGTCAATGTCGGACTGACACGGGTGCAGATCCTCATTTCGACGCCCAAGGACAAACTGGCCGACATTTTACCTGTCGTCGCCGACTTCCTGATTTCGCCGACTTTCCGCGACGAAAACCTGCGAATCATGCAAGACAAGGAAGTGAAAAACCTGGCATACAATTCGCAAAAGACCGACTATCGTTCCTGGCAGCTGATGTGGCACGAGATGTTAGGAGAGACCTTCCCCGCCGTTTCGGAAATCGCCACGCCGGCGACCATCAACGCACTGACCACAAAGCAATTGCAGGATTTCCACAAGGAAAGTTTTTGCGCGGAGAATGTCACCGTTTTCGTCACCGGGAACACGGACAGCGCGTCGGAGCGGCTGATTGCGGGCACCTTTTCCGCCATCCCGCACGGCACGCCCTCGCCGAAGCTGCCGAGAATCACCACCTTTGACAAGACGACGAACTTCGTCTATCAGCCCATGGAAGGCTGCCTGCAGTCCTCCATCATATTAAGTTCCATATCCATCGGCTACAATCATCCGGACCGCACCGCATTTTCGGTGTTGAACACGCTGACGGGCGGTTACTTCAGCTCACGGTTGATGCAGAACTTGCGCGAGCGGCAGGGGCTCACCTACGGCATCTCTTCGGCCAGCACCTATTTCGGCGAGCAGTCCGTTTTCGCCATCAGCAGCGACGTGAACGCCAGCCAGACCGCACACGCCATCGATTCCTGCTTCGAGGAGCTGCAACGACTTCAAGACGAGCCTGTTAGCGAACAAGAGCTAACCATGGTGAAGAACTATATCGCCGGTATCCAGCTGCGCGCCGCCGACACCACCGTCAACGCCATGCAGAAATACGCCTACTTCCACACATTCGGATTGGACGAATCGGAAATGTACCGCTATCTCACTGACATAAAAAAAGTTACACCAGAGGAAATTTTAAAATTATCAAGAAGATACTTTTCATACAATAATTTCACCCAAATTATCGTTGGAAATTATTTGCGGGAAAAATGAAATCTAACGTGATGAAAAAACACCTACTCGTCGCATTACTGTTAGCACTCGTTTGGGGCAGCTACGCTTGGGAGCCGCCTAAAATGCAGTGTCTGAAACTGATGAACAACAACCAGCGCATGAAAATGGCCTGGAGCAGCAACGGTGACTGCATCCACTTCGAGAAATACTATTTCTACATCAACGACGTCCTCTGCGACAGTCTTTTCGGCTACAGCAGCACGACCCAGAGCTACACGCTGTGCGACTACGGTTCCAAAGACATCAACGACATCCCCACGGCAACGGTATACTACTGCTATATCGTCGCGGTGGACTCCAACGGCAACCGGTTCTATTCCGACACCATCCACTCCATCAGCCTGACGGTCACCCCGCAGGCCAACAACACCTTGGCGTACCTTGAATGGGAGTCGCCGACCACCGTTCTGGACAACAGCTGGGGCAGCACGTTCGACATCTTCAAGAAGCGCGATTTCGAGCCGGACTTCCCGCCCGAGCCGTTCGCCTCCGTGCCGAACACACAGCTCAGCTACACCGACACCTCCGACGTCTGCAACAACATCATCTCCTATCAGGTGAGTATCTCCAACATCTACGGTGTCAACGAGCATTGTCCGTTCATGACGACCATCGGCTCCGCCCACCTGGTGGACAGTATCAGCCCCACCCCGCCGGTGCTCGACAGCGTGACCGTGACCCCGACCAACGAGGTGATGCTCGGCTTCCACGAAACGGAACCGTACATGATGGGGTTCATCATTTACTACATCACCCCCAACGGGACCATCCCTTTGGACACCGTTTACGGTCAAACCGTCTGGATCGACCCGGTGCTCAACCCGACTTACGACGCGCGTTTTTACCGCATCGCCGCCATGGACTCGTGCGGCAACGTTTCCGCGCTGACCAACAACCAGCAGAGCAACATGATGCTGCACCTCCAAGGGTTGGATGCCTGCACCCGGTCGGCCACGCTCCAGTGGTCCGCCTACACTAACCTTTTCAACGACATCGACCATTACGAGGTGATGTTCAGCGGGGACTTAGGGCAGACGTGGCAAATGCTCGGCAATGTCACCACAAACAGCTATCTCATTGAGAATCTTGACCTTAACCACGAATATTTAGCTTATGTCCGCGTGGTGAACAACGGCGGGACCGTCACGGCGAGTTCCAACCGTGTCAACATCACGATTTCGGCGGGCGAGTCGCAGGATTTCACCTACATCCGCTCCGTGTCGGTCATCGACAACTCATACCTCCGCATCCGGGTGCTGACCAGCGGCGACACGCTGCCGTTCGTCTCGATCACCCTGCAGCGCAGCGAGAACGGCATCGATTTCGAGGATTTCAGCACGCAAAGCTTCATTTCGGGCGCCAACGGCTACGTTTTCAACGACAGTTCCGCGAATTTCAACCGGAGCACCTACTATTACCGGTCGTATGTCCTGAACAGCTGCGGGACGTATTCCGGCTACTCCAACGTCGCGCACAACATCCTGCTGCGCGGCGAAAACAACGCCCAGAACAACATACTCACCTGGCACGGATACGACAACTGGGACGGCGGTGTGGCGCAATATTTCGTGATGCGGAAGGTGGAGAGCGAGGAGCTCTTCAACACGGTCAGCGAGGTGGTGCCCGCCTCCATCAACAACTTCAGCGACGACATCTCCTCCATGTATGAGTCCGGCTCGAAGTTCATCTATTACGTGGAGGCGAAAGAGAGCCCCAACACGTACGGCTTCGAAGAGACGAGCCTGTCGAACCAAGTGCAGGTGATCCAACCGCCCACGCTGTACGTTCCGAACGCATTCCGTCCGTTGGGGGCGAACAACAACGTGTTCAAGCCGCTGAACTCCTTCGTATCGTTCGACGGCTACCGGTTCTCAATATTCACGCGCAGCGGCACATGCGTCTTCATGACCACCAACCCGCAGGACGGTTGGGACGGCCGCATCGACGGCATCGTGGCCCCGATGAACGTTTACGTGTGGGTCATCGAATACAAAATGCCTGACGGCACCCCGATGGAGCTGACGGGCACAGTGACGTTGGTGAAATAAAAGGTTAAAAGGTTAAAAGGTTAGAAGGTTAGGAGGTTAATGGTTATAAAAAAATTGGAACTCTTTCGGGTTCCAATTTTTTTGTATCTAATTGTGTTTTTTTATTCGATTGAGTCGCCGGTAGCGCTGTCGCCTTCCTGCACCTTCTTCTCCAACTCCATCTTTCCGAAACGCAACGTGATGCCGGCCGACACATAACGGCTGTTCAGCATTTTGTTGGTACTGTTGTTCAAGAAGTAGGGGTTCGTGTTGACTGAACCGGAACCGTAGCGGCCGCCCCAGTTGAAGATGTCCTGCACATTGACGAAAATCGACAGTTTGCGTTTGAAGAGGTCGCTGCGGAGACCGAAATTCAAAGCGTAGCGGGCTTTGCGCTCGCTCATCAGGCTGATTGTCGGGGAATTGTAGAAACCGGAAGCGGTGAACTGCAACCAATCGAAAGCCTTGGCCCAGAAGTTCAAACGCACACGCCATGACCATTTGTCACGCCCGTCGATCTGGTGCACGCCGTCACGGTCGTACTCCATCTTGTAACCGTAATCATAGACATTGGCGTAGAGTCGCAGGTTGACGAAACCGGTCGGACGGTAAGTGGCGTTCAACGATGCGCCATAACGCCAGGAAGTCCCCATGTTGTAGGGCACCGAATAGCTGACGACCCGGTCGAGGTATTGGTCGAACTCGGAGTCGGTCAGCGAACTGATCTCGTTGGTGCTCAAGCGGCCGTAAACCTCAACCCCGATGTTGCCGAAACGGTTGAAGTATTTCTGCCAACCCGCTTCCAGATTGTGCGTGTACCCGCTCTTCAGTCCGTTCGGATTGTCCGACGAATAACGTCCGAAAGGATTGCCCGTGGAGTAGCTGTTGTCGCTGTAACGGCGGAAATGACTCAAGTCCTCCTCGTCAGGGTGCGACATGCGCATGGAGTAGTTGAGCTTGATGTTATGCATGCTCTTGGTGCGGTAGGTGAGGTGGATGGACGGACGCAGCGACAAGAAGATGGGTGCACCTTCGTCGGCGAAAGGCATGTCGCTAATGTACTCGTAGGCATCGCGCAACATCCCAACGCCCAATCCAGTGCTGAGCGTGAAGCCGCCCCAACGGTGCGTCCAGTTCACGTCGGCATTGACGTTCGTCGAGCCGCCGTTGAAGTGGTAGGTACGCAACGTGTCCACCAACTTGCCGTCAAGATCGTTGTAACGGCGGTAGTCGTTGCTCATCTGGAAATGGCTGGTACGCAGACCATAACTCATCTCGCCGTTATCGCTGTAGGGACGGTTGTAGCGGGCGTCGAAATCAACACCATAGCGGAAGCTGCGCGTGAGCAGGTAACGGTGCTCGTCAAGATCGTAGTAGGTGTCATAGAACCGGTTGTACCACTGCTCGCTGGCGTTGTGCGAGAACCGCCCGTTAAGGCCGAGGCGCAGGTTGTGCCCCTTTTTGTCGAACTTCTTGGTGTAATCGACCCCGGCGTGGGTCATCACGGAATGGCCGACCGACTTGCTGCGGGTGGTGTCAATATATTCAATAGAGAATGGCGGCAGAGAGTCGAGGTAAAAATAGGTTTGGTCGCGGCCGGCAACATAGCGGCTGCCGTTGTAGTTATAAAAACCACCGGCATCGAAAGAGATCTCGCTGGTAGAGTCAATTTCATAGTTGATGCCGAGGAAGAAGTTGCCGGCAGCGTTACGGTTGGTGTCCTGCTGCGCGATAACATTCGACCACGTGGTGTCGTACTCGCCGAGAACATCCGCATCGCGACGCTGATAAGAGGTGGACGCGGAACTGTTGCGACGCGCGCTGTAGCGACCCGACACGAAAAAGTTGACGCTCAACTTCTCCTTGGTCCACATGTAGCTGACCCAAGGGGAGACGAACGGCTGGTTGGAACCGTTGACACCGAAACTGACGAACTGGTTGCTCTTGACGTGCGCGGAGGTGACGATGTTGATGACCGCCTCGGCATCGGTGGCGTATTTGGCCGACGGATTCGTGATGGCCTCGATGCGTTCCAGCGCGTTGGCAGGCAACGTCTGGAGGTAGGTTTTGAGGTTCTCCTCGGTGAGCTTGGAGGGTTTGTCGTTGATCCAGATCTCCACGCTCGACACGCCGCGCAGGGTGATGTTGCCCTCCACATCGACCTCCACGCCAGGCGCGTTCTGCAGCGCGTCCTCGGTGGTGCCGGTCTGGATAGAGGCGTCCTCGCTGACGTTATAGACGAGCTTCTCGCCGTCCATGGCGTAAATGGGCTTCTCCGTCTTGATGGTCACTTCGCCCAAGGATGTTGACATGGGTTCGAAAAGCAGGGTGCCAAGGTCGGTGTTGTTGGTCACCGTGAAAGGAATGAGACGCGGTTTGTAGTTGAAAAACCAGACGCGAAGCAGGCACGGTCCTTGAGGGATGCCGTCGATCTCGAAATAGCCATTGTTGTTGGCCGAGGTGCCCTTGATGAGCATCGAGTCTTCCGGGTCGAGCACCGCGACGTTGGCGTAGGCCAACGGGCCGCCGGTGACGGAATCCTTCAGCATTCCCACCACCTTGAACGTGGCGCCTTCGCGGACCTTTTTCTTCTGTTTCACGGGAGCGTTCTGCTGAGGCATCTGCTGATTCCAGCCGCCTCTGTCGCCACCCATCGGCGGCCGACCGCCGGGATAACCGCCGCCGGGAGGACGCCCGCCAGGATATCCGCCGCCCGGGGGCTGCGCCATGACTAAAAACGCCGACATCAGCATGACCACAGTCAGCATGAAAGCCTTATACTTGTTAATTTTCAGCGAAAAAACATCAAACATCATCTTCTCAATTTTTAAGCCGCGAAAATACGCTTTTTCTGAAAACAAACAATGTCTGAAAAAATTCGTATCTTCGCGGCGCAAAAACCAAAACCTATGGCTGACGATTTTGAAGATGAAGAACTGAACGAGGAATTGGACGAAAATTCTTCGGATATCATTATCCCACAGGAAGATACAGATAATAACACGCAAGACGAGTCGGGCTTGCACAAGGTGATTTTCGCGCAGTCGATGTACCGCGAATGGTACTTGGACTACGCCTCCTACGTCATCCTCGACCGCGCCTTCCCCGACGTTTACGACGGTTTGAAGCCCGTGCAGCGCCGCATTTTGCACTCCATGGACGAGTTGGAGGACGGCCGTTTCAACAAGGTGGCGAACATCGTGGGTAACACCATGAAATACCACCCGCACGGCGACCAGTCCATCGGGGCGGCCTTGGTGCAGATGGGCCAGAAGCACCTGCTCATCGACACACAGGGTAACTGGGGTAACATTCTCACTGGCGACGATGCGGCGGCTCCCCGTTACATCGAGGCGCGCCTCACCCCCTTCGCCAAGGAGGTCGTCTTCAACCACAAAACCACCGAGTGGCAGGTCTCCTACGACGGCCGCAACCGCGAGCCCATCGCGCTTCCCGTGAAGTTCCCGCTGCTGCTCGCGCAGGGCGTGAAAGGCATCGGCGTGGGCATGTCCACCCTCATCCTGCCGCACAACTTCAACGAGCTGATTGACGCCTCCGTGCACATCCTCAAGGGCGAGGATTTCGAGATCTACCCCGACTTCCCGACGGGCGGCACCATCGACGTGAGCCGCTACAACAACGGGGCGCAGGGCGGCAAGATCCGCAACCGCGCCAAAATCAGCATTGTCGATAACAAAACATTGGTAATCAACGAGATCCCTTACGGCACCACCACCGAAGACCTCATCTCCGAATCCACCAACTCCATCACCAAGGCCATCGACAACGGCAAGCTGAAAATCAAGAAGATAGATGACAATACGGCGGCGCAGGCGGAAATCTACCTCCACCTGATGCCTGGCGTCTCCCCCGACCAGACCATCGACGCGCTCTACGCCTTCACCGACTGCGAAATCACCTACTCCACCAACGCCTGCGTCATTTGGAACGGCAAGCCCGTCTTCACCAACGTCAAGGACATCCTGCGCATCAACACCGAGAACACCCTCAACCTGCTGCGCAAAGAGCTGGAAATCGAGCTCGACGAACTTCGCCAGCAATGGCACAAGGTCTCCTTGGAGAAAATCTTCTTCGAGAAGCGCATTTACAAGGAATTGGAAAAGGACGCCGAATCCTGGGACGCGCAGATCGACCGCATCGAACGTGCCTTCGACCCCTACCGCCCACTCTTCCGGCAGGAGATCACCCGCGACGACGTGCTCGCACTCTGCGAGAAGCCCGTGCGCAAAATTTCCAAATTCGATATCAAGGCCGCCATGGACAAGCTCGCTGAAATCGAGCTCAACATGGACGAAGTGCAGAACCATCTGGACCACCTCGTCGATTACGCCATCAACTATTTCCTGCAACTGAAGAAAAAATACGGCGCCGACCACAAGCGGCTCACCGAAATCAAGAGTTTCGACAACATCAACGCGGTCACCGTGGCCGTGGCCAACCAGAAGTTGTTTGTCAACAAGAAGGAGGGCTTCATCGGCACCAACCTCAAGAAAGACGACGACGTGGAGTTCGCCTGCCTTTGTTCCGATCTGGACGACATCATCGTCTTCCACGAGAACGGCGAGTGTTCCATCAGCAAGGTGGCTGACAAGCACTTCGTGGGCAAGCACATCATCCACGCGGAGGTGTTCCGCCGCGGCGACGAGCGGCAGATCTACAACATGATCTACTCCGCCGGCGTGAACGGCCCCGTCTATGCGAAACGGTTCAACGTGGGCGGCGTCACCCGCGACAAGAAATACGACCTCGTAAAGGGCAACAAAAACGCCAAAGTGCTCTATTTCACCTCCAACCCGAACGGCGAGGCCGAGGTCGTGCGCGTGAAGCTCAAACCGAAACCCAAGCTCAAAAAGCGCGAGTTCGACTTCGATTTCGGCACGTTGGCCGTGAAAAACCGCGCCGCGTTGGGCAACATCGTCACCCGCTACCCTGTGGCCAGCATCACCTTGGCTCAGAAGGGCATCTCCACACTCAGCGCCATCGACGTCTATTTCGAGTCCGCCGTGATGCGCCTCAACACCGACGGCAGAGGCGAGTTAGTGGGGTCCTTCCACGAAGATGACAAAATCATAACCGTCTATAAATCGGGAAACTACAGAATCACCGGATACGAAACTTCCCTGCACTTCGAAGACGACCTCGACATCATCCGCAAGTGGAAGCCTTCGATGATCATCACCGCCATCTATCAGCTCAAGAAAGACAAGAAGTACTTCATCAAGCGTTTCCAACCCGATGTGTTGATGAAGAAAGTCGATTTCTACCCCACCGACGGCACCGCCAAACTGATCGCCTACTCCATCGACTACCTACCACAGATCAAGGTGGTGTACCACGCGAAGAAGTCCGACACGGAAGACACCACGGAAGTGCTCGCCTGCACCGAGTTGGTGGAGCTGGCCACCGCCCGCGCAAAGGGCAAACGTCTCAGTTTCAACGACATCAAGTCCGTGAAATTCATTGAACCGCTGCCTTACGAAGAGCCCGAGAAAGAACCCGAACCCGAATTACCCGACGATGTGGAGCCCGTCCCCTCCATGGATGACGAAATCGCCAAGGAGGTCTTCGACAGCATCTCCGCTGAAAAATCGGACATTCTCCCGACAGATACTGACGGAGAAGGCACTCAATTGGGGTTGTTCGATGACATGTAGAGACGCAATGCATTGCGTCTCTACGACCACCAACCGTAACAATTTGATGAACCGCCATATCGTACATATTGTTCTTATCTTTCTCGCGCTTTTCGCATCCTGCCGCGAGCGCGTCGAACCGCCTACCCCATACGAGATTACGATTCCCCAAGGGTTTCCCACGCTGTTGAACATCCCCGCCGACAACCCGATGACGGTGGAGGGCATGGAACTCGGGCGGTTGCTCTTCCACGACCCGCACCTCTGCGGCTACACCGGCACGGAGCCCGACTCTCTAATGTCGTGCGCCACCTGCCACCGCCGCGAATGCAACTACGACCTTGGCACCGACAACCCGCGCTTCCCCGATGGGAAGCCCCGTGGCCGCACCACGGGGAAACCCACCATCCACAACGTCATGCCGCTCATGAACCTCGTCTTCAACCACGAAGGCTATTTCTGGAACGGACTGATTTCCAACAACAACCCGAATGCCAAGCAGCGCACCATCGAGGACGTCGTGTTGATGGCCATCACCGCGGACGATGAGATGTGTGGTACGGAGGCGAGTTCCGTGGCCGCCATCAAAGCCGACAGCAAATACCCTCCCCTCTTCAAGAAAGCCTTTGGTACCGAAGAGATTACGATGGACCGTATCCAGAAGGCCATCGCGCAGTACGTGCGTTCGCTCATCTCCGGCGACACCAAATTCGACCGCTACCTGCGTGGCGAGGAGCAGCTCACCCCGCAGGAACTGCACGGCTATGTCCTTTTCACCACCGAAGAGGGTGCCGACTGCTTCCACTGTCACGGCAGTGCGGGCAGCCCGATGTTCACCACCAACCTCTTCTACAACAACGGATTGGACGCGCAACCGGCAGACGAGCACGACCGTGCCAGCGTCACGGGCGACCCACATGACCGCGGCTCCTACCGTGCCCCGTCGCTGCGCAACGTCACCAAATCCGCACCCTACATGCACGACGGCCGTTTCAAGACGCTGGACGAGGTGCTGGAGTTCTACAATTCCGGGGTGCAGAACTCCCCGACCATCAGTCCGTTAATGCACCACGTCAACGACGGCGGCGTACGCCTCACCCCGAATGAAATTGCGGATTTGAAAGCTTTTTTGGAGACGTTGACAGAGGAGGATTAGACCTGAATTGCGAAAAAATGACAGACGAAATGACACACAACGAAGCCCCTTTCATTGGGGTGAACCGCCACCGCATCGGGGTGGACGGCGAGGGCGTGACCACCTTGGCAGCCTTCCACGGCTGTCCGCTAAGATGCCGTTACTGTCTGAACCCCAGCTGTTTGGATGCAGACGCACGCGTGCGTAAGTTCACACCGGAAAGTCTCTACCAGCAGTTGCTGATCGACGACCTCTACTTCGTGGCCACGGGCGGCGGAGTCTGTTTCGGCGGCGGGGAGCCGTTGTTGCGCCCCGAATTCATCCGCCATTTCCACGCCCTTTGCGCCGGCCGCTGGAAAATCACCCTCGAGACGTCTCTCAACGTGCCGCTGAAATCCCTGCAGACAGTCGCACCGCTCGTCAACGACTTCATCATCGACATCAAGGACGCCAACGACGAGATTTACAAGGCATACACGGGAAAATCGAACGCGCAGGTGTGGGAGAACTTAGCGTGGCTCGCCGCGAACTACGACCGCGAGCACGTCTTCCTCCGCGTGCCGTTGATCCCGGAGTTCAACACCGATGAGGACAGAGAGCGGAGTGTGGAACGGCTCTCAAAGTTAGGGTTCGGGAATTTCGACCGGTTCAAGTACAGGGTTGAGGAAACAGGGATTAGAAAATTAGGGGACAGGGATTAGGGAAAAAGGATTATGTCGTTAGAGTAAGTCAATGCCCTTGTTATTCTTAATTCTTAATTCTTGAACGTCACCGGCACCTGGTAGAAACAGCGCACCGGTTTCCCCATGTTTTTGCCGGGTTTCCACTTCGGCATGGACATCACCACGAGCACCGCCTCCTTGTCGCATTCGGGGAAGAGCGGGACTTTCACCTTGGCGTTGGTCACCTGTCCGTCCTTTTCCACCACGAACTCAACCAGGACCGTGCCTGTGATGCCGTTATTCTTCGCCACCGGTGGATATTGAATTTCTCTCGCCAAGAAAGCTTGCAAGGAATCTGCTCCTCCGGGAAATTCGGGATACTCCTCCACTACACGGAACGGCGGCTCCCCGGGCGGCTCCCAAGATGGATACTCGTCGTCGATTTCACCAACTTCAACAATTTCCCCCTCATAGTCGTCACCCCAAACGGGTACATCTGTTGAAACACAAAGGCCATTTTCCACGATTCGCAGGATTTCCTCTTTCGGGGCGGATGCGAGTCGTTTGCCGCTGGTGGGTGTATTTGCAGGTTCTCCTGCAGGTTCGGGGGATGATTCAGGGGACGGTTCTACAGCTTGCGACAGCGTGTTGACGGGTGTGGGTTCGGGTTCGCTGCCAGCGGGCGTCGCAGGCGTTTTCGGACTGTGGCACGCGCCCATCATCATGGTGGAGACAGCGATGCCCGCCACAGTGACGGCCTTGCCGAGCGCCCGGCGTTTGGAGAGCTCCCGCTCCAAGTAGCGCACCTCCGATTCGCAATAGGGACACGTGCCCCGACAGTCTCCCTCGTGCGTGCATTCGCGCTCCACCAACGGGATGTCATTCTCTTGTGCGATCTTCCGCCGCACATCCTTCAGGATTTCGCAAGTCCGTTTGCCCCTTTTCATAATGGTGATTAGTGATTGGTGATTAGTGAAGTAGGTGAATGGTTATAGTCTAAGTTATAGTCTAAGTTATAGTCTAAGTTATAGTCTAAGTTATAGTCTAAGTTATAGTCCAAGTTATAGTCCAAGTTATAGTCCAAGTCATAGTCAAACAAATGTGCAAAACACCTTTTTTTTAGAAACGCGAGAGCTGGGTGTTTATTGTGTTGTTTGTCATTTCAGCAGCCGCCCTTGGGATTGTTATATCTTCCGTTCGGCAATTTAAAAGGGTAGATGAGTTCCCCGCAGGTGCAATCGTGGAAGATGTAGATCTGCTCCTCCCACACAGTACGAGCACGTCCTTCGTCAAGACTGCACGGGATGATCTCGCGGCCGCGCGCATTGACATAGCCCAGCCGGTTGTTCGTGTCGTAAACGGCCCAACATGTTTCCGCTGACGAGGAGTTGACGCCCAACCAACTGTAGTAGTAGCGACTCAGGCGCTTGCCGGTCCGACTGTCCGCGATGGCCCACATCCCCTTTTTGTTGGCGACATACAGCACATTTTCCTCCCGATGGGCGCCCCAGCAGGAGAGCAGCTTCCGGCCCTTGCCGTTAAACACCTCCACCTTCCCTGACGGACAGCGGGCAAGGATGACATCGTCACCGTCGGCATCGGCCTCCACGTAGCGCAACGGCACCACCACATTTCCCCACAGATCGACAACGCCGTGGTGCAGCGAATCCGTGGCGACACTCATCAGTGTAGAAGACCAATAATTAGACGCCTCGCTGTAACGCTGCGGGAGTAACTTTCCCTTAGGATCCACCAACCGCCATGCGCTATCAACATAAACCAAAGGGTATGAGTAAGGGAGATTGTCTTTGTCGAAACGTATGGCCGTATCCATAGGGACAACACGTCCCACTTTATCTATGATCTCCACTCGGCCATCCTGCAAGACACCATAATAATAATAGTAATCCAACTCGCCAAGTCCGTTCAACTCGGTATAGCGATGTGGGATGAGAAGACGGAACTGCTCGTCCATTATCCCCCAAAGACCAGATCGGTCCTTCGCTTGAATCAATCCTTCTCTCGGATACATAGGCCATACCTCCTGATATTCAACAGGTAAAACTATATTGCCGTCATCCGATATCAAGCCTTGAAGACGGGTTCTTCTCTCAGTGATTGAGATATAAAAAAAGTAGTCGTATGTGTACAACGGACTGATCGGGAGAATCCATTTCCCCTTGAAATCAACCAACCCTTCGTAATCATTCGTGTCCGTAACAATGATTGCATTGTCACCACAAAACAGGTTCTTATAGACCGGGGCCAGCACCTCGCGACCGTTCAGGTCCAACAAACCGCTCAGAATCTGCTTCCGTTTCGTGCGATTGGATGAGGTTTCGCCATTATTGGTAGTTTTCTCTACGGAGTAAATGAGCAGCGGCGGTGAGCCGGTTTTGCCGAAGTCGAAGTATCCAAACTCCGAAAGGTTAAGATAGCGGAAGGGCACCACCGTGTCGCCTTTGCTGTTGACGACCCCGCCGGGCCTGTCATCTCCGCAGACCACGAAAAGTCCCCCGCTGTTGGCAATCGGTTTCGGTCTCGCGTCATAGCGGTAAGGGAGTATCGGCCGACCGTTCCAGTCCAATACGCCACAAAGTCCATTTCGTTTCGCTATGATGTAACCTTCCGGATAGGCCATGTCGTTGTAAGTGAGAAGTTCCTCGTACTCGCAGGGCAGCACGGTTTTCCCCGATCCGTCGATGAGTCCGAAAAGAGTGTCCTGCCACACCAGCAGTCGCGGGGGAAGGTCTCTGTAATCCTGCGCCCGGACAGAGAAAGCGGTCACCCCCAGCAAGAGTGCGAGCACCAGCAAAACCGACAAAAAACGTTTCATTTCTTCAACTTTTAGGACTTCTGATGATTGATTCTCCGCGTTGTTCCCGCCGGATGCGAAGTCCGCCATACATCCCGACAGGAAACACCGCCGCAAAACTACAATATTTTTTATTGATATAACACAGAAATCCCAAAAGGTTGCAGGGTGTTGATATTTTTTTTCATCGCCACGTATCGCGCGGATCGGCACGGAATTTTTATCGTCTCAAAAAAAGTGGCCAGTCTCTGTCTTTTCCGAAATTTTTGTATTTTTGCGCTCTAAAAATTTAAACTTGAAATGAAGACAAAAAAGCACAAATCCAAAGAAAAGTCTCTACCCAAAGTGGAAGAGCCCGTTGCCACATACGGTCCAACGGCTGCCAACAGTAACGATGTTATCATCCCCAATCTGTCATCTGAATCCTTGGGCGACAAGCCAGAAGGGTTTGATGCCTATTATGCTAAGCTGAAAGCGGAAGCCGATGAAAAATTCGGCAACAAGGAGCTTATGACAGTGGAAGAGTATTTCGGGAAACTTCGTTACATGGTAAATGCCTATTATGACGACATACAAGGTCAGAATTGACAAATCGGCAGAATCCGATTTAATCGATATGTTCGGTTTCCTCATCTCTGTAATGTCTCGTGATGGGGCGAATCGTTATATTGATATGATTACAAACGAGGTCCTTTCCTTATCTATTTTGGCTGACATATATCCTCCCAGCCACTATGCGGACATCCGTCGTTATCATCCCCGTGCCCGCCGCATGGTGTCGCATAACAAACGTTGGGTCTATATCTTTCACATCGAGGACGACACAGTGATAGGGCTACCGAGCTCTTGCCCCTCCGGGGCGGCTCAAGGAATTATGTTTTTAAATAATGCCACCTCTTACGTTCTACCCTACAAAAGCACCGACCAACTACTAACTGCTATCTGCTAACTGCTAACTCAATATAGAAGCTCACCGGCCGGAACCCGTCGTTGCAGCTGATCATGGCGGAGTGCGGGTTTTTCATCCAGCCGTCGTAGAAGTTGCCGCGGCCGGCGGCCAGTTCCTGCACGAACCACCGCATCGACTCCCACGCGCTGTTGCACATCCCCTCGGGCTGCGCGCCATCGACCGAAATCCATGCCTGCCCCTCCTGCACGTCGCACGCGTGCTCGATGGGGTTCTCGAACCGCGCCTGCAAATCGCGGTAGTCCGCCTTCCGTATGGCTGTGATCCTGACGTTCATGATGATGACGATTCAGGTCGCAAAAGTACATTTTTTTCTCCACGTATCGTGCGGATCGGCACGGAATTCTCTTCGCCTCAAAAAAAGTGGCCAGCTTCTCCCCTTTTCGAAATTTTTGTATTTTAGCGCCCGGAATTTGGAATCATCTATGACGAACATTCGGTTTTTTCGATTACTCATGCCTTTAGCCTTCTGTTGTTTAGGTCTGCAACTAGACGCACAGACGGATTCGGTGTATGAGGGGCCTGTGCATCATTTCTGGAAAGAATACGGCAATCACGCTCGTTTCGGATTGATGGACACTTCCGGAAACGTCATCTGCCAGCCAACCTTTAGCCAAATCGGAGTTCCGTATTTTGAGTACGGGCCTGTTCCCGCGGCAAAAGGACGGAAGTGGGGCTTCATCAATCCGAAAGGCGAATGGGTCGTCCGCCCGCAGTTCGAATACGCAGGTTATTTCCACAATGGACTCGCCAAGGTCATTGTCAAGGGCAAAACCGGCTATATTCGAAAAGACGGCTCCATAGCTATAGAGCCCCGTTTTGACGGAGGAGATAATTTCTATGACACCATCACCTTGGTGCTTGAAAATAAAAAATCCCAATACATAAACACGCATGGAGAAATCCTTTTTGGAGAGAGATTCTGCTATCCATGGACGTTTCGGGACGGAATTGCAGAAGGAAGAACCTGCATGTTTAACGAAGGAGAGGAAGAATTATGGGGAGCCATCAATGCAAACGGCGAATATCTTTTCACTCCACAATTCAAGTCTCCGCCGGATTTCCTCAACAAAAACGCAGCTTTGGCAGAAAAGGACAGCTTGTGGGGAATCCTCAACATTGACGGGCACTGGATTGTGCCGCCGTTATTCGAATCCGCGTTCAAGGCATATTCAGGTGATCTTGCATGGACAAAACGCGAGGGCAAATGGACTCTGACCACCCACGATGGGAAAACCGTGACAGCGCAACAATTCGATGATGTGGATATATTCTATGAAGGACTTGCCACCGTGAAAATCGGCGACCGTTACGGCTTCATCGATACAACGGGAACAGTGGTGTTTACGCTGGAGCCAGAATATTATCCCATGCATTTCTCCGACGGGCTGGCACTGGTTCTCTATACGGGTGGCAGCACGAACCAATGGGGCTATATCAACAAAAAGGGCGAATGGGTCATTCCGCCGCAGTTCTCTGACGCAAACCACTTCCACGGAGGACTCGCATACGTGATTCTGAGCGACGACCCGAAAGACAGAAGGTCCGGCTACATCAACCACCGCGGCCAGGTCGTCTGGCAGTTCAAAGACAAGTATCCGGTAGAGATTTTGCGGTTTTAGCAGGCACGCACTTTTTTCGTGATCCGCGGAGATAAACAAAAAAAGGGAGCAGGTCCAAACCCGCTCCCAACTACTAACTTCTAACTTCTAACTACTCACTCATGATGATGTCCAGCATCGCATTTGCGGAATCCGCAATACGTGTGCCGGGACCGAAGATGGCGGCGACACCGCAGTCGTACAGGAACTGGTAGTCCTGCGGGGGAATCACACCGCCCACGGTGATGATGATGTCCTCGCGACCGAGCTTTTTGAGCTCTTCGATGACCTGCGGGACCAACGTCTTGTGACCTGCGGCCAATGAGGAGACACCGAGGAAGTGGACGTCGTTCTCCACGGCCTGCTTGGCGGCCTCTTCGGGGGTCTGGAACAAGGGACCCATATCGACGTCGAAACCGATGTCGGCATAGCCGGTAGCGACCACCTTGGCGCCGCGGTCGTGACCGTCCTGA